>JAAUYB010054735.1_pt1 | contig 16263 bp, 15 predicted proteins | sample 7278071 | NCBI WGS metagenome assembly JAAUYB01 (sample SAMN14350121, study PRJNA611818) | marine sediment metagenome | isolation source: surface marine sediment (1.8m) | place: French Polynesia: Moorea | collected 2018-08
AGGAAACTTTAAAAGGGAGAACCGTCTATGAATTGAGGGAAGATGCTGAAAATCATTACTTTTCACCCTCTCTTTCCCTGCCCACACCACCGAAGTATACTATTCAAACAGATTTCAGATAATTTATGCCTTCTGGCCGTACTCACGATCGCATCACCTTGCTTAGTCTATCCCCCTTAGCCGTTTTAGCATATACCCTCACCCGTCGAGGAGACTGGTTATTATGGTTTAGTGGGGCTTATTTATTCAGTGGGTTGATGTTTGGCCCTGACTTAGATATTTATTCCCTACAATACAAACGATGGGGTATAATACGCTGGATTTGGTTACCGTATCAATCTTGTTTGAAACATCGTTCTTTTTTTTCTCATGGGTTGATTGTGGGAACGGTAATCCGGGTTATTTATCTTTTCAGTATTGTTTTGATTATAGCCATTTTTGTTGTTGCGATCGCTCAATTCATTTGGGGATTTAATTGGAATTGGCGTAATGTTGCACAAAATAGCTTAACTTTACTCAAACATCAATATTTAGGAGAGGCCATTGTTACCTTTATCGGGTTAGAATTAGGAGCAATGATTCATAGTATAAGTGATCATTTAGTTAGTCATCTTAAACGTTCTCAAAAAAAGCCTAAAAAACGTCGTTATAAACGCAAAAAAACGTAGGTTGGGCAAAATGAGCAACTTAATTCAAGTTATCCTTATGTCTTACATATTTGCCCACCGATAACATTAATTGATCAGGTGGATAAAACTAGCAATATAATTCAAAACATTGTTATTTTTATCAATCTTTGCCAGTGAAAACATTCATAGGTGAGATGGGCAAACTGGCAACTTAATTAAAGTTATCTTTATGCTCTCAAGATTTGCCCACCCTACAACTCAATTTACCATTTCAACAGATTAAATTGTTCCATATCTGTTGTTTCACGGTTACGATAAATGGTCAAAACAATCGCTAAACCAACGGCTGCTTCTGCTGCTGCTACCGTAATCACAAATACGGTAAATATTTGACCTTTAATACCAACAGGATCAAGAAAATTAGAAAATCCCATTAAGTTAATATTCACTGCATTTAACAGTAATTCGATAGACATTAAAACCCGTACCGCATTGCGACTAACCACTAATCCATAAATTCCAATGCAGAAAAGGGCAGCTGCTAACAATAGGCAAAACTCTAATTGTATTTCCATAAAACCTCAAACTTTGGACTAAAACTAACAGTAATTTCTATTTTTTAAGCTTCTGATGATTTAGAAGCAGATAATTCCCGTGATTCTAATTCACTCAATCTTTCAGGTAATTGTAATGAAGTAACCACACCATCTTCTGTGGACAAAGTATCAGGAATAAAGTCACGACGGGCTAGGACAATGGCCCCAACCATGGCCATTAATAACAGGACAGAAGCCAACTCAAACGGTAAGAGAAAATCACTAAAGAAGTGTTTCCCAATTTCCACCACTGTATTTTCAATCAACCCGGGTGCATTGCTTTCTAGAGACCAAGGGGTAATCAAAATCATGGTAGCTAATAACGCAAAAAGTCCCCCACAAACGACAGCAGTTGCTCCTTTTTTAATCCATTTTCTAGGTAAGTTAGAATAATCTTGTTTTTTATTGACTAACATAATCGCAAACAAGATCAAAACATTGACTGCACCCACATAAACTAACACCTGTGCAGCGGCCACAAAATCAGCATTTAACAGGACATAAATACCTGAAATACTGATAAATACCCCCCCTAATAAGAAGGCAGAATAAACAATATTTTCCAGCAGAACAACCCCCAAAGCAGTAATAATAACTAATCCTGCTAAGATGGCAAAGGAAATAATTTGAACGCCTTCAGCTAAATTCACAGCTTATTGATACTCCTTGTTTTCAGTGAACAATTGATCAGCGAGAGTTGATAAAAAATTGTGCATAAAATCAACAATCTTTTATCAACCACTCATTAATTAAGAAGAAGATTTGGCTTCTTCGATGATATCTTGGGGATGTTTACCGGCCCGTTGACTTCCTTCTGGTAAGTCATGGGGTTCGATGACACCTTTAGGTAAATAATTCAACTCCCGTAACGGCGTTACCATGGGGTCTTGAGTCACCTTATAAGGTAAACGTCCCAAGGCTACGTTATCGTAATTTAACTCATGACGATCATAGGTAGCCAGTTCGTATTCTTCTGTCATGGATAAACAATTGGTGGGACAATATTCCACACAATTACCACAAAAAATACAAACCCCAAAATCGATACTATAGTGTTTGAGTTCTTTCTTTTTACTAGCCTTATTAAATTCCCAATCAACCACAGGAAGGTTAATAGGACAGACTCTCACACACACTTCACAAGAGATGCACTTGTCAAATTCATAGTGAATTCTACCCCGATATCTTTCTGAGGGAATTAACTTTTCATAAGGATATTGTACGGTGATGGGACGACGACGCATATGGTCAAACGTAACAGACAAACCTTGACCAATATATTTGGCTGCTTCGATGGTTCCTTTGGCATAATCGCCCACTTGTTTGAGCATACTAAACATGATGTTTATTCCCTAATGTATTAACAACAAAGATTAACCGCCGAATGCCACTGGAAAGGCTAATTTTAAGGCCGCAGTTAATAAGAGATTCACCAGAGAGACGGGTAAGAGGAATTTCCAACCTAAATCTAATAATTGGTCAATACGGACACGGGGAACGGTCCACCGCATAAGAACCGCAATAAAGACCAAGAAATAGGCTTTAAGGACAGTCATGGTAATACCTAAAGAGGCGGTGATAACCTGTAACCAAGAATTGTCTTGACTCACTCCTAACCATTCGGCTAATTTATCTAAGGGAACGGGAAACTCCCAACCCCCTAAATATAGGATGGCAAAAACTAAGGCAGATAATACTAGGTTAACGTAAGACCCCAAATAAAAGAGGGCAAATTTCATGCCGGCGTATTCGGTTTGGTATCCGGCCACAATTTCTTCTTCTGCTTCGGGTAAGTCAAAGGGAAGACGTTCACATTCAGCTAAAGCAGCGATCCAAAAGATGAAAAAGCCTACCGGTTGTCGCCAAATATTCCAGCCCAAAATACCATATCCGGATTGTTGTTCTACGATGTCGATGGTACTGAGGCTATTGGACATCATGACAATGGCTAAGACGGATAAAGCCAGAGGAATTTCGTAACTGATCGATTGTGCTGCAGCCCGAAGTCCTCCTAATAGGGAATATTTATTATTAGAAGCATATCCCGCCATTAATAAGCCAATGGGCGCGATACTGGATAAAGCAATCCAGAAGAAAATGCCCACATTGAGGTCAGTTACCACGAGATTTTGACCAAAAGGCACAATTAAATAGGAGACGAAGACGGGTAACACTACTAAAACGGGTCCCAAGGTAAATAACCAGGGATCGGCTTTTGCAGGGATTACATCTTCTTTAAAGACTAATTTAATACCGTCGGCGACGGGTTGCAGTACCCCCAACGGACCGGCATATTCGGGGCCGATACGTTGTTGGGCAGCAGCAGAGATTTTTCTTTCTAGCCAAACGACGACTAAAACCCCCACTGTTGCGCCAATAATCATTAAAAACGAGGGGAAGGGTATCCAGAGGGCTTTGGCTGCCCCGCTAGGGATGCCTAACTGGGTTAGAGATTCGATAAAACGTGCTTGTAGGTCGATTCCTGAATTCATTGCAATTAAGACAGGGTATAAGTTCAGATCCTTTTCAACTATATCTTCAAGTGTAAAGTGTTGTCGGCATAAAGAGCATTTACCTTTTTGTTTCTTTATAAGTATAATTAACTTCTCCAGGGGTTAAAACCGCCTGGATTCTGAAGCAGATGTGCAGAAGCAGGATGAATCCATGCTTCTGCACCCTTATGATATGATTTAGCTTCTTCCGCAACAAGCCCGACGCCATTTTAAGTTATTTAAACGAAGCAGCAGACATTTTATTCGATATTGATGGAAATAATCAAATCCAACAACAAGATTACAACTTAATTGAATTATATGCGTGTCAATTAGATGTCGTAGAATTTGGATTTTTAGTTGAAAATTTCTCCAGTGATTTAATTGGAAACAATCCAACTCGTCCTGATGCGGATTCAATCCTCACCTATTTTGATAGTATTGTTCCAGAAACTGTTTAATCTCTTAACTTAATATTTAACGGAGAAAATTATGGCTAATAATTTGAATTTTATCGACGATATGACCTTAAATGGGATTTTGTGGCAGAGTGGTTTGCTGACATCTCCCAATTCTGAGGTTACTACGATCACTCAAATAGGGGATCTTACCATTAATAATGGTTCAGGTAAAAGGATAGATGGACAACTAAACAATGAAGGCAATATTAATCACATTAGTTTTCAAGATGTCTCTTTATTATTTGGTGCATTAATCAATAATATAGGTAACTACGACTTAAATGGCATCATTTTTTCGTCTTATACCAGTGGTGGATTTAACAATTTAGGCATCTTAAATATAACCCAATTGGGAGGAAGCATCGATGCTGTTTTTAATAACAGTGGAACCGTCAATATCGACCCAGGAAGTCGTCTTACTTTAGGAGGGGAAGGAATTAGTGATAATGGGATTTTTAACCTGGGAGATGGAAGCACTTTCTTATATGATGCTGGAAATTCTGATATTTTTAATGGAAATACTTATACTGTTACGAATAACTCCCAAATTACGGGAAACGGAGAATTAAATATAAACAGTGGGATCATTAATTTAGAATTATCTCAAGGTGCTGACATCGACGTTAATTTATTAACCATTCGTGCAGGAACTTTAAACGTTGATCAAGATTTTATTTTACCAGAAACAACGACAATTATTGGTGATATTAGTGGTCGTGTTTTAGGACATTTAAACATTGAAGGAAATTTAACTCTATCCCCTACAACAGTTTGGCAAGCAGGAATTATTGAAAGTTCTGGGATGATAACTAATAATGGATTATTAGAGTTGCAACCTTGGTTCACTGCTCTTAATGAATTTAATCCTCGGAAAATTTTAACAGGACAACTAGATAATCATGGAATTATTACTCATGAAGACGGTTTATTTGATTTTTTAGAGTTAACTTTTGGTTCAATTTTAAACAATTTTAATGAGTATGAATTAAATGGATTGATTCGCTCTAATAATAGAACCAGTGCGTTTAATAATGAGGCTATATTAAATGTTGTTAATACCGGCGGTGGTTTTATTGATGCTGTTTTCAACAATACCGGAACTGTCAATATAGATCCAGGAAGTCGTCTTATTTTAGGAGCAGATGGTGTTAGTAATGAAGGAATTTTTAATTTAGGAAATGGTAGTATTTTTAAATATGATGGGGGAGCAAAAAGTCGTTTTGATAATGGAAATACTTACACATTAACTAAGAATTCTCAAATCAATGGGATGGGAGAATTACTTTTAGAAAGTGGATTTTTAAATTTTAATATCTCTCAAGGTGCCTCTATCGCTGATACTATTATCTTAACTTTGAACCGAGATGGAACCTTTAATATTGATGATGACTGGACGTTAGTTACTGTGACAAATTGGAATGGGGGAACGTTACAAACATCAGGGATTATTACTAATAATGGAACTTTAAATATTGGTAATGTCGATAGGAAAAATATTGAAGGTCAACTGGATAATCATGGGACGATTATTCATAATAATTCTACTGGTCAAGATGTCCGTTTAAATTTTGGTGCAGTTATCAATAACCTGGGTAACTATGAATTAAACGGTACCCTTGTTTCATCTTATATGAGTAGTGAACTTAATAACTCAGGGATCTTAAATGTAACCGAATTCGGAGGAAGTATTGATACTTTTTTTAATAATAGTGGAACTGTCAATTTAGAATCAGCAAGTCGTCTCCATTTAGGAGGATCAGGAATTAGTAATAATGGTATATTTAATCTAGGAGATGAAAGCACTTTATTATATGATGCAGGAAATTCTAATATATTGAACGGAAATATTTATACCTTTACTAATAATTCTCAAATTAACGGAACAGGAGAGTTTATTGTTGAAAGTGGAGTTTTTAATTTAGAATTGTCTCAAGGTGCCTCTATTGCTGATACGATTATCTTAACCTTGAACCGAGATATAACCTTTAATATTGATGATGATTGGACGTTACTTCCTGTGACAAATTGGAATGGAGGAATGTTACAAACATCAGGGGTTCTTACTAATAATGGAACTTTGAATATTGGAAACAGAGAGCAAAAAAATCTAGACGGACAACTGGATAATTATGGGACTATTATTCATAATAATTCTACAAGTCGAAGTGTTTGGTTAAATTCCAGTGCCGTTATTAACAATTTTGCCAACTATGAATTATTTGGCACTATTTCTTCTGGTTATGATAGCAGTATATTTAATAATTCAGGAGAATTATCAGGACAGGGAATTATCGGAGTCACTGTCAATAACTCTGGACATATCAATGTAGGCAATTTTAATAATTCTCAAGTGGGAAGATTAACCATTGATGGTAATTATTTAGAAACAGATAGTTCTTTTCTTAACTTTGAATTAGGAGGGTATAATTCAGGAACTCAATATGATAAACTTGATATTAACGGGCTGGCTCGATTTGATGGTACGTTAAATATTAGTTTAATTAATGGTTTTTTACCCGTCCTAGGAGATAGTTTTGATCTCATTACTTATGATGAATTACACTCAGTTTCAGAGTTGAATTTTACTGGATTAACCATTGACTCAGACTATGAATTTTCCCCAGAGTTTTCTAATAATAAGTTAACCTTAACTGTTGTAGAAAAAACAAACAACAATCCTATTAGCTTAGATATCGATGGTAACGGACGTTTAGAACAACAAGACTTCAACTTAATTGAGTTATATGGGACTCAATTAGACGAAAGGGAATTTGATTTCTTAGTTAATAATTTCTCTAACGATTTAATGGGAGAAAATGCCACTCGTCCTGATACAGATTCAATTTTAAGTTATTTAAACGAAGCAGCAGACATCTTATTCGATATTGATGGAAATAATCAAATCGAACAACAAGATTACAACTTAATTGAATTATATACGTCTCAATTAGATGTCGTAGAATTCGGATTTTTAGTTGAAAATTTTTCTAATGATTTAATTGGCAACAATGCAACCCGTACTGATGCGGATTCAATCCTCACCTATTTTGATAGTATTGTTCCAGAAACTTTTTAAAACCAGTGATGAATATAATCATCTAAATAAGTTAAAGAGCGGTGAGTAGATGATGGGGATTCCTGGTTCATCAACGCTGGTTCAACCAGATTATTGTTGATAGAATCATCATGAGTGGTTTGAGGTTTTTCCCTTACCGAATCTTTGGGTTGTAACCATTTGGGAAGCGTCAGATTGATCATGATTAGCATCCAATTAATGACTGAGATTTCAAGTTTACTCAGCAACGGATAACCGATGCGTCCCCCCTTTGACTGATCCGTTTGGGTGATTTTATTCTTCCTCACCGACTAAGAAACCACTACTTTGATCCATGATTTCATGAAACCGATCTCTTCCTTGATTATAATCTTTACTTTTGTAGCCTAAAATTTCACGAATAATCCATTTTTGCGGGATACCATCCTTGAGTAATAAGGCGATCGCTTCGTATAAAATTTCGTCTTCATCAATATATTTTTCCTTGAACCATTTTCGACTATTTCGGTAACGAGTTTTAGGGTTTTCACTATCAAAATGAATAAACATAGCCCCTAATAAAGAGGGAAAAGACTTTTTAGAAATTTTATCCTGTTCGCTTGTAATAATTTCTATTTCTTCTGTTGTTATTTTTTTAAGATATTCTGTTTGTTGTTTTTTTGAAGTTAAACCTTTGGATAATTTATTTAATCTCCCTGGACTAACATAAGGTAAAAGACGATATAAATAATCATAAGCAATAGTTTTCAATAAAGTCTGTCCTAAAAGATTTAACTGTCTTTCTGGATTAACTCGTTCTTTATCATCTTTTTCATGCCGTTCTAATAAAGGAGCAATTAACTGTTTATTCACCCAATTGTAAGCTTGCGAAAAGCCTCGATCAATATGAATCGCTCCCACTAATGCTTTGAGGGATTTTTCAAAAGGATTGCTCCGTTTCACCCGTAAACGATGTCTTTCTTCATTAACACTGAGAAACGGATAACTTTCCCCTAATCCTAAACTAAACCAGAGATTGGTTAACCTTTCTTTTTCTAATAATTTATCCCGTAACGCCGTCATTTTACTAAAGGTTAAATAGGGAAAATGATGATATAAGTAATCAATAACAATTAGGGCGAGTAAAGTGTCTCCTAGGGATTCTAACCGTTGATTATCACTGTCAGGCTGATTAATTTGTTTTCCATAGGAAGGATCGCTTAAAGCAAGAAACAGCAGATCGGGATTTTTAAAGTTAAAGCTGATTTTTTCTTGAACCAGAGATGAATTCCACTGCATTGACAATTTCTAGGCTGATTTTCCCCTCATTATACTCGTGATTCTGGGCTCCCCACTGCAAAAAACTTGCTTACTTTGGATAAACCCGTTAGAATAGCCATTAATTTTTGTGAAGGTTATAATATACCCTGCAAAGGAATAGCCTAAAGCAAAGCTACCTAAGGAGGCGCGTCATGCACCAACTCAAGCAATATTGGGTTGCTGAACGACTCGACAAAGACTTAGGAGATCCGTGGACTCCTGAGAGCGTAATGTCGTTTAAAAAAGTAATAGACATCGATGAGAGCGAGGCATTTCCTCACTCAGAAATCGAATGGCTTTACAACTGGAAACTGCAACATTACTATGTTCCGGCGGAGTGTGGTGGGGAGTTTACCTCCTTTGAGGAATTTTTAGCGTTTGTTCGTGTGTTATGTCGTCGGGATCAAACCATAGGGATCGCGTTTACTACCCTATTTTGGTCTTTTATTACCTGGATGGCAGGAAACGACGAACAAAAGCAACAGTTAGCCCAATACATCAAAAACGAAAACGGGGCGATGTGTTTAGGCTATTCTGAGAAAGAGCATGGGAGTGATTTAATTGGTGGTGATTTAACCGCGAAAAAAGTGCCAGGGGGTTACATCCTTAACGGGGAAAAATGGCCGATTAATCGCGCTACCATTTCCGGGATATCCTATATTTTGGCCAAAACCGCTCCAGAGGGGGGTCCGAAATGTTTAACCCTGTTTATGGTGGATAAACGTCAATTAGACCCCGATCATTATTACAATTTACCCAAAATTTTAACCCACGGCATTCGTGCCTCTGATATGAGTGGGATCGGATTCAAAGACTGTTTTGTTCCTGACTCCATGCGGATTAGAGAGGAAGGAGACGGCTTAGAATTAGCTTTAAAAGGGTTTCAAGTGACTCGCACCTTCTGCGCTGCCTTTTCCTTGGGGGCAGCCGATACAGCCTTAAAAACCACTTTAAATTTTGCGACGAAGCGGGTGGTTTATGGCAAGAAGGTGATGGATATTCCCCAACCCCGCAAAGTTTTGGTGGATGCCTTTTTAGATATCTTAATCTGTGATTGCGAAACCATTGGCGCAGCCAGAGGGTTCCACATTATCCCTGAACAGTTTAGCGTCTGGGCTTCGGTGACGAAATATTTTGTCACTACCCAAATCGAAACCATGATCAACAGCGTTTATACTGTGTTGGGGTCACGTTTCTATATGCGCGAAGAACACGACTGGGGTATTTTCCAGAAGCTGTTACGGGATAACTCCATCATCAGTATGTTTGATGGCAGTACCGTGGTTAATTTACACGCGCTGATGCTTCAGTTTCGTCAATTAACCAAACAAAGATCCCGCCGTAAACCAGAAGCGATCGCCGATTTACAAAAACGTTTAGAAGCCATTTTTTCTTTGGAACAGCCTTTACCTCAATTTAAGGGAGAGAAACTAGAGTTATTTGGCCGTGGGTCCGATGATCCCCTACAAGGCTTAGAAATAGCCCTACAACAGCTAGAGGCTCTCAAGGAGACAGCCAATATAGATGAAGGGGTGTTAGAAAAGCTCATGGTTTTGGGTACTTTAGTTTTAGAGGAATTAAACGCCCACGATGAGTTAATTGCTAACTCACAGTTTGAATATGGCCATGATCAATCCCCTGAATTGTTTGAGGTTGCCAAAAAATACTGTACGCTTCATGCTGCGGCCTGTTGTTTACAGATGTGGTTATACAATCGAACAGTTCTAGGGGACTTTTTTAGGAAGGGAGAATGGTTAGTATTGAGTTTACACCGACTCTTAAGAACAATGCGACCGTTACCCTACAGCATTTCTGATGAGTATCTGGAAAATACTGCTCAAGAACTGCTAAAACTTCATCAACAAGATAAACTGTTTTCCATCGTTCCTTTTCAATTAGCTCATTCACCGATAAACGAGGATCGCTCTTATGCAAGTTCAAAGCTCCAGCTACAAGCTTGATGACCAAGCAACAGCAACTACACCAGTCGAAACTGTTCAAAATTGGCTGATTAAGCAGTTAGCTGAGCAGTTACGTCTTGACCCTGCTAGTATCAAAATCACCGAACCGTTTACCCGTTATGGTCTTGATTCTATCGATGCGGTTACCTTAGTGGGAGACTTAGAGGACTGGCTAGATTTAGATTTACCCGATACACTATTTTGGGATCATCCGACCGTGGAGAAATCAGCCAAGTATCTCGAAGAAAATTATGATCTCGCTAATGCACTGAGTAACATCGAATCAGAAGAAACAGCTAAAGAAGAGTCGGTTAATGAAACACAAGATAATAACAACGAGAAAAAAGGATGGGGCAATCTTTTCGGAAGATTCAAGTAAAAGATAAACCATAATATTATTAATGGGGTTAGTCGGGGTTTACACTTGACTAACCCTCGTTTTTAAGTAGTATAAGAGATTGAAAATCCACTGAAAGGTGACTCGACCTGCTATAGTATTAAAAATTCTATCTTCTGTTTTCGAGAACTCAATAATTGGCTGTCATCGTTTAAATGTAAATTATTATATGTATGAATTACTCTGACTTTTCATTTTGGTGGATTTTAATTTTATTTAGCGTTCCTTTTTTTACGGTTCGTTATTTAGCTCAGTCAGCTAATTTATGGCGCGGGATTTTCGATAGTATTGGATTATTAGCCTTATCTTTTTTATTATTTTTCCATGCGAGTCGTTCTAGTTTTATTATTTTTGTTGCTGAACTGATTTTTAACTATTTAATGGTGCAGTGGATGTTGCGCTCTGAAGGTTGGAAAGCAAAACTTATTGCCACTACTGTTATTGTTATTAATGTTTCTATTTTAGCCTATTTTAAATATTTATCTTTCTTTGTTGAAGATGTTATCGGTTTATTGTTGAATATTCCCGATAACTGGCAACAATTATCCCCCATTCCTGTCAGAAATACAATCCCTCCGGGGGTTTCCTTTTATACCTTCCAAATGGTGGCATTTGTCGTAGACTCTCTCAACGCTAGAAAAAAGAAACCGGTCGCTTTTCTTGATTATTTAAACTTTATTGCTTTTTTTCCGCAAATTGTTGCCGGTCCCATTGAAAGAAGAAGTGATTTATTTCCTCAGATTGAATCCTTTCGCTTCAAGTTTAAGATAGAAAACTTTGAAACGGGTTTAAAATGGATTTCTCTAGGGTTATTTATGAAGTTTGTTTTGGCGGATAATATTGCCCCTTACATTGATTTAAAAATTGCGGATAATGCTTGGACGGTTTGGTTTTTTGCGCTCTTATTTACCCTAAGAATTTACTTTGATTTTGCCGGTTATAGTTTCGTTGCTGTGGGTATCGCCAGCTTTTTAGGGGTTAAATTAACCATTAATTTTTTAGCCCCTTATACCTCCCAAAGTATTAACGAATTTTGGAGACGTTGGCACATTACCCTCAGTACCTGGTTTAGAGATTATGTCTTTTTACCGTTAATGGGTTCTAATAAACAATGGGCTGCTTTTTACCTCTTTTTAACCTTCACTTTATCCGGTTTTTGGCACGGGGCAGCCTGGAATTTTATCATCTGGGGAGCTTATCACGGTGCCTTATTATTAGTATTAAGATATTTGGGGCGTCCTTTTTATGGGTTGATGGGAAACTATTTACCTCGTCCCCAAATTATCTCTTGGTTTTTAACCTTTGCCTCGGTGACGTTAGGTTGTCTCTTCTTTATGGAAACCAATAGTCGACGACTGTTAACGAAATTAATCACCATCCTAACCCCTAGTGCTTATTCTTGGGAAAATTTGCAAGCGGTGTTTCAATCGTATAGTATTAATGAAACGTCAGCCTTGCTTTTGGTTTTGGCCTTATCACTGTTCGTTCTTTTAATGGAACATTTAGCCGTTTGGCAAGGCAAATTTGAATATGATTTATTATTATCCCGTTGGTTGTCTCCTGTTTTATTAGCGTTAACCATTTTATTGGCTGCGAATACACCATCTGAGTTTATTTATTTTGAGTTCTAATGAATAGCAAACATCCGATTAATATCTGTGTTCTAGGGGGAGGGTTTAGCGGTTTGTATACCGCTTTATACCTCAGTAACCATCCTCAAGTTAAGTCAGGTTCTTGGAAAATCACCTTAGTCGAACGCAATGACAACTTTTTATTTACTCCTTTGTTATATGAGCTAATTACAGGAGAATTGCAACGCTGGGAAATTGCCCCAACCTATCAAAAATTATTGGCAGGAACTTCCATAAAGTTTTGTCAACAGATTATCAAAAAAATTGATTTAGATAATCGTCAAGTTAGATTAGATAACGATGATAATTTGAATTATGATTATCTGGTTTTGGGGTTAGGAACTCAAAACCATTGGGTCGATATTCCAGGGTTAAAAGACCATGCTTTAACCTTTAGAACTTTACAAGATTTAGAACAATTACAAGCTAAAATACACTATTTAGAAACCTTAGAAAGAAAACATCTTAGAGTGGCTATCATTGGGGGTGGACCCAATGGGGTAGAATTATCTTGCAAGTTAGCTGACCGATTAGAAAAACAGGCGGAAGTCTTATTAATTGATCGAGGAAATCAAATCTTAAAAGGGTTTTCTAAAGGCGTTCGTAACGCTTCTTATCGTGCCTTAGGTTCCCGTAGAGTTCAGTTATATCTAAATACAAATGTTGAAGAAATTCAAGAGGATTTGATCGTTTTAAATCACGGGGAACAAACGATTAATGTTCCTGTAGATATGGTAGTTTGGGTAGCAGGAACTCAGTCAAGAAAACTCATTAAGATATTAAATTGTCAACAAACTAACCTCGGTAAATTATTAACTAACTCTAGATTACAATTAATTGATTATCCAGAAGTATTTGCCTTGGGTGATTTGGCAGAAATAAGTAATCAAAAAACAAGGATTCCAGCCACCGCACAAGCTGCTTATCAACAAGCGAGTTGTGTCTCCAAAAATATTGCTGCCATCATCGAAGGTAAACCCTTGAAATCATTTAATTATCTCCATTTAGGCGATATGTTAACCTTAGGAAGAAGAACGGCAATTATTTCTAGTTATGGGATTAATCTTAGTGGACAATTAGGCGGAATGATGCGACGGTTAGCTTACATTTTCCGTTTACCCACTATGCGTCATCGTCTACAAGTTTTGAGGAATTTTGTCCAGAAAATAGGGTTAAAAATTAGGCGTTTCTTTCGGGGTATCCTAGTTAGTTTATTGGGACAAAAGTCATCTAGTAAATACTCGAAATAATGTTGTGTTTTGTAGACTAATAAAATCTGAAACGATCAAAAAATGATAAGCTATGTCTAAATGGTTAATAAAAAACATCTAGAAATACTTAAAGAAGGAGTTGATGTCTGGAATTATTGGCGATTTAATCATCCAGACATTGAACCAGACTTAAGCGGTGTTAGTTTTAAAGGTTTAGATTTAGCTAATATTAATTTAAGTCAAACAGATATTCGTAGTGCTAACTTTATTAAGACTAATCTTCAGGGTGCAAATTTAACCGATGCTAAAATTGGGAAACAAACTAAATACACTATCTTTTTAATTATTTGCTGTTGGTTATTATCTGGTTTTTTGGGTTTTGCTTTTGCGTTTTATTCTTATATTTGTTCATTAATCTTTGAATTATACGCTGAAAATCAAATCGGGGGTTATTTAGCTATTACATTCTTAATAAGTTGGTTAATAATTGTCTTATTCAAAGGGTTTATTAATGGTTTTAAGTTTGCTTTAATTTCTTTTTTATTTATATTAGGAACTGGAGGAATATTAACAATAATAGGATTGATTACTTATGCGATCACTTTAATCTTTTCGGTATCAGGAATGTTGATGACAACCGTTAGTATTACTATTACATTAATAGGATTATTGGGGGTTACTTTTTCATTGGTGGGAAGCATTCTAGGAGTTATTGCATTAACCATAACTTGGACAGTTTCCTTTCTTATTTCAGGGTTGGTAGCTTGGGTTTTCTCTTGGAGTTTAACAGTAGTTTTTGCGGGAATATTTGTCGGGGGTGGGGTTTTTATTAAGCAATTTTCTTTAGTGGGGTTAGTCATATTTTTAATGTTGAGTATTTATCTAAGTTTACAAATTATTTTTAATCATAATAGAGAAACTTATATTATGAAAATTTCCCAAACAATTGCAGATATAGGAAACACGAGATTTTAAGATAAGATAACATTAAAATAACGACCACTCATTTATCCCTGAAGGACAATCAAATGATGAATCCCATAACCCTTAATGTTAAACCTGTTAAACTGACAGATGAAGAATTTTATCAACTTTGCCAAGTTAATGAATCATGGCGACTGGAATTAACCGCAAAAGGAGAACTATTAATTATGCCCCCATTAGGTGGAAAAAGTGGCAAGAGAGAAGCTAGATTAATTAGTAAATTATGGGTATGGAATGAAGAAACTAACTTAGGGGTTGTTTTTAGTTCTTCAACCGTTTTTCGTTTACCTAATGGGGGAAAACGTTCCCCTGATGTAGCATGGGTTAAACTAGAAAAATGGAATAGATTAACCGAAGAAGATCAAGAAAAGTTTCCGCCTCTATGTCCTGATTTTATTATAGAGTTGCGTTCTCGAACAGATAAATTAGAAGACTTACAAGAGAAAATGCTAGAATATCTGGATGCAGGTTTAATCTTAGGATGGTTAATTAATCCGCAACAGCAACAAGTAGAAATTTATCGTCAAAATCAAGATAAAGAAATTATTTATCTTCCTGCTAATTTATCAGCAGAAGATGTGTTACCTGGTTTTATTTTAGATATTCCTATTATGTAATTATTTTCTAAGTTTATAGTTTCATTTTTAACCAGTCAAATACTTGTTCTGTTGTTAAACTTATATTAATCCCTTCAAGAACTAATAAATTATCATTACGATGACAAAATTCTGGTTGTTTATCTGGTTGAAAAATAAGAATCGAACGATCATCAGGATCGATTAACCATCCTAATTGACAGCCATATTTTAAACAATGTAGAATGTTATTGGTAACTCGATTAGAACTCTGTTCAGGGGAAAGAATCTCAATTGTCCAATTAGGGGAAATTAATATATTATCTTTGGGTTCTCCATTGTCATCAACCGCTATATTTTTCCAATAAAGAACTGCTATATCTGGAACAATAGAACGCCCTCCAAAAGTACAACGTAACTCTGGAAAAGCATAAGCAAGCTTGCTTTTTTCTGCTACTTCATTAATATGATAAATCAGTTTACCTTGAAGTCGAGAGTGTCTAGCTTTTGGCATGGGTTTTTCAATAATATCTCCATCAATATATTCCTTTGCTGGTTTTGTTTCTGGTTGTTTCAAAAAGGTTTCTAGGGTTAAAGATGAGTTGTGAATAACAGTCATAAGGTTTACGTTAATAAAAATTATCTTTTTCAGTATATAAAAGATTATACAACTTATGATATAATTCATTTTATAAGTTAAAGATTTGATAATTAATTGAAATAATAAGGATTAACAAAAAGAGAAATAAAGCAAAACCTGATTTTCAATATCAAATCTTTCATTTAAAAAGGAAAAAAACTATGGTTAATGTCATTAGAGGAACTTCGGATAAACCTGTATCATCTAAGAAATTAGGTGAATATTTTGAAGCTAGAGATGACATTGAAGGTACTTTATATTTAGGGTATCCGATTATAGGAACTGCTCAAGGAGGTTATCAAATTGATGCACTTCTCGTTTCTAAACAACAT
>JAAUYB010222813.1_pt1 | contig 16259 bp, 8 predicted proteins | sample 7278071 | NCBI WGS metagenome assembly JAAUYB01 (sample SAMN14350121, study PRJNA611818) | marine sediment metagenome | isolation source: surface marine sediment (1.8m) | place: French Polynesia: Moorea | collected 2018-08
ACCGATATTTTTAGGCCAGTATGTGCAGGGCATATGAGTTCTGTTTTATTACAAAAAAATTACAAATATTATTTTCTTCCTTTCCCCCGATGCCAAACTTTACAATTTGCTTTCCAGATTGAGCCCTCCTATTGGCTTTCACCTCCCGCCGGCGTATGCTGCCGATCGGGACACCAAGTCCCTCACACCTGGTGCGTAGTTCACAAATATTTTTAAAAAATTCAAAAGGCTGCCTTTTTTATAAAAGGGGGGTATTTTTGCGTGATTTCAGCACTAAGCTCGTTGAGAGCTTTCAAAAGAGGTATGAACGAACTATGTGAGGCAAAAATTGACGAATTCATGGTCTGGGATGCCGGTGTCAAAGTATCAATCAATATTGAACTGCGTAGCGATTGCGCTACCGATAGCGATAGTGATTGCGATAGTCCTGTCACCTCCAAAGGTTTGCTCTGTTTGGTGGACCAATAGAGTGAACCTCTCAGCACAGAGAGAGCTGGTCTAGTGGTAGAGGCTTGGCTCTTGAATCTGCAGACCCCGGTTCAAATCCCGGCGGGGGAGATTTTTTTTAAAAATAATTGAGGCAAAGTTCAAACGCCAAACTCACACTGTGTGGGTTAAGCTAGGTTGTCCGGGGTTCGTCTGGGGTTCCCCGGGGCAGTGTCGTTGCTACGAAGAACTGTAGGGTTCGACCGCTACGTCCCCCGCCCTCAACAATATAAACCAAGGCGGTTTTTGCTGCAGATTTATTTGAGTTTTGTTTAATTGAATGTAGGCACTGGGAAACAGTGTTTTTTGTTGCGTTGCTGCCATGGCATGACGGCATTGGGGACAATAGGGAATTTATTTTGGAAAAGTTAGTCATATAAATTTTTTTATACATAGGGTTTCTGAATATGAATAATTTATCATTAGGTGGTCAGGCGCCATGCTTCGACCACAAACGAAGAAAGAAAGAAAACTAAAAAAAAATCTTATGAATGAGGAAAAATGGAGCGGAGGGGCAAGAATGTTGCTGTTGTTACCGAGTCATGGTGGCGGCATGTAAAGAAATTCACTGGCAACCCAAAGTGGTCCTAGAACGGTGGGAGTTGCTGTTACTGAGGACTGGCCAAGAATATTGTCAGTGCCGCCGGTCTTTGAACAAAGTCTGTTCTTGTTGTTTTTATGGAAAAGGGGGGGATCTCATTTTCTTTTCCTTTTTTCAGATCAGCTGCCTGGTCATCCTTTTCCCAATAAAAAATGGAACAGGAACAGCAAAGTGGAGTCCCTCACAAGCAACGCCGACTGATTCAGGACAGGGTAACCCAGATTGAAAAGAGAAAGAGTCAAAACCAGGATGAGGGAACTCCTTGCCAAAAAGGAATTGGTAGAGGAGCAACATGCAATGTATGGAACTGTCAGTGCCCAAACTGTAAGCGATTCCGGGAAAGCGGGGGCAGGCACAGGTGCTCTGAATGCATGGCTTCCGATCAACATGCAAATCGCCAGAAATGCATTCACCACATATGTGCACATCACATGCCCTCCTTCTGCGTAAGGCACAAACACCGAGGGGAGAAAAAATGCAAGGTTTGTGCCCTTGTATGCCTGAAAACTGGCGGTGTCATTGGCGCCAGCAAGACCAAATGGATAAAGGAGGGCTCGGATGGCCCAGAGCCATGTGGAGCAAGGGTCTGCAAATCCCTCAAGATGCTCATGTGCCCTGAGAGGCAAAAACTCCAAGATGAATTGATTCAACACATACAGGAGTGCCATTCCCCAGAAGAGAAGGAAATCCTGGTGAATATGAAATATTGATTTTTGTGTCAGGAAAATGACTTTTTTTTTAATTTTCAGGAGGAGCTGCTGGCAAAAAAGACCAAGAGAGAAAAGGACATTTCGGACACCTTGGCCAAGCTAGGGCTGACAAGAGAGGAGTTCCTAGATCGCTTGAAAGAGGGAAATACTGAGGTAGCAGAATAGTACATTGCACCAATATTTGGGGCTCAAAATGCATTGTACTCTTTCAGGATCTAAAGACCCTGCATGACAGAGGGCCTGTCCAAATTTCCTTTGTGCAATGCCCAACCAACTCTACTGCTGATGGGGTGACCCGACCAGGATCTACTTCCAGACCTTCTACCCCCAGCCAGGAGCCACTACATAATGAGGAGGTCATACAAGAACAAGAAGAGGCTCCCCCAAAAATACAGCACTGCCGGGAAATCGAGGATGTAAGTCAAATATATTATTATTTGTGTCAAGTGGGAAATTAAATAAATCCATCTTTCTGATACCTTAAGGCGCCTACACTGACTCAAGAGGAGATAGAGAAGGAGACTGGAATCTACAACTCCCTCATCTCTATGGCCATTTACATCTTCTCAAAGAAAAATATGTTTCCCTTTGTAAAGGTATATACTTTTTTGCAAATTTGTCTACTGTACATGTCATAATTTGCTTGATTATTTATTTGCAGGTGTGGCTGAAGCAGGAATTCAGAGATCTGCTCAAGGCCAACTATGAAACACAGAAAAGGAAACTGGCCAAGCTTGAGACACATATGCAACACCAAAAGGTCAAGGTCCATTCCAGAGATGGCGCAACGGTGGTTTCTCTCTACCCCGTGAAAGAAGATACAAAGATAGATGTGGGAAAACTGCTGCCTAATGGGCCCAGAGAAGAAATCAGGCTGGGGGGTGAAACTGACTGGGACAAGTTTGAGGATTTTGTCGGCAAAATCCTGGCTGCTATAAAGGGACGCAAAAAGATCATTGGCACACCAGCCTATGCCAACAATGTGGACGGCACCCTGTGCCCTGATGACTTGGGGGAACTCCAAGGTAAAAAAAGCAATTTTATTCAAATTATGACTTTTGAAAATAAATTGGTTTTCCAGGTCTTGGGATGCATCAGGTGCAGGGGAGCATCCTCACTGAAGTCTTGCAAAAAGATTTCCCTGGTGTCTCGGTGTCCTGGCTTCTCCTTGCATCCGCCGGAAGCTTATTTGCTCTTCACGTCGAGGATGCATTGCTGGGAAGTCTCAACTACCTACATGAGGGACATGCTAAGGAAAATACATTGTAAAAAACATTGTTTTTGTTCCTTAAAGTATTTATGTTCTTTAGGTATGGTTTGGTACAACCAGCCCCAATCTTCTACAAACTGCCAGGGACATCCTTCAAAAATCTGGATTCACCTTTCCAGAGGGTGAGGATGGGTGCCGGAACCCACTCACCCACAAACAAATCTTCCTGATGCCAACCTGTCTCCAAAACGCTGGTGTGAAAATGTACAAAGTAGGTTTCCACAATTTGTTTTTAAACTTGATTAGGAGATCCTATTTTTTTGTTCTATTTGAAGGCCGTGCAGGAGGAAGGCTCACTTATTTTCACAACAGCGAGAGGCTACCACCAGGGAGTCAACACTGGATATTCGGTAGCGGAGTCCCTGAATTGGGCGGACGACGTCTGGTGGCCCCGCATTGTGGCTCACCGTGGCCCCAACTGCCCACCGTGCACTTGCGGCCGAAACCAGGACGTCGACGCTCTCATCTTAAAGTATACGGCCGAGTGGTTTGCTAAGCATAAGGACCTAATCCCCCATGAGTGTCCTTGTTTTCCAAGGGGGCAAAAGGGTATCTGCAAGGGGGACCCACTCTCTGGCAGATTCTTTCCCTCAGAATAAAATTGTTCTGTGATCAATAAAGTACTGTATAGTATCCACTAATACTGTCTGAAAATCACCTCTTTACGTCGAGCATAAAAAGTTTAGGGGATGTTGACAAACAAACAAACGAACCCGAACCCGCCGCCATAAATGAAAAACAAAAACTTGATGAACCGCCATAAATGGAAAACGAAGCGCCAATGAAACAAGGGCTGGGAAAGAAACCAAAACGGCAGCAAAAAAGTTTTGACTTCCACCCCAATGTAGTACTGTACAGCCTCTGTTCATGACTGTACTGTACCCACCCCACGCCAAAACGAGAAAGCGATGAAAGGAAGAGCACTGGATGCCGCGGTTTGGGGACTGATATAGGTGGATTGTTGAAAGACATAATTTGTACTGTACAGGTAACATGACCAGGTATGAATCAGTTTAGTTTGTGTCTTCCTTCTCCAGCTCCTGGAGATGGTACACGGCCTCAAGGATGTCACCCGTGGTGGGTGGAACGTTGTTGCGGCCACGGCGACGACGGCGCGTGAGGCGGGACGGAAGCCAACTAGAGCTGGACGTAGAATGAGTAGGCGCTTGGTTGAGAGGGGCTGGATCCGTGTGGCATATCCACGGGTGGCCAATGAGCTGGGTGAAAGTGAGTCGGGTGGATGGGTCAGAGTCGAGGCAGCCCCGAATGAAAGAGGCACCCTCTTCCGATAGGTCATCACGGATCTGGAGGCCCCTTTCGCCGCGGAAAGGAGGGCCCCAGTGGGTGAGGCTGAAGAGAGTGACGCCCAGGCTCCACACTAGGCCCTGTAGAGGGTCGCGGGTGTCGGGACGGAAGAACTCCGGAGGGACGTAGCCACGAGTGCCAAGGAGTCGGTTGGCGGGGTAATCACGGGCTTCACAGGCCTGGCCCCAGTCGATGACGGTGACAGTCATGGTGTTGAGGTCAACCACCAGGTTTTCCTCCTTTAAATCGTTGTGCAGAAGTTGATGCCGGGCCCAGCACTCGGTGACCACCCGGACGATCCGCCTGAAGAAACGACGAGCAAGGTCTTCAGGGACGCTCCCCATGAACTCCATGAAACGATACAGGTCCATGTAGAGTTCGGGGCGGCCAAGAACGAGAAAAACGTAGTTCTCAGACTTATGGAAGGAGAGAAGGTCCACTACACCATCAACTTCCTGCAGGACCCGTAGAGTCTTGACCTCCTGAGGGACCTGCTCACCACAGTGGTGTACCCACGTGGTCACTCGTTCCATCGGCACGATCTTGATGGCGACGGGGCGAGAATCCGAGCGGCGAACTCCCTCAACAACAACACCAAAGGCACCCTTGCCGATGTGTCGGCCGAGGGAGTAATCCGCCAGTACAGGGCTGAGTTCTGCTGTGGAGATCATCCCGGGCACTGGGTTGAAGGTGTAGAACTTGGAGAGAACCATGGTGCAAGACCTGTCAGAAGGAATACCATAATTATAATAATGGTATGTGTGTTTTTTCCAAGTTTAGTGCATTCCCAGCAGGATAAAGAGAAAAACAAATGAGACAAAAATTTGTTTCAATATTGTCATGATTGGGGAGTTTGGTGTTAGTAAGCATGCAATCCTAGAACTTATGTGGAATCCATCCATGCCCTTTAGGGCAACAAAAGGTTCCAAGACAAGTGAAAATTTCTAATTGCAGCATCGCTGCTATACCTTATCTCAAACTTTTCGGGTATATGGCCCGAATGCCACGAATTGCCAGTTAGAAATTTAGGTATAAAAAGAACTTTCTCTCGTCATTGTTTACTAAATCTATTGTGGTGAACATTGTCTGTTAAGGCTCCGCGTAGGACATGTTCGTTGATACAAAAGTAATTTAGGTGCAAATGGTTGCAGTATTCATTTCAAATCAAATTTGGGTGGATGGCTCTAAGGTCATGAGTACCAGACAGAAATTGAATACCCCAAATTATTTTTAGTATCTTTCTAGCTCCCTACCTAGTTATTTATTACTTGTTCACCGGTCTGGGCGAAAGCCACTCCCTGGGGGCCAAAGCAATAAAGTGATCCTACGCCTAGTCTACGTAAGCCCGTCGCCATGATGCAGGTTGACGATCTGCTATGTCCGGCAGACAGAAACTCAGCTCATGGGGCGGTACTGTGTACTTTGCCGAAATACCTAAGGAACCTTGGAGAAGCGGCTACGAATAAAGAACGCAGCAGTCCTGGGTAACTTGGTATATTAAATTGCTTGTGAAAAAAAAAAGATTCTAGTTTGACTACCATCCACCTTAAGTCCCCTTAAGAGGACCCCGTGGGTAGGCGTGGCTATTCACCCAACCGGAGTGAGCCTAAGAATGAGCGCATCCATTCCTCATGCCTTTCATCTATCTAACCTCTATTTTTGTACTTTATTATACTTTATTTCTACCATCCAGCTTAGGTCACTGAACAAAGGAGCAACCACTCTGGGCAGGCGTGGCTAGATACCCTTCTGGGGTGAGCCTAAGAATGGGCGCATCCATTCCTCATGCCTGATCCTAACTAACATACTGTATTTTGTACTTTATTTTGGGACAGGGAAAGAAGAGAGTGTGCTTTGGGAAATATTTCAACACAAATGTGTGTTTTATTTCAGGCACATGGAAAAAGAGTGGGTCTCAGGATTTGAGACACCATGTTAGGGGGGTCCAGAACAAAATGTGAAACAATTTTTCTGTTTTGACTGTCTCATAGTTTACAGTTTCTTTACAAAGTTACTCTCCTCCTCCAGCTGCCATTCCTATCAGGATCATGATAAGAACAAAAGCAGCTAAAGAGGCTGCTAGAATTTGGGATTCTGCACAAGAGCAAGAGCATATATCTTGCTCCAAAGTGTTGTTAAGGCTAGACACACTAAAGTTTTCCATTTTACCTTGATGTGGAGTGTTGATGTGGAGAATGATCCCCAAGCAGTCCAGAATCCAACTGGGCAATGGGGGCATGGGTAGTGTTTGTTTTTATAATGCCTGCCCCCCTCCTTCTTCTCTCACCACCACCTCCTCCCTTCCCTTTTGCCTGGAGCAGCTGCTCCTTCCTCTTCTGCCTTGTTGGCCTGGAGGGGGAGGGGCTTGGGGGGGGGGATGGCACTGCTGGGGAGAGGGGAGGGGAGGGAGGAGAGGGGAGGGGGGGGCAATCTGACAGCTCCTCAGCCAATCAAAAGCCTCCCTCTCCTCCCTCCTCCTGCCACTGTTATATAACACTGGGCAGGTGGTTTCTTTTTGACAATGTCCCTTCCACTGACACATCTTCTTTCTGTTATATAATAAGGGGGCAGGTGGTTTCTTTTTTTAATATATTCTGCTCCTTGTGCTTCCCATATTATATAAAGTAGAGCAGGTGGCTTGTCCCCCATGTTTATATAACATATTGCAGGGGATTTCCAGTGTCTTTTGCTGATGAAAAGAATATTTGAAGAAAAATTTCATTAACAAAAGCTGAAATAAAACCATGTCTCTCCTTCACATAGGATAAGAATATATAGGAACTTGCAGTCTTCCCTTAGTTATCTTGTCTTTCCAGATCTGGTCTGTCTTCCAGGCAGTAGAATTGCTTCCTTTAGCCAATTTGCCAATCTTCCTGCACCTCTCACTTCTGATTTTGGAGGTGGACCATGTATGATACTCCCCCTAGCTGGGATTTCAAGGCCTTGCTTTGGAACTGAAGCATTTTTTGGGAGGGAATTGTTATTTTTCCCTGGCTCTTTCATTGAGTTACTGTCACTTTCTATATTTGTAGACTCATTTTCATCCTCACTGGAGGCAGATTTAAACTCTTCACTTTCTGAGTCCGAATACTTCATATTTTTTAGGTTTATTTTTGGTCTGTCTGTGGGATCTGGACTGTAAATAGCAGGCACCTTGGGATTGTCCTCATTTCCAGTGGGCAGTTCATGTGGCATTAAAGGCCCACCAATATTTTTCTGATCTGGTTTTATGTGTTTAAACAAAAATTTGTCTCTTGGTGTATATGGTTTAATAAAGTAGACTGTAGTTGTAATTTTAAAAGGTGGAGAAGTCACTTTAAAAATGTCCACCAGATCAACCATGCTGTGATAACATCTTTCAATCTTATATATAGTGTTAACATATTTTGGGCCTGTTCCAGATTTAAAATTGGGGTTTAATCTTCTGAAATAAACCAATTTGCCTGGAGCAAAATGTTTTTTGTTAGCATTTTCCCATGGTACAGTTTTAAATCTCTGCTTATTGTATTCAGCAATGGCTTTTTTATTCTCCTTATGAACTTTGTTTGTTGCCTCTAGGTACTCCTCCGGCACTACATGACCAGAAAATTTATTTTGGAGATGGGGGAAGTGAATGACTTCCCTTCCAAAGTGGACCATGTCAGGTGTGAGAGGAGGAGGGAGTCCAGAGTGGGCAGAAGTATTCATAAGGTAGATGCTCAAGTTTAAAAGACTAGGCCAATCCTGGGTATTCTTTTCTAGGCAAAGACTACGCAACATAAATTTTAAGCTGGCATTGTGAGACTCAATGCCAGCTTGAGATCTCGACCAATATGGTATTCCAGTCCTAATCCTCACTTGATACTGTTTACAAAAATTTATCACTTCGTCATTTCTTAATAAACTTGGTTGATTGTCTCCAGATAATTGTTGTGGTATCCCATGGTTTGCAAATATCCCTTCTAAAGCCTTAATAACTACCCTAGCATGCATACTGGCAGTAGGAACAGCAAAAGTTTTCTTACTGTACCTATCACATATATTTAAAACAAAATTCATATTTTTAAATTTGTCCATGTAAAAGAAGTCTAAATCTAAAAATTGCATAGGATGTTGAGGCAATGGATGATGTGCATTTGGGTCTCTTTTGATAGGCTTTATCCTGGTCAAACCACATATGGCACACCCAAGCACAAAATCTTTAACATGCTTTTTAATTTTTGGGATATAATATATTGTACGGAGGACTCGCAAAATTTTTGCTGCCCCATGATGGCCATAATGCATTGATGCAATAATATAGGAAATTAATTGACCATTTTTTCCGGGGATTACAATCAAACTATTCCCAGGATAGTCCCATTTTTTGTGCAAATATCTTTTCTTTACTAGCACACCTTGCTCAACCCTATACTTGTTTGTCAATTCATGGCCAACTTCCACTTTTCGAATGTACTTCAAGCAGTTAGGGTCCTGTCTTTGGGCTTTAATTATATTTTCCCAAGTAACTTCCCTTGCGGCCATTGAAATAACTTCAACTTTGTCAATACTGGGTTCTAGCAGAGGTTGAACTAAATGCGCTATTTTCTGTCCCTCAATGGTATTATCTAGACTTAAAGTCCAATCCAAGTCGCATTCAATGGTATGAATTTCTTGAATCAGCAGTTCTTCTTCCAACTTCTTAACATCCCCTTTTGACTTTAGAAAAGGAAAAACACAATCATTTTTTGTTTTCACAAAAGTTTGGAGTTGTTCAAGAGAAACAACCTGACCCTCTTGCAAGTTGGGAAGAGTGAGTTCCTCTAGTTGTATATCATTGGCTGATTTGAGTTTCAAGTGTGGCTGGGACTCTGAAAATATCCGGCTCAATGCATCCGGCAGATAATTGTCTTTTCCCTGACGGTGCTTGACTACTAGACGAAACGGCATACTTTGAAGCGATAGTGCCATGCGGCCCAGACGAGAATTTCCTGCTCTGGCTCCAGACAATATGTACACTAAGGCAGCAGAATCTGTAATTATTGCTCTTTGCCGGACAGCCGCTAGCTCATTTCTAAATTTAGAGAGAGAAAAACATATCGCTAGGGCCTCTTTTGCTACTATAGAATAATTGTTTCTTATTGCCTTAGTATACTTCACGCTGTGAAAATTATTGACGCACACTTTGCCATTGACGTACTGTAAAAGCACCCCACCGGCTGCAGTTTCAGAACTATCAGTCTGGACAAAGAGAGGGTAATCATACCGAATATGGTGTAACTTTATGTTTTCCGCAACAGCTTGCTTCAACCTAGTGAAGGCTAGTTCTAATTCAGGATTCCAATGTAATGGTCCTTTTCGCACTGACAGTTGGTCGGTGAAGGGCGATACCAATGTTTGGAAGTTTGGTATATGAGGCGAGATGTATGTGTAAAAACCCAGCATTTTCATCAAACCTAAGATTGTGGTGGGTCTGGGATACTTTTCTGAAATTTCACATTTCTTTTTAGTGATAGTTCTGCCTAAATTATCACAGTTTTCACCAAGGATCTCAATCGTGTCTTTCGAAATATTGCGAAACAAATCTATCTTCTTTATTGAGACCATAAATCCAATTTCTGCCAACCTTGCAAACACGGCATGTAGAATTTCATTCATTTCTTCCGCAGTATCAGCCGTTATGCAGATGTCATCCATATATCCAATTACTTTTCCGGGAAACAATGGGGTTATTTCATACCCATCAGTCCCAGGTATTTTTCTGCGCGGATTTAAGGCATAGGTTACTGCCTGCAAAAGTACTCCAACACTATTCATTAATCCCATGGGAGCCCTAGTAAAAGTATATGATCCCAAGCCGGCATCAAAGCTAACCGTCAAATATTTCTGGGACTCCTTAGCCACAGGAATCTGGAAAAAGGCCGCCGATAAATCCACCAGAGAGACAAACTGACGGTCAAGGAGCATAGAGTGAATATGACTAATTGATGTACCTCCTGCATAGGTTTCTACCAACACAGAATTCAATGGCCGGAAGTCTATAATTAGTCTATATTTGTGCTCCGCCGGATTGTATCGATTTTCTCTTTTGGCTTCAGCGATATTTATTTTCTCACTTGCATTTTTTGGCACAAGGAATGCAGCACTCTGACAAATTCCAAGTCCAGGCTTTAAAACACCAGTGGCAACCAGATCATTTATTATTTGCCTAGTTGGTTCTACTAATGGTGGCGGGATAGGGTATATTTTTGCTTTGGGCGGCAGCTGTGTAACTTCTAAGTTCATTTCCAATTCCTTGCAGTGTTTTACATGTCCTAAATCCAGGGCATGCAGTGCATATGCACTTCTATGGGTGTCTAATAAATTTTCAACCATTTTTCTATATGGTTCATCAACTGAATTTATATCAAAACACTCCCGCCAATGTGATGGTTTTTCAATGGGAACCTCAAGCCCAGGACCAGTAAATATATTTTCAACTTCTTCATCAAGTCTCTTTTCATACTGACCATTCTTATTGTCAGGATGATTTGGACATGATTCAGAGTGTTCTGATAAATTGTCTTGAATATCAGCTGGCGAATCGTTGTCAATCTGTCCATCAATTTCCTGCATGTAATTGACTTCCTCCAGACCTATTTTAAATCCTGGTTCTGTTCTATTTTGTTAAATCCTCCATTTAAGTTTCCATAGACCTGTTTGTCACGTGCACTAACACAATATTCACAAGTGCAGTTTTTCAAGGGAGTTTCACTAGTGGCAAATACCTTTTCAAGGTGCGGTAATCTCCCCTGCAAAGTTATTCCCAGGAGCCGTGCAACACGCTGCAAAATGTTGTTAAACATAGTTGTCCGGTGACTTGTGGTATCCGGGAAAAGGTAAGGTTCCAAAATTCGTACTGAATTACTGTACGGACTCACTATGGCACCCACTAGGTTCAATATCCAATTTTCTTTAAGAGTTAAAATATCTGGTATATGCAATACAAAGTGAAGTTGCTTTGGGTGTTGATCATCATAGTACAGCTCAACCTTGATGTTTAATATTTCAAATTGAATTCGTTTGCTCAAATTCTGAAGCATTTGGAGGTGTTTCCCTTTAGTTGTCTGGCAAAATGAGATAAAAGTAGGACTAGCCTGGTACAGAAATGGATGTTCCTTACAGCCACCGACTATTTTCACAAAATGTCTATCTTGGCTTGTTTCGATTTCATCATTGTTTGTTATGTAGGCCACATTTTGTCCAGTAAGACAGTTTTCCAAACAGGTATTGAGATCCTTTTTTGTGTTGCCAAAAATAATGCTGATCTTTTTATTACCTATTTTTATATTCTCACAAATTCCAGAGGTCAACTTTACCCTAGTATATGAACCTGCTGTGATATATGGAATCGCGGTATCTCCATATTGGTTTCCTTTAATTATAATATTTTCCTGGGGCAGTGAGCAGAAACAGGGTATTTCTTGTATGTTTTTCGCTATGTCTTTTGATGGTTCAGGTTCAGCGGAATTTATGTTTTCCTCTGTGGTACCCCGTAGTAATGTATTTTCTGGGGCATGTACCTCCTGTATTGTATGTGCTTTTGTTGGTTGATCATCTGCTCGTTTGATCTCAATATTCGACTTGGCCTTACGAATTCTCTTTGGAGGAAGTGGTATGTAATCAGAGGCAAAAGAACCGGTTGCAATAACAGTGTTTGCATGCAGGGCCAGGTCTACTAAGCTCCGGTTACATACCTTGATTTTTGCTTTCCCTTGATCATTAAGTTTGATCAATTTTGTTCTTCCCTCAAACCCCTCATTTGGTGAGATGTATCGTAATTCAACATTCTCATCTGGAATATCGATATACATTGGGTATGCACAAGGTGTTACTAAAATAGTTTTTACTGATTCCGCCGGAACAAGTGTGTCTTCAATGATATATAGAGGGAAAGTTTCCGGCAGTTTCATTACTGGTCGTTGTTCTGCTTTGCACTCCCCAATAATCAAATAGGCATCAGTTCCCCTATGGGTGAATATAATACTTTTCCCCATAAGCACATTGCAACCAATAACATTTGATCGTGATGCCCCAGACACTAGAAAGGGAATTAATATTGTTTTGTCAGAGAATACCACACGGCACAAAGCGCAGAACTTAATTTTTATCTCATTAGATTGATGGTCATAAAGCTTGGGTGTATCATAGCTTTTTATGAGTTGATCATGCCCAGGCAGTGTAAGAAAAGATTCATAACTCATGACAGAAAGAGCAGCTCCACTATCGACGAGAAATGTACATGGTACACCCTCAACCATGCACTGCACGTGTGGTCTATTTCTCTGATCAAGCAATAATCTGACAATAGTTTTCACAGGTGCATCTTCAGGTCTCAAGAATCCTTCAGTTTCCAGACTTGGATCATGCTTCAACTCTTGTAGGATATTAAGGCTTCCTTCATTTGCCGAATAGGTAGGTAAAGCACCTATCTTTCGCCACTTTTTTCGGAGTCTCTCGATGTGCTCATCGCGCAAAAATGAATTTTGTACATGGGTCCATGTTTGGGGGCCCACATGCTCTACAATCCAGTTAATAATCGTCCCAGTTAATCCCTTCAAATTCTTCAAGGATGTAACTACCAAATACCATGCTAGTGTAAAAAAGTACCAAATTATCGTTCCAATGTTTGAACTTTCTAGCTGTGGTATTTCAACCTCAGTTTTGGGCATTATTACTCTGGTCATATTTTCACTAAACCAATCTTGTGACATTTGACTTTGCTGATCAAATTCATCTGGGTCAACAGTAGTTTCAAATTCCCTTTCGTCATCACGGTACATGCCTACTCCTTCACTGTAAATTTCCTCCATAAATATGGGATTTAGATCCAGGGCGGGGTTGTCTAGTTGCTGAAGAAACCCCGCCTCTACGCGTTTTTTGGCCAATCATTTCCAGGTACGTAGAGAGGGAAGTTTATATTTTCCTGGATGCTACATGGTTCTCCAGGGAGAATAGGCATTCCTATCTGTCCTTCCTCTGGGTAGATTGGAGGACAGTCAACCTGACTTATCTGATTTTGTTGGCCGTTATTGTTATTTTTCCACTGACCCTGGGCTTCACGTCCCCTGGCCATATTTTGATGGGCCTTAAAATTTTTCCCTTGACAGTTCATATGAAATGCCTTTATATTGTGAGATTCACAATCTGGACAAGGAGCGGAAGTTACTGCCTGTCCAGGACCAAATATTGGACACTGCCGGTAACTGTGTCCTTGCATTCCACAGCTGAAACAATTTCCTCCACTGAAATATTGGTTGTACACATCATCAGGTACAAGTTTACGTCTCAAGCCCATCAGGTTCCCATTTTGATTTTGAACCTGATTGTACCCTTGATTCTGTCGATTTTGCTGAGGAGAATACTGCATTTGTTGATTCTGATTGTTTCCTTGATTAGCACCCATGTTGCCTGGCAACATTTGTGCGGCCTTTTGTACCATTTGAGGCACCCATTTGGGCATCATCCCACCCTGGTTGTGGTTTCCCAGTCCTTGACCATTTCTCGTACCTTGATTATTTTCATTATATCCCTGCCCATTCGGCTTATTTCTCTGCCAGTTTGGGTTATTCATTTCTTCAACAGCAGATGAAAAACCTTCTTGTCCTTGGTTTTCCCAAGGGGATACAAGTGGGACATTCCTTTTCTGATGTGTATTTTGAATGGCCAGTTCATGCATCAATTCTTGAATCATATTTTTGAATTCATGGGTCTCCTTCTGCAATGCCTGTTGATTGTTATCAGGCAATATATTAGATTTGATCTCGTCCCTAATGATATTTCTTATCTCCTGTGCAGTTGGGGATAGTGGAGGGGTTGGAGTATTTATTTCTTGCATAAGTGGTGAGCCCATTAATTCCTCAGTTTCAGTATGAATGGCATTTATCATACCATGACGAGGGTTTTGTTTTTTGCCCTGTGATTCAATGGCGTCTCTATGGAGCCGCAGCACTCGCATCATTGCCAGATATGCTGCTGCAGGGTCCCTACCCTTGTTCGCAGACTGGATTTGCTTGAAATCATGTTTGATCAAACTCGCCAGAAATGGATGGTATTTGTGTATGTACTGTTGTACGTATGATGTTGCCATTATGAATCCCGCATTGGCCTGTTGAGAAGCGGGCAAATCTCTCACACTTGCAATTGACAAGTTCAGGAGATCTCCAAGGAATTCGTCTAAACTGGTTATGGGACTGTTCAGAAGGGTCCTCAAGCGCTGTGACGCCTCTGAACCACTAATGCTTGAATTAAAATGATCTTGCAAGGTAGTAAACAGGTCAGACAAACTACTTCCACTGTTTACTAGGTTGTCCAAAAGTTGTCTCGCAGGATCCCTTAGGCATCGTCTGAGCAAATTCAGAGCAGCCTTGGGACTCAGTTTGTAGTATTGAACAACCTCTGCTACACTCGTCAGAATGTCTCGCATTTTAACAGTGTGCTTTGAGTTACTGCAAAAATATCCTCCATTTATCCTAGTGCTAAAATCTTTACTAGCTGTTGGTGAAATATAATCCACTGCATTATCTTGGATCTCAGGTGCTTCAACCTTTTGCAAGGTTATGTCTTCGAATGACGTGATCTGGTTAAGTGTTACGTCTGTGTTTTCTCGGACGGCTTTTTTTATATCCTCCGTGCTGATCTGATTCAAGATTTGGTTTGCTCTCTTTTTCTCCTGGGAGCTAAGTCGGTCCTTGGTCAATAGTTTCATGACTTTGGCTAGGGCAATAAGGAGCTGGTCCATGCGACCTTCCACTGGTGTCAGAGCATGGCCATCAACCAATCCACCTAGGATTTGTTCGACAGGGGATAGGGGTTTTTCTATCAGATTTGGAGGAGGGTTAGTATTGGTCCCAGATGTGGAGGGAACAGGGAGTTCAGCATTATCGTTCTCCATGATTATTTTTTTATAAGAAAATTTTTGAATTATTTTTTGACTTACCTATTTTTTAAAGGATTTTACTGTTAAATTCTACTGATTTGTTTGTAATATTCACTTGATAACACTATTTCTTGATGTTAGAAGTGAGGAGGGGTTGTTGTCGGTCTGAAAGATCGAGCTTAACTGATTTTTTTAATCTTCTATATTGAATTATATACTGGTCACCCTTGTTACGAGGTTGTGACCAGTTGTGACCAGTTGGTCACACTAGTCTGGAAAATCAAATTGTATGCCACTGTTAACTCATTTTTTACACTCTGCACACTTTCTTCACACATGGTTCATAAATTTTCCTCTCTAATAAGCTTAACCTTATTTTAACCACCCTGCTATACTCAAATTGTCGTGTGTTAGGGCCGCAAACGGCAGCTCCCGGATATTGTGAACTCACCCTGGCCCTCCTAGGGGGGCAGGTTTACGGATAATTGTATATAGTCAAAGCTAACTTTGACCCACACAACAATCTAAATCTTCTCCTCTACCACTCTCCGGTCAGTGATAGTGAGGCCCCTATCCCTCTCCTAGCCAGTTTCTGCCCTACCATCAGATCAGTCCCGGAATTTATGACCTAAGAATACCAGGGATTTATAAACTTAACCTATTGCAATCTGATGCAGAAACTTTGTTTTAAATTTAAAATTATTTTTAGCATCTTGCAGGGACAAATTGCCCCCCTAAGCCTATTTCAGTTATAATTGCTCTAGCACTACCAAAACTGTAAAGAGCGTATCCGATGCCACCAGATTACTAGATTACTATTCATTCCTATCTACTCCTACTTAACCTAGTGCCATAACTATTCACGCGCTTACTATTCACCAAAATTATTTAGGCCCCCCTAACCTTTTTAGACTTCGTCTCTCTAGGCTAAGGTAATCCTCTCTTCAATTCCAACTATTTGGTCGCAATCAAACTGGGAGAAATTTGAGCTACAAATACCCTATAATATCA
>JAAUYB010069608.1_pt1 | contig 16249 bp, 16 predicted proteins | sample 7278071 | NCBI WGS metagenome assembly JAAUYB01 (sample SAMN14350121, study PRJNA611818) | marine sediment metagenome | isolation source: surface marine sediment (1.8m) | place: French Polynesia: Moorea | collected 2018-08
ACTCACCGGAGGTGACCGATGCTTTACTCAACGTCTTGTCTGATAAAAGTGAGAGTGAGATAGTCCGTGGGCACGCAGCATTAAAATTCGTGATCTTAGAAAAGGACTCACAGCAAGTGATAGACGTTCTATTCAAAACTTTGTCTTATGAGAGTGGGTTGGTGCGTGGGTTTGCAGCATCGGCATTAGGTTATTTGGGAAAGGACTCACCGGAGGTGACGGATGCTTTGCTCAATGCTTTGTCTTATGAGCGTGAGGACGTGCGTTGGTTTGCGATATTTGTATTAAGGGACTTATGTAAAACATCCAATCACGTGTTGCCATTAGTGGTACAGTGGATTGAAACCCATGAAGATTCGGAATTTGTAGGGAATGGGATTGAGGTTTTGTGGCGTTTAGTAGCTTGATACTTTATTGTAAGGTGGGTAGTGCATCGGCCTACGAAGCTTTACGATATGATAAATAGCAATGTAGCAGACTTCATAATTTATCATAGTCCATTTGTTCCTCTTTTCCTTCAGCAATTTGTTGTTTTGCCAGTCTTGCTGCTGCGACTAACTTATCTTGAGTTTTCTGGAAAGAGTGATCCCAGTTTAATTCATCCTCAATATCAGCAATATATTCCCGTAAATGCTCAATGACACGCGCTTGCTGTGTATCAGTCAGAGACTCTACAATTTTAATTACCGTTGCAATATTTTCTTGTGACATTATGGGACTGTTTTCACTAAAATGGTGGGTTACGACGGATTTTTATATCTCTGTGATAGCCTGAATTATAGCCGTCTAACCCACCCTACTGCATTGACCTAAAATGAGGCAATAGGAATGTGAGCATCTTGCTCACTCGATAGAAAAATAGCAAGCATCTTGCTCACTAGGGATAAGAATAGCAAGCAGGATGCTTGCACTCCGTGAAATCTAATGCACAAAATCAGTCGTGTCAATCAATTACGTTATTGGATGCTCTTCTGAAAAAAAATGGGTCGCCTGGGATTCGAACCCAAGACCAATCGGTTAAAAGCCGAGTGCTCTACCGCTGAGCTAGCGACCCGTTGTGTGTTCCGCACACGATTTCCTACTATAGCATGGTTTTTTTGCAAATGCAAGGATTAATTTTAAATTGAGGTCACATCTATCTCGACGATAGCCTCACAGGTGGCTCCTGGTTCGAGTTCGATGATGTTTTCTCCGGTACTGATGGCGTTACGGGGCGCACTCCAGGGTTCCAAGCAGACATAATTTTTCCCCTTGAGAGTCCAGAAAACAATGGTTGAATACTGTTCAGACCATTTCAGGTCTATTTTAAGGCTCCGAGAAGGGTCTGTAATGCTGGCAGAATTCCGTTTTAAGGATTTGAGGGCAACATCGATTTCTTCGTCGTTGAAATCAAAATGACCGTCATAGGGGGCGACTTCTTTGGTGTCCTTAACTTGATAACTAGAGGCGGGAATATCTAGAGCCAGTTGTTCTTTATTATTCACCAGAAAATAGGGATGGAAACCGAAAGAAAAGGGCATTACTTTATCGGATTTATTGATATATTCTTGATAAATTTTTAAGGTTTTTCCCTGGAGTTCATAAACAAATTTTAACTCAAACTCGAAGGGATACATTTTTAGGGTTTCTTCGTTACTGGTAAGACTCAAGGTGATTTTACAACAAGAGTCGGTGGATTGTTCCACCACTTCCCAAGGTAGATTTCTGGCAAAGCCGTGTTGTCTGACATGATAGGGTTGACCATCATAAACATAGACGTTATCGGGTATATCACCACAAATAGGGAAGAGAATGGGAACCCCTCCCCTCACGGTTAACTCAGGGTTAGCAAATCTTTCTTCATCTAAGTAGAAAATGTCTTGTCCTTCAATGGACCAACGGGTAATAATTCCGCCTCTTTCGGGAACAACTTCGAGACGAGATAAGGCACTTTCATCAGAGAGAATGTAAGTAATATATTGATTTTGTTTGGCAGAAATTGAAAAGCTCATAGTTGTTCTTGATAATTACAATAATCCATGAATCAAGTAAAAGGCGAGAACCGCACTGCCGAGAGGAACTGTTAAATTATCAATTCCTAACTTAGAAAAGGCTTCTAACCCCATCGCAGCGATAGCAACCGTTAAAGAAACGATGGCTACTGTCAAGATAGGTTCACCTACCCATAAAAGGATAACACTGGTAACAAACAAACTAACCCCCATCATGGTCAATGAGCCTTCCCAACTTTTCTTAACCCCTAATATCTCATAGGAATGTCGTCCAAATTTTTGGCCGATGAGGGCGGCCATGCCATCCCCCCAAGCCATGACTAAAATGCCGATGGCTAAGTATTGAGGATATCCTCTGGCCCAAAACCATTGGGACAAAATGCCAATGCTAAGGGCATAAAAAAAGGTTCCTAGGCTTTTACGTCCTACACTGTTAATACTGGGTAGAATGGGTAAAAAATAGGAAATTAAGGCGATAATACTGGCAATGAGGGAGGCCCCCATCAGTACCCAGGGCGGAATTTCTAACCACCAGGCAATCAAGACTACGTTTCCTGAGCCAATATGAACGATTTTTCGGGTAAATTCCGCATCAGTTCCCCATAAACGGTTTAGCCCCTCAGCTAAGCCGATAATAACCCCCAGATAGAGGATAACCAGGCTGATAGGGTATCGCAGGGATAACAAGGCGTTAAGGAAAGACGGTGACTCAGATAACAAGATAGGGTAAATTTGACCGGTGAACTTACTTCTACAAGTTATATCAATTTTGCGAAATTTTCACAGCCTGTTTTCTCAACACCTGTTTTCATCATTTTGACTAGCAGTTTTCAATTAAGTTTATTTTTTAGCTTCTTTGTTTATAAACAAAATCAGCAATTTTTCAGATTAAATTGCTCACTATTGATTCTTTTTTATGAGTAGGTTTTATAATACGGGTGCAGGATATCGGCTTATAGTTTCAAGCTTCTGATTGTCTCTTAAATTTTTTACATTTTATCAGTCCGTAGACTCAGTAACTTGATGGTTAAAAAGTGCTTCATGTTTCATTAAATCCTCTTGTAACCATTCATCAATACCCTGATTATTCACAAATTGAGCATGGATAACGTTGATATTATCGACAGAAGCTTGATTAAGATTAGCATCACTGATATAAGCGTCACTGAGATCGGTTTGACTTAAAACAGAGCCACTCAAGTTAGTTTTGCTAATAATGGAATGATTCAAGTTGGCGTCACTTAAATTGGCCTGACTCAAATTGGTATGACTGAGGAGTGAATTACTTAAAATTGCTCCTTTTAAGTTGGCCTGGCTTAAATTTGCCCCAATTAGGTTAACTTCGCTCAAGTCTGCCCAGCTTAAATCGGCTTCTTGTAACATTGCGTCTCCCAAGTCTGCCCCTTTTAAATTGGCTTCTGTCAGTTTTGCCCCGGTTAAGTTAGCCCCGGTTAAATTAGCCCCTAATAAATCAGCCCCACTGAGATCAGCCCCCATTAAATTCGCCCCACTGAGATCAATTCCCATTAAATTTGCTTCTCTGAGATCGGCTAGGATAAGGTTGGCATGACTCAAAATAGCCCCGCTTAAATTGGCTTCTCTTAAGTCTTCATCGTTACCACCCTGGCTCATAATTTTGTCGATCAGACGAAATTGAGGATCGTTTTCATCAATTTGAGCTATCTCCTCGTTTTGGTAACTATGCTGGTTAACTAAACTAAATTGTTTAACAGTAACCCCGGAAACGTCGGTAAATTCCCCGGATTGAAAGAGTTGTTGTAGCTGTTGTAAGCTGACTGGTGATCCTTCAACTTTAATGGTTAACTGATCCGCTTCAACGTTTTCGATGGTAAGTTCAATACTCTGGGCTAATTGTTGTAATTGCTTGAGAATTTGTTGAACTTTTCTTTTTTTGTTTTCAAATTGCATTACCTCATCGATTAAAACACTGTCTTTTAAAATAAGTTCGGCAATGCTTGGTTCTAAATACGTAGAATCATCCGTATATTCACTATTATTATTAACTTGAAATATCATAGCTTTAGGTTAATTTAAGTAGTGAGTTTTCCTCCTAATATATATTAACCTATAATGTCCAAACAATGGGTAAATTGGGGGTAATTGTTTCATTATTATTATCAATGACTATTTCTGACTCTAAATCTAAAACCCTTTCAACTTCTTGATAAATTCCTTCTGCTTCTTCTAAGGAATTACCGATACAAGTTAACCCCAGTTTTCCGAATTCTGATAAAGCCCCCATTAAATGGAAAACGGTTCCTGTTTTATTACTGCTGTCAAAATGTAAGCGATGTTTTGCTACAATGTCCATTAAGTCATCCGGTAACAAACCACAATACTGTTGTTTCTGTAAGTTGTCAGAGGCAATATAATATTTAGCATGATTATGTTGAGTATAAAATAACCCGGTTTCTTGCTCATAACTCCCATTAGTTAATAATTTTAAGGTCATAAAAGGATGGGTGGTTCCTCCTTTTCGGAGGTTAATTTCGATGGCTTGAATGTCCCATTGGTTCTCATGATTAGATGGGTTACGAACCGCTAAAAAGTCTACTCCATAGCGTTCCATTGCTCCTTTTTTTGCCAAAGCTTGACCGATTTTTAAGCCTAACTCTTGTAGTTTTTGACGATAAGCGTGATCGGCAGGAAAGCGACATCCTAAATAAATTTGTCCGTCTGGTCCTCCTAAAATTTGATCGTGGGTTGATACAATACTCACTTCTCCGTTAGGCGTAATATAACCTTGAACACTAGGAGAACGCTTTTCTTTTCCTTCAATAAAGGCTTCAACGATGGCTCCTAATTCGGGAATTCGACTAGAAAAATTTTCCCAAGTTTCTCCTTTTGCTTGAAAACTTAGATGCTTTAAACTATTTAAAATCACGGTATTTCTTTCAGTATTGTTAGCTATATTTGTTACATCTTTTTTGATAGTATCTAAATCTAATACAGCATTTCCTTCTCCGGAAAATCCTTCATTTAGTTTCACAACAATACGGTTTAAATAAGGATTTTTTTGCCAAAGTTTGTTGATTTCTAAAACTAAATCATCGATATTATTCACTAAATGACTGCCATCAGGATAAGGAATTAAACATTCTGAAAAAATTTCTCGACTCCCACTTTTTGACCCCCAATAACTTAGTTGAGGAGAGGCTGCAAATAGGGGAACATCCAATTTTAAAGATAGTTCTTGCTCTAGATTGGTGGCATTAAAACACACCATATAAGATTTATTAGGACGTAACGCTCGACGAATTCTTTCCACTAAGCGGGGACGATCTAAAATCTTTTGAGTTAACGGTTTAAATGAGTTATCATAGGTAGTCAATAAAAGTAGGCGATCGCGGGCATGGGAAAACGGAATTCCCGGTAATAATTGTAAGTAATATTCAATAATAATGGGAGATAAAGGTTGACCCGTTACATAAATCAATCGGGTTTTAGGATTTCGTAAACGAATTAATGAAAATAAAAGTCGTTCTTCATAATGGAGAAACCCGGCAACTTTTTGACCCACTCGCTGATCAATACTGAAAGAAGGAACCACTAAAATATCATAACCATCTTGCTCAAAGAGGTCTTTTCCTTGCCAATATTGTCGTAGTTTATCTTGAAGTTTATTGAAGTTTTCAATCTGAAGATTAGTGGGTTTTTTGACATTTTCCATTATTTTCGTCTTGGGGAGATAGGTATTGATGTCGTTGTTTTGTCTTATTCCTTTTTATTGTATAGTAACTGTAGTTCAACGAGCCAAAATTATGACATTTCGTAACCCAATTCCTACGGTTGATATTATCATCGAATTGATTGATCAACCCAACCGACCTATTATTTTAATCGAACGTAAAAATGCGCCTTATGGATGGGCGTTGCCGGGAGGGTTTGTGGACTACGGGGAAACAGTGGAAAATGCAGCTTACCGAGAAGCAAAAGAAGAAGTGAATTTATCTGTTAATTTAATCGAACAATTTCATGTTTATTCTCATCCCGATCGCGATCAACGTAAACATACCATGAGTGTTGTTTTTATTGCTACGGCAATGGGGCAACCCCAAGCAGCAGATGATGCCAAAAATGTCCGAGTTTTTGACCTTTGGGAATTACCCAAAAATCTTTGCTTTGATCATGATAAAATCTTAGAAGATTATCAAAATTATCGTTATTATAAGTTACGTCCAAATTTAATTTAATGATGTTTTTTTTAGGGATTGATTTCGGAACTTCAGGGGCAAGAGCTATTGTTATTAACGAAAATGAAGAAATCATTACTCAAGTTAAACACTCTTTTTCTCATCCACAAACAAATGGGTTAGCCCAACAATGGGAAAATACCCTTTATCTGCTGTTGGAAAAAATTTCAATCGAGATTAGAGAAAAAATTGTCTCTATTTCTATTAATGGCACCTCTTCAACTGTCTTATTATGTAATCAAAAAGGGGAACCTATTGATGAACCTATTTTATACAATCATTCACGAGATATTAGCCTTTTAGATCAGTTCAAAACTATAATTCCTCACCATCATCTGGTTAATAGTTCTACCTCTAGTTTGTTCAAGCTTTTATGGTGGTATAAAAACAATAAAATACAACCAGATTGTTACTTCTTACATCAAGCAGATTGGCTAGGATTTTTATTACATGAAAAACTAGGAATTAGTGATTATCATAATGCTTTGAAACTGGGTTATGATGTGGAAAATTTATGTTACCCTGACTGGTTAAAATCATTACCTATTTCCTCAATATTACCCGAAGTTTTACCACCAGGAACCCCAGTAAAAACAGTTAAAAACGATCTAATTCAAAGGTTTAACTTTCCTAAAAATTGTCAAATTTGTACAGGAACAACGGACAGTATTGCTGCTTTTTTAGCCAGTGGTGTTAACAACCCAGGAGAAGCAGTAACATCTTTAGGATCAACCCTAGTGTTAAAGCTATTAAGTAATACTTATATTGAGGATATTTCCTCGGGAATTTATAGCCACCGTTTAGGTGATTTATGGTTAACAGGTGGTGCTTCAAATACAGGCGGGGCAGTCTTAAAACATTTTTTCAGTGATGAGGAATTAACCGAATTAAGTCAACAAATAAATATCAACCAGCGAACTAATTTAGACTATTATCCCTTATTAAAATCTGGAGAGAGATTTCCGATTAATGATCCAAAATTAGCCCCTAAACTTGAACCCATACCTAATAATAAGATAGAATTTTTACAAGGGTTACTAGAAAGTATGGCGAAAATTGAAGCATTAGGATACAAGAAATTACAAGCATTAGGAGCAACCCCTGTTACTCAAGTTTATACGGCGGGTGGCGGAGCAAAAAACAAAAATTGGGCTAAAATAAGACAGTATTATTTACAAGTCCCTGTTACTATTTCCTCCCACACTGAAGCAGCTTATGGTACTGCTTTATTGGCTAAGCAAAAAATAGGAGTAAATTAAACATCATGATAGAATTATCCTTAAACAATTCTTGGATTATCGGGCTAATTATTAATAGCATTTTAATCATTTTCGCTTTCATAGTACCGAAAAGATTATTAACACCTTTAGGCTATGTAAATGCTTGGGTTTTAGGCGTAATTGTCTGGGGAACCTTGAGTTGGCAAGGTTACGCAGTGGTGATGTTTTACTTCCTAGTGGGTTCAGGGGTAACTAAGATTGGGATGGCCCAAAAAGAAGCAGCCGGAATTGCTGAAAAACGCTCAGGAATGCGCGGACCAGAAAATGTTTGGGGATCGGCATTAATTGCTACTTTCTGCGCTTTAGGAACCCTTTTAGTTAACGCTCCTTGGACATCATTATTACTATTAGGTTATGTTGCTAGTTTCAGCACTAAATTGTCCGATACCACTGCCTCAGAAGTAGGGAAAGCTTATGGAAAACGTACCTTTTTAATTACCACCTTAAAACCGGTTGCTCCAGGGACAGAAGGAGCCATTAGTTTAGAAGGAACCCTGGCAGGAATTGCTGCATCTGTAGTTATTGCTTTGGTAGGTTATGGGGTAGGATTAATTAACTTAATGGGTATAGTTTATTGTATCATTGCTGCTTTTATCGCCACTAATTTAGAGAGTGTAATCGGAGCAACCTTACAAGAAAATTTAGACTGGATGACCAATGAAATAGTTAATATTATTAACACATTCATTGGAGCAATGGTAGCTATTTTATTAGCTTGGTTGATGATGAATACTATCTCTATGTAAAGTTTATTTTTCTTAATATTTTTCAGCTACTTATGAGTATTAATAGATAATCTTAATCAAGAAGGAGCGTTGAGAACCAAGTAACTTAATAACCAGTTGGCCATGGTTGCACGACGGGTATCTCTAGGGTTGAAAGTCCCTATTTTATACCCTTTAAAGCCTAATTTTTCTTTAAGTAGTTGTTTATTTTCTTTAGGAATAGAGCGAGTTAATTTTACCGTTGGGGGACGATTTTCGATAAAGTTCGGTGGTTGGGGATATTCTTCTTTCCAAGAAGGTTCTACCTGAGAATTCTCCCAAGTTTGACTACTCTCATTATAACGGTATCCTAGATAATACCAAACCATTTGGTTAACGGTTTCATCGTCAATTTCCTCATTGAGAATAGCGTTGATTGTATCAGTGTTAAGAGGGGGTAAGTCTTTCATCATTGTTTTCAATCAATAGGACTCTTTTTAGTTTAACCTATCAGGAGTCTTCTTAAGGGCTATATTTAAAGATATTATGACATAAGTTGTACAGTCTAGAAGACTGTGTTACGATTTACGTCTAAGCATAAAAATACGATATTAATTAATATAAATCAATTTATTTATGAATGAATCTAACCCCATTATTTCTAACTCCCGTAGCTTCATTAATCATCTCCCATCAAAGGGTTGGACAATGATGGTTATGATTATAGCTGTTTTAATTGCTATACCGATTTTATTTGTTGTGAGTAGCATTTTTATCGATGCAGGGACTGTATGGAAACATCTAGCAGAAACTGTATTGACCAGTTATATTATTAACTCTTTACTGCTCATGTTTGGGGTGGGTATAGGCGTTTTAATTATTGGGGTAGCAACTGCATGGTTAGTCACCCTTTGTCGCTTTTGGGGATGCGATTGGTTTGAATGGTTATTGTTACTTCCTTTATCGGCCCCAGCCTATTTATTAGCCTATACTTATACGAATATGTTTGACTATTATGGGCCGGTACAAAGTACCCTGCGGTCTTGGTTTGGCTGGCAAAGTTTTAATGATTACTGGTTTCCTGATATTCGCTCTTTATGGGGAGCAATTCTCATGTTAATTTTAGTGCTTTATCCTTATGTTTATCTATTAGCAAGAACTGCTTTTTTAGAACAGTCAATTTGCACTTTAGAGGCCAGTCGGTCTTTAGGGTGTAGTCCTTGGCAAAGCTTTTTTAAAGTAGCTCTTCCTTTAGCACGTCCAGCTATTATGGCAGGATTAGCATTGGCTTTAATGGAAACATTAAATGATTTTGGAACGGTTAAATATTTTGGAGTGAATACCTTCACAACAGGAATTTATGATACTTGGTTTGGATTGGGAGAAAGGCAAGCATCAGCGCAGTTAGCAGCTTTTTTAATGTTATTTATTTTCACATTAATTATGTTAGAGTTATGGTCACGTCGTCAAGCGCGTTACTATCAAAATAGCAGTCCTCAAACTCATATTCCTCGCTACGAACTAACATCTTGGCGAGCAGTTGTAGCTTGGTTAGTTTGTTTTCTGCCTTTTTTCGGAGGATTTTTAGCTCCTTCTTTTTACCTAGTTGATTTGGTCATTGCTAATGCTAAAACAGCTTTAGAAAACAATTTTTTAAACCTGGCTAAACATAGTTTACTTGTGTCAGTTATTACAGCAATTGCTGCTTTAGGATTATCTTTAATCATGGCTTATGGTAAACGATTACAAAACAATTTTTTTATGAACGCTAGTGTTAGGATTGCCGCGTTAGGTTATGCCATTCCAGGTTCAGTTATTGCCGTAGGTATCTTGATTCCTGTGGGACGATTAGATAACGAGATAGCTAATATTATCGAAGCCATTTTTAATCTAAAAATAGGATTACTAATTAGTGGAACAATTTTGGCCTTAATTTACGCTTATTTAGTGCGTTTTTTACCAGTGGCTTTTGGTGCTGTTGAATCCAGTTTAGGCAAAATTAAACCCAGTTTAGACGATGCAGCTAGAAGTTTAGGGTCAAACCCGAGTAAAATTTTAATTAAAATTCATACTCCCTTAATGACCGGGGGAATGCTAACAGCAATTATGTTAGTTTTTGTGGATGTTATGAAAGAATTACCCGCTACTTTAGTCATTCGTCCTTTTAATTTTGATACCCTAGCCATTCGGGTGTATCAATATGCCTCTGATGAACGATTACCCGACGCTGCTGCCCCTGCATTAGCCATTGTCTTAGTGGGGATGATTCCTGTGATTTTTCTCAGTTGGCAAATTGCAAAATCACGACGTAGTTCAAGGGGATAATTTTATGAAGTGATTATATAATAAGAAGAAAGCCTGACAAATAAATCAATGGTTAAAACATCGCCAAAACCGTTAACCTTAGAAGAATTTTTAACCCTTGCTGAAACCAAACCAAGGAGCGAGTTTGTTCGAGGAAAAATTAGACAAAAATCCATGCCACAAGGAGAACATAGTAGATTACAGTCTAAACTCTGTTCTGTTATTAATAATATAACAGAAGATACCAAAATTGCTTATGCGTTTTCAGAGTTACGTTGTACCTTTGGAGGTAATTCTATTATTCCTGATGTCTCCGTGTTCCGTTGGCAAAGGATTCCTGTAACTTCATCAGGTAAAATTGCTAACCGTTTTAATCTATATCCTGATTGGTCAATTGAAATTTTATCGCCTCATCAAAGTTCAAGTAAAGTATTAGAAAATCTGTTACATTGTTCTCAATATGGCACAGAATTAGGTTGGTTAATTGATCCCGAAGAAGAAACTATTTTCGTTATTTTTCCTGAACAAAAAGTGCAACTATTTCGAGGCGAGAAACAATTACCCATTTTAACTGGCATTGATTTACAGTTGACCGTTGAACAGATATTGAACTGGTTAAAGTTTTCTTGAGTTTTACCTCATAATTACTCTATGCTATAATACCCCAGTTTAAACCCAAATTAGAACATAATAAATTCAGTTGGTTCATGGAAACCCTTTGATCAGTAAAAAGCTATTATTGCTACAGTTGCGAGTATCCTGAAACCAGGTAAAACCAATACAGTCAGTATTAAAGATAATCAAATTGGGGGTGACTTTGGCCCACATCACACCCCCTACACCAACACTTTTAATTCGGAAGATTACCGTAGAATAGTTGCATAGTTTCCACAGTTAAAACTTGGGGAGGCGTTGCGTCAGGAGGATAAAGAAAATCAACCTCAACCATTCTTTGTTCCCCTGGTTTTAAGTTGAATCTTACTAAAGCTTCCCCTTGTTGTCCTTGTCGCTGTACAAGATGGAAGAAACGTTCTTGAGGGGTTCCCTCTCGATCTTCATAATTCACCTGTACTGTTCCGCGAAAGAACACTTGACCTTGAGGCCGACGGGAAAAAATCAGGCGATCGGCGTACTCATTTTTCTTAAACGGGGTTTGTAAAGTGACGGCTACCGTTTGTGGTGCATTCGTCTTATTTACCAGAGGTAGGGTTAAACTGTAATGTACCCCGTAGTTTCCATGCGCTTTATAGGCAGTATCAGGATAACGCACTAACATGGGCGCACTTTGGATCTGTCGAGTCCCGTGGGTTCCCGTTGTTACCGTACTCAGGGGATAAGAAAACGCACCGCCCCGTTTAGGAATACTCAGGTAAGGTTTCCCCGGTCCATCATTGAGGGTTGCTTCCCATTCCGATCCCACTGAGATTCCTGCAACACGACCATAAATAGTCTGATCACCATAGTCCACATCTGGGGGAGTGGGGGCTAAGTCTCTGGGATAAATCAAACCGCCTTTCGTAATAATATGTCGCCATTCGTTCAGGTTGGGCTCTCGATAGGCGATCTTGACCTTCTCCTTGTCTCCTTCTGTGTATTTGATTCGTTCTGCTACTTCATAGAGGGCTAAATTAGCCATATAAAGCGGTCCATCGCTGTATACCTTTAAAAACGTGGAACGTGCGCTACTGGGTTTAATAGGAAGGGTAAACAGCATCCGACTTTGGTAAGGTGGGATGACAACACGACGGGATAATTCTTTTTGGTTAACCCCTCGCAGAATATCCCCCATCAAACGAGAGCCAGGACCAGAAAATACCTGTCCGGAGGGATCTTCAACAATGGGTGGAAGGCTAATAAACGGTGCATCAGAAGAGTTGAGATAACTGGCTCCTTGTAACACCTTGACGACTACCGTTTTTGAAGTCGGGTTATGAACCAATAAACCTTGATAAAGGGTTTTATTCCCCCGCGCCGGTCGGGAAATGTGATGGGTGAAAACGTCAAAGCGGCCCTCTATAGGATGATTGAGATGGGCGTTAGGGTGACGTTTGCCATTAGCAGGAAAGGTGGATAATAAGACCCCTTCCGTCGAGACAACTTCGGGACTGTTGCTATTGAAAACTAAAACATCATTGAGTTGTCCGGGTAAAGGACGGATCTCTTGCGGTTGAGTGATAAATTGACGGTTCCTTTCCCGATAGGTCAAGGGATAGGACGCAGTTTGTGCGATGAGTAGTGATGATAGTAAAGAAAGCATAAATATAAAACCAGCAACTTTAAAACTGAGTTAATAATTTTAACTTTTTTTCAGATTGCCGTCATTGACTCGAATTTGTCAATCCCTAAGTAGAAAAGAACTCAAAGCGCAAAAATTAGTTCCCATACTTTCTCAAGGGTATTCAAGATAAAATGTAACCAGTAGAAAACTCATCAAACCAATTGGTTGAACGCAGAGGAAATTTTATGAAAATTGCCATCTTGTCTCAAGATGCCACTTTATACTCCACAAGAAGACTCAAAGAAGCTGGAGAAGAACTCGGACATGATATGCGTGTTGTTAATTATCTTCGCTGTTACATGAATATCACTTCCCATAAACCTGCGGTTTATTATAACGGGAAACCCCTAGAGAGTTTTGATGCAGTTATTCCCCGCATTGCTGCGTCTAAAACCTTTTATGGCACGGCAGTTGTTCGTCAGTTTGAAGTGATGGGGGTGTTTAGTGCCAATGAATCACAAGCTATTTCCCGTTCCCGAGATAAACTGCGTTGCTTACAAATTTTGGCCAGGGATGGCATCGGTTTGCCCGTCACAGGATTTGCCCATGCCACACAGGATATTGATGGCTTGCTGGAATTTGTGGGAGGCGCGCCAGTGGTCATTAAATTATTAGAAGGAACCCAAGGCATAGGGGTTGTTCTAGCTGATACCAAGAACGCAGCCAAATCAGTCATAGAAGCCTTTCGTCAGCTAGACGCGAACATTTTGGTACAAGAATTTATCAAAGAAGCGGCCGGTGTCGATTTACGCTGTTTCGTGGTTGGGGGTAAAGTAGTCGCAGCCATGAAACGCCAAGGGGCAGAAGGGGATTTTCGCTCTAATCTTCATCGAGGTGGAAAAGCAGACATGGTGAAATTAACCCCAGAAGAACGCACAACCGCCGTCAGAGCCGCCAAATCCATGGGATTGAAGGTGGCCGGGGTGGATATGTTGCGCTCCAATCATGGCCCTGTGGTGATGGAGGTGAACTCCTCCCCAGGTTTAGAAGGGATTGAAAAAGCATCCGGCATTGATGTGGCTAAGAAAATTATCGAATTTTTGGCCAAAAATGCCCCCTCTGGCAGTACCCGCGATCGCATTCAGTTTTAGGTGGGGAATGTGGTTCGGGTGGGGAGTAGACAGAATATGGATCTGGTTTTTCTCCCAGTCTCTCCCTGCTCCCCCTGCTCCCCCTGCTCCCCCTGCTCCCCCTGCTCCCCCTCTCCAAAGTTTTCCAATTTGACATCATGACTAACCCAACCCTCGAAATCGGTGGAGTAGCGATCGCCCCTGGCCAAAAACAACGCTTAGAGATTCCTGTGGCTCAACTCCCTACCCGAACCACTATTTCTCTGCCGGTAGTAGTGATTAATGGTCGCTACAACGGACCTGTTTTATGGTTAAGTGCAGCCATTCACGGGGATGAAATCAACGGAGTTGAGATTATTCGACAGATTTTAAACAAAATTAAGGCTCAATATTTATATGGGGCAATCATTGCTGTTCCCGTGGTTAATGTTTTCGGGTTCATTGAACAATCCCGTTATTTACCCGATCGCCGTGACTTAAATCGTTCTTTTCCGGGTTCCCCTCAAGGCTCTTTGGCTTCCCGGTTAGCCCATTTATTCATGACAGAAATTGTGAACCATAGTACCCACGGCATCGATCTACACACAGCAGCCCAACCTCGGATTAATTTACCTCAGATTCGCGCCAATTTACTCGATACCGAGACCTATTGCTGCGCTCAAGCCTTTGGCGCCCCCCTGATGATTCATGCCACCACCCGTGACGGTTCCCTCCGTCAAGCTGCCAGTAAACGGGGGATTCCTGTGCTGTTATACGAAGCAGGAGAAGCTTGTCGTTTTGATGCTGAAGGGATCGATATCGGAGTTAGAGGGATTTTACAAGTGATGGATTTATTGGAAATGTATGCCCATGCTCTAACGGAAGAAATGCCCGAAGCAATACCATCCCCCTCCCTAGAAATAGAGAAAACGAAATGGATTAGGGCATCCCGTAGTGGATTACTGCATTTGGATGTGAAATTAGGGGACAAAATCGAAAAAAAGCAACTTTTAGGCTTGATTACTGACGCATTTGGCGAAACTAAAGCAAAAATTCGTTCTCCTGATCAGGGGGTGGTGATCGGTCAAGTCCAAAACCCTTTGGTCAATCAAGGCGATGCCATCGTTCATCTGGCCTTAGTTAAAAGTGACCCGGTGACGGGGTGAGTGTGGTTCGGGCGGGAAGTGTGGGGAGTAGACAGAATATGGATCTGGTTTTTCTCCCAGTCTCCCCCTGCTCCCCCTGCTCCAAACCTTTCAGGGATCAATCGCCAAAAAACCAAGTAAATAAGATTAAAACAATGATTAAGAGAAACAATTGTAACAAAGAGCCTAAAAAAGCCAAGAAATGAATGGGGAGAATTGCCATAGCGTAGGAGGCAATCCAATTAACTGTGAAAAAAAATAAAATGACAATCACAAAAAACATGATCCCCCTCTACCTCAGTAATATAAGGGTTTTAAGACATTTGCTTAACATTACTTTACACAGAAACCGCATTTTTTTTAATAATATGTAATAAATAATGACACAAAGGCATTGTATAAAATTAACTTGAAGGGGACACAAGTAGAGATGAAGGTCATCTTGAACACCTCTGATAATTCTGAGATAATCATCAAGGTTTCTCCGGTTTCTTAAGGAAACTTTTGTAAGGGACTTAGGAAATCACAGCGATTGTGAGTTATATCAACGATACAATCAGACCTGATGGAAGTCCTTTGTTCAACCCAACTCAACTGATTAAGTCAAGTAGGAGATTAATTCAATGTACGACGCATTTACCAGAGTTGTTTCTCAAGCTGATGCCCGTGGTGAGTTCCTATCTGCTTCCCAGCTTGATGCTCTGAGCGCCATGGTAGCGGAAAGCAACAAGCGGATGGACTCTGTTAACCGCATCACCAGCAACGCTTCCACCATCGTTTCTAACGCTGCTCGTGCTTTATTTGCTGAGCAACCCCAATTAATCAATCCCGGTGGAAATGCTTACACTAGCCGTCGTATGGCTGCTTGTTTACGGGATATGGAAATCATCTTACGCTATGTTACCTATGCTACCTTCAGTGGAGACGGTAGTGTACTCGAGGATCGTTGCTTAAACGGCCTTCGTGAAACCTACGTTGCTTTAGGTGTTCCTGGAGCTTCCGTTGCTAACGGCGTACAAAAAATGAAAGAAGCCGCCATTGAAATCGTTAGCGATCGCAATGGTATTACCCAAGGAGATTGCAGTTCTATCATATCCGAAATCTCTGGATACTTTGATCGCGCTGCTGCTGCTGTTGCTTAATAAAAACCGTTTAATGGTCAATAAGCAATTTCGTACACGATTTCAACACCGTATTCTAGGAAAACTTAGCAAAACAATCGGGAGATACAAAAACAATGAAAACCCCTTTGACTGAAGCCGTCGCCGCTGCTGATTCCCAAGG
>JAAUYB010125808.1_pt1 | contig 16220 bp, 17 predicted proteins | sample 7278071 | NCBI WGS metagenome assembly JAAUYB01 (sample SAMN14350121, study PRJNA611818) | marine sediment metagenome | isolation source: surface marine sediment (1.8m) | place: French Polynesia: Moorea | collected 2018-08
GTGGTCAGCATCGACGGGACACCTTCGCGCCAGGTTGTGGAGAACGGCATCGACGCGCTGAAGGCGGTGTGGCACCGGGGTGCCGTTGACGCCGATGGCAAGACCGGCGACGGGGCGGGCATTCATGTGCAGATCCCGGTGGCGTTCTTCTTCGAGCAGATCGAGCGGACCGGGCACAGGCCGCATCCCGACGAGCTGATCGCGGTGGGGCAGGTGTTTCTGCCGCGCACGGATTTCGGCGCGCAGGAAACCTGCCGGACCATCGTCGAGACCGAGGTCTTGCGGATGGGCTATTACATCTATGGATGGCGGCATGTGCCGGTGAATATCGATGTCTTAGGCGAAAAGGCGAACGCGACACGGCCGGAAATCGAGCAGATCCTGATCTCGAATTCGAAAGGCGTGGACGAAGAGACGTTTGAGCGCGAGCTTTATGTGATCCGGCGGCGGATCGAGAAGGCGGCGCTGGCGGCGCAGGTGGGGTCGATGTATGTCGCCTCGCTCAGCTGCCGGTCGATCATCTACAAGGGCATGATGCTGGCCGAGCAGGTGGCGGAGTTCTATCCCGACCTGAAGGACGAACGCTTCATCAGCGCGTTTGCGATCTATCACCAGCGTTATTCGACCAACACCTTCCCGCAATGGTGGCTGGCGCAGCCGTTCCGGATGCTGGCCCATAACGGCGAGATCAACACGCTGAAGGGCAACATCAACTGGATGAAATCCCACGAGATCCGGATGGCGTCGTCGTCGTTCGGGGACTACGCCGAGGACATCAAGCCGATCATCGCCAACGGATCGTCGGATTCGGCCGCATTAGACTCTGTTTTCGAGGTGCTGGTGCGGGCCGGGCGGTCAGCGCCGATGGCGAAGACGATGATGGTGCCGGAGTCGTGGTCGAAGCAGGCGGTGGAGCTGCCGCAGGCCTGGCGCGACATGTACAGCTACTGCAACTCGGTGATGGAGCCCTGGGACGGGCCCGCCGCCTTGGCGATGACCGACGGGCGCTGGGTGTGCGCGGGGCTCGATCGCAATGGCCTCAGGCCCATGCGGTATGTGGTGACCGGCGACGGGCTGGTGATTGCCGGGTCCGAGGCCGGGATGGTGCCGGCCGACGAATCGGCGGTGGTGGAAAAGGGTGCTCTAGGACCCGGTCAATTGCTCGCAGTCGATATGAAGAAGGGCATGCTGTTCCACGACACCGAGATCAAGGACAAGCTGGCGCGCGCGCTGCCGTTCGGTGATTGGGTCGGCAAGATCAACGAGCTGGACGACGCGCTGGCGGTCGTGACCGAGACGGCGATGTTTGACAGGGCCGAACTGCGCAAGCGGCAGATCGCGGCGGGGTATTCGATCGAGGAGCTCGAGCAGATCCTGACGCCGATGGCCGAGGACGGCAAAGAGGTGGTGGCGTCGATGGGCGATGACACGCCGAGCGCCGTGCTGTCAGAAAAGTACCGGCCTCTAAGCCACTTCTTCCGGCAGAATTTCAGCCAGGTGACGAACCCACCCATCGATAGCTTGCGCGAATACCGGGTGATGAGCCTGAAGACGCGGTTTGGAAACCTCAAGAACGTGCTGGATGAGGATTCGAGCCAAACCGAGATCATCGTGCTGGAAAGCCCGTTCGTCGGCAACGCGCAGTTCGACGTGCTGGTCGAGAACTTCAATTCGCCGATGATCGAGATCGACTGCAGCTTTCCGGTTGACGGACCCGGCGCGCTGAGTGCGGGGCTGGAGCGAATCCGAGCCGAGGCCGAGGATGCGGTGCGCTCGGGGGCCGGGCATATCGTGCTGACCGACCAGCACCAGGGGCCGGACAAGGTGCCGATGCCGATGATCCTGGCAACGTCAGCGGTGCATAGCTGGCTGACCCGCAAGGGGCTCAGGACTTTCTGTTCACTCGCGGTGCGCTCGGCGGAATGCATCGATCCGCATTACTTCGCCGTGCTGATCGGCTGTGGCGCGACGGTGGTCAATGCATACCTGGCTGAAGACAGCCTAGCCGACAGGATCGATCGAGGGCTTCTGGACATGACCCTGACCGAGGCGGTCGGGCGCTATCGCACCGCGATCGACCAGGGACTCTTGAAGATCATGTCGAAGATGGGGATCTCGGTGATCTCCAGCTACCGCGGCGGGCTGAATTTCGAGGCTGTCGGCCTGAGCCGCGCGATGGTGGCGGAGTATTTCCCGGGTATGCCTTCGCGGATCAGCGGCATCGGCGTCAGTGGCATTCAGAAGAAGCTGCTCGAAGTGCACGCCAAAGGCTGGCTTGGGCAGACCGACGTTCTGCCGATCGGCGGGTTTTACAAGGCGCGACGGTCGGGCGAGACCCATGCCTGGGAAGCGAGCTCGATGCATATGATGCAGCAGGCCTGCAACCGGGCGTCCTATGAGGTGTGGAAGCAGTATTCGGCCAAGATGCGGTCGAATCCGCCGATCCATTTGCGCGACCTCTTGGACTTCAAGCCCTTGGGCAAAGAGGTGCCTCTGGACGAAGTGGAATCGATCACCTCGATCCGCAAGCGGTTCGTGACGCCAGGCATGTCGCTGGGGGCGTTGAGCCCCGAGGCGCACAAGACGCTGAACGTGGCAATGAATCGGATCGGCGCGAAATCCGACAGCGGCGAGGGCGGCGAGGATCCCGCACACTTCAAGCCCGATCCGAACGGCGACAATCCATCGGCGAAGATCAAGCAGGTGGCGTCGGGCCGGTTCGGCGTGACGGCGGAGTACCTGAACCACTGCGAAGAGCTGGAGATTAAGGTGGCCCAAGGCGCCAAGCCCGGCGAGGGCGGGCAGCTGCCGGGGCTCAAGGTGACCGAACTGATCGCCCGGCTCAGGCATTCGACGCCTGGCGTGACGCTGATCTCGCCGCCGCCGCATCACGACATCTACTCGATCGAAGACCTCGCGCAGCTTATCTATGACCTGAAGCAGATCAACCCGCGGGCCAAGGTTTGCGTGAAGCTGGTCTCGGCCAGCGGGGTCGGGACGATTGCGGCGGGTGTGGCGAAGGCGAAGGCCGACGTGATCTTGATCTCGGGCCACAACGGCGGCACTGGCGCTTCGCCCGCGACCTCGATCAAATACGCCGGCCTGCCCTGGGAGATGGGGCTGACCGAGGCGCATCAGGTGCTGGCGATGAACAACCTGCGCGACCGCGTGGTGCTGCGCACCGACGGTGGCCTGCGGACGGGGCGCGACATCGTCATGGCGGCGATGTTGGGGGCCGAGGAGTACGGTATTGGGACCGCTGCGCTGATCGCCATGGGCTGTATCATGGTGCGCCAGTGCCAGTCGAACACCTGCCCCGTCGGCGTCTGCACCCAGGACGAGAGGCTGCGTGATAAGTTCACCGGGACCGCGGACAAGGTGGTCAACTTGATCACCTTTTATGCCCAGGAGGTGCGGGAAATCTTGGCTTCGATCGGGGCACGGTCCCTCGACGAGGTGATCGGGCGGGCCGATCTGCTGAGCCAGGTCAGCCGCGGGTCGGCACATCTGGATGATCTCGACCTGAACCCGATGTTGATCTCGGTCGATGGCGCCGAGGACATCGCCTATGATCGCAGCCGGCCGCGCAACGCAGTGCCGGATACGCTGGACGCCGAGATCGTCAAAGACGCCGCGCGGTTCCTCGAGGACGGCGAGAAGATGCAGCTAAGCTACGCCGTGCGGAACACCGACCGAACCATTGGCACACGGACTTCAAGCCACATCGTCAAACGGTTCGGGATGCGCAACTCGCTGCAGCCGGATCACCTGACGGTGAAATTGTCGGGGTCGGCCGGGCAATCGCTTGGCGCCTTCGCCGCGCCGGGGCTGAAGCTGGAGGTGTCCGGCGACGCGAACGATTACGTCGGCAAGGGGTTGTCGGGCGGCACGATCGTGGTGCGCCCGCCGATGGCCTCCCCACTGGTGGCGTCCGAGAACACGATCATCGGCAACACGGTGCTTTACGGCGCGACCGACGGGTATTTGTTCGCCGCGGGCCGGGCCGGCGAGCGGTTTGCGGTACGCAACTCGGGCGCAAAGGTCGTCATCGAGGGCTGCGGGTCGAACGGCTGCGAATACATGACCGGCGGCGTGGCGGTGATCCTGGGCCAGGTGGGCGCGAACTTCGGCGCCGGCATGACCGGGGGGATGGCGTATCTATATGACCCTGAGGGCGAAGTTAGAGACTACATGAACCTTGAAACCCTGGTGACGTGTCCGGTCACGGTCGACCACTGGGAACACGAGTTGAAGGGGCTGATCGAGCGCCACGCTGCCGAGACCGGTAGCGTCAAGGCCAATGATGTCCTGCAACATTGGGACACCGAGAAAGCGCATTTCCTGCAGGTCTGCCCGAAAGAGATGTTGGCGCATATCCCGGCGCCGCTGACACTGGAAGCGGGCGCAATTCCCGCCGAATGAGGAGAAGGGCCCCGGGCGTAGGGCCCTTCGTTCAGTAGCTCAGGCCAGGAGTGCGGCCGATGCTGGCGGCGTCGCCGAGGACGCGCAGCAGGTAGTGGGCCACGTCGGCGCGCGAGATCTTCAGCTTGACGCTGCGATCGGTCGGGCCGAAGCCGGCGCGGTATGCGCCGGTGAGTGGGCCGTCGGTGAAGGCGCCGGGGCGGACGATGGTCCAGTCGAGTCCGCTTGCGCGGATGATAACCTCCTGCCGCTGGTGGTCCTTGTAAGCGCGGCGCAGCAGAAGCCCGAACATCAGGTATTTCCAGAAGAAATTAAGGTTCTGGCGGCTGTCGCCGGCGCCCAGGGTGGACTGGCAGATCAGCCGGTTGATGCCTTGCGCCCTCATGCCGGCGACGATGTTGGCCGTGCCGGGCGCGCGCAGGCCGCCCTTCATGCCGTTGCCGAGCACCACGATGATGGCGTCCTGGCCTTGCATGGCAGCTTTGACGTCCGACGGGTTCAGGACGTCGCCCTTGGCGGCGGTGACGCCGGCGGGCAGGTCCCTGGGATTGCGGGCGAAGGCGGTGACAGTGTGCCCTTTGGCAGCCGCTTGCGCAGTGAGGTGGCGGCCGATGGTTCCGGTGGCTCCGAAGATAATGAGGTTCATGGGTCTGATTCCTTGTTGACTTTACATAGTGTCAATTGACATCATGTAAATTGAAAGGAGATTTACACAATGTCAAGCGCTGAGGCGACGGACACCCGATCACGAATTCTTGAGGCCGCACGGCGGCTGTTGGTCGATGGTGCCGGTGCGGCGACACGAATGTCGGACATCGCCAAGGCGGCCGGTGTGTCTCGGCAGGCGGTCTATCTGCATTTCGAGAGCCGCGCGGCGCTGTTGATCGCGGTGACAAAGCATATGGACGCGGTGCTTGGGGTTCAGGAGCGGCTGAAACCGACGCGCGCCGCGCGCAATGGCGAGGACCGGGTGAAGGCGTTCGTCGCGTTCTGGGGCGCTTACGTGCCGGAGATTTACACCGTGGCAAGGGCGCTGATGGCGATGCGGGACAGCGACGCGGCGGCGCGCGAGGCATGGGATGGCAGGATGGCAGCCGTCCGCGAAGGCTGCGCGGCGGCGATCGCGGCGTTGGAACGGGAAGGGCGCCTGCGGCCGAACTGGACGCTGACCACGGCCACAGATCTGTTTTGGGCGATGTTGTCAGTGCCGGTCTGGGAGCAATTGACCCAGGGCTGCGGCTGGAGCAGCACGGACTATATCGAGCGCATCCAGACGCAAGCCCTGGCGACCTTCGCCACCCCTGGCTGAACCGTCTATCTCGCGTTGGGCTGCCATGTTAGCCTGTCGCCTGAAGCGAAGGAGATTTGCGATGAAACGATGGGTAGTGGGCACGTTTTCAGCCGGTCTTCTCCTGGCTGCTAGTGCTGCTCAGGCGGGGCAGTGCGGTTATGACTTTTGTTGGGGTGCGGTCGGGATCGGGCCCTATGGCGCCTATGGCTATTCCTATGCGCACAGGTCCGAGGACGCGGCGATCGGCGCGGCGCAGGATGGCTGTGGCGGGAATTGCAACAACATCCACACGTTCTACAACACCTGCGGCGCCATGGCCCAAGGCAGTGACGATGCTTGGGGCTTTGGCTGGGCCGGCACCCGTGCGCAGGCCGAAGCCAACGCTTTGGGCTATTGCCGAGATTACGGCAGCGGCTGCGCTATCACCGTTTGGGCGTGCTCGCCTTAAGTGATTTCGGCAACGCCGACGGTGTAGTTCTGTCCATAGGCCTTCGCGCATTTCGGGCATGTGGTGTAGAAGAACCAGACTTCACCGGGTTCTTTGCCCCGGGCGCGAACCAAGTCCCGCATCTCGCCATACCAGTCCTTGGCCTTGCGGTAAGGGCCTTCGAACACCTTGGTCACGAAATCTCCGGACAGTGTGGTCATCTCTTCGTCGGGCACCGGTTTCGTGACTGAAAACAGGTGCTCGGACGACCAGGGCGAGGGGTCGCGGGTCAGGACGATTGTGTGGGACGGGTCGAAGGCCTCGGCCTTCATGATGTGGCTTTGCACCCGCTCGAAGACCTTGCCCATGTTCAGCGGGATGTGCATTGCCGACATCGTGACGGCGCGGACAACGGGCATCTCGCGCAGGTGCAGCTCGGCCCCGTCCCAACCCTCGGGGTTGAATTTGGGGCAGCAGCCGGTGGTATTGACCGACATGTCGTAGGCCGGCAGTTCGTTGGTTTGCATCTCTGTCCTCCCTCGATGCGAAGGGGATGTGTGGCGCAATTGGCAGGGCTGCGCCTTGACGAAGATCAACCCGGCGGCGGCGCTTGACCCCTGCGGGGGGCCATGGTTTGGCTCTCGCGCGATGGCGAAACGGACCAAATCCAAGGGCGATGCCGAGCCGGAAACACTGCGTCCCCTGCGCCGGCTCTTGCGCTGGCTGACGCGGTCGGTTTTGCTTTGCCTCATGCTGATCCTCGCCGCCGTGGCTTTCTACGCCGTCTTCAACCCGCCGACGACGCCCTACATGCTGGCCGAGGCGCGCCGGCTTGACGGAGTGGAGCGGAGTTGGGTCGATATGGACCAAATCGCACCGGTGATGGCGCGGTCGGCTGTGGCCGCAGAGGACGCGAATTTCTGCCTGCATTGGGGATTCGACATGCGCGCGCTGCGCGCGGCGATCGCCGGTGGCGCGAAGCGCGGCGCCTCGACGATCAGCCAGCAAGTGGTCAAGAACGCCTATCTGTGGCAGGGGCGGTCGTGGCTGCGCAAGGCGCTGGAGGCGGGCATCACCCCGGTGATGGAGGCGATCTGGTCGAAGCGGCGGATCCTGGAGGTCTATCTCAACGTCGCCGAATTCGACGAGGGCGTGTTCGGGGTGGAGGCGGCGGCGCAGCACTATTTCGGCGTGGCGGCCAGAGAGTTGAGCGATGTGCAGGCGGCGCGGCTGGCCGCCGTCCTGCCAAACCCAAAGGCGCGGTCCGCCGCGAACCCGACGGCGGCACTGCGCACGCGCGCCGAGTCGATACGCGACGGGGCAGCCACGATCCTCGCCGATGGCCGCGCGGCCTGCTTCGAGAGTTGAACTTGCAGCGTATCCACGGCATTGATGCGAAGATTGGCAACGCTGTCGAGCCTTCATGAACCGATTGTTCCACGTCCCTCTTTCGCCTTTCTGCCGGAAGGTGCGGCTGTCCTTGGCCGAAAAGAAGATCGAGGTGGAACTGGTCGAGGAGCGCTATTGGGAGCAGGACCCGGACTTTCTGCGTCGCAACCCGGCGGGCAAGGTGCCGGTGCTGCGGATGAATGGCCTGACCATGGCCGAAAGCGCGGCGATCTGTGAATATATCGAAGAGGTGCAACCCGAGCCCGCGCTGATGCCGCGCGAGCCGGCGGCGCGCTTCGAGGTGCGGCGCCTCGTGGGCTGGTTCGACGACACCTTTCATCGGGAGGTGACCTCGAAACTGCTTTACGAGCGGGTCAACAAGAAGCTGATGAAGCAGGGCTACCCGGATTCCAAGAACGTCAAATCCGGCGCGGCGCGGATCAAGTTCCACCTCGACTACATGGGCTGGCTTCTGGACCAGCGGCGCTGGCTGGCGGGTGACGTGATGACGCTCGCCGATTTCGCCGCCGCCTCGCATCTCTCGGCGCTAGACTATATCTCGGACGTGGACTGGAACCGCAACGCGGCGGTCAAGGATTGGTATGCCAAGATCAAGTCGCGCCCGGCCTTCCGCGGCATCCTAGCCGACCAGGTGCCCGGATTTCCGCCTCCGGCGCATTATGCCGATCTGGATTTCTGACGCCGGGCGGCGGTGGGGGGCTCTGCCCCCCGTCCTGCGGACTCCCCCCGAGATATTTTTGGCCAGATGAAGGAGCGGTCATTGAAAAAGCGGCTGGTGGCGCGCGCCTTGGAAGAGGGGTTTTCCAAGTGCCGGGTTACGCGGCCAGACGCAATTCCGCAGGCGCCGGGGCGACTCGCGGCCTTCGTGGCGGCCGGCTGGCACGGACAGATGCGCTGGATGGCCGAGCGCATGGGCTGGCGCGGCGATCCCGTGGCGCTTTGGCCCGAGGCGCGGTCGGTGGTGCTGCTGGCGGAGGTCTATACGCCCGGGCACGACCCGCTGGCGGTGCTGGAGCGGCGGGATCGGGGGGCGGTGTCGGTCTATGCCCAGAACCGCGACTACCACGATCTGGTCAAGAAGCGGCTGAAGCGGCTGGCGCGGTGGCTGATCGCCGAGGCGGGCGGTGAGCTTAAGGTCTTCGTCGACACGGCGCCGGTGATGGAAAAGCCTCTGGCGCAGGCGGCGGGGCTGGGCTGGCAAGGCAAGCACACCAATCTTCTGGCGCGCGATCTGGGGAATTGGTTCTTCATCGGCTCAATTTTCACCACGCTCGACATTGCGCCCGACACCCCCGAGGTCGAGGCTTGCGGGACCTGCCGGGCCTGCCTCGACATCTGCCCGACTGACGCTTTTCCCGCGCCGTTCCAGCTCGATGCGCGGCGCTGCATTTCCTATCTGACGATCGAGCACGACGGACCGGTGGACGAGGGGCTGCGGCCGCTGATGGGCAACCGGATCTATGGCTGCGACGACTGCCTGGCGGTCTGCCCGTGGAACAAGTTCGCGGCCGCGGCCACCGAGACCCGGTATGCCGCGAAGGGTGATCTGGCGGCGCCGCGGCTGGAAGCGTTGGCGGCGCTCGACGACGCGGGGTTCCGGGCGAAGTTCTTGGGCAGCCCGATCAAGCGCATCGGGCGCAACCGGTTCGTGCGCAACGTGGCCTATGCGATCGGCAATTCGGGCGCGGCGCGACTGCGCCCGGCGGTACAGGTTCTGGCGGACGATCCCGATCCGGCGGTGGCGGATGCGGCGCGGTGGGCGGCGGCGCGGCTGGCGCCGTATTGATCTGGCTCAAACGGGGCCGGGCGTCCTGTGTTATGGTGGCATCGCAAGACCGGGGGGAGCGACGCCGAAGGAGGATGCCGATGCCGAAGAACCCAATCGACCACGGACATGTCACCGGAAACGGCCGCGCCACGGCCTATACCCGGCTCGATCGGATCCGGGCGGGCGAAGGGGGGCACCCGAAGATCAAGCTGCTGGACCGCCGCCGCCGCAAAGGGCTGACCGATGCCAGCCGGGTCAAGCAGTATTTGAGGATCGAGCGGGGCTATCTGGCCTGACCCCCTGGCCCCGTCGGGCGGGCTTTGCTAGCCACGGCAGGTGAGCCCGACCCCTTCGCCCCTGCGCGGCATCCTGCTGATGATCACGGCGGTGTCGCTGTTCGTCGTCATGGGCAGCCTGGTGAAGGCCGCCATCCGCATCCCGCCGGGCGAGGCGGTGTTCTTCCGCGCCTTCTGTGCATTGCCGGTGATTGTGGTCTGGCTCGCGCTGCGCGGCGAGCTGGGCGTGGGCCTACGCGTCGGCAACTGGCGCGGCCACGCGGTACGCGCGCTGGCGGGCAGCACGGCGATGGGGCTGGGCTTTCTGGGGCTGAAGCTGATCCCGCTGCCCGAGGCGACGGCGATCCGGTTCGCCACGCCGATCCTGGTTCTGGTTTTCGCCGCGCTGATCCTGGGCGAGCGCATCCGGCTGATCCGGATTTCGGCGGTCGTCGTGGGTCTGATCGGGGTCAGCATCGTGATGTGGCCGCGGCTGTCCTTCGACGCGGGCGATCTGGCGCTTGTGGGGGCGCTGGTGACCCTGGGCTCGGCGGCGCTGGCGGCGCTGGCGCAGGTGTTCCTGCGCGCAATGGCGGGGACCGAGCGCACCACGGCGATCGTGTTCTGGTTCTCGGCGACGGCGTCGGTTCTGTCGCTCTTGACGTCGCCGTTCGGCTGGGTCTGGCCGCAGGGGTACGAATGGGCGCTGATGATTGGCGCCGGGCTGATCGGCGGTCTCGGGCAGATCCTGCTGACCTCGAGCTACCGCTTCGCCGAGGCCTCGACGCTGGCCCCCTTCACCTATGTCAGCATGATCTGGGCGCTGATCATCGGCTATCTGGTCTTCGGCGAGGTCCCCACGGCCCCGATGCTCGCCGGCGCGGCCTTGGTGATCGCCGCGGGCGTGGCGATCGTGCTGCGCGAGCGGGCGTTGGGCCGGCAACTCACCGCCGAGGGCAAGGTCCGAAGCCTGATGAAGGGCGGTTGATCAGAGCTTTTTGCCGATCTGCGCGCTCTTCAGGATTGCGTTCGCCGTGTGGCGGCTCTTTAGCTTTCGCGGCACGATCAACAGGCGCTCCAATGCGTCGCTGCGCCATTTCTCGTGCGATCCCTTGCCGCCTGCGATCCTGATGAAGCCGGCGGAGGCCAGCAGACGGGTCACGTCGCGGTAGTAGTCCGGCACGCCCTATTCGGCTGCGGTCGCGTCCGGCGCGCCGTGAATGACGACCGCCGGGATCAGGTCTCGCAGGGGGGTGCCGGCTATGTCCTCCGGCGAGAGGTGATTGGCGACAATAAGTTCGGCCGCGAGGTCGCGCACGAGATCGAGGAATTCCGGAAGCGTCTCGGCTTCGACATGCAACCCGATGATATCGCTTTGCGAATACCAGACCTTGGCCTCGGCATCCCAAACCGCCGTCACGTCGAAGCTGCGCTTGGCCATGTTCCGCACCGGTTCCTGAAAGGCGCACGTGTACGCCGCACGCCAAGCGTCGCACAGCGCTGAGGGTTTGTCGACCGAGGGGCTACGCCCGCACCACCAGTTCGTAGGCCTCCGCGATGTCCCGGGTCAGCGCGCCGACTTCGAAATTGTAGTCGCCGATCTGGCCCACGGGCGTGACCTCTGCGGCGGTGCCGGTGAGCCAGCATTGCTGCATGTCTTCCATCTCTCCGGGGTCCATGTGGCGTTCGTGGACCTTGATCTGGCGGTCCTTGAGCATGCCGATGACAGTCTGGCGGGTGAGGCCGTTGAGGAAGCAATCGGCCAGGGGCGTATGCACCTCGCCGTCCTTCACGAAGAAGATGTTGGCACCCGTCGCCTCGGCGATGTAGCCGCGGTAATCCATGAACAGCGCGTCCGAACAGCCCTTGGCCTCGGCGGCGTGTTTCGAGGTGGTGCAGATCATGTAGAGCCCGGCGGCCTTGGCGTGGACCGGGATGGTCTCGGGGGATGGGCGCTTCCATTTCGAGATGTCGAGCTTGGCGCCCTTGAACTTCGAATCGCCGTAATAGGCTCCCCACTCCCAGGTGGCGATGGCCATACGGACCGGGTTGCGGGCGGAACTGACGCCCATGTCTTCCCCGGCCCCGCGCCAGGCGACGGCGCGAACATAGGCATCACTCAGGCCGTTGGCCTTCAGGGTTTCGTACTTGGCCGCCTCGATCTCGTCGACCGTGTAGGGGATCGGCATGTCGATCTCGCCCCCCGAGAAGATCAGCCGTTCGGAATGCTTGCGCGAAAGGAAGATCTTGCCGCCATAGGCGCGCTCGCCTTCGAACACCGAGCTGGCGTAGTGCATGGCGTGGCTGAGGATATGCACATTGGCCTCGCGCCACGGCACCAACTGGCCGTCCAGCCAGATCCATCCATCGCGGTCGTCATACGCACCAGCCATCGGCCTGATCCTTCCTTTGCGCACCCGGCGCGCCAAGTTTTCGAATATTGCGCGACTTAGGGCCGTATCGGACATAATATTGCGCAAAATCCGCGAATCGCTACCAGTTGAGACTTGGAATGTCAACAAGGCTGACATAAAGTGTGGGCGAACGGGACGACCGGACGGGAATGATGGCCGAGGGACATCCAGGGGGCGAAAGCCTGCTTTTTCTGACCGACGAGCAACTTCGTAAGGGCATCGAGGCGATGTTCTTCGCCTATCGTGGCTTCACCGCCGATCCCGACCGCATCTTGCACGACCAGGGTTACGGGCGGGCGCATCATCGGGCGATCCATTTCATCAATCGGAGCCCCGGGACGACGGTGAACAACCTTTTGACGATCCTCGGCGTGACCAAGCAGTCGCTGAACCGGGTGCTACGAGCGCTGATCGAGGATGGGCTGGTAGAAAGCCGGGTCGGCACGCGGGACAAACGCGAACGGCACCTTCACCTGACAGAAGCCGGCGCGGCGCTGGAACGCGAATTGTCGACGGCGCAGCGGGCGCGGATGCGGGCGGCCTATCGGGTGGCGGGCCCCGAGGCGGTGGCGGGATTTCGGATGGTGTTGGAGGCGATGATGGATCCGGACATGCGCCGGCATTTCGCGGCGTTGAAGGAGGGGGCGTGATGGCGGAGTTGCCCGACGCGCATCTTCTGATCGTCGACGACGACGAACGCATTAGGGGGCTGTTGCAGAAGTTCCTGATGCGAAACGGGTTTTGGGTGACGGCGGCGCGGGACGCGAAACATGCGCGGTCGGTTTTGTCGGGGCTGGAATTCGATCTGATCGTATTGGACGTGATGATGCCGGGCGAGGACGGCGTGAGCCTGACGCGGTCGCTGCGCGAGGACGGGGTGGCGACGCCGGTGCTGCTGCTCACCGCGAAGGGCGAGACCGAGGACCGGATCGTCGGGCTGGAGGCCGGAGCCGACGATTACCTGCCAAAACCGTTCGAGCCCAAGGAACTCCTGCTCAGGATCAATGCGATCCTGCGGCGGGTGCCGGCACAGGCGGCCGAGGCGGAGGCGCCCAAGTTTCTGATGTTGGGGCCGATCCGTTATGACGTGGAACGCGGCGAGATGTGGCGTGGCGACGATCTGGTGCGGCTGACGGCAACCGAGGCGCAGCTGATGAAGATCTTCTCGGCTTGCCCAAATGAGCCGGTGAGCCGGACGAAGCTGGTCGAGGAGCTGGGCCGCGACAGGGGCCAGGCTCAGGAACGCGCGGTGGACGTGCAGATCACTCGGCTGAGACGGAAGCTGGAGGCGGAGCCCAAGCAGCCCCGTTATCTACAAACGGTGCGCGGGGCGGGCTATATGCTGGCGCCCGACTGAAGGGTCGCGCAGCGCGGCGGGAGAAGGCACTTCAAGTTATTTGGGGCCAGACGAAGGGGCCTTTGGCGTGGGTCCTCGATAAGGCGAGCGGAGCGGCGGGGGCTGGAGTGCATTTCCGTGACGTGGAGACAAGCCGCGCCATCGCCGACCCGCGGGGTGGCGAGCCGATACTTGTTCGGGTGTGCTTTATGGCTGTCCAGTCCGTAGGTCGCCGAGCGGTGCGCGAGCTTCGACAAATCGCCACCCCTCCGGGGCGGGTTGGCGATGGCGCGGCGGCGCTGCGCGCCTTGATTCCGCGCCGGGCGCGTCTCTTCGAGAGCCCATTCCAACCAGTCCGACCCCGACCCTCGGCCGCTGGCCAACCCACGCTAGTTCGGCAGGCCGCAGTCCTTCGGAAGCGGCGTATCGTCCTTCCATTGCGTGGCCGGGCGCGGCTTAGCGGTCGTGCGGAAGCGCTGTTCGGGGCGGCCGTCGCGCCAAAGCGTGCCGCGGCCGGTCAGCAGGTTGACGTCGCAGACGCCGGCATCGGTGTTGTCGATGGTGTCGCGCCAGCGGAAGGTGACGCCGGCAACCGTGTAGGCGTCGTTGCGGTGGGCGATTGTCAAACTCAGCTCCCACCTTCTGCGGCCGATCGCTTCGTTCATCGAGGTCAGCCGGACCGAGCCGTTCGGGGCCAGACTCAGCTCCGGCCGCTGGCCGATGCCGCCGACCCAGGCGATGCGCTCGGCATAGATCACGCCATTGCCCCAGCCGGTGTTCTCGATCTGCAGATCGGCCGCTCCGTCGCCCGTGTCGATCAGCGCGAAACGTTCGGCGCGGCCGTCGCCGTTGAGGTCCGAGGCGACTATCGGCCCGATCGTCTGCGCCACCGCGGACCCGGCGGCCAACCCCAGTAGGACCGCGAGAATGCGGGTTGTCATGGGCGGGCGATTCCGGTTCCTTGAGGACATGACCACGGCGCTTTTAACACATCCCGCCGCGCTGAACCACGTGACGCCGCCGGGCCATCCCGAACGCGTGGCGCGCTACCATGCGATCATGGCCGCGCTGGGCACCGCAGCCTTCGCCGGGCTCGACCGGCGCGAGGCCGAGCTCGGCGACCGCGCCGACATCCTGCGCTGCCACCCCGAGACTTACGTCGCCGCCATCGAAGGCGCGATCCCGTCGGATGGCTTTCGGTCGCTCGACGCCGACACCCATGTCTCGCCCGGCTCGCTGGAGGCGGCGGTGCGCGCGGTGGGCGGTTGCTGCGGCGCGGTCGACGCGGTTCTGACCGGCGAGGCCGGCAACGCCTTCGTCTCCATGCGCCCGCCTGGGCACCATGCCGAGACTGCTCAGGCGATGGGGTTCTGCCTTTTCGGCACCGTCGCCATCGCCGCCAAACGGGCGCTCGATTTCCATGGGCTCGACCGGGTCGCTGTGATCGACTTCGACGTGCACCACGGCAACGGCACCCAGGATCTGCTGTGGGACGAGCCGCGGGCGCTGTTCTGCTCGACCCATCAGATGCCGCTTTATCCCGGCTCGGGCTATCCACACGAAACCGGCGCCCACGGCAACGTGCTGAACGTGCCGCTGGACCCGATGACCGGCGGCGCGGCGATGCGGCGGGCCTATGACGACGTGATCTTCCCGATGGTCGAGGAGTTTGAGCCGCAGCTGATCCTGGTCTCGGCGGGGTTCGACGCGCACCGCGACGACCCGCTGGCGCAGCTGAATTGGACCGAGGCCGACTTTGCCTGGGTGACGACTCGGATCTGCGAGCTGGCCGACGCGCATTGCGGCGGACGGGTGGTCTCGACACTGGAGGGCGGCTATGATCTGGAAGGTCTCGCCGCCAGCACGGCGGCGCATGTGGGCGCATTGATGGAGGCCGCGTCATGAGCGACAAGCCGGTCGACGAGATGAGTTTCGAAGAGGCGATGCGCGCGCTCGAGGCGGTCGTCGGGCAGCTCGAATCCGGCGATGTGGAGCTTGAGGCCTCGATCGCGCTCTACGAACGCGGTGCTGCGCTGAAGAAGCGTTGCGAGGCGAAGCTGAAGGAAGCCGAAGAGAAGGTCGCCGCGATTACGTTCGACGAACAGGGCGAACCGAAGGGCACGACGCCGGTCGAGGGCGTGTGAGTTTCCCCCAAGCGCTGGCGGCGCGGGCCGGCACGATTCAGGCCTGTCTGGACGAGGTGTTGGCCGGCTACCCCGAAGGAGCGATCACGGCGGGCATGCGCTATGCGCTCTCCGGCGGCAAACGGGTGCGCGGGTTTCTGGTGCTGGAAACCGCCGCCTTGCACGACGTCGGGACCGACCGCGCGGTCTGGGCGGCCGCGGCGATCGAGGCGATGCACGCCTATTCGCTGGTCCATGACGACCTGCCGTGTATGGACGACGACGCGCTACGCCGCGGCCAGCCGACGGTGCATGTCAAATGGGGCGAGGCGACAGCGGTGCTGGTGGGCGACGCGCTGCAGACGCTGGCCTTCGAGCTCTTGGCGCAGGACGCCCTGGGCCCCGCGCCGGTGCGGGTGACGCTGGTCGCCGGGCTGGCCCGGGCCGCCGGCGGCCGCGGCATGGTGTTGGGCCAGGCGCAGGACATCGCCGCCGAGACCGCCGCCGCGCCGCTGTCGCTGGACCGGATCACCGAATTGCAGGCCAACAAGACCGGCGCCCTAATCGGCTGGTCCTGCGAGGCCGGCGCGCATCTGGCCGAGGCCGACCCGGGCCCGCTGCGGCGTTACGCGCAGGCGCTTGGCCTTGCCTTCCAGATCGCCGACGACATCTTGGACATCGAAGGTCGCCTTGCCGGCGGCAGCGTCCTTTTGCAGGCGCTTGCCCGCCACCGCGCTGTCCCCTTCGATGTCCA
>JAAUYB010164984.1_pt1 | contig 16186 bp, 14 predicted proteins | sample 7278071 | NCBI WGS metagenome assembly JAAUYB01 (sample SAMN14350121, study PRJNA611818) | marine sediment metagenome | isolation source: surface marine sediment (1.8m) | place: French Polynesia: Moorea | collected 2018-08
CCGCGCTGTGATGGTGAATTGGGTGGCTGCAATGACCGTGCACTGCAAAACGTTACTTTCCATGTGCTGCTGGATGTGTCGCCCTTTACCCCACCTGCCCCACTGTTCAAGAGTAAAAACCATACCATACTCCTCTATCCCACTCCTTTCCTTCTTGGCCACGAAATCGTCAGTGTTAAAAAAGATGTTTCTACGTGCACCGTTTTGTACTCCCGGCCAATTTTCAGGGTTTTTCGAACTGGGGAAATTCGCCGAAAATAACCGAGTGCACTGGATACGCCTTTGTTATCATTGCCAATTTCCGACTAAAGTTTCAAAACCATGAATTGCCATTCCTTGAGGACGACGACGACGACTATTCGCCGGTGTTTCTACCCAAAGAAAGTTCAGGATTATTCGGTGTGCTTTTTCGTGCTTTTCGTGCTGTATACTACTTACGTACGTGTAGAACTTTTCGTACAGCTATCGTGCCTGGCTTTTGGGTCACATGTCCAGCAGCAATCCCACCACTCCCATCCATCGCAATGGGGGCGCCGTTTTACATCCGTCTGAAGCCCCGTTTGGCAATCGCTACTTTGGGTGGCGGAGGAGAAGGGTAGAAAGCCGAGAAATGAAAAGTCGCTTCCAGAATGGCTTCGTAAGAGAGGGAGCTCCTTTTCAAGGAAGAGGAGGGGAATGGGAAAAGGCCGTCGGCGGGAGAAGGAAATTCCAGGGGCCATAAGCTCCTCCACCCCCTTCCTTCCTCTTCCCTCTCCGACTGCAGAGGAGGAGGAAGAGGAAGTGTGCTACGACTATGTAGGGTGGGATCGAAGGAAGGGGGGGAGAAGGGCGGAAGCGCCGACGAGCTAGGAAGTCTCCCCGGCCAGGCCACGCAGGCACATCAAGCAAAGAAGTGGGGGAAGACGACGACGACGGAGGGCAGTTATGAGATGAAGTTTTTACGGACACAAAAACCACTTCCCTCCCTCCCCCTCCTATTCTCGTCCTTACGACGACGGCCCGGGAGAACATAAAAAACCTCCTCTCCTGCTTCATTGGCTTTCTCGTCGGCCCCTCCCTCTTGTCTTCATTGAGTGGACCTCCCTTCTTCTTCCCCTCCCTTTTTCCCCGGTTAAGAGCTGGTTAGCTTGTCTTAGGAAAAAGGATTTTTTGCTGTCCAGTCAGCCTAGCTCGGCGGGTCTTCGGACATCCGCCTCCACTAGTCTTTAGACAGAGAAAAAAGGCGTTGAAGCGAGGGTGGAAGGAGGCTCTTAATTAGTTCCTTCCGTAGCAAAATGGGCGGGTAGCAGGAAAGGGCAAGGGCGAGAATTTTTGAGAACGCCGGAGCTAGGAGCAACATCAGGAGCCAAGTATGTAGAAGGGTTTTTAATTATTTATTAAAGCAATCCCCCCACTCTTCCTTTTCACGCTATTTCATCACCTCGTCACTGCCGAAAACTTCATAAAGTTCCTTGCTCGAGAACTTCCCTGCACACACAGACAGAACAAACCACTGTCGACAAAAGTAGAAAGTTTCTCCTCCTGCCCCGCGCCAAAGTCATTCAGGGGAATGGCGTCCGCTGTCTGCATCGTCCCCCACTCCTTCCCAGTCCGCCTTTCCCCACGACTGTCGTTTCGAGCCGCCCCTGGCGATCAAGGGAAAAGTGGCCATGCGAGCTCGTCCCTACTATTGCTCGAAATTCCCCGCGTTGAATTAGCGCCATTGTTTGCCGTTTTGGCGAGATCTCGCCCTCCCGACTGGAGTCAAGAAAGTAATGACTGTTCCCCTCTTTTCTGAATCCGGACAGCTCTCCTCCTCCTTCCTCTGTCCAGTAGATAGCTCTCTCGAAAGAAGGGGGGGGGAGGGGAGAACGGGGGAAGGGAAGGAAGAAGCAGCCGGTGGCGGTAGGGGAATGGATTTTTGTTTCTTAGGTCACCTACTTTTTTGTTTTCCTTTCCGCCTCTTTCCCCTGCTATTTCCGTGCGCTGCAAATTGAAGAAACAGGGGAAGGGTGGGGAGAAGGCGCAGTAAATGGAAGAGCTGGCGGAGGGGAGTGGGGGAAAGGAGAGGGCAAGTCCTGTGCTGTTGTAATACAGTGCCGGAGTAAGGCAGTGGGAGCAGAAGGAGAAGAGGCAGCCAAGTGCAAAAAAGGGGTAAAAAAAGAGAGAAGGAATTGCTACTACTACTCCAATCCTTACTTCGTTCGTTCGTTCTCCGTCCCCCTCCCACCCGCACTCGCTATCAGTTGGTGGGGCTAGGGGAGAAGAGCACTCCCTCGCCTTCCCCACCTCTCTCTTTCCCAGGCAGTAAAGTCATTTCTAACCCCTTTCTTCCCTTTCTCCCTCCTTCTTTCCCATGGGCGATCGCGACCATCGTCCGCGACCATCCTCCGTTTGCTCGCTGTTGTTACTATTCCTCCAGGCCGAGAAAAAAAACTTGGTGGTATACGGCGAGGGGAAGAGACTGAAGGGCTCCTTTTTTTTCTGGAGAACAAGCAAGGCAGGTTCGGAGGGGCCAGAAGCTACCGGGGAGAGAGAGTTGCCACTCGCAAAACCCTCCTTCGGCCTCGACTTTTATAGCGGGGGAAGGAAGAGGAGTGAGGAGGGGGAGGACCTTCAAACGTTGCCGGCGCTAGGGGAGGACGACGAAGACCGGGGAGTCGCCGTCCGTCCGTCCGTTATTCCTCTGTCGTTCGTTGGAGTCAGTCAAGGGGTCGAGGAGAGAGAGGCAGGCAGCAAAAGCAAAAGGAAGCAGTCACATTTGCCGCAATGCGCCGGACTGGCCGAGAAGAGTAGGGGGAGAGGGGAAAGTACCGTACAAAGGCCCCAAGTTTTGTTTCCGTACCCTCCGCCACCCCCCCTCGCAAGACATTTCGACCATTACCAGCACCGAGAAAAAAAGCGAGTCGTTCGTCGTCGTCCCTCTCCTATTAGAAAGCTCCCCCTATCTTCCTTCCTACCGACCAGTTCCCCCAACAATTCCCTGCTCTCCTTGCCTCTCACTCGTTGTATTAAAACATTGCTTGAACTGGATGTCGATGCCCCTGGCCTTCATCCATGAACGAAAGGGAGAGGAGGAGGATGCCGTCACCGATGCAGTCTGGATCCCATCATAATTTTACCAACAGCTTCGTACAGCGCGCACTTTACTGTGCTTCTTTCCCTCAAAAAAATTTTTCTCCGCGGCCGGACGACCGCAACTGTCTCCTTCGCCGCAGACATCTCTAACCCCTCCCGTCTTCTGTAATTATCGCGCAGGTGGTGGCTGTGATATCCATCTCTTTCATCATCGTGTCTACGGTGGCGCTGACGCTGAACACCATCGAGGAGATTGCCCCCCCGGACCCGTCGGGGCAGGACAACCCGCAGCTGGCCATGGTGGAGGCGGTGTGCATCACCTGGTTCACGATGGAGTACCTCCTCCGGTTTGCCTGCTCCCCAGACAAGTGCGAGTTCCTCAAGGGTGCTATGAATGTGATAGACGTCCTCGCCATCCTGCCCTACTTCCTCACCATGTTTTTCCTGCAAAGCACCCCGGGCGACAAGGGTGGGTTCGCCGACATGCGCAAGCTAGTGCAGATCTTTCGCATCATGAGGATACTCAGGATCTTCAAACTTGCAAGGCACTCCACGGGACTCCAGAGCCTGGGCTTCACACTCAAGAACTCCTACAAGGAGCTTGGCCTGCTCATGCTCTTCCTCGCCATGGGGGTTCTAATTTTCTCATCGCTGGCATACTTTGCTGAGAAGGATGAGCCAGACACCGCCTTCCAGTCAATACCCCACACCTTCTGGTGGGCCATCATCACCATGACCACAGTGGGCTATGGGGACATCTCCCCAACAACCTTTGTGGGGAAGATAGTGGGCTCAGCCTGTGCGGTTTGCGGCGTACTGGTCATTGCACTGCCGATTCCCATTATAGTCAACAATTTTGCTGCGTTCTATAAGAATGAGATGGCCCGGGAGAAGGCTGTGAAGCGCAAGGCTGCACTAGAACGGGCCAAGCAGGAAGGAACCATCATCGCCTTCCACAATGTCAACCTGAGAGATGCCTTCGTCAAGTCCATGGACCTCATCGATGTCATCGTTGACACAGGTATGAATGGGACAAAACATTGCACAATATACCACATAAGAATCCTTGGAAAGTCTGTACATATTTCACCATTTGACTTTCCTTTTGTGTAAAAAGATCGCTAAAGCTAGGACGAACCAATATCAATTTTCGATCCTCGCTATGCTACATTTTTCCAGGGAAGCACATATTCAGCTATTGAAATAGGGTGTACGAAAAAAATCAAGGTAAAAGTGCGCGGTGTGAGTTATTAACATGTAACCCTTACTAACAATGTTACCCTCCTGTGTTTTTGATGCATTTACATTAGTTTTTCTATGTTCTTATTGCCATTAAGTTTCATCAAACACAATTTTTATTTAACCTTTGTTCCTTTTTGTTTTGTTATTCTTTCAGGTCGTTGCCTCTCTCAGTATCACCTTCATTGTCGTCTCTACAATCGCCCTCACCATGAACACCCTCAAGGCCTTTGAGTCCGAGCGGAGGAACCTGGAAATCGTAGAAGCCATCTGCATCGCATGGTTCACCCTGGAGTATCTTCTAAGATTTGTGTCCAGCCCCAACAAGTGGGAATTCTTCAAAGGAGGGCTCAACATCATCGATTTGCTGGCCATCCTCCCGTACTTTATATCCCTCTCTCTGCAAGAGTCGGATGAAAGGCACTCTGTTCAGTACAACCAAGTCAAGAGGGTGGTACAAATTTTTAGGGTTATGAGGGTGTTGAGAATCCTAAAGCTGGCTCGCCACAGTACTGGGTTACAGAGTCTTGGCTTTACCATTAGGAATTCCTACAAAGAGCTGGGCCTTCTCTTACTCTTCCTTGCTATGGGTGTGCTCATATTTTCCAGCCTTGCTTTCTTTGCTGAAAAAGAAGAGCCAGGCACCCAGTTCACAAGCATCCCAGCAACCTTCTGGTGGGCAGCCATTACAATGACCACTGTGGGATATGGTGACATGTCCCCAAACACCATCCTAGGAAAGTGTGTGGGCACTGTATGCTGCATCTGCGGCGTCCTGGTGATTGCCTTGCCCATTCCCATCATTGTAAACAATTTTGCTGAGTTCTACAAGAACCAGAAGAGGCGTGAAAAAGCAATCAAGAGGCGTGAGACCCTGGAGAAGGCCAAGCGCACTGGCAGCATTGTTGCTGCCAGGGACATCAACCTGAGGGACGACATGGTTCGCAGCATGGAGCTGGTCGACATTGTCAGCGAGCAAGGTAACATCAATGTCACTGCCGGAGGAGGAGGAGGAGGAAGCGTCGGTGGAGAGGCTTCATCCCCCACCAGAGGAGTGACGTTCGCTCCCTCCTCCTCGTCCAAGGGCGGCCGCTACATGCCGGTGTCGCAGAGTGAAAAAATGTCGTAACAACAGACTTGGATAGAACTCAATCATAGCGGAGTGACTAAAACAACAGAACGCGGTTGGAGTGACCGGCAATGAGAGTGTTTAGTGTCGAATTCCCCCTTTTCGAAGAAATAATATCTTGGGAGCAGACGGGCAAAAAAAGAAGAGGGAGAGCATGGACCCTCGACCAAGCTCGTGTCAAACCCGAAATCCTAATCGAACAAAATAGTGTGGTACTTTTAAGCGTTCCTTCGGTTTTTCTTTCTTTTTCGACATTATTTTGACGAAATCGACCTCTTTTATTTTTGGACGATTATTCATGAGTTCACATTTTCTTTTCACCGTATTGTTAGTTCTGACCACAACTAAGCCATTCTATGTAGATATTAAACGAGCATTTTGTTTGAATTAGTTTTTTATTTCTTTTTTTTACAATTTAATAGCTATGGTTTACATTTACGATACGCCCAATCCTTGCCTTATTTTTTAAATTAACAGGACAATGATATCTAAGGTATAGCCAATTCCATTGCTGGTGGGCAATTGAGGATCAACTCCAAGATTCTACGTAGAAACTACTAACCTCATTTTGCGAAGAAAGTCCGCCAAACTTCTTCCTCGCGAGCCCCCCCCCCCCCGTTCTTATCACAGCCCTCTTCCCCCCCAGCCCTCCTTCCCTGCCCCTACCCTTCCCCTCCGCCATCTCTTACCCCACTTTCATAACATTCTTTTCCAATCCTCCCCCTCCTCCTCCCCGCTGCCGTAATAGCCAAAGAAGATCTTAGCTGTTCTCTCCGCGTGGCCGACCAAACGTCGGGGGCGATATCTCTTGGTGCACTGCCTCCCCTCCCCTCATCCCATCCCACATGAGCTCACTTCTCTCCACCCCTTCGTTGCCCGTAGAACCCGAGTTGCTTCTGGTGGTGCTGAGCGAGGACGGCGACGAGGAAGAGGGGGGAGAAGGGGAAGTGGGAAGAGGATTCCCTTCCTCCGCCTCCGTCGGCGGTCAAGAGGAGATCAACAGAAGAGACCAATCTGACGGAAGAGAGGGGGGGAAGGACCGCGGCATCGCAGGGCGAAAGATGATTCACTTCGGGGCAACGACGGTGGAGGGACAAGAGAAGAAGAGTGCCTCGGACATCAAGAAATGGGGGTCCGAAGAGGAAGGAGGAGGAGGAGGTTGGGAAAGAGACGCGATGTCAGAACTGAACCACGCTTCCTTCGTTGACCGTGGCCGAAGTCGCCGTGGCCGGGACCGACGCCTCAGCACCGGCCTCTTGTCCACCCCGTGGCGGAGGGACGAGAGGGATCGGCTGCACTGGGGAGGGGAGGAGCCCAGCTGGTCCTTCTCCGCGACCAGAGAGGCCGTGGGCACCGAAGATCCGGCAGAACTTGCCGCCGCTGCCAGGGAGGAGGAGGAGGAGGGGCGACCGCTGCTGGGAGGGGATTCTCGAGGATCGAATGTCGCGGGAGACTATGATGGTGGGGTCAGTGGCGCCTTGGCAGCGGCGACGTTTGCGGAATGCCAACAAGGAGATGTTGTTGTAGCCCCTAGCAGAGGGATTGTCGTACCTGAAACTAAATCCGGGGGACCAAGGACGGGGAGGGAAAAGGACCGCGCGGAGGAAAGGGAGATGAGGGAGGAAACTAAGAGGAGGAGGAGTGGAGAGTCTGTTCGCTCCTTCTGCCCACCGTATTGCTGTCACGGCGGTAAGAATCGGGAGATCGAGGAGGGCTCGTACGCCGGGGTAGGTAGGGCCTTTGCCTCCTCGGCCAAGTCCATGTCCGGCGGCTTCTCCCTGCAGTGGGGATCGGCGGCGTCGGCGACAGAGGAGGAGAAGCGTCGGCGGCGGGCGGTGAGGCTGAGGTCGGTCAAGAGGAGGCTAGGGAGGCTGAAGGCGAAGGCCATGTCCGAGGAGAGGCCGATAGTCCTGCCTCCTCCTATGGTGCAGCCTTCATGGCAGCAGAATCAGTTTAGGAGGAGGCCGAAGCGGGCGCGGAGGGTGTTCTTTTCAGTGGACGAGAGGGAGCACCGAGGACTGAGGCCCCCGTTCAAAGTTCCGGAGAGGTTCAGGCAGGTCCTGAGGGACGCCTCTAAAAAGCAGCAGCAGCAACAACAACAACAGCAACAATCGAGGAACAGGCGGAAGGTGACGTTCGGCGGGAGCAAGATGCAGCATCAGCAACGACATCAGCTAGATAGTTCGTCAGGTACACTGGCCTCCGCGGTCGCCAGTCGACGTTCGTTGTCACCGTTTTCCTTGGATCGTCGTGAAAACGAAAGAGTGACACCAGCACAATGTCGACTTGTGCGTGAAACAGCGAGCAAAAAAATCCCCCATCCTACACTCCTAGTCCTATACCTTTCTTTGTCTCTACCTCCCACATTTCCTCTCCTCTGTTCTCTTTTTTGCGTCTGTCTCCCCCCCCCCACACACTTTCTCACGCCAGTCCTCATTTTCTGTCCCTCGCCACCTCTCTCGAGAAATGAATCAATCCTCCCCTTTTCCCCACCTCCCCATACCGCGTCTCCCTGTCGCAAAAGCGACGACGACAAGTCTGCCGAAAGAGAAGAGGCGGCCTGGGCGGAAACAGAAGACTGAGAGAGCGGGTTTAGCACACACACTCACCGCGACACACACAATGCACTCCCAAGGGAGGAACACACCGCAAGCAAGGACACAATGCCGGAGAGAGGAGGGGCGAGGGACGCCTACCCACTTGCGTCGGGAGCAAGAAAGAACTTACTTCCTCGCTCGCTTCCACCATATTCGTAACAACGGCCGCGGTAGCAACGGCGGCGACGACCTCAAACAAAGGCAGCCTCCCCCCCTCCCCCTCCACCGCCCATCCCTTCCCACTTTTTTCCGTGTGTATGCACTCCATAAGTGTGGGTGTTCCCCCCTTCCCCTTCCAAGCCAGCGTGTGTGCGCACCCACAATGTTTGCAGGACTTATTGCCCTCTCCTCCTGCTTCTCAGCCTCCGTCCCAGAGGCGCAGAAGCCGCGGATAGAAGAAAGGGAAAGCGGAAAAAGAGGCCTCCTCGTTCCCTCTCCCTTCCTCCCGCCCACTACAGTAGGTTAAGCACATAAAACCAAGGGAAGATGCCTCCAGAGATGTGTTGCCTTTTCAGATTAGCTCTCTCTCTCTCTCTGTCTTTCTCGAGGACAAAATTAACCCTTTTCCTTTCCTGCGGTACGACGCTCTGCAAACAAACAACAAAAGGCAGGTCTGCTGCTTCAACCCATTGTTGAAGAAAGAAGAGGGACTGGCTTCAACAAGTGCAACACCAGGTTGTTTCTCCGCTTGTCGATGGGAAGGAAGAATCTTGGTAATGTTTGGTAGATAATAATTTCAAGCCGCAAAACACGGCTTGACATATATCGAGGCAAGTGCCCAGAAGCAAACCAATCCTAGTTGCATTCTTCTCCACGTCCGCCCTAGAACGAAAAGATCGTCGTGTCCGTGTTTTCTGTCCTAGGGAGACTCGACAATATTTGTCTCCAACAGTATAGTTTCCCTAGCATCAAAAAAGAGATGTAGTAGTATACATAAACTAGGTGTGAACGTGCCCTACATACACATGCGGAAGACTTCGAATTTCGATCTCCGAGAAATGGTGCCGTTTTGTTCCGCTAGATCCCTCAGCTAGAATTGTCTCCGAATCGTCAGATCACTTAGAAATCTTGCGTAGGCAATATCGTTTGATCCATACAGTTTTTCTTCACCCTGCGGGTATTTAGTTCTACATGTGTCCGCGTCGACCACCAATGACTACGTACCTGGTACTAACAACAAAGTTACCTTTAGCCTCATCTTCGTCGGTCATACCTACAGTACGAAAAACGAACATGGCGTATCTTAGTACTAATACCTGTGCCGTGTACGTAGATTGTAGTACCAATGAAAGCATGCAGTACCATGCCACAAGTTGAAACGACGTAGATTTAAAACACTTAACATTTCACGTGAACGTCGTACCAACCCGTGTAGCCTAATACAACGACTACTTACCATCCAAATTTTGGACATGCGCAGAACCTTCAAATTGCTTACGTACTTCACGAGTGATCCACACTCAATGTCATTTGGTCTATTACTCCTCCTGTGTCAAGGAGTGTTTAGGATACGATGACACTGAAAACACAAAATGTCGTGCATTGAGAAAAATCTACTCTGATCGATGATGCCACATAAAGTTTTTTTCTGCCCCAGCAGTATATGATATCAGAGAAGGTTTTTCTTCAATATCAATGTCTAACAAGGTTCACTAATTTGTTTAAAAAATACTTTTCCGACTTTGTCACCAGAGCATTGCACTAAGCACCAACAAGGAAAAGATGGCCAACAGAGTGATCCTCCAAGCATTCCCTAGATTTTACCTTGATAGTCGCAGAAGCCAGATGTACCGTACTACATGTAAAGTAGATCTGTCCGTCTACGCGCTTTCTCCCGCAAGTCCAACTGTTAATTCCATCCGTGCTTTCCTAGGCCACAACATGTCGGTGATGGGGAGCCAGCTGGAGATCGACATGGACCCCGACGGGGACCTGACGGTCGTGCCCAGGCACCAGGGCCAGACGGGGACGGGGTGCTACAAGCTACACGACCACCAGGTGAGCTACAGAGAGGCAATACAAAGCTTCTTTTAAGCAATTTGCCTCACGCCCTCTACATCGCTTTCTCCCTCACCAAGATCTTCGACCCTCGCGTCGGCCGCATCGGCCCCTTGTACGGCGCCGAGTACCCCGACGAGGACGAGGAGGACGCCAACGACGGCGGCCATGGGGGAGTGGGGGGAGGCGATGGATTTGGCGGCGGCGGCGGCGGCATGGACGGGGGCGCCCCCGGTATGGCGGTCCAGCGGAGGCCCCCGCTGTGGTCCGGCCCCGGTCCCCCGCACCAGCAGACCACACAGCTCGACATACCCGCCCAGGTGTCCAGACAGAAAGTGCTCAAGCAACTCAACTCGCCGTGTCAGAAGTCAATGGTGAGTCTATGATCAGAGCGAATATTTTCCCCTTCCTTGGGCACGTACCCGTTTTCTTATTATTCGTATCATCCGTGCACCACCTTCCATTTCAAAATGTTTCTCTGTACGTACGTACTGTAGCTTCGGATATCATCGTTGCATTTTGCTGAGTGCTTCGGCGCCCATCAGTCTACACCTCCTCCCCCTTCCAGTTTCCAAAAACACCAATTCGTGCAAAATACTTGTGCACACGGATTGTTGTTCAGTCCACCAAAGCACCACCACCCTGGCACTCACAGGCCAGCGGCCATTTCCTTACAAGGGCACCCATTGAAAACCATCACACTACCATTGTCATTTGTGATAGTGGCTGTACCGGTACAAGTAGCTGTACATGAGGCTATGCCAAATGAGTCCTCATGCACTTAGGAAATTTGTAAGTTGTACAAAATGTAGCTTGATAGTAGAGTTGTGCAATGTGCAGTAGTATGAACATGTATAATAGAGAGCAACTTCAGGAAGACAAAAAATACGGCTAAAATACACACCCATTCAAGAACCAAGAACAGCTTTGTGCAAACCTCTGTGGTGTTTAACACATCGCGACAAGGTGAGGACCAAACACCAACACACAACACACAACAGTCAATGAAAATATCCCCAAACGGCCCATAACCTTTTAGTGCTGGGAAACTTCAGTTACGGCTATAAATAAAAACCAATTGCCTGAAAAAAGTCCAGTCCTGCAACTTTTAAAAGTCAAAGAACTCAGAATCATTCCTTTTCCCCTCCCCATTTCAAAGTCCTCTTTAGGGTTGACCAACATGTGTCCAATTTTTAAGCCTCATCTTCCAGTTCCCCTACGACTCCCCTCCCCCGACAAGCTAGCATGCAGCATTACTATACTACTGCGAATACCGCACTCATGCCATCGCCGGAAGGGGAGAGGGAGGACCGCCACATGCCGCACTTGCACGAAAAAGGCAAGGCGGGAAGGGGGAAAGCAAGTAGCATGAGGGGGGGATGAGGGAAGGCGGAGAGGGTCCAGCGGGGAGGACGAGGACGAGAAGAGTGAAAACCGTTCACATGTCCCCTCCTCCTCCTCTCCTCCCCCGTCCTGAATAATTCAGTAGGAAATGGCGTCCCCGTCCTAGCCCTCCCCTCCCCTCTCAACCAACCTACTTGGCGCAAAGGCAATAGCCGGCAAGACCACTTTCCTTCAATGAAACCTCCTCCCCTTTTCACCCGCCCCCCAGCCCCTCTGCTGACGACGGCGAAACCCGATAAATTGAAGTTGGGCCGCCGCCGCCGCCGCGCCCTCGACTTTGGCCAGTGCTACAGCACGGTTAGTATATGATGATGATGAGTGCCTCGCGGCCTGGACAATTTGGGCCCAGGCCGACGTATCAATGGGGGGCACAACTGCCCATTTTCATTCCTCACGCTGGTTTGACTCTGTCCTGCTCCCCGCTAGCTTGTGGGAGTAGTCATTTTTGTCTCTATGTGAATTCAGCAGAAATTGGACCCTCACGTTCGAAACAATCGAAAATGGAGTTAGTCCCCCCCACTTTTGGCCCTCCAACAGTAAGTTGTGAACGTTCGTACATAGAACCTAGTCATCACACGATTGCAAGCATAGCCAAAGCAATGAAACATACTTGTATTCAGGGCCCTCAAGGGCGAAGAACATGGTCAGAGAGGATGAATTCGCACAGAAAACGGTGTTGATTTCAACGGCCTTTTCGATAAAGGGAATAGAAAGAATTGTCTTTCCTTCCGGACAAATATTTATGTAGTGTCACACTAAGACACTGATCAGTATGTCCCTTTTAAAAGAAATATTTCTTTAAAACTTGTCGGGCAAAAATGAATCACAATACATAGGTTGGATGCTGTTCATAGTGGTAAAGATGTTGTTAAGCACATATCGGATTGCCGAATGATGCGACACTGATTTTACCACGCCTTATACCGTACAATACAAGTCTCGCAACAGTTTTCCCATTTTTCGCTTCATCTCCTCCTTGAGATCTGTCTCTTTATCTCTATCTCACGCTCACATGTACGCATCCTATGACAAAAAAGCTCTCTCGGACAGGCGTGACGGTATATGTGACCCCATCCCCCCTAGCCTCGAGGTGAAAAAAAGTCGACCTTTTTTTGGGCGCCATTTCTTGCAGTTCGACCTTCTATCTTTTGCCTCTGCGAGCACCATCTTTTCTACAAACTTTTTCAAAGTATGTTGAATACAGTTCTTGCACATGCAACGACATTTCCAGAAATTGAGACAAAAACTGGCAAGAAGAGACAACTTTTGGCAAAGGTTTTACTTCGGACAGGGCACTATGTGGGACAGTTTTTTACGCGGTACGTCATATTCTTATTTGGCAGCGCAGCGATCAAGGTTCCCACATATTATTTGTAATACGTACACATAAGAATTGTTCTATTTTTACAATTCAGTATGATTTGTCTTGCCTTTTCCATACCCGCCACTTTTTAGAGGCGACGTACCTAGTGTACCGTAGTATGTATCATCCCTATCGTCTACTTATACACAACTGCCTGGCTCAGACACAAACAAACATTTGATTCAAAAATTCCCTCCCATATACCTAGGTATATTATGTCATAAAAGCCAGCTAAATTTTAGAGGTTTCTTACAGCCCAATAGGTCTATTTTGTGTTGAACAGTTCCTAGTTCCAGCATTTCCCATAGATATTCATCAACCAACCTCCCACTCCCATACGTACTTTTTCTCAAACCAGAAGACACTTTCCATACCTCCTTTTTCATCGCAGCATGCTCTCTCCACACGATACTACTACTACGTACAACTACTGCTACATTTTTCTTATTTACTTTCAAATTTCGGAAAAACGTAGTATTTATATTGCTTTTCCCCATACGGATAATTGCTTTGAAATTTCGAAGAGCAAGAGAAACTGCGCGACTCTCAACATTGCCTATAGGGTCCGTACCTTCCGCCGCTGAAACACTCAGTCTGGGTTCTATCCAAAATTGATCGTCGAGGAGGGCAATGTAGAAGTACAGTAGGCGAAAATTGCTGGTTTGACCTTAATATCCATGACATAGCTGACTGACAATGAAACCTAGCATAATCACACTAAATTGTACTTGTTTGTCTTGCCAACCTAACAAGTAACCCAAATATGCTTCTCAAAAACCACAAAACTAATGAAACAGAGATATCTGTTAGCAAAAGAGCAGCGGAATTTCTTTCCGTTGGCAAAACACTATCGTTATCACCCATCCCTATCTCTATCTTTGACTAGTAATATTAAATTGTAACAACAAAGAAAAGTCCAGGTTAGGAGGAGATTACGTAAAAGGCAAGACAAATCTCTGTAAAAATGTTACCTTTTTTAGACGCAGAATACAATGTGTGCGTAAAAAGCTGCACCACAGTTTTGCCTTAAAACGCATTTTTTGAAAAAATCACGCGCCTTTTTGTCCAGCTCCTAGAGAGAGTTTCACAGTCAGTCTGTTTCATGGATATTATAACTCGCCAAACCTGCAATTTCAGGATCGCATTGTCGCTCTCTCCCCTCCTCCCCCCACGAGCACGACGGCGGCGGCAGCGCCGCCCAAAGCAACTCCAGCAGATGTGATGGCGGCAACCCCGTCGGCGGCGGCCCCGCCCCCGTTCCTCACCCACCAGCGGCTCCCGTCCTTCCTCACCTCCTCCCCGTCCCTCCAGTCGAGCCCCTCCCCTCCCAAGGCCATCCTCCCACCGCTCCCAGTCACCAACAGCGTCGTCGCCAGCAATGGCGGCGATCCCAACCCCGGATCCGTCCCTAACATGAGCGGCGGCGGCGACCAGCGGCACCACCCGCACCAGCACCTCCTCGGCGGCCGCCCCATGGCTGCCCACCCTAGCCACCGGAGGAGGTCCTCCTCCCCCGCCGTGTCCCCCTCCAAGGCTCCCTCCTCCGTCGAGGACGAGATCCCACTAGATCAGAACTCCAAGAATGCCGCACCAAAATAATCCCTCTAAAAGAAACCTCCCCAGTCTTGTTTTTACGCACATTTCCCCGCTTCACTTTGCCTGTGGCCTCACGCAAGGACAGCCCTCCGCCGCCGAAACCACCCACCTGAGCTCAAGAGACGAACCTGATGGCGAAGACGGAGACCTAGAAAGAAGAGCCCGCAGCACACCACCACACCACCAAAACAAACCACTTCCTGCACGATCCCTATAACCCCACCTGCCTACAGTACACACACATGCGTCGCCCCCCACCTCCTTTTCCCCTCCGCGACTGAAGAGTTTGATAAGGTCACTCAATCTTGGCACGAGAAGGTGGAGGGGAAAATGGGAAGAAAAGAAAGAGGAAAATGGAAAAATGGGACAGGGAAAGAAGTCAGCCACGGAGTCGGGGGGAAAGCAAGGGAAACAAAAAGTCTCTCAACCCGCCTAATCCCGCCCAGGTGAGTCAGAGTGCTTTACGGTACAAAACAAAAAGAAGCTATATGCTGGCTTTGGAGTGCTTTCCCCTCCTCCTCGATCCCCATTCGCAGTTACAACGCAGTTTGTGGGGGACCAAAAAAAAGTACAGCATTGAGTTGTCGATATGGTTATTGCTTTGGCCCCAGCTCACCGATCTAATGAGATATACGCTTCCATTAACAGCGAGTAACTCAGCATTTCTTCCTGCGTCCGAAAAGCAGCTTGTCGCTAAAGCCACTTGAGTGGGAAGAGGGTGGTTGGACTTTGCTCCATTGCGAAGCTAATAATACTAACGCCTTCTTGCTTCAGCAGTATAGCTCAGGCTTAATAAAAAATATCGGCTTCAAGCCACACCCATCATGACACCCATAGTTTCTTTATCCCCGTATAAAGACACAATACCCAACAACTGACACAAATAACAGAACCTCCTTATTTCCGATCCCGTACTAGCATCGTAAGCATAACCCAAGCAACCAGTCCTCATGCAACAACTCTAAGCACGTCGTACAGTGTTGCGTCATTTTGTGCCGATTTTATCGGACAAGAAAATTACACGACTTGAAAGTCTTCTGAATTTAGTCAACTAACTTGTGTACATACACAATAACGGAAAAAAGACTGAAACGTCCCGTCAATAAACGAAATTCATCTGTTCTCCAACGTGTACTGTAAAATAATTTCACTAATTCGCAGGGTCTCTTCGACTCCTCCCACCACAGCGCCAGCGCGCTAAACATCGCCACCGTGGACACCACTCTGGCCTCGCTGGCCTTCATAGAGCAGCAGCAGTTCTGGCGGCAGCGCCGGCAGCAGCAGCAGCTACAACAGCACCAGCGGCAGCTCGAGTTCCGCCGAGGCTCGGAGCAGCAGAAGCTGTCGGTGGACCGCTACAGCAGCCTGGACTCGTCAGACACCTTCCTCAGCTGCAATACTCACCCGTTTCCCTCCCAGGTGCAGTAAAAAGTCGTTTGAGCATGGCAGCAGAAGAGTTTTCCCTCCAACGTTCTTAATTCACCAGGGCTCGCTGGCCGGGCTGGAGGAGCTGGCTGCGAAGGGCTCCATGGCCCCGAACGGCTCCATGCCGGCGGTCAACATCGCCGGAGTCAACACTATGTTCGTGGCGGACCCGCAACGGAGAAAGAGAGAGGAACAGCAGCAGCAATACATGCAGCAGCAACAACAACAACAGCAGACGCAGCCCAACAGCGGCAGCAACCGCCGCGTGCGGATAGCCTCCCGGAGCCTGAGTTCCGACAACGAGCTGGACTCGTGGGCGAGCTGCCTGGAGGAGGCCTCCACGGAGAAGGGGGCGCAGTTCTCAGCAGAGGACGACGG
>JAAUYB010150705.1_pt1 | contig 16177 bp, 11 predicted proteins | sample 7278071 | NCBI WGS metagenome assembly JAAUYB01 (sample SAMN14350121, study PRJNA611818) | marine sediment metagenome | isolation source: surface marine sediment (1.8m) | place: French Polynesia: Moorea | collected 2018-08
GGTAGGAGTTAGGAGTCAGAACTCAGGTAGGGGAACTGTCGGATTGGCAACTTACACAAGAAATGGGAATTATACAGTTAGGTAGAAGCAGGAATTGTCCGACTAAGGAGAGTTGTCGCGTTGGGGGAGCCTAACGGCAGCTATATCGCCACTTTCATGCAACAAAGTCATATAAGAAGCAAAGTTTGCCCCTGCTGCATGAACAATATCCTTGACTTGTAACAATACATTTTCCTGAATTTCCTTAAACTCATCTTCTTTTGCTGTATCTACATAAGCAAAAATTTCTACATCAAGAGAATAATCACTATATTTGACAAATCTAACTTCCACTTCCTCCTTAACAACCTTGGGATAAGCAAGGATCATTTCTCGGAATTTTGCTATTACAAACTTCATTTGTTCAGAAGTTGTATCATAGCTTAACCTGATCGTCTGGTTTAAGAGAAAGCGATCGCGTCTGCTTTCATTAAGTAATGATAGCTGTGATAATTGAGCATTAGGTATAGATATTATATTCCCCTCTAACGAAAGAATTCGGGTTGAGCGCAAACCAATATTTATTACAGTTCCTTCTCCCTCTCCAAAGCGACAATACTCCCCTACTTTAACTGGTCTATCAATTAACAAAATCAGTCCAGCAATCAAGTTTTCTACACTTGATTGGGCTGCTAGTGCTATTGCCAAACCTCCAATTCCCAGACCTGCTATTATAGGAATTAGAGAAATCCCTACACGCTCAATTCCTATAATTATGATACCTATACCAATGGTTAAACTCAAAAGACGAGAGATTATCCTGATCATACTAGCATCTATACCACGATCATTAATCTTAGGAGAAATAATAATAGTCTCTGCTACACCATTACTAAATAGAAAGATTGTTAAGGCTACCATCATCCAAAAGATGATTTCTAGGGTGGTTAAGACAAGCAGTAATATATTTCCAGTAATATTGATTTCCTCATTAAGGAAATTGCTAAGCGCCACCAAACTCACAATAGTAATTAAGGGAGGAATTAGAAGTTCCCAGGTCTGACGTGGAGGAGGAAGGGTAGAATATCTCTGCCATATCCACTTAAACATTTTATAGGGAATCAAAAAACCAATCGACATAGAAATAACTAAACCTATCCACTGCCATAAGGTCTGCTCCCAATAAACAACATTTAACCAAGTTGGAAATATTTCCAGCCATTTAGGGGGTAATAGGCTGCCAGGAGTAGAAATATAGAATTTATAAAATCCTCCGTTAGCCCCTGGTTTATAAGGAAGAGCTTCAACCTTGTGGTAGAATTCGTTAATGCGACCAACTGTTTCAGCAGAGAACAGAAATTCTCCTGCATTGACTCCTTTGTTAACTTTAACAATGTCGATTTCTGTATTAGGAATAGTCCATTTAGAAAATTCTCTGTCAGCAGCAATAACTTCTGCATCAGGAATCTCATCATAACTTGGTATCTCTATTCGGTCAAAAATTGCCTTCAACATCAGAGTTGCTTCCAACCCCTTATCCTCTTTGAGACGAGAAGGTATCTTGCTAAGATTCAGACAACGTTCAGCCCGCTTGAACATAATTTCAGCTTTTCTGGCTCTTTCACGAACATAGTCTGAAGGGAAAATTCCTGGCTCCTGTTGATATTGATCGTAAGCTACCATCAATGTTTGGTAAGATTCGTTAATATTTTCCACAAAGCTACTGATAGTTCCTTTGGGGCTAGAAGTATCTGGAGGTGCTAGAGGAAGAAAAGTCTTGGCTACAGGATTTGCTATTATAGAAGTTTGTAGAACAAGTAAAGTTAGTAGTGCTAAAAAGAATATTTTTACCAATCGCAATTTGAGTTTCATAACCTCACAGTTAAATCAAAGCTTTATTCTTAGTACAACCTAATTATAATTTTCACTAGGAAAAACTATATTTTAACCTTGAACTACTTAGGGTTGACTGAGTCAATTTACAACTTATAAAATTAAGATCAGGTTTTTGAAGACAATTAATTTTATTTATCAAGTCTAATAAATAGGTTGAACAGCTTTCTTAAAGTAATCGACTCTTTGAACTTATAGCAGAAAAAGTTTTACACGAAAATATTCTTGCGATTTTTCTATAGCAACCAAAACTTTTTCAGCAGACCCTACTTCATAAAATAAATCTAATTTACGAGAACGAATCCAACACTTCTAACTGCAATATTTCCTCTATATTTTTCCAAGCATTAAAGCATTAAAGGTTTAAATCCATGCTTAACAGATAACTTTCCAATTAACTCCATTTTCTCCACAGTAATTAAATTCCGCCCCCAAGAAAAATTAGTATATAACTTTTCAAATTCCAGTAGCATTGACTCAGCAAAACAAGCAAATAATTGACGACCTGGTACCTCCATATTGACAATATTCATAATTTTCCAGTCAATATCAAGAGAATGTTCTACAATTCCACCATTGAGAACATAGATTCCTTCTTGCTGAACTTTAGTAGCCATGTTTTTAGGATAACCACCATCAATCAATAAACAGGGTTTCTTTAACAGATTAGAATCAATTTCTACACCTTTTGGCATACTAGCAACCCAAACAATAATATCAGCCAGAGGTAAAGCTTCATTTAATTCTAGAATTTTGCCTCGTCCTAATTCTACTTGCAGATTTTTTAGTGGTTCTTGCTTACGAGCTATCAATAATAATTCTTCTACTTCTGTCTTAGCATTCAACCAACGACATACTGCACTGCCAATATCACCAGTTGCCCCACATACTGCTACTGTTGCTTTTGATAAATCAATTCCTAACTTTTGGGAAGCTTGTTCTACTTGCTTACATATAATATAAGCTGTGTGAGTATTACCAGTTGTGAAGCGTTTAAATTCTAATGTAATATTACGAATTTGCTTAAATTTCTGCAAATTAAAATTCTCAAAAATAATTGATGAAAACCCACCCAAAGCAGTTATATCAATACCATTCTTCTGAGCATGAGCCATAGCATTGATGATTTTACGGGTAGCTGCTTTAATTCTACTAGAAGCTAGCATTTCTGGTAGAAAACAAGATTCTACATATTTGCCTTCAATTTTCTGACCTGTGATACTTGTTACTTTGATTGTATCTACTATTTGAGGTGGAGCGCTGCACCAGAAGTCAAGACCTTGATCTGCATATTCTGGATATCCTAAATCTCTTGCTACGGATTGGGCGTGTTCTAAGCTAGTTAGATGACCAATTAGACCAAACATTAAAATTGTAATTTTTGATTATTAGTAGGTTAGTTATAGCACTTTGCACGACTAATTCAGTACAGTAACAATAGTAAGTAGAATAAGTTCTAATTTGCTCAAAGTTTATTGCTTTAATTATTGTACTTAACTGTTATGCAAAGAGCTGTATTGATCATAGTATATGGAAATAAGAGGAGAATTGTAAATTGGCAAATATCATTTTCAAATTTCAACAATTTTTTGTTAAATTTTATGCCATGACCAATGGATAATTGATAATTAATCAATCTGGTTTAAAGCTTTATATTTCAAGAGAAAAAAAGTTCTAGGAAATTTCCTTATATTTAATCCTATGGTTTTAACCAGAGGTAATTATCCATTATTCATTATCCATTAATGAATCTTCCCCAATCCTAATTTCCACGTTGATTAAAATTAACGGTGGTGGTGCATTGTAATGGTCATGCATTATCATTATTTTTGCTACTAGAACAGTGGGAGCATCTTGCTCCCATGCCAGACATTTCTTGTGTCTGTATACCATTACTCTACAGAACTACCACATTAACTATGCGGCAACCAGACCATAAGCTGACATCCGCATAATTTCTCCAGTTGTAAAACCAATATTATTCAGAGCTTCACCATAAGCAATCATAAAATCCTCAATTAATGCTTCTTTTTCCATTTCCAAGGTCTTAGCATCTTTTTCTACTTGGTTCAGCATTTTCCATACTAGAGGCAAGTTTTGGCGATTTGCTTTTTGTAGTTCTGCTTTGGAATCTTCAAAATGCTCTTTTAGCCATACTTCACCAAAGTTGAGGTGACTATATTCATCTTTAACCACACCTTCAGTAATTTTCTTAGCAAAGGGGTCAGCAACAGGTATATAAATATTGTATGCAGCGATCGCGAAGCATTCAATAATTAGAGATTGAATTAACAGACAAGTCACCACATTACCTGTAGCTGCTGCTTTTTGGAAATTCTCATGGAGTGGCTCAAAGAATTTTTTGGCAAACTCCATATCAGGTGTCACTTTCAGATTATTGCCACAAGCTTGAAAGCCTTTTTTGTGACGATTTTCCATTTTTGATAGCTTAATCAGCTCATCCTTTTCATCTGGTAGCATCTCGGCTAGTTTAATGTAATTTTCATAAGCCTCTTGCTCTCCTTCAATTACAATTGCGTTAATTCGGCTATAGGCATCTTTGTAAGTTTCAGTTTCAAAGTTTGTAGTAGTTTTTTCTTGAACTTGTACCATTATGTTAGTTATCTCCTCATCAAAAAATAGCTTTAGAAGGACAAAGAAAAATATTTGATTAATCTTAACTTAGCTTATAGTTTACTGTACCTACTTTCTGGAATAATTGGTTAGTATACCTAGAATTTATCCTTAAATTAAGGCCAAAATTTTGTACAGTTCCCCATTTCTATAAATTTTAGTTTAGGTTTTGGTAATTCTACCTAAAAAATTATATATCAATTTATTGACCTTTTTAAGTTTGTCCAATAGTTAAGCTTTAGTTTGGTTAGTTATTCGGGCTTTGATTCTCTGTTTTTTTTGGCCATGTGTTGTAGAGATTGACAATGGCCAAAATTATGCCGGAATCAGGTGAAATGTTTTTGTCAGGTTGCTCACCCGTCCTTGTTAGAAAAACAACTTCGCCCCTTCTGAGGGGGTTAACACCTTTGACTCTAGTTATTATTGATAAATTTGGGTTTAGGTATCAAAGATTTACCTCTCTCATCTGTAAGATTAGTGGCATTTTCTCCTCTCAACCGCTGAGACTGAGTTGAATTTTCTTCTCTCAACTGCTGAGATTGATCTGAAGGTAGGGTCTGATACTCTACAGATTGAGTAGGGGTAGGGGTTAGCCAACTTTGCCAAATAGTAATTTGATTCTGGGCTGAATTATAAGCAATACTATTTCTCGGAATTTTCCTAGCAATTGAGATTGCTTGTGGCACATCTCGGTTAACTACGTCCATAGCTATCGACAATATTTGTTGACTCCATTGATTAATCAATTGGGAAGCCTCCAATTGCCTAGAACTAGAATTTGGTACTTGCTGTGCTAAATTAATTGCTGTAGCATAAGCATCTGCTGTTGCTGCTGCTGCTGCTTGACGAGCATTATCTAAATTTATTTTGGCCTCTTGTTGAGATTGCCACTCTTGAATTTTAGCTAAGGCTTGATTATAGAGAACTCTACCTGGTTGAATTTCTTGTGCTGTGGCAATTGCCTGTTCTATATTACCTGACAATGCTAGAATTTGTGCATTATCAAGAATTGGTTGGTCTTGATAACGTTGAACTTTTTCTGTCCACCTCTTAATTTTTCTTTGAGCTTCCTGATAAAGAGTTCGACCTCGACCAATTTGACTTGCTTCATTAATTGCTGCTTGTAAAGAAGTTATATCACCAAAACTTGCTAATTTTTCAGCTTTATCCAAAAAAGGCCGATCTTCTTGTTGCTGTAGTTGTCTACTCCAAGATTCTATTAAAGTAGTTGCTTCTTTTCCCCTAGGGTTATAGGGAGGAATACTCTGTAATTTGGCGATCGCTGCTTTTAAATCGCTAATTCCTCTAGGTTGGGCTAGTTTTTTTCCTTCTTCAATAATAGTGACATCTGCTATTTCTTGTCGCCACAGACCAATCAACTGTTGAGCTTTGCTATAAAAAGGTCGTTCAGGTTTAAGTTTTTGAACTTGAGCAATCGCATCTTCTAGTCCTGCTATTGTACCTAGGTTAGCTGGGGAATGGGCACGAGCTAATAATTCTATATCTTCTACCTTTTCCTGTAAGGCATCATTTTTCGGAACTTTATTAACTATATCAAGTGCCTCTTGCCAATTTCCTTCATTTAATTTTACTGAAGCTATGTCTATTATTTTTTTTCCCAAATTAACTATTAATTTAGTGGCTCTATGATAGAGATAGCTCTTTTGTTCAATTTCTTGAACTTGTTTAATTGCATTCGTCAGATTATCTAGTCCACCTTTTTCTCCAAGATCTTGTGCTGCGTTTAATTTAGCGCCTTCTTTCCGAGTTCTTTTAATATCGTTAATTAGTTCCTGGTATTTTTTTGTTCCCCAGTGGACATTGGGTACTGATAGTAAACGAGAAGCTTCCATTGAAGCTTGATACCATTCTTCTTTACGCAAATATTCTTGAGTTTGCTTATAATTTGTTTCAGCTTGATTCCAAGTTTTTTGCCAGTCTTGAATCTGTTTTTCTACAAGTGGGTAAGCTGGCACTTTCTGGGGGACTTTTTGGGCAATAGTAATAGCTTCTTCTAATTTTCCATCTTGAAAAGCTAAGTCTCCTAAGGACAATATTTTTTTCGACCACTTTTCAATATAACTATCTATTTGTGGACGCATTGGATGGTCATTTGATAAAACATCTACCAGATTAATTGCTTGAAGTAAACTATCTATAGTTGAAGAATTAGCTAACAACTGGGCACAATAAAGGCGTTTACTAGCAGATGCAGTACGCCAATAAGTTGACTCACAATCTGCCTGAGATGGTAACTTCAACAAAGCTGACATAGCTGTTATACCTGCTCCAGTAGGAATTATTACCAGTAGTACTATCCACAAAAACTTGTAAATAGACCCTAGATTCTTTGGAGGTTTTGGTATTTTTGGCTCAACTTTTTTGATTGGGGAAACTACATTTTTCTCCTGATTAGAGGATTTTGCGGGAGATTTATAGGTCTTGATCTGACTGCCATTTGATCTAAGTTCTTGCAGTCTTTGTTCGCGCTTTTTCCGACGTTCAGGTAATTGCCATTGTTTTTGGTCTATTGGTTTGAGCTGACGGATTATCCGACCATTGCCTATTGTTTTATGCTTTTCATTCATATATGCTTTATCCTGAGCAGCAAGCAAAGAATATATTAAACTCTCATAACTTTCCGATTTATTTAGCTTACAAACAAGCTTTTATCTAAATTCAAGTTAATTTAATTAGATGCGGTTTCTAGATATACACTATTTTTGGCATATTTGCAACCTTGATATTTTGTCAGATCATGTCTATTTGAATAACCAGAATAAAAAATTTAGGGGGCTGGGAGCAAGGTGCAGGCAAAAATGGGAAATTTAATAAGTATTCTCTGGAGTATAGAAGAACATTTTTATTATGGCTAATTATTCATACTTGATATAAATATAAATAATAAGTTTTGCTATTTATTCAGAAGACAGATATTAAATCTTTCTTCTGAATTATCAAAATTTATTTATCAAAAGGTTTGTTAAATACCCGCACTCTTGTAAAAAACAGTCTGTTAATGAGATGACCTCCGTAATTGTCCAATAGGCACTTCTGTGAAAGGTTGTTGTAAGTCTTGAATGAGTTGTGCGAGGTCTTTTTGACTGGCTTGATATACTTCTCCACAAAATTCGCAGGTTGCTTCGGCACCGTTGTCTTTTTCAATCATATCTTTTAGTTCATCTATACCAAACATTTTTAAAGCTCCTAATACTCTCTCAAAAGAACAGTCACAGTTAAAACGGACTATTTGACGTTCGGGTAATATATTTAAGCCCATATCTCCTAAAAGCTCTTGGAAAATTTCTGGTAATGTTTTACCCGAACGTAGTAAAGGAGTGAATCCTGATAGAGAGGCGATACGAGATTCTAGGGTTTGAACTAATTCTTCGTCGATAGCTGCTTTGGGCATAACTTGTAACAAAAGTCCTCCTGCTGCTTGTATGCCTTCTGTATCTACGAATACTCCTAGAACTAGAGCTGATGGTGTTTGTTCTGATGTGACTAAATAATGGGTAATGTCATCTCCTATTTCTCCAGATACTAATTCTACTGTACTGGAGTAGGGATAACCATAGCCAACATCTTTTACTATATATAAGTAGCCTTGATTACCTACTGCTTTTCCTACGTCTAGTTTACCGATTTTATTTGGTGGTAGCTCAATTGTAGGATTCTCTACATAGCCTCGCACTGTTCCATCTAGGCCAGCATCAACTATCACTCCTCCTAATGGCCCTCCGCCATTTATGCTAATGTTCACTCTTGATTCTGGAGTTTTCATATTAGAAGCTAATAATAATCCGGCTGCCATTGTTCGGCCAAGAGCAGCAGAGGCTACCCAAGAAAGTTTATGTCGTTGTCTTGCTTCTTCGGTTAAGCGAGTGGTAATTGTACCAACAGCACGAATTCCTCCTTCTGCTGCTGTAGCTCTAATTAGTTGATCTGCCATTGGAGTCCTTACATTTCTTAATAATTCTGAGTTCCTTTATGATAACTCTCTTGGAATAATACAGGTCATTTGAGTTATCAGTTATCAGTACCTCTGGCGCTCACCATGGGGATTGAAATAATGAACTGTTAAGCTTAGACGCATTGAAATTGCATATCCTAAAAACAGGACAAAAGTCCCATTACCGGAAAATTGTGGGTATGCGCCTCCCCTTTTAAGGGGATGAAAAAGCGGTCGGAAAGCGGAGCAGTCAGTAGGATGGGATGGCTTTGGAAACCTTGCCATATCCAATCTCCCCTTGAGAAATATTTAACTCAGTATTTCCAGCCTCCGAGTTGAGTCGGAGGTTCACTCTCTACTGTACGGACGTTGCATAAGGGCGTCCCTACTGATAACTGAAATTACCCTCTCCCCGTCTCCGTGTCTCCGCGTCTTCGCGTCAGTCAAAACTAGCAAGTTAGATGCGTACAAGCTGATCTTTATCATCCCCTTCAAAGCCTCCCCTTTGAACTTCATGTTTTGGTAACATTTGTCTAGGTAGAGTATTTTTTTCTCTTCTCTATCCCCTTATTCCCAAAAATTCAAAACTTGTGTATCTCAGCAATTTGAGAATTGCTATAGACTGATTAAATCTATAGCAATTCTAATTTAGGTTGTAACATTTTGACTGTAGCGGTTTGGTCTCCAAATCCAACGGAAAATAGGATTTGGAGACCAAACCCCTGTAGTTTTTTTCACAAATCATTTAGGATTTTTATATTACAAAAATATTGCTCAAATAAGAATTATCGGTTCTAGAGAGATTTAAATGTGAAACGAACAATCTACTTCAATCATTATTCAATTAAAGAAATAATGTTAATCTATATATATGGTTGCTATGTGCTAATTTGGTTTGACAAAAAAACCAAAGTATAAATTGAAAAATTATATCTATTATATTTGTTGTTATTAGTTATTAGATTGTTATGTTAGGTACTTTTCAAAAAAGCCATCTACGGATTGAGATTGAAGCTGCCGAAGCTACAATAAGAGATAGTTTACTACGTCCATCTCAGTTACAAATATGGTTATGGCCTCAGAGTTTTTCTCCTGGACTACCAGAACAATTATCTGAGGGTGTAAAGTTTGAAACTTGGGTTGGACCGATAGAAATTAAGCATTATGTTGATATAGTGAGACCAAATTGTTTGAGGCTGATACTTAGTCAAGGTATTGATGGTTTTCATGAGTGGTATTGGGGAGATGGTTGGGTACAATCTCGTCTAGAAGGAATATCGATGTTTCCTATAAATTTGGGTCAAACTTTGAGTTTGTTCCGCTTACGAGAGTTTGTATCTGGTCAAGAATAAGTGGTTAGGTTTTAATAGCAATCGGCGGTTATGTTGTCAGATTTTATCCTAGTGGTTTGGTCTCTAAACCAAGCGGATAAATGGGATTTGGGAACCAAACCCCTACAGCTTTCTCTCACAAATCATTTAGGATTACTAAATTTATCAAATATTCAAGATTTTGTCATCCTATTATATTGTTATAATAATCAGCATTTTATCAACTAATCCTACAATAGTAAAGGTAAAAGAAGGAAGGATAAATAAGGGGAAATAATATTTGAATATTTGAATAGGTGGGATAAAAAAATTGTACAATCTCTTTCTAGATATAATTTTATAAGTTCCTTTTTTATCTAGAAATCTGCCTATTGGTTGTGGGAAAATTGCATAGTGAAAAAGTTTTGGAAATCTGATAATCTTAGATGGTCTTGTTCTCTCAAGCATCCAATTGTTTTCTCTGTTTCTTCAGGCTTTAAGTGACTTTTTCTTGCTTGATATTGAAGCTTTAAACTTTCTACGATATGAAAAAGTGCTTGGTTTTTCCATTGACTAATAAAACTGTGAGAAAGCTGATAATAATTCTTTGACTTCATGGTAGGATTTTGCCAACAAAATCATTTTTACTGCCAAGGCTATTTTTATTTCTTTGGTTTGTCTAATTGATAAAATTATCTAGTTCATCTATGAAATATTCATTTTTTATTTTTTTATTCTTGATATTTCTGTCAACTTTTTTTGAGTAATACAGAATATTTTTGTCGTTATAATTGAGGGAAATACAGCGCTTTTCATTTGAGTAAACCACAAAGTAGGGACGTTGTATTTAAGGTCTCTATATTATTGTTTTTTTATATGGTTCATTGATCTGAAAAGGGCTGTAAGAAAGCTGATAGGTAATACCATTTATCAAAAACTTTTATACATTTTGTTGAGCAGGAGAGTAGTAAGCATAACAATAATTAATATTAAATCAGCTAAAGCTAGCAAAAAAATGATTTTATATGTACTAATTAATTGATGAATGAAGTATTACTAAAATATAGCATTAATGCATGGGAATTGGTGTGAGAGATAATAAAATTTATCAAGCATTAATGGTTTATTTGATCAATAAATAAGGTTTAGGGAATAAGGAAGAAGTAATAAAAAAAAAGCAATAAAATAGTATATTTTCTAGCTCCAGATTAGATAAATAAGTTTTGACTAAAAGTAGAGAAATCATAATTAAGTTTCTCTATTATTTGTAGAAAAATTTTATCAAAATAATGTAAATTATCCCTTTGATACTTGAATCCATAAATATTGAACAATACACAAATATTCTAATTTATAATAGTTTCTGATTTGTTCACGAACTAGACTGAAAAATTATACCAAATCCGGTAGTATCAGTATAAAAAAGCGTAGAAACCGGGTTTGTTTTAAATGCTCTACTGTATAATATCTACCGCCGACCCGGTTTCTTATAACACTTCCGTTGTGAAGCGGATTTTATATTACATCTTAAAAATGATGAATTTTATAATTTTATTTCTCTTTCAGATATAACAATTAAATTGTCTTGTTCCTGAAATATATAATGATTGGGATTAATTTTAAATTTACCTTGAGACTGAGAAACTGCTATTAAAATAGCGTTATGAGTTTGCTTAATATGTATAAACAATTCTAAAAAATTTTTCCCTACCCACTCGTGAGTAATAGTTATCCGATAAAATTGATTTCCTCTTTCATAAGTTAGTAATTATGAAAATACACTGATTAACCCTTTATTTAAAGTAGCTTGAGCTAATAAAAAAAACACATATAGGGCTAATTTTTGGATATAGATAATTCTATTAGGGTTAATATAATTGATAAAATTATGAGAGTTCCAATAGTAATACTGACTCCTGGTAGTTGGAAAAAATCGTTGATATATATAAAGTTGCCATTTTTTGTTTGGTAATGATGTAGAAATATCGGGATTGAAATTACTCATAAAATATCAAAAAAAATGCTAATATTATGTCAACTTAAATGCAGATAATATGACAAGGATAAATGATGAGTATTCCTCCTTGGGAAAAGAAAAGTTAGACAAACCAGACAAAGTAGAGTCTCAAGAATGAGCTTATACTATTTCACGGAAGTTAAAAGTCAAAAGTCATGGATTTAAAAGTAAAAGTAAGATTTGAGCAATTTAAAACTTTTAGTATACGGTAATTTCAGGAAATTATTTCACATTGAAAGTTTGAGACTATTTGTGACATCTTTTAAAGTGAATTGGTATTAATTTTAGTCAGATTTACCTTCTATATTGATTGAAAAAAAGTTTCAATTTTTACAGGAGTTTTCCTTTCAATGAGAAGTTCATAATTTGAAAATTAGTGTTGATTATAGAGGTTTTGACTCATTATTTTTTTAGGTCGTAAATTCTCTTTCTTTGTCTCAAGCTAAATATATTTTAATTTTAAGGTCTTTTAAGCATAGTTATTATTTAGTAACATTATTTTTTGAAACTGGTATTACAAGGCTATCAATTACAATATTTTTATTGAAATAAATTAATTTAGACATAATATTAAGAAGCACTTAAACTACAGATTTAAAAATCAACCAACTAACCAAAATATTATCTAGCATTTTCAAATGAGATGTCAAAGAATAGTTGGTTATTTACTAATAATAAAAATTCCGGCAAACGTTCTTATCTATTGCCTTTTGCCTAATAGTAGCCAGGTTTTTTAGGCAACTAAAATGAAATTTATATATCTGTTTCAGATATTAGTAAGTTAGTTAAATATTTAAAATTTGCTTGTGCGTCAAGAAAGTGTGGGAAGTGTGGGAAGTTTGAGGAGAGTGGGAAGTGTGAGAAATGTGGGGAGACCTCCGAACATTTGGAGGAATAATTCTACCTGTATCTTTTCCTAACTTTTTTGTCTGAAATGCTGAAAAATTTGCAATTTTTTCTCGGCAAAAATGCGCTCAACCTTTATATATCAGCGCTTTTAGATTATATTTGCCAGCTATACGCGACTTATCCCACACTTTGCTGATACACAACCTAAAATTTTATGGAAAGCGATCGCTTATTTATCTGAATTAATCTTTAGGATTTGCAAATGTATAGTAAAATCAACTCCGCATTTATAATACACAAAAAAATTCTTTTATCTCTTTTCTATGGTTTCCTCTACCCCATTAATATTTCCTTTTTTAGTCAATCTTAGTTTAATCTCTCAAATTTAAACACTATAATTTATTCAGTTTTTGTAGAAAATTACTGGAGATGAAAAGAGGATATTTTTTGTGATATTTTAGTCTCCTAATTTTTCTTTTAAATTTGGATAGGTACTACGATCATTTATATTGACTATGCGACTTTCATCACCTGTTGCTGTTACATTTTCATACACTCCTTGATCCCGTTTTACCAATTTACTAAATCCGTGACTTTTTAGATCGCTGACTCCAGTTTCTACTATTATTCTAGGGGCGCTAATCATACGTTTAACAGGAGTTTCTTCTGGAGTGTCACCTGTATCACATTTAGCTAACTTGCATAGCTGACCCCAAGTTGTGATATTGTCATTTATACTGTGCCAAACTTCTAGTTTTTGGTTATTAGTTGGACAAAAATAATCGTATATAGGCATAGTTATAGATTCTACACTAATAGTTTGTCTTTAATTATAGATGATGCTATATTATACTAGCAAGTCTTGAGACAAGTTGCCAAACTAAAGGAATCTAAATAAATTACTTTAAATTACTTTTTTTGACAATTTATTGGCAAATTTGGTTATCGGATGAGAATTATTCTACAAATTATCAGACAGCAATAGATTATTAGATTGTCTACTTTGGATTTGAAATTTTTCGGGTATATTTATTAAATTTAGCTGTTATTTTCAGTCGTTTTTTTAGAGTTCTATAAAACTGATAAAATTTTCTTCGACGGCAATCCGGAGTTGATAATTTACCCCCTTTTTTGAGGGAAATATAAATCTAATATACGTTGTATTAAATTATTTTTGGGAGCATTGATTAATGAGCGATTTTAAAGTAACACCACAGAGCGATTTAACTACCAGTCAAATGTTAGAAAGATACAAGTTAGAGGATGAAACAATTCTCAAACGTTGGGCGCAATTACATGGTATTGATAGTAGTCGAGGTTATTATAATCCAGATGAAGTCGATCTAATAGATCATGTACATCATCATATTTATAATCTTGGCATGAGCATTATTGATTATCAAGGTTTTATAGAACATCGTCAAATTAGATCGCCAAAATATTCGCAGGAAGAGGAAAAAAATCTGACGGAAAATAATATATATGATAATTCTATCAATTATGGAGTAAATGATACTTCAGAACAAGTTAATAATGAAGGTTATGCAGCTATAGAGATGTTGAAAAACCAGTATTCAGAAGCAATTGATGTAATGGGAGAAAGAATTGCTGACCATTTTATAGATGAACTAGATTTATCTGTCATGCGACATTTGGTTAAAAAGGTAAAAGCACGTCAAAAACTTAATGGTAAAGTTTCATCAAATCGTTTTCTTAAAACAATTAAAGCGGTTTTACAGCCTCAAAATGGTAATTATCTTGTTCCTAAAGATATTCAAGATAATGAGGATGAATCTAGTATTGAACTAGAACAAAATCATCGACTTGGTTAATTAATTTGTTTAGCACTAATTTTCTGTGATGGGAGGGGGATAAATAAATTTTGCACAAGGTTTTTTTGGGGAGGTATTGAGCATTTTGTTCAACCTAATTCTGTTTAGTAATATCTGGTTATAAATCAAGTTAACTTTGACTATTGAGCAGCTGTGTAAGGGTTTGGTTACCTAACCCTTACAGGATTCAGCTAGGGTTTGGGAGGGTTTAGTTGCTGCAATTATTTTATGTTTAGTTTTGCCTACTTATACCAATTTGATAAATGTTGGTTACAAAGGGTGCAACGAAGATGCGTGAATAAAGCCAAAAATTTATCGCTTTTAGGGAACACAGAAGGTGGGAACACTTAACTGGGAATAGGGAATAGGGAATAGGTATGGAGGAAAAAAGTATTTTGGCAAATATGAGATGCACCCGTTACAAACAACCTATCCCACTATTCTAAAAATGCTTATTTACTTAAGTAAAATTTTCCTGAAAAGCTTGATTTTTCGTTTTTATCTTTAAACAATAATTTGGGTTTTTCAGCAAAAATATTATTAGTGGGATAGGTTCAATGACTAGGGAATTTTTGTTTGAGTCAGTTCTCAGAAGTCAGGAGTCGCATGGGAATAGCTTTAATACCATTTTTCAGGTCAGAAATTATCTTTTTTGTAAAAGGTACATCTCCTATAAATTTTTTTATCACCATTACTGTTCATAACATTCTTTTCTCAAAATGGTATTATTTAGCTTTATTTAATTAGAAATAAGTGGCAGATAAATATTTAGTAAAAGAGATAAAATTAAATTATCTTTTCCCACTCAAAAAATTCTTGATTAAGAGAGAGGATAAGAATTCCAGATTAAGAGGCATAATTTGATTGATGTTTGATTTTATATAATTATTATCTAAATCGTGAAAAAAATATGGCTGGATTAGTTTTTACATGGTTAATTTTTGAAATTATTTCCTATTTCTATTAAGATGGGGTTATTGTAGTAGTCATAAATAAATTTAGTAGCTATTTATAAATAGGAATACTGATTAGAATATACCTTTATTTTTATGGGTATAAACTGCATAATTCACTACTTTTTTATCACTACGATAAATTCTAATATCCCCAGTTTAAATGAATTGTAAAATTCCTCAAATATATCAAAAAGATGATGATTTTATCCCAGTAACTACTGTTGACTGATGTGGCGGATATTTTCTACATAACTCAAATATAACTACTATAAGTAAGTAGACAAAATTATTTCTAGATTTACTACTCAGGTATATTTTTTTTACCTACTTCCACCATAAGTTAAATTAATTTTCCACAGGTACTTAAATTAAATATTTTTCAATTACGACTGGGTGACTTCTAACTTCATTATAAGTCAGAAATTAAATTCTTACTTTGTTACGGGTGATAAAACTAGAAAAAATATTTAACTAATAACTAATAACTGATAACTGATTAAAAGGCGAGGTTTTAGACTCAATTATTTTGATAAGTTTAATTAGCTACATACTTAATACCAGTTTCAAAAAATACTCCTGTATTAACTTTTTTTGTAGTTAGGGAAGACCATGATTTTGCAGTTCCAGGAAAATCAAATTAAAGAGCAAGGGTTTTCTCAATTCTCAATTCTCAATTCTCAATTCCTGATTCCTGATTCCCTATAAAAAATGATTAAATCTTGGATAATAATTGGCAGTGTTACTTTTTTAATACC
>JAAUYB010083034.1_pt1 | contig 16175 bp, 8 predicted proteins | sample 7278071 | NCBI WGS metagenome assembly JAAUYB01 (sample SAMN14350121, study PRJNA611818) | marine sediment metagenome | isolation source: surface marine sediment (1.8m) | place: French Polynesia: Moorea | collected 2018-08
ATTGCTTCACCTGGGCATCTTGACTAATTAAATGGTGGAAATTACCATCCTCCTTATTCCAAGCTTCATGGGCGCATTTTTGCACCAATTGATAAGCATCTTCTCTACTCATTCCCTTTTCTACTAAAGACAATAAAACCCGTTGACTAAAAATGACCCCACCATAAACATTCATATTGCGTTTCATGTTGTCAGGATAGACTAATAAATTCTTCACTAAATTAGTCACTTCTTTTAACATGAAATGGGTTAAAATACAGGTGTCAGGTAACATCACTCGTTCCACAGAACTATGAGAGATGTCTCGCTCATGCCAGAGGGCAACATTTTCTAAGGCAGCTACAGTGTAACTCCTAATAATACGGGCAATACCTGTCAATCTTTCCGAACGAATGGGGTTCCGTTTGTGGGGCATCGCAGAGGACCCTTTTTGCCCTTTGGAAAAGTATTCTTCTACCTCTAAAACGTCTGTTCGTTGTAAGTTACGAATTTCAACAGCAAACCTTTCCACAGAAGCAGCTAATAAGGCTAATTGTTGCACAAGTTCGGCATGGCGATCGCGGGATATGACCTGAGTGGAGGCGGTATCAGGTTCAAGTCCCAAATACTGACAAGATAAGGCTTCTACCCTGGGATCGACATTAGCATAAGTTCCCACTGCCCCTGATATTTTACCCACAGCAATATTTTGACGCAGGGCCACTAATCTTTCACGGTTGCGTAACACCTCAGCTAACCACCCCGCTAACTTAAACCCGAAGGTAATAGGTTCAGCATGAATACCATGCGATCGCCCGACCATCACCGTGTTACGATGCTGTTGGGCTTGATAACGTAACGCTTGGATCAACTCCTCAAGACTTTCTAAAATTAGGTTTAAACTAGCTACCATCTGCAAAGCTAAGGCAGTATCCAGAACATCAGAACTGGTTAAACCCAAATGAATGTAGCGGCCAGCATCTCCCACATATTCATTAACATTGGTGAGAAAAGCAATAACATCATGACGCACTTCCGCTTCAATTTCTAGTACCCGTTGGGGGTCAAAATTGGCTTTTTCCTTAATTTCTGCCACCGCTTCTTGAGGAATATAACCTAATTCTGCTTGGGCCTCACAAACCGCAATTTCCACTTGTAACCAAGTTTTCAGCTTATAAGTATCTGTCCACAGTTGGCCCATCTCTGGTAGGGTATAACGTTCAATCACTGCCACATAAAACTGATACAACATGATATGGTATCACATCAGTGTTTTTTTCCGAGTTCAGTGGTCACATAATAGATAAATTGCCGTTCCCAGAGGAATATTTAGGACTTGCTTAAGAAATTGTACCTATTTTATTTGATTTACTTTAGTATTGATTAGCCTACAGATTGATATTTGGGTCGTCCTAAAGTGGTTATATAAATGACAGCTTCATCTTGAGGAATACCTAGAACTTCATTAACTTGATCATCAAAAAATCCCCCAATACCACTTACTCCTAACTTCAGATGAATGGCCGCTAAATTCAGTCTTTGTCCTAAATGTCCAGCATCTAAATGTAAATAACGATAGACGCGATCGCCATATTTAGCTACTGCTTTTTGTAAGTCTGCGGTCTGAAAAATAATCGCTCCTGCATCTCGCCCCAAGTCTTGTCCTAAACATAAATAATGTAACTCTCTGCGAAAATTCTTGAAGCGAATTTGTCGTAATTCTTGAGCCTTTGGAGCATAATAATAACAACCAGCATCCAAACCTTCTACCCCAGAAACTGCCACAAAAGTTTCCATTAAACTTAAGTCAAAATAATCAGGATTATTATCAAAACCTTGAGCTACATAATCTTGAGGTTGATAAGTAAAATGTAATAAAGCTTTTAATTCATCTAAGGTTAAATTTTCCCCTGTATAAGCACGAGTTGAACGCCTGGTTAAAATAGTTTTTTCCAGAGAATCTAGATTATCACCCCAATCAATGGGCAAAGTTTCTGTAGAAACCTTTGAACAAAAAGGGAAATTATATTTATCTTCTAAATTGTTTTTATTGGTTATTGTTTCTTTAATTTCATGGGGATCTAATTCTTGAATTTCCGTGGCTTGATGGAAATAATATAGTAAATCTCCATCAGAAATTTTTGGATAGTCTGTCTTAATTGCTGATGGTAATGCTGTTGGTTTTAATCCCTTGATATTTTCGGTATTTTCTGCTATTAAATCTGTCAAAGGAATAACCGTAATCACTCCTTCCTCTTCAGGATTAAAATAGAATATATCATTGAGAAGATGGTCTACAAATCCCCCGATTAAATGGGGACGATAATCAGTCATGGCACAAGCCAACTCAATGTTACCTAATAAGTGACCTGTATCTAAACAAATGCGGCGATAAGCTCGATCTTCATATCGCCAAGAAGAGCGATAAAAAATTGCTGTCGTAATAATTGCTAATTCCGTTTTTTCTAAAGCAGGATGGCATAAACAAGCTTGTTGTAAACTCCCCCAAACATCACTATCCCAAAAATGTAATAAAGAATGACTTTGGCCTTGATAATTATATAATCCAGGGGGTAATAAAGGGGTTCCTTTAGAGATTAAATAAACTTCAGCCGGATAGAGTCCTCCGGCTGAAGGGGCAGCCCTTAAATAAACAGGACTTCCCATAGTCGGAATTTTTGCCGTTAACCCATAACTACAACCAAAGAGGCGAGAGAGTCGCCGCCATTGTAGGGCGTGGGGAACATCGGGTAATTTTTTCGATAAATAGGGAGTCAGATCATAAGATTTGCCTATTTTGTACTCTTTAAAAGGAATTGGTTGTTCAGACCAATCTAATCCTTTATTTTTACTAGCAATAGTTTGAGGATCGTATTTTGTTCTTTGATGATAATGGGTAGCGATGGAGGTTGAAAAATCTGGCATAAGTGTTGGTCATATCTCGGTGCTTATGTTTCAATTTTAACCTTCCCTTCTTCAAGAAACTAAATTTGTCCGCTTTTCAATGATCCAACTGAAGTAGAGTAATGGCACAATAAGCTTATGATCTAGATGGAAAAATAATTATGCACCCTCAATTAGAGAAAGCATTAGCTCAACGTCAAGCCCTGAAGGTTATTAGTGGTTTGACTAATTTTGACAAAACCAAAGTTTCAACCATTGTTAAAGCAGCCCAAGCTGGCGGCGCAACCTTTGTTGATATTGCAGCTTCGGCTAGTTTGGTTCGTCATGTTCGCTCACTGATTGATTTACCGATTTGTGTATCTGCTGTTGAGCCTGATTTATTGGTAGAATCTGTGGCAGCAGGAGCCGATTTAGTTGAAATTGGTAATTTTGATGCTTTTTATGCCCAAGGAAAACGATTTGAAGCCCCCGAAGTTCTCGAATTAACCCAGAAAACTCGCGCTTTGTTGCCTGATGTCACCCTCTGTGTCACTGTTCCCCATATTCTGGCCTTAGATGAACAAGTACAATTAGCAGAAACTTTGGTAGAAGCTGGAGCTAACCTGATTCAAACCGAAGGGGGAACCAGCAGTAATCCTACCCACCCAGGAACGTTAGGATTGATTGAAAAGGCAGCCCCCACAATAGCCGCAGCCCACAGTATTTCTCGCACCGTGTCAGTGCCTGTGATCTGTGCTTCTGGTTTATCAAACGTGACTGTCCCTATGGCTATCACTGCTGGTGCATCAGGAGTAGGTGTAGGTTCTGCCATTAACCAGCTTAATGATGAGGTAGGAATGGTAGCTGCTGTTCGTTCTTTGGTAGAGGCCTTACAGGGATCTCGATACAAAGTTCACGCTTAAAAGACGGAGACTTTGTGTAGCCACTTTTCAGTGGCCTGTCAGAGAGAGACTTGGTATGATCTTGAGCAGACTGCAGGAATGGGTAAGTGAACTACCCCAATCTAATCCAGTAGCCTCACTGCATTCCCTGTCCCATAGAATCACTCCCCATCCCATTCAAGATCATGGATGGGGCAGTCTACAATATATTTTGAGATCATTCTCTGGGATTATCTAGATAAGGAGGCGTCTGCGGCAAAGGTTGAGCCCTATTTGAAGAGTAATAGGCAATAACAAAGATGGGCAGTGTTAATGTTACTATAGCAATCACTGTTCCCATAACGTGAGTCCATCTATGGGCAGGAGGTTCTGAAACCTTCCCTGACGGGCTACTAGATTCCATAAAATGATAGTTTTGATTGTGGATTAAATGGCAAGGAAAGGCTTTCTAAAAGCCTGTCCCTTTATATTGTAGTGATTTTTTTAAGAGAATGGAAACAACAGTGTCAATTGTAAAGCAATCTTGAAATATAATTTAACAAAAATGATGCACTATTCTGGCGACATCAAGATAAAAAATCGCTACTGAGGGGTGGGCGGTTGTAATAAACAATGGGAGGGTGATAATTGACTTTAATAACTCACAAGAGACGTAATCGCTAATAAATCCCTTAAATGCACTAGATATTTCACTTCCCAGGACTCCCATACATAAGAAGAGCGACAATGATGAATCCATAAAATGCCCCAAAGATTTTTTTGGACCAATAGTGGCATTAGGATCAGGGTTTTGATGCTTAATTGTTGCAAGGAAGCGATCGCCTCTTCTGATAACCCGGTATCCTCAGAAAAATCAATAATCACCTGTTCTCCCCGTTGATAAGTGCTTTGATAGGTTTTGAATAGGGTTATTTTTTGCCATTCCAGAATCTTAACGGAAGGATAACCAGAGGAGATGGCTTCTGCTATCAGGGTTCCATCAATATTATTAACACCAACCCTTTCTGCATTAACGAGGGTTTGCAGTTGACTAAGACTATGGTTAAAGATAGATTGAACTTTAACAGACTGTTGCCACTGATTGCTAATTTGATACCAAATTTGTTGCCATTGCTCCCGTCTTGCTAACTGAGATTTTACTGTATGCAACTGCTTAAATGCTTGACTGGTAAATAACAGATGGCGCACCCGTTGCGATAACACCGACCAAAAAATCGGTTTAGTTATATAATCTGTGGCACCTGCGGCAAAGGCTTGCTCAATGGAATCTTGATCATCAAGAGCCGTAATCATGAGGATAGGAAAATAACAATTATCCTCATGAGAACGGAGTTTTTGACAGCAAGTAAACCCGTCCATCTCAGGCATGATCGCGTCTAACAATACTAGATCAGGCTGCCAGCGACCATATTCATCCAGACATTGTTGACCATTTTTAGCGTCAATGACTCTATATCCCTCTTCTTCCATGGCTATCCTTAAGAGACTTCTCATGGTGCGATCATCGTCAACAATAAAAATTAAGGGAGCTTCTGGCTCAAAATTAAGGCTATTCACGATTGATTATGGTTGATAACTGATGATTGAGGATGATTGTTGATTTCTCTTTGTAGAGCATGACACACCCGATCATACTCCATTTTGAGCCAAAACATTGTCTCTTTTGCCCCCTCAATGGTTCCCTGACGGGTAATTGTCTCGATTTCCTCACACAAGTGAAAAAGCTTTGTCGCGCCGAGATTGCCACTAGCCGAGCGCAAGGCATGGGCTGCGTCACGCAGTTGCTGAGGATCTTCATCCTCAAGGGCTGTGTTGATAGTATTGAGGCGTAGGGGAGCATCTTCAAGATACCCCATAATGATATCATTAATGACTTCGGGGGCTCGTTTTCCAGCCATCTTCCGTAACCCGTCAAGAACTTTAGGATCAAGAGCTAAGGACTCAGATAGAGGTTGACAACGACGTAAAACTTGTGTTAAATCCTCCATGCGGATAGGTTTAGCAATATAATCATCCATCCCCGCCGCTAAACATTTTTCGCGATCGCCGCGCATAGATTCGGCAGTCATGGCAATAATTCGAGGTCTTTCTGTGGGGCCCATAGTCTCACAAATGTGACGGGTAGCACTCAAGCCATCCATTTGGGGCATTCGCACATCCATTAAAAGCACATCATAGGAGCGAGTCTTGAGGGCTTCTAACACTTCTTGTCCATCACTCACCATATCTGCCCAATAACCCAGTTTTTCTAACAATAAACGAATTACTTCTTGATTAACCATGACATCTTCAGCTACCAAAATTCGCAACGGGAAGCTTTCGGCGAATAATTTCCCTTTCCATAAATTTTCTGGCTCTGAGCTGATAATTTTTATAGGTTTTCCGGCGAAAATTTGCATCAAACTAGAGTAAAGTTGCGATTGTTGTACGGGTTTAATCAAAACGCCTGCAAATTCCTCTTTATCTCTTTCACAAGCCATTTCCGCCCTAGTAATGGAACTGAGCATAACCAAAGGTAATGTACCACATTTGGGTTGTTGGCGAATTTGACGGGCTAAGGTTAAGCCATCCATCTGGGGCATATTCATGTCTAAAATGGCCACATCAAAAGTAATTCCCCGTCGTAACCATTCCAGGGCTTTTTCCCCAGAGTCCACCGCACAGGTAAACATTCCCCAGGACTGAGCTTGATTAGTTAAAATCTTTTGGTTAGTAAGATTATCGTCAATAATCAACATCCGCTTACCCATCAATTCTCGTTCCCCTTCCTGAGAAGTGGCCCGAGAAGAACTAAAGGTGGCTTTGGTTTGGATAGTAAAGTTAAAGGTTGAACCCTTGCCTTCTATGCTATTAACCCACATATTACCCCCCATTAGTTCGCTTAACCGCTTACTAATAACTAACCCTAACCCTGTACCGCCATATTTACGGGTGGTAGAGGCATCCACTTGACTGAAGGGCTGAAAAAGACGATGACATCGTTCTGCGGGAATACCAATGCCTGTATCTTTGACAGCAAAACGTAATTCATAGGGAATTTCAGGATTTTGTTGCTGTTTTTGCTCTTCTTTTTCAGGGTTTTCTTCCTCTTCTACTTCGGCTGTAAGGGGTGTAGCACTAACATAGATAACCACCTCTCCCTTGTCAGTAAATTTGACAGCGTTGCCAATGAGATTGGCTAAAATTTGTTTTAATCTGGTGCTATCCCCCATAATAGCACTGGGGGTATTGGGTTCCAGTAAATAAGCTAGTTCTAAGTTCTTTTCTGAGGCTTGAGATACAAATAAACGTAATACTTCTTCGATACAAGGCCCCAGTTCAAACCCTTCTTCTTCTAATTCCAGTCTTTCGGCTTCAATTTTAGAAAAATCGAGAATATTGTTGATCATAGTCAGGAGACTTTCCCCACTATTACGGATAATACTGACAAATTCCCTTTGTTGATCACTTAAGTTGGTATCAAGCAGTAACCCTGTCATTCCTGTCACGGCATTTAAGGGGGTGCGAATCTCATGGCCAATCATGGCTAGAAACTCGTTTTTAGCTTGATTAAGCTCAACAATAGCTTCTTCTGTGGTTTTTTGTGCCACAAGTTCCCTCTGTAAGTCTTTCCATTCTTGAAGATGGCTGCCTAAAGTGGTAATTAATAGTTCTAATTGATCTAATTCCTCCCCTGGTTTTAAGGACGATTGTTCTTGTTCAGGAAGTAAGGATAGGGTTTTTCTAACTAAATTTCTCAGGGGTACTTCTACTTCCCAGTGGAAGATGACGAAGATGATCACAATTAAGACACCAGTGACAATCAATGAAGCGATTAAAATTTTGCTGGCTGACTTCAGGCCATTCTGCTGGGTTGCTTTTAGGGTATAAGCAAGACGCATTTCCCCTAGGGATTCTCCGGCGACAATAATCGGTAGGCGTATTTCTTTAATGTGCGGATGGGCGACAATTTTTTGGAGAAATTTCTCTAATTGAACGGTTCCGAATGGCTCAAGTATTGCTGGTTCCCGATTGGAGAGGGTGTTGACTATAGTTGATTTTTCTGGATTAAAAAAGCTGCTCAAGGGTTTTCCTTGAGCATCAACAATCATGCCGTAGACTAAGTGTCTCCCAACACTCGATTGTCTCATCAATCTTTCCAGGGTAGAATCATCAAGTTTCAGTTTTGAATCTTGGGAAATGATCATGACTTCTTTTCCTAAGTCATTAATTCTTGTGGTCAGGTTTTCAACTCGTTGATTATATTGCCAACGGACTTGAATGACTCCAAATAGTAACTCAGCTGAAAGCAGGCCAAGACTTGTGAGCCCTAAATATCTCAGGGTTATTTTATTGGGTTTGAGGTTGCTCAAAGTCATAAACCTAGTTCTTATCAAGTTTTTTTATAGCCTTCTAATTTCACTATCTTTTTTATACTCCAAAGATGGTATGTTTTCACTCTCAGGGTTGACATCTTTGGATCACTGTCTCTTTGTAATCATGATCATCCAGTACTTCTTTTTCATTAGATACAATACAGAATAACCATCTATATTACAAGGTATAGGGGAAGAATAATTCTGTTTGAGAAGTTTTCGGGGGTTTTTATGTTCTTGTTGTTTCTTTTTCGGTCATTAATATGACTAAACGCTCCATATCTGCTACTTCAGAAGGCATAGCAAAGGCTAAGCAAGTGTTGGAGTCTAAGGCCTGGACTCAGGAAGATTTAGCCGCAGAAGTTGGGTTATCTAGTCGCAACAGTGTTTGGAAATTTCTCTCAGGTCGTCCCGTTGATCGTAAGATTTTCAAAGAACTGTGTTTTAAGCTCGATCTCAACTGGGAAAATGTTGCTGCTCTCAATGGGGTGTCATCATCTTCTCCTTTAAGGGTATTACCTGAAAATTCGGATGTATCAGAATTAGTATCGGTAATGCGCTCTGAAGTCAAAGGAACCATAGAAACTCAATCTAATGCGCTACAATCGTCTTTCGAGCTAACTCAACCTCCCCTCGAAAATATTTATACAAGGGCCAATTTTTTCCTGGAACCAAGCCATCAACACTGGTTAGAGGTGTCAGATTTAGAACTTTCCTTAGCTAATACTGAGGGTCGTCGCCTCTCCCGAACCAATTCTCACACAGTGTCTGATGGAGAATTAGTGGCCAGACGAGATAAATTGGTGATTTTGGGGAAACCAGGGGCAGGAAAAACCACGTTTTTACAACATCTTGCCCTGCAATGTAATAACGGGAAATATCGACGGGATCTGATTCCCTGTTTTGTGCAACTGAGAAGTGAATGGGATCAAGGGAATAATGAACCGATTAATTTGCTGACCTATTTGGTAGCTTATGGGAAGAAGTACGGATTATCCCATAAACAGGTTTTAACCTTATTAGAAGCGGGAAAATTTCTCTGTTTATTAGATGGTTTGGATGAGGTGCCTCAGCAACAAAGGGAGGGGTTATGCAAGAACATTCAAACCTTTACTCAAGAGTTCTCTAAAAATTCTTTTATTCTCACTTCTAGAAGTTCAGCACAACATTTTCATTTTCGCGGTTTTACTTATGTGGAAATTGCAGACTTTGATTATCAAAATATTCAATCTTTTGCTCAAAAATGGTTTGCGGCTACTAGCAGTAATACAACAGAAGGCCAGGAGAAAGCCCAGCAATTTTTAGAGCAATTAAACTCTCCTGAAAATCAACCGATTCGAGAACTAGCTGTTACCCCAATTTTACTTAATCTGTTATGTTCTGTCTTTAAAGAAAGGGCTAAATTTCCTCGTCAACGGGTTAAACTTTATGAAACAGGTTTAGATATTTTATTACAACGGTGGGATCGGTCCAGGGGTATTGAGCGAGATGATTTTTACCATGATTTACCCTTACTACATAAACGAAAATTATTATCTAAAATTGCTGCTCTGAATTTCTCTGAAGGTCGTTACTTTTTTGAAAGTCGTGAAATTCAAGAAATTATTGAAGATTATCTCTGCAATAATTTTAATTTTCTAGAAGATAGGGAAACCCTATGGTTAACCAGTGAAGCGGTTTTAAAATCTATGGAAGTACAACATGGTTTCTTAGTACAAAGAGCAAAAGATGTCTATTCTTTTTCCCATCTTACCTTTCAAGAGTATTTTGTGGCTAGGAATATTATCGCTAGTGATCGTCATAGTTTGGCGGATAAAATAATAGAATTAGCACCAAAAATGATGGATGATACTTGGCGTGAAGTTATCCTACTAACAGTAAGTATGTTACCTAAAGCCGATATTTTAATTGCAGAAATGAAGCAGTTTCTTGATCATTTTTCTCAACAATATTTAAAGTTACAAGACTGTTTAAAAATACTTGAAAAAAAAGTTGATTGTCTGGAATTATCTTTTCAAAAATCGGCAGTAAGAGCTTTTTATTTCACTCTACTTAATCAAAGAGATTTTAACTTAGCTTTATCTTTAGAACCTCAATTCGCTGATCAAACTAAATTGAGCAAAGAAATTCAGCTAGATTCAATTTTGTCACGAGCTTTTCTGGATAGTTTAAAATTAGCTGAAAATCCTAATAAAAAAATTTTTTTGAATTTGTGTTTCAGCTTAGAGTTAGAACCAAAATATAAGCTTGATGCTAATTTCCTAGATAGTTTTAGACAGTTAAAATCACAACTTCCTCCCCCAGAAAAGGGAGAAGATTATATTCTCGATTGGTGGAAAACTCAAGGCCAAGAATGGGTTTATAGGTTCCGTGAGTTACTACTCAAATATCGTCAAATTGGTTTTGATTGGCAATTAACTGAGCAAGAAAAAGACGTATGGAATCGTTTTTATAATGGCAATGTCTTCTTAGTAGAATGTCTGCAAGGAGAAGGAAAAATTAGTTCCAAGCTTAAAGAAAAAATTGCAGCCAACTTATTATTACCTGCTCAAACTTAAAAGTAGAGACAATTCAAGAATTGCCCCCAATACTACTGGTCTGTCAGCTTTGAATTGATGGGTTGAGACAAGCAGGGGCAGCAGAGGGAGATTTACCCATCAAAACTAACTTGACAGACCCCTACTCGGTTATGTCCGAAAACTTGATGGCATGGGGTGTGTGGGGGGTGTGGGGAGAATTAAAGAATTGTTAGGGCGCATGTTTTCTCCTCTTCCCACCCTTCCTCCTCTTCCCTCTCTTCCCACCCTTGCCTCAACTAACTCACCGCAGAAGGTTGGGGAGTCTTAAGGAAAAGTTGTCTAATTTGTTCAGCAATTTGGGGACTGGTTAACCCTAAATCAGCTTTTGACTCATTGGGTTGGGCATGATCAACCAGTTTATCGGGAACTCCAAAGCGTTTGATGGGGACGACAACATTATGATCAAGTAAAGCCTCAGCCACAGCTGAACCAAAACCGCCCATTAAACACCCTTCTTCTAAGGTAATGACCTTACCAATACGTTGCGCTAGTGGCACAATTAAATCAGTGTCTAGGGGTTTAACAAAACGGGCATTAATCACCGTTGCTTCAATACCGTGTTCTTTGAGAATTTCTGCCACTTGTAGGGACTGATGTACCATGGTTCCGTAACCAATGAGAAGTAGATCATCACCATTGCGGAGAATTTCCCCTTTACCAATAGGAACAGGTTCCCACCCTTCTTCCATCAAAGGAACCCCGATACCACTACCACGAGGGTAACGCATAGCAATGGGTCCTTCGGTATGATTGATACCTGTTACTACCATACGTTGTAATTCAGCCTCATCTTTAGGGGCCATAATGGTCAGATTAGGTATACACCGCAAATAGGCAATGTCATATAATCCTTGGTGAGTTGGTCCGTCGGCCCCCACAATACCCGCCCTATCTAAACAGAAGAAAACGGGAAGATTTTGAATACCAACATCGTGTAACACCTGATCATAAGCCCTTTGTAGGAAGGTGGAGTAAATAGCTACTACCGGGCGTATTCCTTCACAAGCTAAACCAGCAGCCAAAGTAACGGCGTGTTGTTCAGCAATGCCCACATCAATATACTGTTTTGGTAGTTTGGCATGGAGTTTATCTAACCCAGTTCCTGTGGCCATAGCAGCAGTGATGCCAATAATTTTGGGATCATTTTGGGCCAGGGTGGTTAGAGTATGGGCGAAAACTTTGGAATAACTAGGAGGTTTCGGTTTATTGGAGGGAATAGCCTTGCCTGTGGCTAGATTAAAGGGACTTTGGGCATGATAACCCACCTGATCCTGTTCTGCGAGTTCATAGCCTTTCCCTTTGACGGTGGCGACATGAACAAACACAGGGCCAGGGGTTTTATGGGCCTGTTTTAAGGTGGCAATTAATTCTTCTAAGTTATGGCCATCAATGGGTCCAAAATACTTAAAGCCTAATTCTTCAATAACAGCCCCGACTTTAGGCATGGCTAAGCGTTTCATCCCTTCTTTAACCCGTTCCATTTCAGGGGTAAGGGAGTCTCCAAAAAAGGGTAAATGCTTAAATTGTTCTTCAAGGTTGTCTGAGAGAAACTGAACGGGATCACTGAGACGAACTTTGTTGAGATAGCGAGAAATAGCCCCAACATTGGGAGAAATGGACATTTCGTTATCGTTGAGAATGACCATCAAATTAGTGTGGGGGAGATGTCCCGCGTGGTTAATGGCTTCTAAGGCCATGCCTCCGGTTAAGGCACCATCCCCAATGATGGAGACAACCTTATAGTCTTCTCCTTTGGCATCCCTGGCTAATGCCATGCCCAGCCCTGCGGAAATGCTGGTGGAGGCGTGTCCTGCCCCAAAATGATCAAATTTGCTCTCGCAGCGTTTTAGATAGCCAGCAATACCGTCTTTTTGCCGTAGGGTGTGGAAACGATGGTAACGGCCGGTTAACATTTTATGAGGATAGGCTTGATGCCCTACATCCCAGATAACTTTGTCTCGATCAAGATCAAGGGTTTGGTAGAGTGCAACGGTTAATTCTACAACCCCTAACCCTGGACCGAGATGTCCTCCACTGGCTGCAATGGTCTGTAAATGCTTTTCTCGAATTTGACGGGAAATGTCTTCTAGTTGTCGCATCGATAAACCATGTAACTGGTTAGGATGCGTAATATCACTTAAATTCATAATGGTTTGCTTTCTACCATCTTCATTTTTAACCATACTTGATTATACGATGATTATAAGAAATTTCTGATTTCCTGTTAAGAAGTTCCGGAGCATCCCATCTTTGCATTTTAACCGTTTAATGCTGGCTGAAACCCTTTTCTGTTGTAGCCTTGAGATATCTGCGTAACGTTAGCGATATGTTAGCCATCTTGTCCCTGACCAAAATTTAACATTTTCAAGTTTATCTTTCAGCTATATTACCTAGTCCCTAGCCAATTTTACGGATAGGAAAGAATCTTGAAGATTTTTAAACAGCGATTAACGTTTTCTACCGCGACTCTTATTCTTCCTAATTCCCGATTATATTTTCTCTGCTGGTCCGTGTATTTCTTTCCTCTTGGTTTCTTAATGGGGACTTCACTTTTTTCATGAATCTTAACAATTCCTTTTTATGCACGGTTCGACAAACCATCGATTCTGAGACGACCCACTCGCCCCCAATGTGAAAATAAGTCCGATATTCCCGCCAGTATTTAATAGCTATTAAAACCTGTTCTTCTGTTTTTTTATCTATTAAGGACAGACTTTAAACAGTATCACAAAACAACTCTTTTATTACGGCGGTCTCGCGGTCTCATTGTGGCGGTCTCGCGGAGCGAGTGCGGCTGCAACGCGGTCTCATTATGGCGGTCTCGCGGAGCGAGTGCGGCTGCAACGCGGTCTCATTGCGGCGGTCTCGCGGAGCGAGTGCGGCTGCAACGCGGTCTCATGATAGTTGTGGCCAACCCCAAAAATGAACTATCTCTCATTGTATCACAAAAGACTTTTGCAAGAGGTCTAATCTATGAAGACACCTCATCGGCAACATCAAGCAATCAAATAGAATTAAATGATGAGCAAATTGATACCTTAATTGGAACTGATGAATCAGATATCTTTAGCCTAGGAAATATTCAGGATCCCTTGTATAATCAGAATGGAGATAAGGATTATGCCCTGATTCAAGGGTTTGATGTTACTGAGGACATCATTGAATTACATGGAGAAGAAAGTGACTATTTCTTGTCTCCTTCATCGAGAGACTTAGGCAATGGAACCTCAATTTTCTTGAAAACAGATCAGGGTCATGATTTACTGGGAATTGTTGAAAATGTTAACAGTTTAAGTTTTGAAAATTATGCTGATAATTTTGCTTTTGTTTAATGACTAAATCTCGATTAGTGATAATTTTACTCGTTGTTGCTTATTGGATAATGTTTGGAGTATATACACCAGCTTTATCCAATAATTTCTTGTCAGGAAAAGTTACTATTGTCTTAAAAAAAGGATTATGGAGAAGCTCTAATCAAGGTATTTCTTACCAAGATATTACCCTTGATTTTCTCTGTGAAAATAATAAATGTGAGTCGGAAATTTGGGGTTTTGCACCGCAATTTAATCAAGGAGAACATCAAGGAACTGTAAGACTACGTCAATTTAATAATCGTTTCTATTTACAAGTTGATGTCATGATTAATCCTGATCCTTGGTTGTCTTTAGCAGGAAAAGCTCATTACCAAATTGAATTACAGAAGAAAAACAAAAAGCTTTTGGTGGGAGATTATCAAGGAACTTTCAATGATAAAATACTACAAGGAAAAGCAGGGGGAACTATCACAAACCTCTACCCAGAACCACTAAATTATCATAAACCTATTCAATCTCAAGAACATCCCCGTCTAATTTTTAGAGATAACTTATTACCTGAACTAAGGGAAAAAGCTAACACAAAACTTGGCAAAAAAATTATTAAAAAATTGCAAGAAACTGTTAATCAAACGGTGACCTATGATGGATATGTTCCCAATGCGGGATATCATGCAGCAGGACAATGTTTTCTTGGCTTGATTAACAACAATATCCAGCAAGCTAATGATGCTTGGATAGTGGTAAAAACGGCGATGAATACACCTTATCGTCGTTTGTTTGAACTGTCTCCAGTGGTGGCAGGGATAGCAATGGCTTATGATTTGTGTTATAGTCAGTGGGATAGAGAAAATAGAGTCCTTGTAACTAATTGGCTCTCTCAACAGGCAAAATTGTTGGTTGAAGGTACGCCAGATAAGGGATGGAACCCGACAGCGTGGAGTAACTGGAATGCTAGGGCTAGGGGAGCAGCAGGATTAGCCGCCTTAGCAATTTTAGAGGAACCAAAAGATTATTTTTCCCAAGATATAGATGTTAAAAAGCTTTTAACCATTGCCGAACGTAATATTATTCGCTATTTAGAAACGGCCATCGGCGATCGCGGTTTTGGAAGCGAAGGGGACCACTACACCACTGAGCCATTTCTTTTAACTTTATTTCCTTTTTTTACAGCTTACCGTAATGTTCAAGGAAAAAACTTTGTTACTGAAAATTCTAACATAGCTTGGTTATTACCCAACTATTTGATGCGAATTATTCCTAGAGATAATAGTTATCCTATTCCTAGTTATGGAAGACATCGATATTATCCAGGGGGATCGTTATTTGCTATGGGACTGGGTTCAGTTCCTGTTAATTTTTTACCGGGAATAATGTGGTTATTTGATCATTATTGGGGTAACAATGGGGATCGAAGTTTGGGGATTAAGAATAGTTTAGATGCAATTTTTTTGTTAGTTAATTATCCTTCTAATCTATCAACTAAAAATCCTTCTACTATTTTTGATAAAGTTTTTGTTGATAATAAAAAAGGGCTTTATTTATTTCGTAATCAATGGAGAGGAGAAGATGATTTTGTAGCGACTATTTATGGAAAACGGGAATTGTTAAGCCAGTCTTGGTCTTTTCCTGATGGGGGAAGTTTTCGCATTTGGGGTTTAGGAGAAAATTGGGGAATAGCAGGAAAAAGTGAGAATAAACCAGAAAATGAAAATGTTATTATTCAAGACAATGCTAATCAAATAACAATGGAACCCATTTATTTTGAGTCTCATAAAGATGGCTCAGGAATTATTAGTTTACAATCTGAAAACTGGTTAAGATCCTTTGCTGTAGATTATTCTAATCTATCGGGAGTTCCTGGTCTATTCGTTGTTTTTGATAAATTAGATGACCATAAAAATAATCATACTTGGGTAATGAATACTGAGGGAGATGTCGAAATTAATAATAATGTGTTTGTGATTAAACGCAACCACGATATAACCATGAAAGGAAATTTTATTAGTCCTCAAAATATTGAATTAACCTATCAATCAGATAACCAAAGAATTGTAGCAACGGGAGAAGGCAATTTTTGGGTTATTATGACAGTCCAAAAAGGAAAAATCCCAGAATTTAAAATATTGGATCATGATTTAAACAGTAAGGTTGTAATTCAGA
>JAAUYB010050506.1_pt1 | contig 16146 bp, 23 predicted proteins | sample 7278071 | NCBI WGS metagenome assembly JAAUYB01 (sample SAMN14350121, study PRJNA611818) | marine sediment metagenome | isolation source: surface marine sediment (1.8m) | place: French Polynesia: Moorea | collected 2018-08
CGCTTCATCTCACCTCCATGCGCACCACCCCACCAGCGCCGCCACTGCCAGGAGCAAGACCGCTGCGATCGTGAGCACCTGCCACCGCTGCATCCCGGTCGCCTCCGCCACAACTCCGGCCTCCTTGTTGGGCCAGGCCATCACGCCGCCGCCTGAGCTCGAGCCGGCCTGGTGATTAAAACTCTTAATTTGACGCAAAAAAGGGCAAATTATTTTTGTCTTTTAAAAGTCACCGGTACTATTCCCACCCCGGCGGCCCTCTTCCGAAGGACGTGTTCCAATGGCGACGGAGGAGGAGCCATGGTCGACGCAGGCTGCTGCAAGAAAGAAGCGAAAAAGGCCAAATTTTGCGAAGGCAAACAATCCTTCGCCGCCGGCCGGTGGAAAAAAAGTTGTTTGCTTTTAATGCCACGGCATTTTAACAACAACATGGCGGAAATTGATGACTGCGACTTTTTTTTGCTTTAGCCAGATCTCACCTTTCTCGCTTTCCCTCTTTTTTTCAAAGCGAGGTTTTATTCCCGTCCTCCCAGCGCTGTTTCAAGGCCCCATTTTATGGCTCGTAGCCTCACTTTCGAGAGCGACAAACAGAGCACAGTTGTAAAAATCGGACACACCGTTCGATCTTCCCTCAGTCACATGTTTGGCTGGCCTCCCCGCCCTCCCCCTCCACTATCCCTCCCTGGACCAACAACAGTGGACTGACTGACTGATCGCAAGGAGGAGACGGAATAAAAACAAGCCCTCTTCTGCTCCACTCTATCGGTCGGTCGAGGGGGGCCTCGGACTCATCGGCCTCCCCTCCTCGACCTCCGAACGGCGCTCGGCGGAGCGAAAGACGGGCCGGGCGCCGGGGGAAGAGGAGGAGGGGCGGAGTACGTCCTGGAGGTCTTGGAAAGCAAAGCCAAGTGTTCATTTCTGCCAAAAATGCACCTTTCAACTATATAGTTTGTGTCGGCTACCGTAGAGGTTTTTTTAAAAAAAAGCATAACAGGTCTTGATGTGTTTCTTGTTTGCCCTTTCCTCTCCCTCCCCGCCTCTCTTGGGACGTCCGGCGGCGGAGGAGGAGGAGGAAAGGAGGAGAGGAGAGAGAAAGAGGAAGAGTTCGTCTTCCTCTTCTTCCTCTCGATCCTTGACAGTCCCTCCCGCGCACAACACAATAAGAAGATCGAGAAACAAAGGGGCCAAAAGGGGAGAAGAGGAGGAGGGCCCTTACCTCGGGGTGAAAATCAAACACTTTTCACATGGTCTGTCAATGTCTTGGTACTTTCTTTTCTTTCTTTTTTGTGGGAGCGCAAAATATGAGAAAGGCCGAAGAAATGGTGATTTTCGCACCCCACACTTGGTATCTACACGGTTTCTACACCTCTCACTCAGTCCCAACCCCGGCCCCTTACATAGCGACCAACAAGCTCCCCTCCTCCCAAGTTTCGGTATCACACACACACACTTCCCTTTCCCACCGCCGCGTCAAGCCACTATAGGGGAGGGGCGAAGGAAAGTGGGAGGAAAAACTGTCCTAAAGAAGGAGGAGGAAGAGGGATCTCCAGATCAGATTGAGCCTCTCTTCTCGCTCGGTCGGAGAAGGGAGGAGGGGGGGACAGATAGATAGGGGGGAGGTGTAGCAACGGGAGAGATAGGCTGTCAGTTCTTGGGGGGGATTTGGAAGCGATGAAAAGAGGAGGGAGGGGGGGGGGGAGGCATGGAATGACATGGTGATAGCCATATAGGGTGGAGGTGGTGGAGGTGGGGGGGGGTCGATCTTCGAGGCGCTTTTTGGTTGAGGAAGGGGGGAAGAAATGAGATTGGGGCGGTGTTACGTTCGTGCGCACATACGTTCAAGATGGAAAAAAGGTTGCGCAACCTTCAAATATTCCGATTGTCCTCTTCATGGGAATATTATGTGGTGGTGGAAACATTGGCGGACGGACGAGGGCCTTTCCTTTCTCCATTCTCTTTGTGCGGTATCGCTCCAATGTATCGGGGGAGGTGGGAGATGGAGATGGGGTGGACGGAGATGCCAATGTTGTGTGCCGTTTTGTTTTCCGTTTCAGTCGCAGTTTCGAGATGAGGGTCGGGAAGGAAGGTAGGAAGGACGAGATGACAAAAGGTAAGAGAGAGAAGGCCGTTTTCCAATCTCGCCCCTTTTCTCTTTTCCTCGGGCGACATGCCCAACGAATGAACGGCTTCTGAATACCACCGGACTGTTGGCTCCACGGTCTCCACCCCGCCTCTCTCTCCCCTCCTCATTTTGCCCCCAGGGCGGTTTCGGGGGTCGAAATGGAGGTCGCCTCCGCCCGGTGATACTACAAGCCCGTCCTCCCCTGCTTTCCCCCCCTTCCCCTTTTCGGACGGGTTTCGCCGCCTACAACTTTTTAAAGGTCTTCGACTCCTTCCCCGGGGCGATCCGGAGGACGGAAGGGTTTACGGCGCGTCAAAAAAAAGGGCATCATCATTCCCGAAACTGCGAGAAAAAAACCGTGTGGCATTCAGTTTGGGGCAATTTTCTTGTAGATACTTGGTAGTGCTGCAGCAGAAAGAATAAAAATCATTGGCAACCCATCTACACAGTATACTGCATGTGCGCCGCTTGCCAATATTGAAATGAGGTGCTGCGCACTCAAAAGATAGACGGACGAGAGAGCCAAAAAACTGCCGCATACCTTCAGGTTTGGGGGCAAGTGGGAAGGCCAAGATAAATTCACCCTTTTTCAAAAACTTTTCTGTCGCAGTTAGTTCCATCGAATTCTCCTCTGCACCACAGCCAAAAAAGAGGGGGGGAGGGGGGTTGAGGCGTCGCCAATTTTCCCCGGGGGGCGTCTAGCTCTCGATTCCGACTCTCTCTCTTTCCCCCGTTCGAAAGAGGAGGAGGAAAAAATTAAAGACGGGATCGGAGGGATTCGACACTCTTTTTTTCGCAACATCGTCGCGGTTTTTAGTGAATTTGTGTTCTGTCCATGTTGCTATGTGTGCCCTGTAGAAACCCGCTCGTTTTGCTCCGTTGGGTGATTCTTCAGGCCCTTGGGAGAGGGGAAAAGAGGAGGAGGGAGGGGAATTGAGGAGGAGGAGGAGGAGTCCTGATCGTCATTACGATAAGAAAAGGGGGATGGGAGTGGCTTGAAAAATGGTGGGAGGGACCGAGGAGGGGGAGGGGGGAGAAGGAGGTTTTTTACTTCTCTGAGGAGGGATGGAGGGGAGTGGGATCTTGCTGTGGCCGCCGCCCCAGCATCATCGCCCAAATTGATCAGAGGAGGAGAAGCGAGAAAACATGGATGGACACAAAACATTTTCCTTCCATGCAGCATGGCAACATGTAATAATCGATTCCGTTTCATCCGCTTTCTCGAGACCTATTAAGCGAATTATTAATCATCCCTCTTCTCTACCTTTTGTGAAGATTCGGATGGGGTCGACTGCTGGGTCTGTGGGATCTAGAGTGGCGACTTGGGGTAGGTTTGGGCTTTGGGGGCAAGAGGGGCCGAGTAGGGGGGGGAGGGGGAATCGGAAGATGATGAATATTTGGCGCCACCCCGGAACAGGAAGGGAAAGGCTGTCTTCTTCCACTCTTTCTCTCTCGATCTCGGTCCCCCTCCCGGCCACTCCAGCCTCCACCCAACCGCGGAAGAGGAGGAGGAGGAGGAGGACCCCCAAGAAGACCCTCTGGCACCTTTCCAGCTCCTCGGTTCCTGGAGGTGTCACACCGATGGGGGGAAGAGGACGAAAGGAGAGGCGGGGGGCTCGATCTCTGTGGGAGAGGAGAGAACAAGCGGGAAAAACAAGTAAATGATTACGACAACGGAAAATATGATGAACATTTCCTCTTTTGTATTGAACGGGATGGGGACCGAATAAAGAAGCAATATAAAGGCATTCCGCTTTTTTCGGAGCCTATTTTTTTACCCCTTCCCCTCTTTGACCTGGCATCAATCGGCACCATTTCGCACGAGCCCCACTGCACCCAACCCTTTCTCTCTTTCCCCTCTTTTTCCCACAAAACCACTTCCTTTCGGGCAGTGTTACAATGGTGCATTAGCGGCTACCCTTTTACCACCCATTATACCACGGGCATGAAGCGATGAAAGCGGCGGCGACCTCGGCACAATGATGCCCGTCGTACGACCTCGCTTTTTGACTATTTCTCTGCAAGTAGCAGCACAAAGGGGACCGACCCTCTTACCCACTCATGCCGAGCTGGCTCACAATCGCGGTCCCGCTTTTCATCCATCCCAGCATATGTACACGCTTCAACTTTGACTCCGCCAAGCGCCGCTACAACGAAAAGTTTTTGCGGGTCGGATTAAGCAAGACAGCCTCCGTTTGGGAGACTTGAAGTTGAGAGCGCGGTTTCTCCGCGAGAAAACTTTGGCAGGTACTTTAGCGCGGGTGAAGACAAAGAAGCACCGTCGTTGCTTTGAAATGTGGCCAAAGTCATCCCTCCATGGCTTTGTCTTCTTCCATCTGTGACGATTCAGGTTCAGGAAGTTGCATTGTTTGCAGCTTGTTTCTTACTGGATTTTTTTTTTGCTCTTTTGCAAATTTGATCCCTCCTCTCAGACAATTCTTTTTCCCTATTTTCCGCACCCCATGCAATTGAGTTCAAAACCTTTGCCCTCGGGTGATCGCCTTGCCTCCATCCCAATTAATAAATCCCAAGGATCATTCAATTCAATTGTATCACACCTCCTTCTCGTCCGCCTCCACTTGGCAACAGACAGGAGGAGGCGCGCAATGAAAGAAATAAAGAAAGGGCCTCTACTTTTTCCTCCTCCATCGCTCACTCATCTCGACACACTCCTTTCTCGCCCCTGCCCCCCTTTTTTTCAGGCTCTCCGTTCCCCAACATACCCCTCCTCAGTATCATACGTGGGCGCATATCCGGATTTGGAAGACACTTTCTCGCATCGCTCTGGAAGCTGCAATGAGAAATTCCCTCGAGCCTCAGTGAAAGGTTCGTTTTGGCACCTATCTCTATCAAATATGTCAAAAAAAGACAATCCAACCCCGTTCAAGTATTCCTCACATTATGCAAGGTTCTTCTGAAGGAACAGTAATGGATACAGTACATCTATCATGGGCCGGACATCGATTCGGACATCCAAATCGTCCTCTTCCTGTATTCGAGTTTCTTGCTTGGCCAGGGAAGGGGAGGATCAAGGTAAAGGAGAAGGTGGGAAACATAGGGTTGTTGTCGGGTGATTTACTACGCGGGAAAAAAGAGTGAGGAGGAGAGCGGCATCTTCCTCTCCTTCCTTTTTTCCCTTGCCTGAATGGAGAACCGAGGAGGGGGGAGAAGAAGGGATCCTCACTCCTCAGGGTTGGGGTGAAAGGAGGAGGAGGAGGAGGAGGGACGAGCCCGCCCTTAATTAAAGAAGAGGCTGAGGACGACGACCGCACTCACTGAGTGGATTGGGTTGGGTTGGGCTGGGTGGGACTGGCGGGCGGCGGCCCAAAACTAGAGAAAGGTTTTCCCTGTTCCGCAACGACCGACAGACGAAGGTGTCTGTATAAATTCGGGACCGGGCACAAACTTCTGATCACCCACAAAAATGTATTCTTTTCGGTGAGTTGGCAGACTGAGGAGATCTAAAAGTTCGCAGCAAAGTTTGGCTATGAATTGCCCCTGAACCAGGTTCCTCGAGATTTTCAGGCCTTCATTTCAGTCCGATTTCTTGGGCCGAACTGTGAGGCGGGAAGCAAAGGACGAAAGGGAATCTGAGAGAAGAAAAGAGCCTTTTTTTGGAAAAGGACCCTTCCTCGCTTTCTTACCTTTTCTTTTTTTCTCACGCACCCGTCGTCTCAATTACCAGGACAAATTTGCTCTTTTTCTTCTCGACTTTCTCTCTTCTCCCTTCGATCCTCCTCCGTCTTTTCGGGCCAGGACAAAGCGGAAATGGAGGAATTGGAGGAGGAGGAGCTGAGATTCCTTAGCTAAAGCTAGGGGATATCTAAAATGCTTCTGCTGCAAAGAATTCTTTGTTTACTGTTGATCTACCATGCATACCAAGTTCATAGCATACAATGTTTTTCTAGCTCCAGAGGTTGAATGAGCTTCTGGATGGAGTGTTGTCATACCGGTACATATTCTGCAGCCAAGACGAGAGCAATCGTAACACTCCAGGGGTTAAGTGGGAGAGAGGGTCGAGGCCACAGAGGCCCCCCCCAAAAAAAGAGGTGCAATGGGCTCAAAAGTATATATAATTTCCTCCGTCCTCCATCATCGAATCTCGATCGGTCATTTCCGTCCCTTAGCTCCGTAATGGCCTTTTCCTCCTCCGCTTTCGCCATCGTGGTACAAGGAATGAACAAGGCTGGGATCGAGGACAACGGGGTCTCTTTTTTGGCATGCTGCATGATGCCAAATAGAATTAATGACTTTTTTATCTGGAGAAAAAAATCGCAAAACATAATGCGAACGAACAAAAAAAGACACTTATACTGAGCTAGAGAAAAGTGCATTTGTATTGGGAGACTTTCACGAGCGAGAAAAGAACCTGCTGTATTTGTTGTGGTCTCTGCAGGTGCGCGCCTTTCTTTTGGGTTCTTTGTCTCAATCTTATCTTTTTTTATGGCGCCATTTATTTTGGTAGACCCCAGTGCTTCTCAGGTTGTTTCTTGTAGGAAGCGAAAAGGGATCGTTTGTCTTAAAACTCCTGAGGTCAAGTGAGCTTGTTTGGGTGGTTAATATCGGTATGGCATCATAGTACTTTCCTTTAAACAATTGCTCCAAACAGGGGGGGGGGAGCAAAAAAATATGCAACCAAAACACCCTAAAACATCCTCGCCCCAGCTCTCCTTGCCCTTCGAATTCCGATCCATCATTTTTCCTTCCGTCTCCACTTTTGCCAGATCAGAGAGGGAGGGAGGAGGAGGAATAATGGGGGGAAACAACTGGATATGCGTGGGAGGGAGGGAAGGAGGGAGGCGTGATGTGCTCTAATGTTGTTTTGGCGCTTTTGCCTTTTTTGGCGACAACATGCTGCATGCCGCTGCTGCCAAACTGAGAATTAATGACGTTTTTGCCCTCCAGCATTGGGGATAAATGGTTTTTTTCATTCGGGGAAAAACCAGGAAAATTTTCGGAAATTGCTGAAATCAAGCAAAAAAATATTGTGTTTTAAAAGGAAATTAATACCGTCGATGATTTGTTACAGAATCATTTTTAAACTCAACTCTTTAGTATATCGGGAATCTGGACCTTTTCGTCTTCTCATAACTCCTCCTGATCATTGATCAATTGCCCCTTGCCCCCAGTCCTCCTTTGCGCACTGCTCACACGGACGATGAACGCGGAACCGCGGTCGTGGAAAAGAAATCAGCTGGGCTGAGCTCAGCTGCTGCATTTCATGCGTAAGCAGCGCCCTGACAAACTCAGAAAGTTGTCAAATTCTTGTTGCGAAGCCGGGGAAGTGCGAGGCGAAGTGTATTTTTTATTGCTGCAAATCTCCGGCAGACGACAAATTCGCAGTTGCCCCTTCATTCAAACCTGCAGCATGCTGGCGTTCACGATATCCAGGTGACTGAGTGTGAGGACTTTGAGATAAATTCTTAGGTACGTAGTTGCTGTGTTTGATACTTTGGACTTGATTTTGACCGTCGCGCGCTATTCCCGCGGTCTCAAGGTCGAGTAATCGGTACAAGTAAAAGCCGGGTCACGTTACACGTACAGTACGGTAACGTATAGTACGGAGGCTTGTTTGAGAACTTCGATCAGTAATCATCGTAGTCACATGCTAGGGGCAATTGACAACAAGGATGCAATTGACAATCTCCTTTTGTTGTACGCCCGACGTTACTGTATCTCCCTCTGCTTATACCCCCAGTAACTTAGTAGGACAGTACCTCCTGTTATGTAACATTTAAATTTTGCGTAACACCGCACGCACGCAGCATGGGAATGCGTGCTGAGTGTGGCCGGCCACATTTTTTTCTAGGTTTGAGTAGTAGGAGGGAGAAGAGAAGGAGGGAGATAAGAAATCCCCGAGTCAAAGTGTACGCAGGGATCCTATTTCAGGAGGATCTCCTCCCCGGGTCTGGTCAGAAAGCACTCTCTCTACCTCCTCCACTCTCGAGCAGTCTCCACGACCGAAAGCAACAACAGCAACATCAGAATGGTGAACCTGTCGGGACGGATCTGCCTTGTGACTGGCGGTAGCAAGGGCATCGGGCGAGGGGTGGCGCTGCAGCTGGGCAAGGCCGGCGCAACCGTCTACGTCACAGGGAGGTCGGAGGCGGACCTCAAGTCATGCTGCTCCGCCATCGACGGGGCAGGGGGAAAGGGGATCCCGCTCAGGGTAGACCACTCCAACGTAAGGGAATATACAGTAGAAACAGTTTTTAAATTTCGTGAAGATAAAAAACTGTTCGTTCAGGATGAGGAGGTTGAGAAGCTCTTCGAGACAATCAAGAAGGAGCAGCAGGGGAAGCTGGACCTGTTGGTGAACAACGCCTACGCCGGCGTCAACACCATCCTTAAGCAGAGCGGCACGCCCTTCTGGGAGAACGACGCCGTAGGAACCTGGGACATCATCAACAACGTCGGGCTCAGGAACCACTACCTCTGCACCGTTTACGCATCCAGGTACTTTGCGCAATGGACAAGTTTCCTGTGCATATTCTTAACAATTTTTCCTCTCTCATGCAAGGATGATGGTGCCGAGAAGGTCCGGCCTGATCATCAACATCTCCTCCGCCGGAGGGATGATGTACCTCTTTAACGTTGCCTACGGCACTGGCAAGGCTGGAGTGGACAAGATGGCGCACGACTGCGGACAGGAGCTCAAGAAGAAGGGGGTCACTATGGTGGCTCTCTGGCCGGGGCCAGTGCAGACTGAGAAGATTCAGGAGCAAGTTCTCGGTGAGAAAAACAGCTTGTCAAATAATACTAACATACAACATAATGCATGCCTACACCTTATCTAAACGCGAACCTTCCGCAAAACGCCAAAAGCTTCCTCCGCAGACAACCCCGACGCCCCAAGAGTATCCAAGGCGTCCTTCTCCCAGGGCGAGTCCCTCGAGTTCAGCGGCAAGGCCGTGGCCAACCTGGCGGCGGACCCGGACGTCATCGCCAAGGCCGGGCGCATCCTGCTGACGGCGGACCTGGCGAGAGAGTACGGATTCGTGGACGAGGACGGCACCATCACCGGCGACATGAGGTCCGTGAGCAACGCACTGGCGCAGAAGGGATACACCACGCTGGCAGGATACGTGCCCGAATGGGTGCGCATCCCGCACCGCCTATTCTACATGGCCGGATACAAGTTCTAAAAAAACCGCCGCAATATTTTTTTAACATTATTACGATGAAAAAAAGTTCGGAATTCGACTGATCACAATCTGTTCACAGAGTAGCAAATATAATTCGGCATTTACGAACGGTAGAAAAAGTTGGGGAAATAAGCTTGGAAAAGAAAAAAACTTTCACACTACTTTCCATGCTTCGAGCTGAAGTACTTGACCCCTCCCTCGTTGGAGGCGCGCGCGAACTTTGTGAGGAGCGCCTTGACGTCCAGCTTCCCCGTGGTCAGCTTCTGCACGAAGGGCCCGATCTCCTCCAGCCTCCACTTCTCCTTTGCGCGGAAGAGGGCCTGGAACCGCTCGAGGACGTCCTCCGGCAGAGCGTGCTCGGGGAAGTATCGGACTGTTCCTTCTCCTTTGGTCCTGTCCACGATGGCCAGCCCGGCCAGGTCCTGTTCCATGTCCGGCTCGACCCCTTCAGGCAGCGCCTGCGCCCACATGGTGGAGAAGTCCTCCAGGCGGAAGAGGCTGCCAGTCTGAAGAAGGTACTCGCCGAAGAAGCGAGAGAGCTTGCGACGCAGCAGCGAGTGACCCGGGCGGTCGCCGGCGGATTCAAAGTGCTGGTCAAACACCTGTAAAATAGCAGGGACGTAGATTGAAACAAAGACATTTTCCAGTCTTTCATATCCGATATTTACGAGCCCATAAAATTTAAGAACGCGCAGTGACAAGGGAGCATAATAGAGCAGCAACCATTTTCTCACCTGTGCCACGATCTCCTTGGGCTCCAGCTCTTGCAGCGTCTCCACCGTCTCCTCCCTGTTCACCTGCTCGAGCGACCAAGAGTTCTCGTCGGCGAACTTGAGCACGTCCGACAGCACCTTCATCCTGTAGGCGTCATCCAGCAGATGTTGGCGGCCCCCAACCTCCACGGCGCCAAGATCAGCCAGGCCCTCTTCGATTTCTGGTTGAGACGCCTGTTGAGAAGTGGAAAACGATCGTTGTGACAAGTTCGGATAAATCCCACAGATAAGGCCGATTTCAATTTTTCATGACCTGGACATTGTCGAGCAGATACTCCATGGTGAGTCCTCCTCCGTCCTTGAGATCGGCCCTGGAGGAGAGAGGCTTCTCCGCCAGCACCTCCCGCAGCCTCTTTAGCCTGGGCCGGCAGGGCCTGAGCTCCAGGTACCGCCTGTAGACTCCGTTGACGCACCGGGGCGTGACCCTCCGCTCCCCGTCCTTGGCCTCCGGGTCCCCCGGCAGCGACAGCGACTCCAGCAGCACCAGGCTGTTGGACGTCTCGGCCTCCTTCACTTCGAACGAGCGACCGTCGGAGGCGCACAGCTACAAGCAAAGAATAAAGATAGAGCACCTCATTTCAATTCCCCGTGCAAAATATCGTCTCCCCCACCATGACCCCGTCCTCCGGCCTCCCCCTGAGCACCAGCTGCTGCCCCTCCTGGATGGCCTCGGCCTGCGCGCCCTCCACCTCCAGCAGGAGGAGGCGCGAGGGGTCCAGCAGTCGCGTCCCGAACTTCAGCGCCTGAGTGGCCGGGAGCAGGTCCTCCGGGCTCAGCTTGGCCAGCCGCACCACGCGGTCGACCTCCTCCAGGGACCTGGCGCCGTTGCCGTCGTCCACGTCCATGTCGGCGTCGGCGGTGGAGGACATCTCGGACCCCTTCTCTTTCTTTTCTCCCGCCTTCTTGAATTGCGCTTTGCGCATGCGCAAAAAAGAACACTCAGCTGGGAAAAAAGAGAGAGGGGAGCTGGGGGGGAGGAGGAGAGCAGACAGAAATTTTGGCTTTGACGTTTTTGTCCTTGTCCCTCTCCCCGGCGGGCTTGTTCAGCGCCGCCGTCACCGACAGGGAAAAGGTCTTCCAAGTGTGGAGCAGGGGAGAGAGTGGCCAAGGGGGAACAAGGTCCCCTCCGCGGTCCCCTCTCCCGCCGTCATGTGGGTGTCCCCGCGCGAGGTGCTGGTGTCCGGGCCGCTGTGGGTGATGGAGCGCGCCAACCCGCACTTCGTCCTCCAGTGCAGGAAGGGCCGGGGCGTGGCGGGCAGGGCCGGGCTGGGGTTCTCCGCCCTGCTGGTGGGCACCTGGGACGCGGTCATGGACACCAAGCCACCCACGTACAGGTGAGGATCCCCCGTGGAGTTTCCATTTCCTTTGTTGGCCTGGACTCACTTGGGTGCCCTCCTTTGTCCTCGTCCTCTTGTCAGGATCTTGCACCAGGCGGAGGAGTCCGAAGTCTATCACCTCGTGTCTGAGAGCATGACCACTCAGGTAGACATTGTCGGGTGCGACAAATGACCCACTATTTTGTTCATCTCGACTGTGTTCGCTCTTAAGGAGGCTCTTTCGGACTGGCACTGGCTGGAGCACGAGCTGCTGCCTACCCTGACCGAGTTCGAGTCCCCGCAGGAGGTGACAGACTTCGTGCTAGTCAAGGTGGACAGCCTGGTGGCCATGGAGCGGGCCAGGATGGACGCCGCCAGCGTGGACGACGCAGAGTCGTTGCCGTACAAGAACGCCAGCGAGAAGTTCCACCGGCTCTTCAGCGTCGGGAGCGAGGACAAGTTGGTGGGTGTAGCAGGCAAAAGATGTGTTCACATCAGCAACAATCTCGCCATTTCTTGATTCAGGTTAGCTACTATTCGTGTTCCCTGTGGAAGGGGCGGATCCCTCTGCAGGGGTGGATGTACCTCACCGTCAACCATCTGGCGTTTTACTCATTCCTGCTGGGGAAAGAAGAGAAATTTCTTTTGAGGTAAATTATGCACTTGATAGCTTTTCAAGGCCCAATAAGTAAAATCTTTTTTTCACAGGTGGACAGACATCCGCGGCATCGAGAAGACAGCAACACTTCTGAGCCCGGAGACGATCAAAATCAGCACCGGCGAGCGCGACTACCACCTCTCGCCGTTCCTGAACCGTTCTGAGGCGTTCTCGCTTATCCAGCAGCTGGCCAACTTGGCCATGAGGCGCCTCATGGAGGGCAACGAGACGGGCTACCAGCAGGACCTGGACCTGCTCATCAAGAGGAGCAGGAACGTGCCCAAAAAGGCATCCTTCCTCAAAAGGGACCTAGACGCCAAGAAGGCGTCCGAGGAGTTTAGGATCATCTTTCAGGTGCCCAACGTGGAGAAGCTGGACGGACAGGTGATTGGATTTTGTTCATTAAGTGTCCGACAAGAATTATATTTTGTATACGAGCTATTTTCTTTTCGTTGGTCAGGTGGAGTGCTATCTGTGGACTCCTTTCAAGAAGCGCTACCGCAACGGCCATCTCTACATCAGCCAGAACTTTGCGTGCTTCCAGAGCCACGTCACTGGCCTGGTCAGCCTGGTCATTCCCCTGAGGCAGGTAGCATGCGTGGAGAAGAACGAAGAGCCGCCAAAATCTAACACCGTCGAAAATGTAAGAAAATTGCACATCTCGCCTTTCCAAATTATTTTTAACCTTTGCTCCTTCCCCAGGCCATTACCATCAACATGAAGAGCGGCAGCGCGACTTGCAGCAAGTTCATCTTTGGCATGGTCCCGGACCGAGACTTCGTGCTGGAGAAACTCTCGGACCTCCTTTCAAAACTACAAGTGAGGGAACTTAACTTCAGCCTGGTGCCTACAAAAATAATTAATTTTGTTGCTGCAGGACCCCGTCCCCGGATTGCCGTCGGCGACTGCGGATGCCGGAACCAAACAGCAGCAGCCGGCTTCCTCGGCGGCCTCCTCTTCCTCCGGCAGCGAGTTCGTCGTCGCCGAGAAGCCATTATCTCCTGCTCCGACGGCGACGTCCTCTTCCGGCGCCTCCTCCACGTCTTCCTTCGAAAGCATCGAGCCCCTGATGAACCTCTTCAAGGAGGAGGTGGATAGATCGCTGGAGGCTACGAAGGAAATCCTGTGGGAGCGACACTTCTCGGACTATGGGCGCGGCGTCGCCATGTTCAGGACTGAGGAGACCACCAAGCTCGTTCTGAAGGGGATACCGGACAGGTACCTAAGTCCTCTTGCTTGTCTTGATGTTTTCCTTTCAACACTATCAACCACTATACAGGTTCCGGTCTGAATTGTGGCTAACCACCTCTGGCGCTATCCACGAGAAGGAACTCCACCCTGGCTACTACAGCGCCATGGTGGAGCGCGCCATCGGACAGAAGACGCTGGCCAACGACGAGATCGAGCGGGACCTCCACCGCTCCCTGCCCGAGCACAAGGCCTTCCAGAGCGACATTGGGATCTCCGCTTTGCGAAGGATCCTCTCAGCCTACGCCCTCAGGAACCCCAGCATCGGGTACTGTCAGGTGGGATTGCAAAAATAAAATGTAGCCTGCGATAGAGACTGATTTTTTTTAAAAAAAAGTAGGCCATGAACATTGTGGCTTCGGTGCTCCTCATCTACTGCAGCGAGGAGGACGCCTTCTGGCTAATGGTGGCCATCTGCGAGAGGCTGCTACCTGACTACTACAACACCAAGGTCGTGGGAGCGCTGGTAGGTACTCAAATAATGCAGAGGGCATTTCGTATGAACAGTGTACACTGTGCAGTAAGCATCGAATATTGCTATCCTTTCTTCTTTCGCGAAAGGAGCTTTTTGGGAGATTTCTTCTTCTTCGACGTCTTCTTCCCGGATTTCGTCTTTGAAGACTTGCTTTTCGAGGCTTTCTGCTTTGGGGAACTTTGTTTAGACGCTATTTCTCTCTGGTCGACAAGCCCCTTGCCCGAAATGCGAGGAATCTCCTTGTATTTCTTCTCGAAGCCGCTGTTGACGTCGCTCCGCCTTCCCGAGCTCTGCTTGCTGCCAGAGCCCTTGGGAGACTGCGGCTCCGTCCGGTAGAACTTTGTGGTCTTGTTCTTCTTTAGCCGCTTCTTGGCCCCAGTCTCCGGGGCACCGCCCTTCCTGCCGCATTCCGAGACGATTTCTTCCGGGCCGAGCGCCCACTCGATCCAGCCTTGCTTCTTCTCCTCGCCGAAGCCGACCCGTCGCCGCTGAACTTCGGTGTCGGTAGGGACCCGGCCTTCCGCGTGTTCTTCCAGGGGTTTGGGGGGAGGGCCTTTTTTCCTGACGGACCTTGCCATGACAGTTTACATTTCCAACATTATATTTTTTTACTACTGAACTAATCATTTCCGCTAAAGAAATTTTCAAAAAAAAAACCAGCTTAATTGTCTGCTCATTTCTTTATTTCTAATCTTTGGGTAAGTTCGAAAGGTGTAATTAAGTGCCTTACTATAGGTTGTACCTGCACATACAACTAAAAGAAAATTCATGACTTTGTATCTGTGGCTAAAAACGTAGTGCTTTACCTCAAGCAGAAACATTACTCTTTGTCTAATCAACATATTGTGTTTGATAGGTTGATCAAGGCGTCCTAGAAGAACTAATCCGAGACGAACTCCCTGAGCTGTACTCCCGTCTCCGCGAGCTGGGCATGATCAAGATGATCTCCCTGTCCTGGTTCCTCACCCTCTTCCTGAGCGTCCTCCCCTACACCACCGCGGCGCACGTCATAGACGCCTTCTTCTACGACGGCGCTAGGGTGCTCTTTGTCTTGGCCCTGACCATCCTCAAGAACAACGAAGAGTACCTGCTGGACTGCTCGGACGACGGCGAGGCCATGATCAAGCTCACCGGCTACTTCAACCAGATCCTGAGGGACGACCCCGAATACCCTCCTCGCCAGGAGGTGGCGACAGCTTCAAAAGAGACTGGCGCCTACAAGTCCGAGAACCAGCCTGTCACCATCGCCAGGCTCCTCTCCGACGCCTACGAGAGGTTCCCCCATATCACACGGACGGCCAACGAAAAGATGAGGCTGCACCATAGGCTAGACGTACGTACATCGACAATAAAAAAAACCTTTTCCCCGTCAATCAGCTTTCATTCTGTTTCGTTTCACCGCAGGTTGTGCAAAACATCGAAGACACCCAGATGAAGAACGTTCTCCGGAGCGTGCGCCAGTTTACCTCTTTCGGCGACGACGAGCTGCGCTCCCTCTACGTGGTGGTCAAGAACGAGCAGCTGGAGCGGACCATGGGCGTCGCCGCCCTGGAGGCTGCCGCTGCGGCCCCAGACCCCACCCGCCCCTACTGCGACTCATATCGCGTCGACTTCGAGACCTTCAAGTCTGTCTTCTTGCACACGACGCCGTGGGGAGCTGGGCCTGAGACGGGGATGGCCCTGGCCGAGAGGTCGTTCAGGCTCATGGATACTGACAGGGACGGGGCGCTAAACTTCAGGGAACTGGTTCAGGTACTGCGCATTATCTTCTTTATAGTCTCTTCCTGTTGCACGTCTTTATGTTTTCCTCCCAGATATTTGACGTCCTGTGCTGCGGAGACCACACTCGCAAGCTTCGGCTGCTTTACTGCCTGCACCTGCCTGGGGTGGTGCTGCCGGGGGAGCTGGAGAGCCCAGACACCACGGTGGACGGAGAAATCGTCGGCTGCGAGGCCACGGAATTTTTCGGCTACACGGGGGCAGAAGTCGCCGCCGCCGCCGCCGCCACGGAGGACAAGGTGGACGCTTCCGCAGCGACTGCAGCCGAAGTGCTCGAAAGACTTAAGATTGAAGATGGTAAGAAGTGCCTTATTTTTTGCGTACACGGGTATCAATTACCAATTTAAGGCTTTGTTTGTGTAGCGTGCTACGGATATTTCAGTGATTACGCATTTCTTAAATCAGAAGGCAAACACGACTTGGAGGCGCTGCGGAGCTGGCTGGTGAACCCGCCCGAGTCCCCGGAGAGCAAGAAGTCTTCGTCCAAGGTGCCGGTGCTGCCCCAGAGAAACTTTGTTTACCTGTGGCGTACGCTCCACGACATGTTCATGGAGCAGCCGTCGCAGGCGGCATTTCAGGATCTGGACGTGCAGAGGCTGTACCACTCGGTCGCTATCGTCGGGACCCTCA
>JAAUYB010010494.1_pt1 | contig 16144 bp, 18 predicted proteins | sample 7278071 | NCBI WGS metagenome assembly JAAUYB01 (sample SAMN14350121, study PRJNA611818) | marine sediment metagenome | isolation source: surface marine sediment (1.8m) | place: French Polynesia: Moorea | collected 2018-08
TAGTGTTGCAAAAATGACACATTTTCTCAATTCCCCCCCCCCAAAAAAAAATAGGGTAAATTTTAAATTTTTCAACGCTACTCCTCCAAAACTGTGCAAGATATTGGATCATCTGTTGTCTTCTGATCTTGTCCCACCTCTCACTTGTGTCTACATCCTAGTTAGACCCAGGGACTGTGGTTAGACCAACATTTTGGAGTTTTTTCTTACCAAAAAACAACAGCAAACTTGGCACAAGAAGGCCATTTTGGGTACCGCGTTAGAACAACTCCAAGCTCCACTTGACATGTTGGTTTTGCTGCAAGTAAAAATATTCTCTTTAATTTGAGGCCGCCGAAGGCGGCCAGAAAAAAAATAATTTTTATAGGAAAAAGTTAAAAAAATGCTTGTTCTTTTACATTTTGAGCTCAAGGCTCAAGCCAGAAGTCCATTTCTATCTAGTCTCAGACTCGTACTCGAAGGCCCAGACTCGCGAGTCTGTCGAGTCTGCCAAAAAAGGGCTCGAGTACGAGTCTTTCGAGTACGAGTCTAGACTCGATACACCACTACTTGTCTGTATCACTAATTGGGAGAGCGAAAAAAAAGAAAAAAAGCGGAACCAGAAATCCGCCGGATGGGTCTACTATGTATATTTTTACTATGGTACTGTTTTCCCCCTGGCTGCCAAAGGCGGCCAAAAAAAAATCAATATTCACCTGTGAGACTCAATTTTTTTGATGTTTTATTAAATTTGTGGAAATTTTTGTTCTTGTTCCCCCTTCTACCCCCCCCTGACAATTTCCCCCCCCCCCCCCTGCTGGGTCAAAAGTTACTTCCCTTCTGGCTGAGAGCTGCCAGAGATTTACCAATCATTTTTTACCGGTCCCCTAAAGTGCAACTTTACCAGTAAATCCATCCCTTTTTGAAAATGCCCAGAAATTCAAAAAAAGTAATTTTAAACTCTCGCCTTTTATTGGCAGCACTGTCATTTTTGGGATTAGGGCCTAGGGGCTTGCCCACGATGACACGGTCCAGTCACTGGACCCCCAGTGTCCACCTATGCTTCCAGTTCAAAAACTTCAAATTGAAGTCTTGAGTTTTGAGTTTTGACTTTTGCGTCTTGGACTTTTTTTTTTAGTTTGGGAATTGGGACTTTGGACTTTGGAGTTTGCCAGTTTAGAGTTTAGACTTTAGAGTTTTAGACTTTGAAGTTCAAAGTTTGAACTTGAGAATTGCCTTCGTGGAGAATGAGGTCAACCTCGAGGTCAAGGTCACGTTCGCCCGCGGGAAGAGACCGCGCAAGGAGGGTGGGCCGAGACATGGCCACATCTCCCACACCGCCGCCGCCGCCAAGCCTGTCCCACGGCGGCGGGCACAGGCACCCCAGCCGCGGGAGGGTCGAGGACGCCAGCGCCGCCGCAAGGAGGCACCACTCAAGGTCACCCTCCCCGCCGCCGCCGCAGAGGTCAAGGAGGCGCTCGCGCACCAGGAGCAGATCCCGCAGCCGCGCATACTCCTCGTCGCCTGAGCAGGACAGATCCAGGGCCTCGGGTCGCCGCGGCAGGGACCAGCGCCAACACGACAGGGACCAAGAGGACCGCTACGAGAGACCGCAGGCCTCGACGGACAGGGGCGACAGGGGCGGCGGCGGCGGCGGATGGAGGGAACGCAGGTCGAGGACGCCGCCCTCACCTTGCAGAGTCATTGGCGTCTTCGGACTCAAGTACGAGCTACTCAAACTTGTGTCTCTCGCCAATTTGGTGTCTTAAGTCCTCGATTTCAGCTACGACACGACCGAGCGTTACCTGCGCAGGGAGTTTTCCCGCTTCGGCGACACCGAGTCGGTCCAGCTCGTCAAGGACCCGGAAGGCAACTCGAGGTAATCAATCCGTCCAGGAGAGATAGCCGTAGAAGGCTGCAAGATGCAAAGTCAGAGCAGGAACAGAGGAGCTTTTGGTGATGCAAAGTTCAGGATTTGACCATGACCAAAGTTGTCAGGAGGCAAAGTTTTGACAAGATTGTCAGGATCCCAGACACACCCAGGCTGTACTTTTCTGCGTGAGTACGAGTATGACTGGCTAATGTTTCCTGACACAGCATTTTACGCCGAAACATTTCACAATGGCCCTGTTATTTTTGAGTGTTTTCTGTACAACTTCTAACCGTTGCAACCGTAACAAGTTCAGGTTTTTTTCTTGTCGAAGATACATGTCTTTTATCTGTTCTTCCTCTTAACAGGGGCTTCGCCTTCATAAACTTCCTCCACCTGGACGACGCCAAGGCCGCCAAGGATGCCATGTGCGACGAGGTCATAGACGGAAAGAGGATCAGGGTGGACTACAGCAGGAGCAAGGGTCCGCACCCAAAGACTCCGGGGACGTACCTGGGCAAAGGAGGCGGCAGGTAATAGAAGTCAATGGATGGCCGCTGTGTCTTTTTGCAATTGAACGATTGCATTTTCATAGGTTTGACCGCACCCGGCGTCCCTCCTGGGATGGAGACGGCTACGGTCGCCCCGACAGCGGTGGGCACCGCTACAGGTCCCCCCAGGCTTCTCCTCCGAGGCGCGACCACTCCTACCGGCGCGACGACTACGCCGACGACGGCGGTTACAGGAGGCCCTTCGCATCCTCCAGGGACCACCACCACCTCTACCGGGACAGGAACTACAACTACAGGGACGAGTCGCCGCCGGCGCCCCCCTCCTACCGGCGCAGGTCCGACGACGACCGCGGCGACCACTACCACCGCGGGCACTACGACAGGAGGTCCTCGCCCCTCACCAAGAGGTACTACTAGATCGACAGGCTGGAAAGGGGTGTGGACATTGTTGTGACTTCGCAGAAAATTTTCTATTTGGCAAAAAAGTGTTGATGATGTACAGTAGAATACGGAGAGAAAATCTTGTTAAGTATTAAACCCACAATGCGTATGTTCAAGAGGAAAATTACATGGGTGTTTCTAGACTAATCCTTTCAGTTATTCCGACGAAGAAAGGAAGGGGAGATAGGCATAGTAATGGCTTCTCTTCCCACGCTTTAATCTATCATACAGTGTTGTAGACTGTTGTACTTGTTAAGGCACACTCATTTCATCCACCTTGTTCTTAGGTACCGGTAGTTTTGCTTTCGCTGGCACGTTAATGCTTTCAATTCCGTATGGAAGAAAGCAAATCATCAGCCAGAAAGTTTCGTGCGAGATGATGAGATTCGGTTGTCAGAAAATCCTCTCATAGCCGCTGCACAGTAGAAAAGGCGGCGCATTGTGCAGCCGCTTCACCTGAATGCCTTGAAGGTGGAGAGGAGGGGACGGCGGACAGATCTCAAATCGTCCTGCCTGCTTGAGCCTGGCTGCAGTGGGCCGCCCGACCTTGCCCCGCCCCCCTTTATGTATTTTTCCTCGTCCTCTCACGATCCTCCACCTGCTGGCTAAGGCAGGAGCTCCACCTCATGCTAATCTTTTATTTGCCAAATCCGAGAGCGGCCAACAGGAGGAGGGGGGGAGGCGACATGTGAAAGGTGTCCCATTCTTTTCCCTTCCCCCCCCTCTTTGCTTGCTGCAGTGCACGCTTGACCTGCCGCGGAATTCCCGCAATGTTGCGAAGGAGGAGGAGGAGGAGGAAAGCGGAGAGGAATCAGGTCATCAAAAGGGGAGGGAGAATGGAAAATGAGGAGGGATTCGCCCTTTTCTTGCATTTTTGCGGGAGGTGACACATCAATTGTCAGAACACTTTACCAACAGGCGGCCCATGGGAAGGAAAGAAGAAAAATGGGCCGCAAAAGCGACCCGCCGCACACTCAGTCATCATCTCGGGTTGTGACAGACGGCCGAAAGAGAAAAGGAAAGGGTTGACGGCTGGGCTGATCCGTCGCCAAAGCAGCGCGTCCAGTTTCGCAGGCTCGATTTCAGCACCTTTTGTCTCGGCTTCTCGCGAGAGCTGCTACCTTTTTCTTGCTGGGGTGTGGCTTCGGCTTCGGCGGACAAGAGCAGTTTCGGGGAGGCCATTACTTCTCGAATTAACAGTGCCTCTAAAAGAGGGGGAGGGCGGACTTTTATTTTCCCTCCTCTGCCGTTCTCTTCGGATTTTGCTCTCTCAAGAGTTTCAAAATGCGCTTTCTTGTGGTCGCGCCTCTCTTCCCTTCGGACTTTTTTTTTTCGGTCGAGCTTTCTTCTTTTCTTCTCCAGCAAGGTCGGGAGTTCAAACAAACGAGCCTGACACATGCATGCTCGCCTCTGCCTTCCTCCCCCCCTCTTCTTTCCTTCGATCCACCCCCAGGTCCGCATCCGCTGGCCCCGTCCTTCAAAATACCGAAAAAATGCGGGAGCTTTCTCCCTTCTACTGATTTTCCCTTCGGCCCCAGATATTTCAAGCCATTGTTCTGTCTATTATAAGAATCAAGAGGGCGTGCGCGTGATTATCAATCGCTCTTATCTCAATATTGGAGAAATTGGCAAGTTTTCGAAGCAATTTCATCTCATGGCCACTGATACTACAAGAGAAGTTGCACCTCTAAATTTCGGGGAAATAGTGAAGAGTTTTTCCGCACAAACACATGAACTACATGAACATGAACTAAAGTACATACATTTCCTTCTCTTTTTGCGTATAATGTGTGTGGGAGGTAATAATTCTCTTGCTGTTTTCAAGGCTATATACGGTTATAGCCCGCGCGTCTTCTACGTACAGTATGTCGGGTTTTTTGTCCTTTTCATACAGGAGACGAAACAGGAAAAAATCCTTGCTTTGTCCTTTGGACTCTGAATGATGTCGGGATGTCTTTTCAAGCATTCATCCCTTTTCCAGGAAGTTTCCGGAACAATAAATTTCGAGATCTCACAAGTGTTTCACGAAAATCACGAAAAAAATCGTGTATAAATGTATAGGCTTAGGTCCTCGGAAGGCAATAGGATACGAAAAGTCAGCATGAGGTCTTTCGCTCTCTTCGCCGTCGTTCTCTTCTGCGTGGCCGCCGACGTTGACGCCCAGGCCACAACTCTTCCGAATACTGTCTTGGTAAAGAGAGGCACAAGATGAAAAAAAAAGTATTGTTTTTTCGCATCGTTCCTTTCCTTGGCGCAGAACTATGGGTGCGTGAAGGAGCTCCTGGGCACTTGCGAAGAGTCCTGCCCGACCTGCATCTGCCCGGTGATAGAGCCCGCCAGGACCCCCTGTCGCTGCGAGGGCGCCAAGATCGACAACGCCCATTGCTGCAGGGACAAGCACCCGGAGTCCAGGTGCCACATCTTCGTCTGCAAGGACTGGGTCTGGCAGTGCGAGGAGGGGTGCCACTGAGCGATGAGGAACCAGTAGCGTCCAAGACGGGCAAAAAATGACCTCTAAATAAACTGCGCAGTTTGTTTCTGAATATGATACGCCCTCTTACTATGTCCCTTGTTGAGTTTCGTTTTCAAGCATGGCGGGAAAAAAAAATCGCGCGTTTCAAGGACCACATGAATGTAGTCCTGTCGTGGTCAAAGAGTTGCTTTCGATGAAAAATGTTTTTCCTGAGGTACGGCAATCCGACGAATTTTCCTGTTGATCCTCAGTGCCGAAATAACATTTTACGCCCGTGACCTTTGTTGGCCTCTGGTCTTCCCAGACCGACTTTTCCGCTCTCCGCGGCTGCTCCGGCGGAATTTTCGCTCGATTCGCAAAACGACCGGAAAAGCCCTTAACTCCTCCCCGCCCCCCCTTTTTTTCGCGAACAACATTCCACCATCATTTCCCCCTTTACACTCTTCCTCCTTCGGGAGACACGACACGGAGAGGCCGCCGCCGCCGCAGACGCCGCCTCTTGCGACGCGGCGGCACACCATTGCACACACGGAGTGAGAGGGAGGCTTCGGCAGTAAAATGGGCGACAGGAACAAATGGATGGCATTTGCCAACTCTTCCGTCAATAGTGACCGATAATATAGTTTTGTCTACAAAATCCCCCCTCTTGGCGAATCTAGCACCTCTCCTGCATGCGAGGCCGCTCTGAGAACGAAGGAAGGGGGAGGGAAGGACGGAGGAGAAGAAAGAGGAAGATAGAGAGAGACAGGCCCTAGAAATCCAAGCGACGCGTGTCATCATTTGAAACAAAAGTCCGTCGTCGTCTCTCCTCCGACCGGGAGGACGGGCAGCGAAAGGCCGACCGACCGACCGACCGACCCACGCTTTCTCTGCAGGATTCCACAATTTCGAGGGGTGAGAGAGGAGGCCGAGGAAAAAGCCATCTCTGTGTATCTCCTTTCCTCGAGGGTAGGAAAAGGGAGGATGGGCAATGATTTTTTTGTCTCCCTTTTCTCCTGCGATGCAGCTCTCTTCTATAAGTTGAAGCAGCTAGAAAGCTGGGGCTGTGCTATAGGAGGGAGTAGCCCAAGGTGGGATGGACATTTCAAAAGCAATTAAACCTGCAGCAGCTAGGATGTCTTCTCGGGGACGGACGAACATCGGCCCGAGGGGGACAAGAGAAAAACTGGACGAAACACCAGGTTCGTAACAAAACACATTTGGCGAATATTTTCCCGTGGGGCGTATTTCCGAAATCTGATCTTCCTTCTCTTTATGACCGAGAGTCTACCCCACGGGGTCCTGTGGTGCAAGGCCAGCCTCGAAACTCTGGAACTAATGAAAGATACGAATCTGGACGACGCGCAGTCTTGTTTTTTGGGGAACGCACCACCGTAAAGAAATATTTCGACCTCGATCTCTAAAGCGGAAAGGCGGAAAAAAAGAGGGACACACGCTGCGCATTTTGTTCCGTTGTCGCTTTTCTATTTTATTTTTTTTTCCGTTTCGACTTTTTTATACATATGTCGTCTGTTGTGTTTGTCTTCTCGTCATACTTTGCTGACCGTAAGAGGGAAAAAACAATGGGGGCCAAGAAAAAGGCCATCGCAAAAAAAAATCTGTCGAAATAAACACAAAAATTCCCCTAAAATAATGACTACCGTATTTTATAACGAGACAGAAGGATCAATGATATATGATCGTCTTCCGCGTATTATATCGATCGGCTTTCTCTTCCTTTCCATGCACTCGCCGCGAGTTGGTCTTTTTGCGAATCCTTGTTTTTTTGCAGCTTCTTTGTTTGGTTGTTGGTCTTTGGATGGGAAAACGGATTGTAGCAGCGCAGCAGAATTTGGATCTTTTTCTTCCGAGTTCCCTCCCTTTCATGTGTCCTTCCTCGCTTTATAGCAGTGGCATGAAGAGTGTCATTATCGTTAAAAGTAAATTACCCGGTGCATGTTGTGTTGTCGCGCGCAAAGTACCTTAAAATTGGCGTGTAAAAAAACAAGGTGGGGGAGACTTGTCTTCCGTTCATAAAGGGTAAAGGGGAAGATCGGTGGGGGGTTTGGGGGGGGGGGGTTTCGGGTAAAAAGGAAGTGGAATATGATTATGTATTCAGGATTCTTGGTTTTGTTTTGCTATCTTCTACTGAGGGTCCAGCCTTGGGACCTGTCAGAAGGAGAATTTTTCAGGGGAGATTCATTCGCAGCCTTTAGTCTTTGAGCAAATTTAGGTCTGGTGGTGAGGAAGTAAGGATGGAAGGAAAGAAAGAGGGAGAGGGAGAGAAGGGATCTTTTATGAAGTAGGAAAGGCATTTTTCAGGCAGTATGTACACCAAAAGGGGGAAAGTGAGGGGCGTTGGCGAGTTTCGTGTTTTGGCACTGGACTCCGTCGCCGTTGGCGGCAATCTTGTTTTCTTGAGTATCTCTTGGCCAATAAACACTTCTCTTTTGAGAGAGAGATGAAAGGGTTTTCTTCTCCTCGTCAAACTTTTCCAGGTTTCATTCCGTCAGGCAGGCGATATTCGAAAGTCCGTTATCACTTTATTCCCTCTCTTCCGAAAACGAAGGGAGGAGGATGAGCTTTTCAAGCAGTGTCCTTGAGATGTTGTTTGGGCACGGCAACATTTTTTTCTCACTCGTTCTTATTTTCATCCTCTTAGTTGCTCATCATCATCTGGCAGAACTCGTCAAAGTCCATGGTGCCGGATCCGTCCTCGTCGATCTCGTCGATGATGCCGTCCAGATCCTCGGAGGTCAGCCTCGGGTCCAGCTCGGCGATGATCTCGCGCAGCTGGCCGGTGGTGATAAAGCCGGCACCGTCCCTGGAAAATGAATAAGGAATGAATGAGGAAATAATCAGTTGGGAAATCGTTGTCTTCTAGCATTTTCCTCCTCCTCACTTGTCGTAGACGCGGAAGGCCTCCTTGAGCTCGGCCTTCATGGTCTCCTCGTCGGGCTCCTCCACCAGGAACTTGGCGCACAGCTGGCAGAACTCCCCGAACTCAATCTCGCCGGATCCGTCCTCGTCAATCTCCTCCAGGATCTCCTGCAGCTCCTCCTTGGAGGGGCGGAAGCCCATGGCGCGGAGGATGTCGTCCAGGTCGTCAGAGCTCAGGAAGTTCTGTGTTGAAAACGAAAGGAAAGAAGATTTAGAAAAGAAGCGGCGATTTCAACGTTCGCAAGGGAAAGGAGGGGAAGTGAAAGAGGGATAGCTTTCTTCAGATACCTCTTTCTCTATTTCCTCACCTGCTTCTTGACGTCGAAGAGGTTGAAGCAGAGCTTGAGGACCTTGATCTCGTCGACCTCTAGCGCGGTGGCCTCGGTGATCTCGTCAAAGTCGATGTCGGCGAACTGGTTCGCCTGCTCGGGGGCCGCCATCTTGCTGCTGCTTGGGGTGAGTAGCGGAGGAGGCGAAAAAGTTGTTGGTTGGCTTGACACAACACCTGATCGAGGCTAAGTCCGTCCTGAAAAGACAAGAGGAAATATTATATCTTACAAGAATTGCTATAGTACAGTATGTATTCAAAAAAGAAAGAAAAATTAGCGCATTCTAAAGTGCTATATGATTTTGCCTTCGTCCTACATACCGTATATTTTCTTTTCCGCCGGCCTCACCTGTGCTCTTAGGCCTCGACGCCCGGTGGCTCCTCCGTCGTCGTCGTACCTTGGAAGCCGCACTCCGCTACTGCGGACGGATGTATTCTTATTCTCACACACTCGCTCTCTCTTTCTCTCCCTCCTCTTCCTTCCCTCCCTCGCACACTCCGTCCGCGGGGCAAAAGTGTTGTGTGAAGAAGAAGGGAACGAGCTACTGTTCTTTTTAGAAGAATGGATCCTGCCTGACCTGGAATGGCATTGGGCGAACAACGAAATTGGACTTAAGTATTATGATAATTTAACCATAACAGACCAACACAAATGCTTGCTTTCCTCTCCCCCGAAAAAAAATGGGCGAATTCCTCCCCGCCCGACTTTCTACCCCCTCCCCGCACACGAGGAAGGGAAGGAGGGGGAAAACCTGACCTGGGTCGGAAGGCATTGTCACCCCTCCGGCCCAGCCTCTCTCATTCTCTCTGGCTCTGGGCCATCTCTTGTCTCTTGAGCTCATGCAGCCACCCCTCCCTCCGTTCCCTCCCACGAGAGGAGGAGCACAATTCTACCGGGCTAGAAAGTGGGAGGAGGAGAGATGGGAGATTGTGTATCATTGTTGCTTGCGAAGCTTTGCCTCCTCATCCTCCTCCCCTGCATGGCCCGCCTTTTGCCTTCATCATGGGGGAAGGGGGGGGAGAACAAGGCAGGTTACAGCTTTTGAGGGACATGTTAAGGGGGAAAAGAAAAAGCTTTTTTTCGACTTTATCCCATTCATGCATTTTATTGGAAAAGGGAAAACGGGCCACGGGTGTTTTTTCCAGCAGACGAAAGAGTAACCGTGCTGCATCCTTATCTCGCTCGCAATTTCCCTGCGGTGGCCACGGCAAGGCCCGCTGTACTACGTAGAGAAAAGACGTGCATACCTACCCGTGTACAATACGGTACACTCGCCGCGGAGTGAATGGGCAGACAGCTGGCCATAGAGACGTGCGGTATTTGCCAAACAGATACCATAAGAAATCCCTCCTTCATGCCATTTTCTAGGTTTTTTTAAAAAAAGGTCCCATGTATTAAAAAGTGAATATCCGAAAAGGCCATGGACTTCGGGGAAAGCAGGAGTGAAGGAAAAGAAGAGGGACGGTCGAGTCGACGGCCGATCGGGGCTGGAATTTTGGAATCTCGCTGAGGTCGAAAGGTGCCGCTCCTCCCCGAATGCATTTCTTTCTCCTTATCTCCCCGGCCGGCAAAATCCGCTAAAGAATTGGGCGGAGGAGCTCCTCTCGACAACCGCCGCCCTGCCTAGGGGGGCAAAAGACGCGGCGGGCGGAGACAAGAGGTATAAAGTTTCGCTGTCTTTATTATTGCGGGGCGGACTTGCTTCTTTTCTTCGTAGTGGGCATGAAAAGAGATTGGCTCCCAGTAGCGATGCACATATTTTTTTGCCAGCCTATTCATTTGCACAGATGAAAACGACAAGAACTGACAACTGTCTTCCTTTCAAAAAGAAGTTTTTCCGACACGTCTTCCTTGTCTCTTCTTCGAATCGAAGAATCCTCCTCGGCATCCATCGTTTTACTTACCCGGTGGGTGCATGATACAAATACTTCAGTGCATAGAAAAGCAATCACAGCAAAAAGTCAAAATTCTCTCTTCATCCATCTCCATTCATTCGACGATAAAAACCGGCCATCGATATTATACCCGTCATTACCACCGTCGACACTCCCTCCGTAGGGAGCAGGACTAATGCTTACCAAAGTATCGCGTGAAAGGAGGAAGACAGCGGCGAGGGTTTCCTCCCCAGCGGAGACGTCGAGCGAGCGGAAAAAGTAGCAAAATTTCATGAAGACAAATAATCTCATTTGCTTGTAATATGAATTGATACGCACCATCACACTTTTTGACGTAGCTCGGCCACCAGACCATCTCGTCGGTGTCCTTGTCGTGGACGCAGTGGGAATATTGGACTGCGCATAATTTCCCTCGTTTTAAATCGGCAAATAAGTTACTCCATCTGATTAATGTCATACCCGTGCTGCGCTCAGGGTCAGTGACGTATCTGTAGGGGCAGTTGTAGGTGATGATGGCCCCGAGGTCCCTGCTCTTGTGCGGCCAGTCCATGTCCATGAAGAGGTGCGGCGTAGGGGGCTCGCCCTTACACTGACGGGCTGTGGTGTCAAGAAAATGACATTTTGCTTCAACAATGGCTTTTAGGAGAAAATAAATGGTTTTTTGGAACATCGACACTCACGCACGCACTCCTGCGCTATGGTTGGGTTCCACTTCTTGTCTGGCGTGCATTCTGCCCGCCAGTAGGGGTAGTCGCCTCCAGAGAACATTAACCCGTTTGGACACTGGTAGCGGCTCTTATCGTACTCGAACCAGGTCCAGCCGCCCTCGGGCGGGTCCGGCGGGGAGTCCGGGCACGGGAGCGCTGCAAATTGAGAATTAAATATCGAGATATAGACATAAGAATATCGGGTCTTTGTTTCTGGTTCCTTACCAGCGCACTGCTCCAGTTCCTCGAAGCTCCACCTCCTGTTTGACTGGCAGACGGCCGTCTTGATGGCGGTGCCTGAGCTGGGGAATCCCCACCCCTCGCGGACGCACTTGTACTCGATCTCCAGCGTGTAGGACTTGTTCTTCGAGTCCCAGTTGAAGACGCCGCGGTCGTCGTTCATGGCGATCGGAGGGTCAGCAGTGCAGTTGATGGCTAAAAATAGAAAGTTAAGGTGTTTTTTTTGCTTGGTGGGTTTGAGACAAGAAATTACTCACGAATGCACTTGGGGGTCACAGGCGGGGACCAGGACGCGTACGACTCGCACCTCATGGTCATGACGTTCTAAAGGGGATAGAAGTCTTTGACTGACTTGCTTCAGCATAGTTTTTTCGTTCAACTTTTTACCTGCTCTATTCCCTGGTAGATCAGTTCGGGCGTCTCGAAGACAAACCCATCGGGGCAGGCGTAGATCACCTAAAAGTAGAAATAATTCAAGGCCCTACTCTCTTCGAATGTTTTCCTTTTTGTTCACCTCCGTTCCGAATGGGACCTTGTCTCCGATCTCTTCGTCGATGACTTCGCACCTGGGCGGCAGGGACGCGTCAGTCAGCGGCCAGTTGTGGATGCCGGGGACAGAGTTGTTGGCGAAGAACGGCGGGCACTCGCAGTACGCGGCTGTTCGAATGAGGAATTTTTTTTTAAAAAAAGTTCAAATAAACTTGGCGGATACGTGGGACACTCACGCGTGCACATGGCCGTCTGGTCGAACTCGGCCACCCACTGCCAGTTGTGGCAGAGCGCGTACTGCGTGACGTTGTGCGACCCCTCGAAGTGGTACCCCTCCGGACAGGCGTACCACGACACGTCCATCTCTCCCATGATGTCCTGCGACTTGTACTCGTAGTTGGAGGTGAAGTTCCTGTATCCCTCCGCCTCGTGCACGGCGTAGACGAAATCGGGGAAGGGCGGCTCGTCGAGACAGACGATCTCGGCCACCTCCTGCGGGCAGGACGGCAGGCAGAGGCCCCAGGTGAGGATGTCCCCGTCCGCCTTGAGGGCGGTGGGGCACCACGGTTTGTAGATGTCCTGCGTGGTACACTTTGTGTAGTTGGCCTCGAGCACGGTGCCGTCGTCCGTGGTGTTGATGTACTTGAAGGGGAAGACGCACTGCTGCCCCTCCAGCGTGTAGCAACCGTCGTACTCGCACATGGGGTTGTCGACGGGCGGCGAGGGGAGCGTGGCGAGGGGGTCGTCGCAGGTCTCGTTGTACCCGATCTGGAAGACGCCCGTGGCGGTGGAACGAACGCAGGCAGTCGTGTTGCCCTTGGAGATCTCCGGGTGGGTGATCCAGGTGGACTTCTTGGTCATGTCCTGCAGCGCCGCCACCACGTTCACGTCCGTCGTCAGCTTGTCGTTCAGGTCCTCCTCGGTCCAGTTGCCCTGCAGGTCCATCATGACACCGAGCCAAGCTGTCTCGTCGCTAAATAAAAAAATAAATATACATAAGGTAGTAGAAGTACAGCGCTACGGGGACCTTTTCGCGAGGGAAATTACGTCATTTCGCCGATAATGGCCTCAGTGAAGTATGCCGAGTGAGGGGAGACCGGGTGTCTGAGCTCATCGATGTCTGGCACGTCACACATGGTGGGGGTCAGCTCGACCTCGTCCGGGAGGACCGAGTAGCAGGAGATGCCGTCAGAGATGTGGCCAAGGCTGCTGTAGCCGGACGGACAGTTGATGCCTGAGAAAAAGCCACAAGTCAATTTCCATATTGCTGCCGTCAAAGAGAGGATTTGCTCACCGCTCCACTTGCACATGAAGGAGAGCTCCCTGTCGCACTCGAACTGCCTCGGGGCGAATCCGTCTGTCGACTTGAGGTAGATGCAGGGCCCCTTCCAGCCGCCGGGGGTGTTCAGGTTAAACGCGAAGCTGAACAGAACGAAGACAAAGTTGATTTGGGTTCTTCTCAACAATTTAAAATTATTCCCTACTCATTGTCTACGTCGTAGAGCGTCCCGTCCGAGTATGACCTTGTTCCGTCCATCTCCGTCTCGATGAGCGGGGTGCGCCCGTCGGTGAAGGGGTCGTACGTCAGCTTGAGCGTGTAGGCGCGAACGCCCATCCAGATATCGCTCTTGACTGAGAGAAAAGGCTTTTGGTTTGACACCCATTTTCGGAAAAAATAATGTATACATCCAACTTACTGTTGTTTGCTGCGTACTCCTTGGCTACCTCGAACTCTCCCGGCTCCTTGGCGGCAAAGAGCGTTCCGCCGCGGGCGACGCAGTGCAGCTGGGCGTCGGTGTAGTTCTTCTGCGGCAGCTTGACCGGCATGAGGCAGTCCGTCTTGTAGGGGAAGTATCCCTCCGGACAAGGGTTGTCGGGCGCCTTGTAGCGCGGGCTGGACACGCAGGCGTAGGCCTTCTTGCGGGTGCACGACTGGGGCTCAAGGAAACTGAAAAGAAACGAAAAGATCTTCCAAAGACCTGTCTACCCAATCAATTTCCTCTTTTCCCACCCTCCGTTGGGCTTTGGCATGGCCGCGCAGAAGTCTGACCCCCCGTTTCCATCCGTCGCCCAGATGGTGTGGACGATGGGGATGGTGTCCCCAAAGCTGGTGCGGTAGGAGGCCAGCTCCGCCCTGTCGTCCAACCCAACCCAGAAGGAGTTCTGCCCAATCTCCTCGTCCATGAGCACGGCCAGGTAGTCGTATACGTGGTGGTGGTCGCTCCACACCAGGCGCGAGTCGTAGCGGCCGTCGGGGCCAACGTCGGGGGCGCAAGCCACCTCCGCCTCGTGGAACTGCATCGTCTTCAAGCCGATCTGAAAAGAGCCGAGAGAAAAAGTCAAACGCAACAAATCTATATATTTTTTCTTGGGGGGCATCTCGACTTGGAAAATGCGTGAAACATGCCAGTGCCACCAACATGTAGTTTGTTCAATAATCAAAAGTATCAATAGAGCAATTTTTTTTACCTCGTAGCATTTCCCGTGGTAGTAATAGGCCCCGGTCGGGCACGGCGGAGAGTTCCTGGTGGTACCGTCCTTGCTGGCCCAGTGGCAGTCCTTGTGATAAAGAATCTGGGCAGCGTCCATGTGTGCGCCGAAGAACTGGAGGCAGCTGATGCTCCCCTTGAGGTGGGTTGTGTCGTATTTGTTACCGCCGATCTTGAGCTTCTGCTTGAAGGCGTCCACCTTGAGCCAGGTCTCGGACATGCTCAGATCGAAGTCGGCACCCTGATAAAAAAAGTTTTTTCTTCTTCCAAAAGTCAGGAAAGGCGCTTAATAAGATCAGCAGAACTTACGAATACTGGGTCGGCTTCCCCCTCGATGTGGTACCCCTTCTTGTCGTCAATGTACATGGCACCCTTGCCCTTGGGCTGGCTGTAGGTGATGGCGAGGAAGTGCCACTTCTTCTCCTCCGTCATGTTGTAGCGCTCCGGGATTGTGATCACCGTGAAGTTGTTGTCGTCCCTCAGCAGCCTGATCTTTGGCCTCGCGTCCTCCACGTAGACGATGGGCTCTGCGGGGGCGGCGAACTTGGGGCGGCGGAAGTCGAGCAGCGTGTGCGTGCGATTCTCCTCGAAGAGGCCGGCGTCCACGCGGAACCAGAACATGATGGTGAACTCGTTGGCCTCGCCGGTGAGGCCGCCGGCCGAGGTCTCGATGTAGGACTCCATGGAGGGGCCGCCGAAGAGCGGGAAGCCGTTCAGGTTGGCGGGGGACCACAGCGAGGAGTAGCCCATGCTCATCTCGATGGTGGAGGGCGGGCTCGGATGGCTGGGTGTGGGGAGGATGACCTTTCCTGTGGTAGTGTCCATCAGGTGGATTGAGGTGGGCTCCGGCTGGTAGTTGAGGTACTGGCTCTGCAGTGTTTGATCTAAGAAAAGAGAACATTCGAGTGCAGGGCACAGCAAGAAACTGTACCTTTAACTGTACCTTTTTCGCAGATGTAGTAGGCCTCCTGATTGCAGGTCCCCAGCTCGAAGACGTGGCCGTGGGCGCTCTTAGCTAGGGACACGCAGTTGTGGTCCTCGCTCGGCTCGAGATTGTCTGCGAAGGGAAAAAAGGTTTCAACGCATAACTTCCCAAGCGAATTTCAACACTAGTCAAACTCACAGATGTCGCCCGGACAGTGGTACTCGCAAATGGAGGAGTGCAACTGGTTGCAGCCCTCGTCGTCGTATCCCTCTGGTTCAACAGCCATGGCGCACTGAAAAAAGACAGGCCGTTTCGCACAGAGGGAAGGAAACCACACTTTCTGCCAACAATTTACCGCCTTGCCCGTGAGGACCTTCGGGTTGAGGTCGGCGGCCTTTATGGCGGTGCCGTCCCTCCAGGTAAGGTCGCCGTTGGTACAGTTGTTGTTAGGATCGTTGTCGATGGAGTTGCACACTGAGTTGGCGGCGTTCTCCATATTCAGCCAGTGGCTGACGCCCTCTGTGAATCAAAAGGCCAATTAGTTGCAGGATAGAATGAAAAAAAAACCGAAATAGGCAGAAATATTTTTGGCGAGTTCACTAACGTTCAGTTCAGTTTAACAGAAAGGCTCAGATATCCCTCATTTTGTTTTGCCACAAGAAATAATGTACTTTTCGTCGTACCTGTAAAAAAGATCTTGTACCCGTCGACCTCTTCCTGTGTCCTCCCGTAGGCCAGGGTGCCGCTGAAGTTCTGGCACCGTTCGACGGCGTGGTTGAACTTGAGCTGCTCCGGCACCTTGCGGTAGCAGCGGCCGCGTGCGTAGTACATGTTCTCGATGTCTCCGTTTGTGCCGTTGCAGTTACAGGGCTGAGA
>JAAUYB010184699.1_pt1 | contig 16139 bp, 26 predicted proteins | sample 7278071 | NCBI WGS metagenome assembly JAAUYB01 (sample SAMN14350121, study PRJNA611818) | marine sediment metagenome | isolation source: surface marine sediment (1.8m) | place: French Polynesia: Moorea | collected 2018-08
AACCGGCGTATTTTAGATGGACGGATTTTTGGCAAATTCGATCGGGGAGAAGGAATGTGCCCGACGACTTTTCTCCCTCCCTCTTTTACATATTGTTGCTCTATTTACCAAGCCACCACCTGAGTTTTGTTTTGCCGTACGTGGTATGCCGGGCCCGCACAAGGCGGAGATTTGCTGTACCTTGCGTGGAATTGACCATTCAGGGCAAAATTAAGCAAGACCTTTTGGGACAAGCAGCATGCAAATTGCAAAACAAACTTTCATGGCGGGGTACTCACAACAAAGGTATCGGTGATTCCCCAACTTGTGCGACCATCCATTCATTCTCACTCCTCCCGCGCAAAAAGGCGCGCAATACTCTACACGACGGCTGTGGGCGCAAAATGCGAGCGATAGCTTTCGAGGCAAGAGGAGTGGGGAGGAGGGCGATAAAACCCCGCTGCATGAGCACATGTACACGTACAAAAGAGGGGGAGGGGAATCAGCATTCTCTCCTCTTTGCTCTAGGTAGGCCCGCAGGCTGCCGGTTGTCGGTACGGACGAATGGCGAGTTTACATATCGTAAATGCAGCCATCCGCGCTTGAGCGCATGCAAAAAAAATGGAATCGCCCGCACGCTTCATTGAGCCCCTTTACAAAAAGAAGAACAATTAAGACAACGGAAAAGAGAGTTTACGAATACCTTACAAAGTGAGGAGGGGAGCAGAAGTACGTACCACATAAGTGCACAATCCCGGGAAAAAAGGAGGCGAAACTCGATCGCCTTTGTCTTGAACCTGACTCTCGCGAAAAAAGGAGAAAGAGGGGAGAGAAGAGAGAGATCTAAATTTCGAGTTCCCCATATATAGCAGAAAGGAGACGTAAAAAAGTCAAGGGGGAGAGAAAGGGGAGGAGGAGAGGAGAACCACCTTTTTTTAACTCCGCAGTTTTCTTGGCCAATTTTTTGCGTGTGCCTCTTGCCCGACCCCCCCCTCTCCCCTCCAAGCCCCACTCAACCACTGCCCACACCACTCCCTCTCCCTCTCCTATCTACGGGGTCTAGCACCCATCCCACACCCTCCGTCCCCCCTTCGCCCCACGCTGCCAACCAGCAAACTCTGTGCAAAAGAAGCCAGTCTTCTTGAAGTCTCGAAATTCATAGGTGGACATCAGACGTTTTATTTTTCCGAACAAATATTTTATTGATTGACTTGCCTTAAAACAGTGCGTTGACTCCAAAACCTTTTTTCCTTTGCGTTTTTGGGTGCGTGTGCCCATCTATGCCAACTTTTTTTGGGGGGTTGAGTCAAGTGAGTGTGTGCGCCACCGGCCCCAGACCTCCTCCTCTTCCTCTTTTTTTCGCGTGAGAAGAGAGGAGAAAGAAGGAAGGGGGCAAAAAGTTTTATAGGCAATGACTGTAGGAAAAAAAGGCAATGCTTTATTACCAGACCGTTTTCCGAGTAAGGGGGAAGAAAGGAAATTTTTGCACAGTTTTCAGACTGGCTGCAGACCGGCTCGAAATCAGCTTGGAGGGAGTGGGGTATGAGACGGCATACAAAGAACAAGTGAAGAAAAGAAGATACCACCACAGGACAGAGGAGGAAGAAAGGAAGGGGAGGAGCGCATACCTCTGGATTTCCGACGGTAAAAAAAAGTACGGAGAAATATTCACTGGTTGAGAGGTCAGCTCAAGACGGTCGCTCGCGTCGCCCCTTTTTACTTGTCTTCCTCCTTCCCCTTGGCGTGACACCGTTAGAGGGGGGAAAAGGGAAAAAGGTCGGTCTGCCGGACGTCTGAATATTGAAAAGGGGGAGTTTTTTCTCCCCCTCCCTTCCTCCTCCTCTTTGGGGTTAAAGTTGGCTTAGGTCTCTCTCCTCCGATAACCATCGCCTCCGCCGCGGCTTCCTCCTTCCTTAAAGGTGGAGGGAGGGCAAGGGCGTAAAAATGCCGAGGGGAAAAGTGCAAAAAAGGAGGCAAATCTTGGCCAGAGAATAGAGTGTGTGGAGGGAGGGGAAGGGGAAACTCTCCAGACTCGATTCCGCGGAATTTTCGCTCGTCTGACGCAGCGGGGGGTTTGCGCTCTCATCGTACGAGTTCGCCAATTTCGTTTTTTTACCTTGTTCCCCCCCTACTTCTGGGAAAGGGTTGGCTGCCCAAAAAGTCTTGATTTCGAGCCTGTGGCAAAAAACCCTCTTCCCTTCCCTTTTCTCTCCCCCACCCTCCCTACTACACACAAACAGAAAATTTTTCCCTCCCCCCTCGCGCCTGTTTGGTAAAACGAGGTGTGTGTGTGGGTTTAAGGGGAGAAAGAAACTTTCTTGACCTGTTCCGTTCGTTGTGCGCGTTTCTTGACAGCATAAAAAGGGGGGAGGAGAACGGACGGAAAGGGGCAGAAAAGGAGGAAATGTCAACGTGCCAAAGCTGTCCAAGACCTCTTTCTCCGTTCCTCGGTCGGCCAGAACGACGATGGCCTCAGGGCTCCTTCTCCTAGCTACGACGACGAAGAGGAACAAGCGAGAATAAAAAGTGGGGGAAGAGAAACAAAGCCAGCCTTAGCACATGCTTAGCTCAGAACAAGCAAGCGGGGAGGAGGAGGAGGCGAGGGAAAGACGATTTTTTGATGCAAACTTTTCCTCCCTTCCTCCCACCCCCGGGCTGCTTTTCCCCCCTGCATGCCTTGTGGGTCGGAAACGGTGGTGTGAAGTTTTTCCTTCCTCCTCCCTCCCTCCACGGTCCGCTAACAGGGACGGCACAAAAAAGTTGTTCACCGGCGTGTAGGGAAAGCCTTCTTCTTTCCTCCCCATCCGGCTTACGCCGCGTTTTCTCTCCCACGAAATTCCCTCCTCCTCCTCCTTTTCAGGGCAGGAAAATGAGCATCCAGGCGGGAGAGCATGCAAAGCAAAAGCAGGACCCACCCAACTCGTCCCCTCCCTCCCTTCTTCGTCCGTTTTAATTTAAATCTCTGTCTCCCTCTGTCCCTGGCTGCCCCGGCGGCGGAAGGAGAAGAGTAAACAGTGGTGATTCGAGCAAGCGTGTACCGTACCCCCCTTCCTCCCTCTCTTTTTTTACCATCAAATATGCGCAGGCGGCAACGCAGGCGGAAAATGAGAAACTTTTCCCTCCCTTCTTCGCCTCCGCCTTTTGTTTATTTGCCTCAAAAAATCCGTTAAACTGCGAATTCCCCCGATTGCCCCCTTCCCCCTCCCTTCCTCCTTCTGCTTTGCTGTGTGCATATTTCTGGAAGCATCGGGGAGGGGAGAATTGGAAAAGGGAAATGAAGCAGTGTTTGGAAGCAGTCCCTCGCCTCCTCTATATTAATGGAAGCAGATGAAGGAAGAGAAGAAACTGCTCGCAAAGAAGGAAGATATCGCTGGCTGCTGGGTGGGATGTTGCAGCATTGGATAATCAAAGCTGCTCATGGAAGCCTCCCCGTCCGTCCGGATCGGTGCCGGGATCTCTTCATCATCGCATCTCGAGATAGACGTTGATGGCAAAACAAACTCCCTTTTCGCCTCCCCATCCATCACCCGCCGCCCAAGAAGGAGGAAGGGGGGAAGCCCTCCTTTTCGCCACTTTTTGCCCATCGCCGAATGCGGACCCCCGAAACGACCAATGGCGGGAAAAAGGAGAAATGGACAAAAAATGGTGGGAAAGGTACATAAGTCAAAACAACGCCGACGACGGAAAGAGGAGGAGGGAGAGGAAGAGATGCTCCGAATGCCTCTTCGTGCGTCGCCGAAGGAGAACGAAAAGTGCCAGAAAGCTATAACGAGTCTCCTACATTTTCATCCCCAGCCCATCCCTCTTCCTTTTCCTTTTCTGATAAATCCGGGGCCGCCTCCAGTCGCGGCTACAATCAACGGTTTTTTGAGCAAAGCCAGTGACCTGAATTCGGGGGAAAAGAGGAGAGAAATGTGGAAAAGAGGAGGAGGAAGAAGGAAAAGAGGAAGATGGAGGCATCTCTTCTTACATGCACAGAAGAGAAGGAAGAGGAGGAGACAGAAATGGATGTAGGGGACGACTCTTTTTTTCTACAGGCCGCCGCCGCCGGAGGAGGAGGAGGAGGAGGAAAAAGAACGAACGCACTCCTTCCTACTCCGATGATGTAAAACGGAGAAGGGAAAAGCCTCCCCGCACTAGGAGAAAAATCTCTTTGCCCGTTCGGCCTGCCTGATGAGCAAGAGGAGGAGGAAGGATCACCCTCGAATTGGGACGTCGTCTCTTCCCTCTTTTTTCTCCGTTTTCCCCTCCCCTCCGTCTCAAATATTCGTGCTTAAGCCCTCCTCCTCCTCCTCCTCCCCCCTTCGCCCGACGGTGGCGGTGGTGCTTGGACCATTTCATCCCAAGATGCTGTGTCTTGGGGGCCGTGATGGGTTTGACTGACTTGCCCTGTCAGGCCAGGAGGGGAGGAGGAGAGCCACGATTGAGTTGGGAGATACTCGTTTAATTTGGACGCTTTTAGTGAGGAGGGGGAGAAGAGTCCGGTCATTCCACCATGCACACAGGTATACAGAAGGTGGGTAGGTAGGGGGGTTAAGCTTTTTCGAGATCTGGAAAAAAGGAAAAAGCCATGGGAAACTTTTTTCTCTTCTTTATTCTCCGACTCTGGGTCACGATTTCAGGAATCTCGCATATGCGAATGTGGCGGGAAAAAGGGAAAAGAATTTTACGCTTCTATTAGTTCCCTCTACCCACCACTCTCTTTATTATTGGTTTGGTGTGGGATTCACCTCGACATGCCTGTAAAATTGAATATGGGCAAAATCTCCCCTTGCAAAGAAGTTTTTGTGCTATCGATGCCCTTAATTGTCGAATTTTCCCGATCCATGATGACGGCGGATTCTTCTTCCTCCTGCTGGCTTATGGCGCATGTTTTGTTGGAATTACCCCATCCTCCTCCTCCTCCTCCTTTTCCATGACAGCCCCGTTTGACAAATGCGAGCGCGAAGAAGACTCCCCTCCATTCCGCCCAACTCCAACTCCATGCATCTTTCTCCTCCCCCACGTCATCAGCTCCTCCTCCTCCTAGCTGGGTTGGCGCGGCGGTGTCATCTGTCCATGAGAGAAAAGAAAGATGTCTTTTCGTTCCTCAGACCGACCCAACATGGAAGAGGGAGAATTTTTCTTCCAGTTTGGCCGGCGGCGAAAAACACAGCATCAGATGATGATGACGATGGCAACGACGAGGATGAGGAGGTTGTTGTTGCCCAAGCCAGAAAAGTGCTCGGATAAATGGAAGATTCCTCCAGGTCCATTTGCGTGCCTCCTCCGCTTTCCTCCCCAAACCCCAAAGAGGGAAAGAACGTCGTCGTCATTCTCGATCCACAGGTCGTTTTCCCTCCCCCCTACTCTGGTTCCGAGCGCAAAAACGGCCGTTCATCCTGCTGCAACCGATTTGCCGGCAAAAAGAGGGAGATTTTTCTTTTCTTAGGCAACAACGGACAACAACCGTCGCCGTTGCCACCTTGGGAGTGGGAAAAACCTAGTCTCGGAATCGAATTTCATCTTCTACCCGAGAGGGGGGAGGGAGGGAGGGAGGCTTTGGTATGCCCGCCCGCAGCCGCCTGCACCTTTGAGCCCGGCTCCTTCTCACATTTGGATTTCCCCTCCCTTTCTTTTCTTCCTTGTAATGCTCTGCTCCTGATATAGGAAGAAGGGGGAGGGAAACGGAAGAAAGTAAAAGCGCCGCCGAAAGAAAAGAAGCTCAAACATCGAAACTCCATCGGCACAAAGAGGATCTGCCAATGTTGCACACACACAAATATATACCACCACACATGCCTTCTGGGGACGAGAGGAGAAGAAGAGAGAAGGGAGGATGCCATATCCTTGTGTGAGAAATTGAGTCGTCAGAGCGCATGCAAAAAGTGCTTCTTCCTCTCCCAATATTCGGTTGGCGGAAATCTGACTTGAGGGTGTAAACTGAAGTGGCGGTTTTTTTCCGTCCCTCGCATCCTCCTCCTCCGATTGCAAGCTGAAAAAGCAATCATCTTCAGCCAGAAATCGTTAGACTTTTTTCTCCCTCTGCGGCAGTGGTGCCGATGCCGTTTTGTGATTTTCCTCTCTTTCCAAACAGCAAAGCTTTTCATCTCACTGCAGAGCACCAAGTCAGTTTGTCCGTTGAAGCAGCCTCCCCCCTCCCCTTCCATTTCCCAAAATCTAAATCCGACTGTTGTTCTCTCCCCCTCCTTCTCCTCCTCTGCCTCCTCCCCCCGCCCCAATTCCAATTCCAATTGACTTCCAAACAACTACCGCCGCCACGAGCAACCAAGTCGGTCGCCTCCTCCCTGAAAGGCAGCGGCGTAAACGAGCTCTTGCCTCCGCCCCAACGATGCTTTCAAGCACAAATGAATCTGTTTCGAAGCCTCCTCGCAGGCAGCACAGCTCTGGGCTGTCGTTGTCGTGGTGCGTGTGCGCTCTCTGCTTTGGGGACAGCCGCACCCCACACAATACCTTGGCGGCGGCGGCGGCGAACAACAACAACTCGAAATCAACAAATCAAAACTTCTTCTTCTCTCGATCCTGCCCCAAAGTGGCGCGGGGGAGAGTCTATAGGGGGAGGAAGGGGAGGGCACAAAGTAAAGCCAGCAAAAGCAAAAGCAGCATCTGCTTCTCCCTCCTACTCTTCCTCCTCCTATTCTGATGTGATATCTCTCTCCCGCATCTTCCTCCTCTTTCCAATTCGATTCTCCTCCCTCCCTTTCTAGGCGGACGGACGGACGGCGCTTGCAAAAGCTTATTGGAAGTCGGCAAAGATGATTAAGGAGGAGGAGGAAGGAGGAATTGTTGAGGGTATTCTGGCAACCCGAATAAGAAAGACTCAATGGGCCGAAGATGGACCGCGATCATATATAGTATAGCGGTGAAAGGAGAGATTATGAAAAGCATCACGATGAAAAGGAGGAAGAAGAGGACGATGAGGATGAGATCTTTGTTGGCATTGTTGTCCGCAAATCCCTCCTCTTCTTGATGGGAGTACAAAACAGTGTGGAAAGGATTGAGTGACCGACGGTCAGTTTCCCAACCGCTGATGAATATAATTATCTTTCCCGCTCGAAAATTCGAATGACAAGAACAACAGCATCATTGGAAAGGCTGTGTCGTTGTGTGTATCTTGTGTCTTAGCCCGAGAACAGTCGCATCCACAATTCACAGCCATTCGCTATGGGAGAGATTTCAGGTTTGGATATGGATTTAGGGATGAGGGAATACACATTGAGAGAGAAAGAGGAGGAGAAGGAGGGAGGAATGGTCAGTTCAGTTTTCGGCGGTTTTCGCTTTAAGATCAACTGCCAAACTTTGGACCATCTCCGTCCGAAGCAGCCGCGTCGACGCCCAATTCTTCCTCCGTCTCTGTGGCGAAGTTACGGGTAAACTGGTCGAAGGAGCAACGAACGGGCGCAAGAACACCGCGGGGTAGATGGACAAACCCAAAAACCCGAAATCACCCAGGCGCGAACGGGGCTCAATCTGCTTGTCACATTAAGTCCTGGCGGCTACAAGCAACGGACAACTTTTGGGTAGCTATGCACTAATGCGTCTCCAAGGCCATTCCCTTCCCTTCTTCCCCTCCTGCGTACACAATGGCGCAAACGCGACAACGAGGCCGCCGAAAAGCCCGGTTCGAAGTGATTGAAAGAACGGTACTTGGGCTCAAAGGCAAACCCTAGGGCAGGCTGGCTCTTTGCACACATGTTTCTCTTTCTTCCTCTTTTATTTGCGCTTGAGGGGAGGGAGGAAGAGAGGGGGACGAGAATAATGGGGCTCGAACTATAGCGAAGGAGGATTGGTTGTTGTTGGGCTTTGGCTCTCTTCCTCCTCACTCGCTCCTTCTCCTCCGCCGACGGCGACAACAACAGGCTTGGATTGCAGTCATTGACACAGAGAGGCGGAGGGCCTCCTTTCTTTTCTTTTTCTCCCCCCCCCACTTTTCTCGTTTTGCAGAGGAGAGGCAGCCCAACCAGACGTTGTAAGGCTTTTTAAAAATTTATGTCAAAGGGTTTGCGGTGTAAAACCATTTTTAAACAATAAAAATGTTTTTCTCTTTTTCACTTTTTTAGTGCCCTGCCAAAAATATCCTGGTTGATTGGTTGGGCCCCCGTGGCACTACTTTTCGGTCTTTCCGTTTGCTTGTGCTTGCGTGCGAACACGCGTGGGCAGAACTTCTTCTTTTTTTGGTGGGAAGAAGAAGACGGGAAAAGGGAACGAGCAGAGCGACCGACTCAACCGGGGCTAAAAGTCTCCATGCCACTCACTACATGTGTTTTTCTTTTCTCCCTTTTTGCCGTCTTTGTGTGTATGTGTACTGCCTGTGTGTGCCATTCTGTACATTTACCCACTCGCAAACGGACAGCAAAAGGGCCGAGCGGGCGAAAAAAAGACTGCAGACACGAAACTCAACAACCTTTACTGTATACTCCCTCATTCGTGCTTACGTATTCGTACGCCCCACACGAGACCAAGAAAAAATACCTCACCTCCCAAAAAACTATGCGGGAAATGGAAGGAATTGAAGTGCGCCGCATAGCTCACCTGAGTGCTGAGAAGGGAAGATGCGCAAAGGAACCTTTTGTTATGCGCTGTCTCCTTTTGCATTTTTTCCCTGGAAGACGCTAGTGTTCTGAATTCCATTTCATCTTCTCCTCCTCTTGACTCCCGGTTTGGCACCAAGACCCGTCAAGAAAAGAAGAGGGAAAAAATAAGCACAAGCCCCACCCTTCCCCCCGTTGCCCTCCCCTGCACAAGGGGGAAGAGAAGTTTTTTATCACGATCAGCTCTCCTCCTCCTCCTCCTTTTTTCTCCCTCCCACCCCACCGCAGGTATGCGACAGCAAAAGAGAAGTGCGTTGGCGTACTTATCCGGTCTCTCTTCTTTTCCCATATCCAAAAGGCTAGAAAAGCAGGTCTCTCTCTCTCTCTCTCTCTCCATCCGCCTCTCGGTCCCCTTGTCCCCCACCTTTCCATCTCCGGAGGAGGAGGAAAGATATTTGGCCACGAAAACTCGTAAATGTTTAAGCACCCGCGAGAAGGGAGAAGGGAGGGAAGGGGACTCCATTTTTTGGAGATTCTCTCAGAAGGGGCCAACCAACCAATCCTCTTTCTCTATCTCATATGTCGAGTATGTGGGCGACAAAGTTCTCCCAATCCTTTTTTGTGCGAAAACTGTTTCTTGACATTTTGGCATTTCGTTTTCGACTCCTGCCTTTTTTGCCAATTCTATGCTGTCCCAATAACAAATTGAAGTAATCCCGGTGGCACGCTAGCATCATGTAAAAAAACTCCCAAATCTTCCAGGGCAAGTTCCTCCCCCCCCTTTCCCCCCTCCCTCCTCGCTACGGCCGGTAATGACTTAAATGGAGATAGAGCCCCATGAAAAGGGGGGGGGGGGATCCCAACCCTTCCTCCTCCTTTCCCCGCGAGCCAACTTGTGCAAGCAATGTAGCGGGTCTGAAAAGGAAATTTATACCGGACATATATTTTCCACTCCCCGCCATACTACACGACGGCGACCGTGGCATATAACTCGGGAGGGGAAAGAGGGACTGCTCGTACCCTATACTACACACACACACAGGCAGTGCGCGAACCAACATCTTTTCGGGCAAAGATCCCAAAGCATGTGGAGGAGAAGGAGGAAGAGTCGAGGCCGCCGCGGAGGCAGAATGCACAAAATATCGTCATTACACGTTTTGTTCTCCTCCCCTTTTCCTTTCCTCGAGCCTTGAGTGGCTGGCGAGCCATCATCCTTCCTCCCGCCTCTTTTTCTTCGCCCCCTTCTTCTTCCTCCCCTTTCTTTAGAGCCTTTTGCACGGGTAGAAGGGAGGGGGGAGGAAGAGATGGAATCAAGACATTAAGCATTCAAGATACATTTACGATCGGGCCGGTCGACCGACCCACCAAGAGCGACCGACCGACCGAGGGACGGGGCGAAAGAAGGGGGAGAAGAGTTTTTGCCCTGTGTGCGGCGGAGGGATTTTTTGGTAAGCGTAGTCGTCGGTTGCGAAGACAGGAGGAGGAAAGGGGGAGGGGGAGGGGGAGGCGCGCATTACATTCTTTCTCGTCTCCTCGTTATTGCATGCTCCTCTCCTCTCATCGGAGGCATGTAACGAGGGAGGAGGAGGAGGAGGAGGGTGGAAAGGGCAGAGCATATAAAATGTGTAGCAGAAAGGAGAGAGGAGGAGGCGCTGCTCAGCATCGCAAAGTTGGAAAAGGGGAAAACGGGTGAGATGGGCTAAAAGAAGATGGAAGGGATCTCTCTCCTCTCTCGTGATGGAAACTGTTCAATTTGAGGCCAGGGTCGTTGGTTGTTGCCTGGGAGGAGGCAGAGGCAGAGGTGATAGAGGCAGGCCGACCGCCTTCTTGATTAAACCCCCTTTTTTGCCCCCTCCTTCCCCTCCCTTCTCGTTTCTATTCCTTCAATTGAGGATCAGGGATCTCCCTCCCTTCTCCCCCTCTTTGCTGCCCACATTTTTCGCACACAGCAACGATGCCGAAAAAACCTGATTGAGAAAATTCGCAGAGTCTCTACATCAGGCGCAATTACGAAAATGTGAAATTTTTTCCTTCATGCTCGTGTGCCAATTAGTAAATGGAATTAATTATCGGATTCTGAGAAATTAGTTCCGCTTTTTGCATAGACTGCACTACTTGCAAATTTTTAGAACACTTCCATCCTCCAATTTCAATCAGCTGAGATTTCTTTGTTTGCCAAGAGAGAGAGGAAAATAAGAAATTCCTCCTCGAAATAGGAAAACGCAAGCAAGCCTCTCTCTCCACGCGGGCGTAACGATGTCACGAATCAAAAGAAATCCCCCCATCCTCCTCTCCCTTCCCCCTACCCAACGGCCACAAAACCCCAAGGAGGTATAGAGGAGTCTCAAATGCCCTGATTTTCTCGTTTCTCCCTCTCTCGGCCGACGGCGGCGACGACGACTCACCAAAGCAGAAGGCGGCCGCCGCCGACATCTCTTGTCGAAGCAATCGAAGAAAGAGAGAGGAGAGCCTCCTCCTTCTCCTCCTTTCCCCCTCAAGCAAGAGCACCAGCAGCTCTCATTTCTCCCAAACTATTTCGAGCATTTCCACCTTCTCCCTCCCTCCCTCCCCCCTCTGGTGGCACTTAAGCCCCTGCGCAACACAAAGAGAGAGGGGGGGGGGGAAGACGGCTTCGTCGGTGGGTATGCCGCCGCTCTCTTCTTGGTCCCACCGCCGGAAAAAAAGGGGGGAAAGAAGTTGAGGGAATGCGCAAAGCAACAACGGAGAGCGGGGGAGGGAGGAAAAAAGCTTGTTCACATGCTCACTTGCTCCATCCTTCTCTCTTCCCCCTCCCCAGAGGAGAGGGGCAAAGTGGTTCCCCCTCCCTCTCCCACCCTCCGCCTTTTTTCTCCTCCTCTCTCTTAATGTCTGGAAAAGTGCACAACCGCGGCCGCCTTCTCCTCCTCCTCCTCGGTGCCACAGTCCCCCCTCCCTTCCCTCCCCGCCCCTCGGTGCGACCCCAAGGGAGGGAGAATATGAAGCAGAAACTACTAAAAAGGGGAGAAGGGAATTAAGAAGAAGAAGAGGGAGGGAGCATGTGGTAACGCCGGGGCGCTCAAGACGGGGGGAAGAAAATTTTCAAGAAAACTGTCAGAACATCACTTGTGGAGCAGCCTGCCCTGGCCCCCGTCCGTCCGTCCGCCTCTCCCCTCTCCCCTCGATCCCTAGAGGTGGTGTAATTATACCACGGCCATTCCGCCGCGCCGCCGCCGCCGCCGCCGCCGCCGCCGCCCGACTCTATGGGGAGCGTGAGGAGGAGAAAGAGGCAACTATGCGCACCCACCTCCTCAGCGACGAGCTCCGAGCGGCGCTGGCAATGCACCCTCCTTAAATGGATATTGGGTACTGAATAAAATCTTGCCCGGATGGCTATAAATTCCTCTCCGCCTTCACCCGCGGCGGCGGCGGCGAAGATGGAAGAAGATGGAAGGAAGAAAGAGGAGAACTAAAAGGAAAAAGGAGGAGAGGGAGGAGAGGGGAAGGAGAAGTGAAAATTTTTTCTACATTATTTCTGGAGGTGCCATAAAATGTCCGGTCTTGCAAAGAGAGGGAGGGAGGGCGCATAGCAGTGTGAGATTGGCTTGAGACCCGTGGAACATGGAGAGAGAAGAGGAGAGAGGGGAGAAAGACCTTTTTTCTCATTCCTATCCCTTTTTGATGGCCGAGCCGGTATGAAAGAAAGAGTCTCTCTCTTCTACCTCTTCGAGATGCCAATGCTGGATGTCAGTGAGAGGAGGAGGAGGGCAAGCATTGGGGAGAAAGAAATGCCGATTCCGTTGAATGCAATATTCAGAAGAAGAGAGGGAGGGAGAGGTGCTGTCCACCCATCCCCCTCCCTCCCTCTTCCTTCTTTCTTTTATTGTGCAAAACTTGCGACTTTTTTCTTCCCCTCTTGAATTTCCGACTGTCCCCTCTCCTTTCTTCCTCTCAAGCCACCTGACCCGCCGGCATTAAATTTTTGGCACTCCCCCCGCCCCCCGTTCCCCGTCTTAAAAAATTCGCCCACGGATGCATACACAAAAAAATCCCCACAAAAAATCTTTTCGTTTTTGAGCACCAACCGACCGCAGTATAGCCAACCGTCTTTTCTCTTTTGTTGCCCCCTCCCCGTCTTTGCACACGCATGAGTTGAGCGGGCTCAAACGACGATCGCTCTTTTCTTCCTCCCCCTGATTTCCATTCTCGGCATCATCTCCTCCTCCTTTTCCTCCGCCCCACACCCACGGGGAAAGAGAGAAGGTTGGGGCGGAGGAGTGAGAGAGACGCCCTATGCAATCTTCTCTCTCTCTCTCTCTCTCCCCACCAACTTGTTGCTCAGTGAGGCCTCTCCTCCTCTTTGGCCCCTCCACTGGGGTCCTCCTCGTCCTCCCTCCTTCTCTCTGCAAGGCGCACTTGCTTGCACACTCACACGCATGCAAGGAAAAGGAAGAGAAGTGCTGCCTACTTCTTCTACCCACTCCTTTCCCCGAACGGGCCTCTTCCCTGCAGGCAGAATGGGTGGCCCGTCCGCTCACTGCAATCATGCACATGGGCGTAGGAGGAGGAGGCAAAATGGAAAGTGCCTTAATGTTGCTGTTTCGAAAGGAAAAAAGGAGAGGAAAGAGCCTCGATAGATTGATTTCCGCGATGCGATTTAATCCCCCATCTCCGGCGGTGCCCTCTGACCTCTTAAAGGCGCCCATTTTTAAGTGATTTTTCCCTCCTCCGTCCATGTGGAAAATGTTGTACCTGAGCAGTCTCTTTGTTCCACAATATTCACGTGCCCGGGATGTGAATGCCCCCTCCCCTCTTTTTCGACAAACACGAGTGCCGTAGAGTCGTCGCCCCCTCCTCCTCTTTCCATTCCATTCCTGTCTTCTTCCTTCCTCCGCCTCTTTTGCGGCCCGTGCAGGTTAAGTTGCAGGTTAAGAAAGAAGGAGGAGGAGGCATGGGCGGAATGGGGGGGAGGGAGAGCCTTTTGCGGGTGTGTGCACTTCGAGGAGGAAAGGAGGAGGAGGAGGAGGAGGAGGAGGAGGAGGAGGAGGAAAGGCATGAGAGGTTATTGCCCCGGAGAAGTTGCCCCAAACCCACGGGAAGAATGGTAAGAGGAGGAGGAGGAGAGTGAGCAAAAGTCAATGCATGCAGGTAAAGGAGGCGTTCCTGCCCCTCTCTGTGGGGGCGCCGATCGAAGAGGAGGAGAGAGGAGGAGAGGCATCCGTGCCATGGGGAGAAGGAGGGAAGATGAGAGTGGATGAGATGCCTCCCGGGCGCAACTGCACCTACTTTTCTTCCCTTCTTTCCTTCCCCCGGTGTATAAGCTCATGGCGGCAAGCATCTATTTTCTTCTTCTTCTGCGCCGAAAGGAGAAACAGGAATTTGAGCTTCAAGTACATAGAAAAATATTTTTGTATAAAGGTTCCCTAGCCGGAAGAAGCAAACAATTTACTGTGAGTTCAAATTTAATGTAGGAACTTTCGGTAGGACCTCGTGTTACAATGTTTCTTGTTGCCATATGTCCATCGCGGTTGCCTCTTGTCTTAAGGCCTATTTCGTCGGGGCGAGTCATTCCCCCCCTCTTGAACCATCGAAAAATGGAGGGGGACGAACGACGACATGGATGACAGGCTGCATCTGCGGAGGAGGGAGGAGCACTCACTTCGATCGCTCGGGTGAATGGTCTCCCCCCCCTCTCTCTCGCCCAAATGCACGGCTTGTTGGGCACCGCCCGCCTTCTTGTCCGCTTGTCTTGGCTGCCTTGTCTATAAATAAAGGAATGGACACTTTTCATGCCGATTGGTGGAGGGAGCATGGGGGGATAGGGCAGGTAAAACGGAAAGAGAAAGAGAGAGGGGGAAATGAGCGTGGTCGTCTTTTCTCGGAGAAAATAGCTTGGTCCGGCTCGGGATAAGGGAAGAGTGGGCGCTGGCAGGCAGTGCTAATTGCAAAGGCATGTGTGTAATCTAATGGCCTATATCGGGGGGGGGGGGGAGCTGCAGGGTGGAAGAGAGGAGGGGGTATGAACGACCTGGGCCGATGCACCGACCACCGTCGGGACGATGGATGAAGATGACGACGTAGGAGGGGGAAAAAAGAAAAGGAAAAATTCCTCTCCAGGAAAAAAGAGAAAATAGGTTTTTAAGAGTGAAGATTGGGGAGACGCAGGTAAGCGTCTTGATTTTCCTCCTCCTCCGGCGTGCTTGCACGACTTGCATTCCATTCTCTCTCTCTCTCTCTCTCTCTCTCTCTTCCTCCGTCGTCGTGTAAATGCCTTCTCCTTCTCTCATCCCGAAGGAGAGGTGACCGCGGGCGAAAATCCCGCCTCAAAAATATAGATGATGATGCGGGCAGCACACACACACATTCTCCTGACACACATGAAGGTACTACGGAAGAATTTCTGTGGTAAAACGGAAAACGAGAATCCCTCTTCTCTCCTCCTCTTTCAGGCGATGGTATTGTAGCATGGGTATGTGCGTAGGCAGGGTTGGAGAGAGAAAGTCCCCAGAGCTCTCTCTCTCTCTCTAGCTGCCGCGTCGGCGGAAACCCGAATTCGAAACCGGGAAAATGAAATACTTTCCCCAGACCTACTTTCCGTAAACAAACAAGTAACCGTAGTCGTTGTTCCCTTCGCCTCCTCCTAGCTCCGATGCGAAAGCCGAGAAAGGGAGGGAGGGAAGGAGAAAGAGTCCCACTACTCTACTTTCCTCTCTCCCCTCTCCGCCCCCATTCCTCTCAGTGTCGCCACCCCTATCTTCCCTCATCTTTCCGTCGCTTTGCTCGGAGGCACAATTTACTTCAAAGAAGGGGGGGAGGTAAAGAAGAAAGCGATGATTTCTTTTTCTTTGTCCCGAGATGTGACTCTCTTTGCTCAAGAGAGTACGATGCTTTCTCGGCTCTTTGTCGTTTTACCAATTACCTGTATCAGTGCTGCCCAATAAAATATAGTACGAGCACGAACCTCCAAGTTAATAAAAAAAGTTGCAATATTGACACGTTTAGCATTACAACCTAACCTAAAAAGACGATAGTACGGTTGAAAAGGGAAACTATTTCGACAATGAAATCTCGCATGGAAACACCGGCCGGCAGTGGCCGGACAAATCATAACCTAGGTTTCGTGAAAATTACTGATACTTGCGAAATTAATGCTGACTTGTGGTAATTTAAAGTGGCTCTTTTTTCAGCATAAGTTAGTGAAGCAGATTAACACAGTACAGAAACCACAGATTAATTTTTACTCGTTTTGAAAATTTTGCCACCAAATAGGAAACCTTTATTTTCCTGCATAGGTTGGCCACCTAAAAAAAAGTAGGGGAGTGGATATACGTTCATATTGTTAACTTGGACTTGGAGGTGTAGCAGAATAATTTCGACTCGAATTGTCGTGGTCAATGCAGAGATCCAGATGAAGAGGACACTCTGGGTGAAATAGCAGGAACGAAAAAGCCCAACCAGCGTTTTCTCGTAATAGAATCTTTGTAATAACCTGCTAGACTAACTTCTATTAGTTTTGCAGGGCCCATAATAAGATTTTTGCACATTACGGGCCCTGCAAAACTAATAGAAGTTAGTCTAGCAGGTTATTACAAAGATTCTATTACGAGAAAACGCTGGTTGGGCTTTTTCGTTCCTGCTATTTCACCCAGAGTG
>JAAUYB010174423.1_pt1 | contig 16134 bp, 12 predicted proteins | sample 7278071 | NCBI WGS metagenome assembly JAAUYB01 (sample SAMN14350121, study PRJNA611818) | marine sediment metagenome | isolation source: surface marine sediment (1.8m) | place: French Polynesia: Moorea | collected 2018-08
GGGCGGCGCCAGCAAGAAGCGCCAGAGCGCGGCGCAGCTCCGCATCACCAAGGACATCAGCGAGCTGGAGCTGCCCAAGACGTGCAGGACAGAGTTCGCAGACCCAGATGACCTGCTCAACTTCAAGCTGCTCATCTCGCCAGACGAGGGGTTCTACCGGGGCGGAAGGTTCCACTTCAGGTGAGCTGCCACGATCCCTGAGCTGAAAACACACTGAACCCACACCTCTGTCTTCTATATCGTTTCCAGCTTCAAGATCGGCCCCAACTACCCGCACGAGCCTCCCAAGGTGAAGTGCGTGACCAAGGTGTACCACCCCAACATCGACCTGGAGGGGAACGTGTGTCTAAACATCCTCAGGGAGGACTGGAAACCAGGTTTGGATGAAAGACAGGCCCGTGTTTCGACTCTTGTCTATCAAGATTCCTTCTTCGTTTCAGTGCTGACCATCAACTCCATCGTGTACGGTCTTCAGTACCTCTTCCTGGAACCAAACCCGGAAGACCCGCTAAACAAGGAGGCCGCGAACGAACTGCAGGTGAGGCGAAAAAAACCATCATTAAGCCATTTGTAGCCAAACTGCTCCGACATTTGGTCAGTTCCAATCATGGTTCCAATCGATGACGTTTAATAATGACTCATTTATTTCTCCTTTTTTCAGGCAAACCGGCGGATGTTTGAGCAGAACGTTCAGCGGACGATGCGGGGAGGCAGCCTGAACGGGGTCTACTTCGAGCGGTGTCTCAAGCAGTGATTACCCACCTACTCCCCCTTTCCCTCACCCCAACCCGTTCTTGTCTTGAGAAAAAATACGCTACTACTACATCCTGGTTCTACAATTGTCTTTGCGAAATGAAAGGAAATGCTGACCCACGCGAAACGTACCCTGCGGGGAATAAAAGGAGATTCAGAAAGACTAGACCGTCGGGTGACATATGCGTTTCACTGTTTTATTATTCCTTGCAAATTTCCCCCATCCTCTCGCGGCCTTTCGGTGGTGTATGATAAAGGGGGGCGAAGGATTCGTCACAGTACAAAATGAGGGGGTAAGATATCTCTTTTTGTCATCATCTCAATGCACACTTGAAAATAGTGGTCCGAAGGAGAGCTAGGAGTGTTTTTTTTTCTGACTGTGGTCACGACACGACGGAGGTGTGCAACATCTAATTTGACCCATGAAGGAAGAAAAAAATAACTCTGCGCCAAATTTCACATCGTCACATTTCAAGTTTGCCCCTCGTTTTCTTCAAGTGTTTTGACAGGTCCCCGACGACTGAGGGGGAGGCGATCACCAGTTCAGTAACAAGCGACGCACAGCACAGCGCAGCAAAGAAACCACAGAGTCCTCTTATTGTTTTCTTTTTTTAGGCGACGTAGTTGTACTGGTTCGCGTTGTCCTTGTCTCGTTCCATGTAGTCCCGGTCGATGAGCGACTCGATCCTCTTCTTGAGGTCCTGCGGCTTGACCGGGAACCTCAGCTGGGTGTAAAGCTCGCTCAGAAGGAGCGCGTGCGTCAGCGTCTTGCGCATCTTCATGATGCGGACGATGGCGGCGTCAATCTGGTACTGGCGGTCCTGAAATACGCGCTCCTCCGTCGCCTTCTGCTCGTCCGAAGTCTCCTTCATCTGGACCTGCGAAGAAAAGAACCAAACAATAAGCAACAATTTGGGGGAAATCCCACATTGTTTCTTTCTTGCCTGATTGATTTTGATGAGGAAGAGAGGGTGGGAGAACTGTGCGTTGAAAACAAACTTGTCCCCGTCCATCACATCTCTGCCTCGGGGAGTTTTCTGGAGAACTCTGCAAGGAAAGTGCCGGGGATGAATGATAAGTTTTTTGGGGACTGATGGAAAGAAACTTAGGAATAATTAGGATTTCTACCTGGCCTTCCCGCACGCCAAGCTCTGCAGCGTCCTCCTAAGCTCCCCGTCCTCCACCCCGGTGGCCTCCTTGAGCTCCTCCAGCGTGTGCTCGACCGCCCCGTTGAAGGATAGGAGGCACAGGGCCTGGAAGAGCGACACCCGCAGCTCCTTCATGCCTTGCTTGAAGTGGGCGCGCAGGACGCAGTGGCCAAGGTTGGGCTGCCACTGCAGCTTGCGACCGGAGTACTTGCCGTGGTAGAACTTCTTGAAGACTTCCAGGTAGTTGGACATCTCAACGGGAATGTTGACCTCCATTGGCTGGTAGGTGGGCCAGTACGCCATGGAGAGGACGTTTACCGTGAGGTCGATGCTTCCTCCGGAGCCGGAGTCTGCTGCCGATGAGGAAGAGGAGGCTGGCAAGTTGTCCTTGTAGTTGCGGAAGGCCAGGTTGAGGTCCATGCTGAGCTCCATGTCCTTGAACATGCCCTCCAGTTTGGAAGTGAAGCCGGCGCCGCACTCGGCTTTGAGCTTGGACAGCATGGACTTTTCGCAGTCGACGGAGGCCGATTTGCCCACCAGCAGGCGCTTGGCAAGGTCCTTTTTGTAGAATGCCTCGAACACGTCCTTGCCATGAATGAATCTGTAAAAAAAGAATCATTTTGTAGCTACGGCAAACAGTTTTTCTCTGTCCTATGCTCTCACCTGAATATCACCATGATTTTGTCGAGTATCCTCTCCATTTCCTCCTCGTCCGCCTCTTTGTTGCCCGCGCGCAGCTTCGAATCCACGAACTTGGCTATGAGCTCCGCCGGCTTGTTCTGCCTGCGGTTGATGAAGGCCTCGAAGGCCTCCTTCATGGACACGATGAACTGCTCGTTGCCGCCGAAGCACTCCGCCATGATGGTGTCCAGCTTGTCCTTGAAGTCTAGAAGCTCCTGGACCATGGTCTTGTCTTTTTCCGGGTTGACGACGATGACTGCGCCACGACGCTTGACGTACTCGCACACCTTGACTCTCAGCTCCGAGTGGCCATTCTTCACCCTGCCCAACAGCTGGTACATGAGCCTGAGCTCCTGCTTCCTGTTTTCCTCCAGCAGTCCGTCTAGCCCTTTCGATAATATGGCCCCCTGAAAAACACGGAAGAAAAAAATAAGGGTCATTTCAATTTTCAAACCTACTCTGCGTATGTCAACTTACAAGATGTTCCGAAATAAGCTGCTTTTCGACGGTGTGCACCAGCTGCCACTTTGAGGAGGAGTCCAAGTAGTGAAGAAGTCGGTCGTTCTCCTCCCTGAGCCTCCTCTCCACGTGCGATAGGTACTCCGGGACGTCCCTCTCGTTGACCAGCCTCTGACCCTCCTCTGCGTATAGCTTCTCCGTGGCGGATAAGAACTTCTTCTCGAAGGCCTCCTTGTAGATCTGGAGGTCTGAGAGCATCCTCAGGAGGGATTTCAACAGGGAGCGATCCACCTGGAAAGCAGACGAAATGTACGCATAGTGTTTGAGTGTCACAGAAAATGCAAACGATATGCCGATACGAACCTGATCCCCGTGCCTCTCTTGCTCGATGAGCATGAGCACTCCCTCCACGGTCCTGGCCTGCACGAGCTGGTGGGTGAGCACGCACCTCCGGAAGGCGTCCAGCCCCATCTCCCAGATGGAGAGCACCGAGGCGTGCTGCAGCACGTAGGTCCGGTCCAGGAAGAGAAAGATGCTCCTTGTCATGATCATCTGGCGGCAGTGCGAGGACCAGCACTCGTTCATCCGCTTCATGAAGATGAGCTTGTCGAGCGACTCGCCGAGGAAGGGCTTGACCGACTCTTGCACGTGGTGCTCCACCAGGGACTTGAGGTTGGCGTAGACGCGGTCTGCGAAGCCATGTACGCACAGGTTCTCCACCGCCCCGTAGAGCTCCTCCAGGCTGGCGTCGATCGGGCGCTGCTGCTGTATCGCGGTCACGGCGCGCTTCAGCTTCTCAACCGCGCGAGTCTCGAATTGGTCGGGGAGCACAGGCTTGGACTTTAGGTTCTTGATGACCTTGAACACAAAGAAGATAAGATCAGAACTTCAGAATCTCGATAAAATGCGAAGAAATAGAGAATGACTTTTCGATTCAGTGTACTAGGTAATATTGAAACTCCTACCAGCTTCTTAGCCCCCGGAGAGCCGCCGGCCAAGGAAGAGGCCCCTCCAGGCGAAAATCCCTTCTTGATGCCGTTGGTCCCTGCCGCGGGACTGGACATGGCGGAGAAGTTTTCCTTGCGCTCCATGGTGACTCCGCCGCCGCCGCCGCTTTCGCGAGCCGCCGCCTGGGCCCCTTCCTCCTCAGTCCGCCGCTTCTTGGCGTCCGGCTCACCCAGGGTGAAACTTTGAAGGGGCACCTTCCGCTCCGAATTTTTTTTGTCCAGGAGTGACTCCTTCCACACCTTGAAACGAAAAAAGAAACCAACTTCAAGTGCTTGTTTAAAAGACGCCAAAATTATGCCACACATATTTTTATATCGATCCAATCCAGGTCACTAATATTTCACATTGTTAACATGGTGCACAATGTCACTTCCACTACCGGGGCCAATTTGCACGCTTGTACTTAAGATCTTCAGTCGAGAAACGGTGGTTCTCACAGTCCGGGCAAAAAAATGCACGTGGAAGAAAAAGTCCAAATGGCGCATTGGTCACTTGAAATAAACACTGGCTCTGGGGGCTCCCCGTCCCTCGTACGTAATAAAAACTAGAGTTTGCCAAACTCATCGTCAGGGAGGAATCCAGATCTGTCCATCGAGAAGCTTGAGCCATCCTCTTCGTCATCCTTGGATACGTCAAACACAGTCAAGTCATCAAAGTTCTCCTCCGCTTTGACAGCCGCAGCGTCATCTTCGCCCTTCTCCTCCTCGGACTTGTCAATTTTCTCCAGGTACTTGATGATAGTCTCCGTGGCCTTCAGGCCCCGGCTGCTGGTAAGCGTGGCGGAAGCGGTGAGGTTCATGAAGTTGAAGAACTTCTTGAGGACCGCCACCATGACAGAGAAGTTGTTGTCCGGCAGGTGCTCGCGGACCTGCAACTCCCTGTCCTTGTCGTCCAGGATGAGGTAGCCGATAATGAGGGTGATGTAGGACCCGATCAGGGTGTCCTCCATGTGTCGCCCCGCCTTGTGGAGGAGCTTAGCCACCGTCTCTTCTATCCGCTCCTCCTGTGACTTGGGCTCCTCCTTCTTTTCCTCCTCGTCCTCCTCCTTCACCCCGTCCAGAATATTGTTGGTCTTTGACTCCTCCTGGCGCGCAGACTCTTCCTTGTCTAGGAACATACGAACCAGGCCGGCGTAGGCCGGGGTCTTCTCGGAGGCCGCGGTGAAGGTGTCCGCCCGGTCGGGCACGAAGCACTTTATCAGGGACTCCCTGTTCGGGATGCAGTTTTCCACAAGATTGATAAGAAGCGTGAGCGCCAGGACGAGTACGTCGAACCTTTTCTCCTGAGGCATGGACTCAGGCAGGACGAAAAGGCAGTGCATGGTGGTGTCAAAGAGCCCGGCAAGCTTCCCGGCCATGGCCGAGCCGAAGGGGGTGGACTGGTAGTCATGGACGAGGTTGATGTAGACACGGATGACATCGAAGGTGGAATCTCGGAGGGAGTGGGCAACAGAGTCGCGGTCGGCCGCCATGTCCGTGCTGGGGTTAAGGGGAACTTCCTCGTCCAGAAGTCGGAAGAGTTTGTGCACGGTTTGGAGGAACTCGCCCTCCCGATGCCTTAGAAGGTACATGCAGTTCTCCTCGTTCTCGTGGGTCACGTTCTCCAAGACCTTAAGCACCCTGTCCGCCTTCCGCAACTTGTCGTGGAGCTGGTCGGTCCAGGAGGTGAGGTCGTCGGCCGTCAAGATGGTGACGCACTCGGAAAACGTGTTAACAAGGTGGTCCAGGCCGCCGAGATCCCTCAGCTCTTCCTTGAACCATTCCCCGGCCCGTTTGGACGTGAGGGAGAGCAGAGTCTCCATGGCCAGGTGATCCGCTGAGATCAGATCTAGAGACAGAGTAACAGCGTGGCCCTTCTGCTTCATGGCAGCAACGAGATCTTGAACCTTCTGCTTGTTCTTCTCCAGCTCCCTCTCATTCATCCCCGAGCTGTCAAGGGCGTCTTTGATCTTGGAATCAGTGTCTAGTAAGTTGAGCATGAGTTCAAGGGAGTCCCTGTCCAAGTCCATGTTGAGACGATCCTGACTGAGCACAAAGAGGACCGTGGAGGCACAGAGGGCAAGGGCCGGATTTTTCGGGGAATCCCGCAACTCGGAGAAGAACTGTGTTACTGTCCCGTGAGCTCTTAAATGCATCCTAAACCCTGGCTCCATACACTTGGACGCCAAGGTGACGGTGGAAAGGCAGCGGGTTGACAGGCCGTTCTTGGCGCCGAGTCCTCCCAGGATGTAATCCACATCGTCGTTGAACTCCTGAAACTCCCCAGAATCCTGGATTTGATGCGCCTTCTTCACGTTTTTGATGACCATATAGTAGTCCTTCTGCTCCTTCGGGCACTTGACGCTAACAACCTCTTGGAAGGTCTCGTCAATCCTCCCCGGGGGCGCTGAGGCCACCCGGGTGAGCTTGGAGGCTGCAAAGGACATGTCGGTGGGCGGCAGCTCGGTTGGTCTCCGGTGCAGCGGCGGCACGCGGCCGTCCCCGTCGTCAGGGTCGTCAAAGTCCAAGCTGTCTTTCTCCGGGGGGAGGCCTCTTAGGACCGCCCTGGTGACCACCTCCTTGCGGAAGTCCTCCTCCGTCTCCACTGGCCCCGCGTTCCACTTGTGCTTGTACAGGCTGAGGCCCTTCTTGCCCTCCGCGGCGCCGTTCGTCCTCTTCGACTTGAAGATGGCGCCCCGTCGCCGCGGCGGTCCCGCCTGGCCAGAAGGACCTGCGGCTGAGATGGAGGCTGAGCTTGTGGAAGAAGTCGAAGGACCAGGAATGGCCGGCTGACTACTGCTTCTGCTGACGGGGGCTGTGAAAACGTCCTCTGAAGTGGATTCTTCCTTTACAGCTGGAAGAGTCGCTTTCCCCGGCACAGAACCCGGCTCAGATACCGTTCTTGGGCCCAGTTGCGTTTTGTCCTTCCCATAACTTTCCTTGGCAGTGGTTGTGGATGAAGAAGTCTCAACCGCTTTGGAGTTGGGGCTCTTTATAACCAAGCTGTCGTCCTTGAAGCTAATCTCAGGATCTTCTTCCTCCTCCTCTTCCTTAACGGCGGCAACACTTTTAAAGCTCACTTCGAGATTCTCCTGAATCACCCCCTTCTCCAGAGTGTGAATCACCCCCTTCTCCAGAGTGGACTCCAGCAGCGACAAATCTTGCTGCATTGTGGACCTGGTCTGGGCGGACGGCGGCTTGCTGGCACTGGAGCGATTGCGGCCATAGCTCCTCACCGCTGGCCTGGAGGGAGCGGGGACGGATACAGAGGCCTCCTCCACCTTGATGTCGTCAGTCCTGTCCACTCTGGCGGGAGCAGGGACTGACACCTCGGTCTCCTCTTGTATTCCATATTCCCCTACTTTGATGTCGTCAGTCTCGTCCTCTCTCATTTCTACGTCCTTTTTACTCTCCACCGTAGGTGTATGGGCCTCTTCCTCCTCCTCCTTGTCGTCTTCGTCCGCCTCCGAGACGGACGAGGACGAAGAAGATTCCGATGTGGCCGGTTTGCGCGTGCCTCGCCGGGGACGGGAAGGACGGGCAGAAGGAGCGGCGGGAGCAGGATCCGGCGGGGGCGCGGGAGGGAGAACCTTGATCTTCAACTTGAGCGGAGGGATCTTTTTCTGCTCCTCCTTTGGCACCAGGTGCTCCTCTGGTGTGGCAGGTCTTGCAGCTGAAGTGGAAACAGCAGAGGCGGCGAAAAGCTGCGGCTGCGGGGAAGGGGCCTTGCTGCTGTGCTTGGACGTGAAAAACTTGTTCTTCTTGGGAGGCGCCGGGGCGGAGGTGGAGGCGGAGACGGAGGCGCTGAGGGGCGCTCCCGGACGCTTGCCGGCGAAGGACGAGGACTCTGGGACGATTGCCTCGCACACCTCATCCACCGCCGGGATGGCCGCGGCCGCGGTGCGGGACTTGAAGAACTTCTTTGGCCTTGGCGCGGAGGCCACTGCCGCGCCCTCGGAGGACCCCGAGGCCGCGCCGTTGTTCTTGGCCCCGCGCAGCGAGGTAAAGGAGGCCGACCCCCACCTGCCCACCAGCCCGGCGCTCTTGCTGGCGCTGATGGCGCCCGCCGCGCCCTTCTGGCATTGCTGCTTGATCAGGCGGTCGAAGGGGCTCACGCCGCGACCGCTCATGGTGAGGGGGGGAGGTCAAGGCGACAAGAAGACACTGAAACCCGAAGATGAGAGTCTCGGGGTGGCGTAAGGCCCGGACGGGGTCGGGTCTACTGTACAGACTGACCCGGGCGACCCACTTTGGCCAGGCGGCGAGCAGAGGGCGATTCTCGGCCGAATGCGCTCTTTTCAGACGCCCTGGGATGAGTTTAAGATGTTGTCGGTGTCCACGATGGCGCCGGAGGAGGTCAAAGAGGCCCGGAGGCACACGGCGACGGCGTCAAGACACCCGAAGACACGGGCGATGACGACGGCCTTTGAGAAATAGGGAGAAGAGCGAGCAAAGAATGAGCTCGAAACGAAGGAGGTTCAAGTTCAGCCCGATCGCCACAAAACGTAGCAATATTTCACGGATGAAATATAAATACTTTTTGGGCCAAAAAACATGCCGGTCCTTACTGAAGCTATATGCCTCTTCCCGTTTCTAATGTTTTGTCTCGATTTTAGTAATATCCCTTGTGTCCCTCCCTATTCCTTCTTCGGCGTCTCCGCCCGTGGCGCCTTCCCCTCTTCCCCTCTTCCCCTCTTCCCTTTCTTCCTTTCGCTTCTCTCCTCTCCCTTTCGCAGCTGCGGCAGCAGAATCCCCTCAATCCGGCAGAAAAGAAAAAGCCTCTTTCGACGCCATTTCAGCCCAAAGACAGCCAAACATAGAAGAAGCAAAAATCGTCTTAATAATTTTTCCTAAAAAGGTCATAAAAAGGCTGGATTTTGGTCGGATCGAATGATTTCATATAGCATTGAGATACCACCGCTTAGATTTTTTCCAAATCCTTTTCCCACTATTTCCCCGAATAAATGAGCATAATTGAATATTTTTGAAAGTTTACAAGGATAATCTTGACCATGTTGCAGTAAATGCATTGATGTAAAGAGCCAATACCGGAGAGGGTGTTTGAAAAGCTTGGAAAGGAAATACAATTAGAGCAGTACAGAAAGAAGAAATCTATGTTGCCCCCTTTGCCCCGAGTTGAGGCGCCAAATGCGTCGTCAGCTGGAAGAGAAGGAAGAAGAGAAAAACACGACGGAAAAGAGAACAGAAAAGAGAGGAGAAGAGAAGAGCTGCTTCGTTCCCCCAGCCCCAAAAAAAGAACCCGATTCGGGGTCGGGAGAAGACGCCCGTGGTCCGGGCGCAATCCGGGTCTCCGGGACAGACGGGCAGAGGAGAGCCTTCCGATTGCCTCTTAGGACCTGTCGCCAAGTTTGGGCAAGGACAAAAGGCGCAATGAACGTTGACACGAGTTGAGTGAGCAGCAGTGTCCCAAGGGCCCGGTCTCGAGGACTGCCCCCGGGTTCTCCTCCGCCCCAGAGCCCGGAGGATAACCAAAGCACTTTCCGGGTCCTTGCTGCTCCACCATGGCTTTCCGCCACCAGGACTTTGTGGAGCGACCCCATGCACATCACCGGAGAAAGAACGATGCCTTTAACCCCGCCAGGGAGGACGGAGGCGGAGGACAGGTCTTCCTTCCGCGTCAACACGGTGATGGGGGTCTCAGGATGGGTGGAGAATGGTCTGGAGGCGGCAGGGGAGGAAGAGGACACCGCGGCGGCGGCGGCGGTGGCGGCGGCGGCGGATGGGGGAGAGCGGGAGGAGGAGGAGGCGGCGGCAGAGATTTCCGACCGCGGGGCATGGGGAGGGGGCACTTTACTCCTTCCAGACACAACCACTCGCACGACAACTACGGCCGACACCACCACCAAGACGATGACCCTCGACACCAGCACCCTGCGCAGGAGCATCACCAGCAACAGCCTGTCTGGGGGGACGAGGGCAGGTGGGGAGGGCGAAATCAAGACGAGGTAGGACACCACCCCTGGAGGGGTCCGAGGGGGAGGGATCAGGTTCAACCCGAGGAGGATCAGAATCCGTATCGCGCTGCTATTGCAAGGTCGGAGCCCCCTCCACCACCTCTTCCCAGGGATATGAATGAGAAGGACTACACGGACTTTGTCAAGCAGGCTCTAAAGCAGAGAAGCGGTAAGGGAGATGAGTCGACCCCGACATCTCAAGCCTCAGCTTCTTCCTCTGCCACTTCGCCGCCGCCCGCCAAGAGATCCAGACCTTCTCCCATCCCCCCTGACCAAGATGACCGGGACAACCAGGACGATGCCGGCAGGAGGTGGCTGGGACCGAGGAGAAACAGGACCAGGGACAACTCTCCGCCCCCTCTTCTTCCGACGCCGCCCCAGCGAGCATCGGATACGCACCAAGTTCCTATCGTGATCAGCGACGAGGACGACGATCACGGAAGCAACCTGCAGGAATCCGGGCGAGGACAGTGCACTCCCTCTCGTCCCTTCGTAGAAAGGGACTTGGAAGAGGAGATAGAGGTGGTGTCGGAGAGGCCTCCTCCCCACCGGTCTCAGGGAGGCCGGTTCGAGGTGGTCAGCGCCGGGGTGGCGTCGACACCTCCCTCCAACTCGCCTTCGCAGTCTTTCACTTCTTCGCCGGGAGGCGGTCTCCTGCCTCCTCCTCCACCGCTTCCCCCTCCCCCTTCGCTGCCGCCGTCGCCAATACAGGGGATGGCGCCGTCGAGGGTGACGGCGGCGACTCCCGTCTTCTGCCGCCTCTGTGACAACGGGAAGCCCTTCAACTCCGACCACGACTTCGACGTCCACCTTACCTTCATCCACTACCGCGACAAGATCATGCGGCGCATCAAGTGGCCCTTCGAGTGCCTCAAGTGCAAGTTCACTCCGGCCGAGGGGATGGATTCGGCCTCCAGGGCGGACGAGCTACTCATGCACTACGGCTGCGACGAGAAAGTTTCTTTCAACTACTACCAACAAGTAAGAACAAATTCCTTTATCCTCCTGTGATTCCGTAAATACGTAAAAAAATCCTTCTCTCCTTAGGAGTGCTCCACGTTGCCGTCCGCGGGTTCATCTTCGGAGCCTCTCGGGGCCAACGCTGCCACCATCGCAAGCAGCAGCAGCGCCTCCAGCCCTTCCGTGACCGTCCCAGAAAAGATAATCTGCAAGCTGTGCTCGTCCTCGCACGACAACGAACGACTCTTCGTGCGCCACCTCAGCCTCCGCCACTACGCGGACAACCTGAAGGCGGACCTGCCTAAGGAACCCCCGTTCGTCTGCCCGTTTATAGATTGTTGTCAGGAGAAGGTGAGCTTGCACAGTCTGATGCTCCACTACGGCTGCGAGCACCCGGTCTGCATGGAGCTCTACCAGAAAGAAAAGGAGGCCGAATCGGAAGAGGAAGCCATCGAGACCGTGGAGTTGGACGGCTCTCCGACCTTAGAGGAGGCGAAGGACAGGCGTTCCTCCGACGAGCCAGAGGTGGTCGGCATCGAGTCGGTGGCGGCGAAGCAGCCGAGTGTCTCAAAGACTCCTGTCGCCAGAGGAGAAAAGCAGGCTCCCAAAGAAACACCAGAAAGGAACAAGTCCAGTGGAAAAGAAGAAACGAACTCAGGCTTTAGGCCAAATGTCGAAACCTCCAAGCCTGCATCAAAAGAAATGCCACCTGAAGAAGCAGAGCATTCGACGGAAAAGGATAAGCACTCGAGCCCTAGTAAAGAGGCCAACAAAGTGTCTTTGAAATCCAAAGTCGATCCCAGGAGGAAGGAAACAGGAGGCATCGAAAAGTTACCTGAGAAGGCAAAAAACGGCGACGTCTCCCAGAAAAAAAGTAGCGAGGTCAAGGGAGCAAACTCCGTGAAAGGTGGCGCGGGCAAGCTGGTCGAGCTTGACATCTTCAGTCCTACAAGGGAATCCGCCAAGTCCAAATCGCAAAAAGACCAGGAACTAAAATCAAGTCGCGAGAGCCACCAAACTCTCTCCTGCCCCAAGTGCCATGGCCAGAGGAAGATATCCTTTGTCACACAGAGATCTTTAACTCAGCACCTAGTCCAGACTCACTACCTGCCGGATCTCTCGAAGAACCCAGGCCCCTACTCTTGCCTGATGTGTTCAGAGTCCTTTAAGGAAAAAGGCCTCTTCGTCCACCATTTCATTGCCGCCCACCTCGAAAAGTACGCCGAATTGTTCAAGCAGGGGAAAGAGCCTCGCAAACGCGGATTCAACAAGAGCCTGAAAGACAGGAGACACAGCAAGGACGGTGAACAAGGCTCGAAAGTCAAGGAAGCAAAAGCCGAATCCTCCGAAACCAGCAAGAGCGAAAAATCCTCAAGTGCCAAGATTGCCAGGAAAGAATCGGCAAAGGAGGATGCTTCAGCCCTTTCGAGACCAATGGCGTCGCCCACCTCCGAAGCCCCGATTCCCCAAAACAGGGTCCGTCAGACGGTGCACGTCGTGGGGGAGTTGACCGCCAGGCAGAGAATGCTCAAGAAGTGGGAGCACACCTCCATCGACGGCTCCAAGCACAAGATAAAGGAGCTCGAGGCGCAGCTCAAGGAAATGGAAGAATCTCACAAGAACAACCTGAAGCAAAAGGCCAAAGAGTTTGAGCGGTGGATCGACCAGAAGGAGAAGGCGCTAGAGGACGAGGTTAACGCCAGAAAGGAAGTAGAGGAGAAGCTGGAGCAGGCGCAGGTAGACTCTGTCGACTTTGAGAAAAAGCTGGAGCAAGCCAACGCCAAGTACCAAGAGCTGGAAGAGTCGATGGAGGACGTCAAGTCCGAGGTGGATCAGCTCGCCAAGGAAAAAAAGGCTTTAGAGAAGTCTCTGGCGGCAACGAAGCAGGAGATGGTCGATCATGAGGAGAGCGTGGCAAAAGCCTTCGAAGGCGAAAAGAAAGCTGTGAAAGACAAGGAAGCCGTGGAAGACAGTTTCCGCGACCTACAGGTGACTCTTTCGGAAAAGGACGACGAGATCAAGGAAATGACTAGCACTCACAAGTTCGAGATAGGAGAGAGCGAGAAGAAAATGAAGCGCCTGGAGAAGCAGGTAGAGCACCACAAGACCAAGGCGGAAAAGCTCCAGGAGGAGAAGAAAGAGAGAAACAATCAAGTCAAAGATCTTAACAAGAAACACAAAGAAGAGGAGGCGGACCTGAAGGAGCAGATACAAAAACTTACTAAGGAAAACAGGGCTCTGACCACGAAATCTGCTCAGGAAAAGAGGCAGGAGCTTAAGAAGCTGGAAAAGGACCAGAGCCGCGTCGGAGAATTGGAAGAACAGATCTCTCAGGCAGAGAAGAAGGCCGATCAGTTGGCGAGCGAGAGGGAGTGCCTGTTGGACAGCCTGGATCAGCTGCAAAAGATTCTAAAGGATTTCGACGTCATCCTGAAGGAGAAGAACGACAAGATCCAGGAAATGGGTGCCAAGCAGGAGGACCTGGAGAATAATCTGGAGGATGCCCTTCAGCAACTGAGCGACCAGAAGGGCGTGGACAAGGAAAAAAAGGAGCTGGGTCGCCAGATCAAGCAGCTCCAGTCCACGCTCCAAGACTGGGAGGCCAGGCAGTTCTCGAACGTGAAGCTGATCGCCGGGCTCGAGAAGGAAAACAGCGACCTCAAGAAGAAAGTCAAGGACTTTGAGGAGAACAACACCGGCGCGGAGGAGGAGCTGTACGACTTGAACGCCAAAGTAAAGAGCCTCGAGAAAAAGATTGCCTCGACCACAAAGAGTTTTGAAGTGGCGGAGCAGGAGAGAGCCAAGGCACTTGCCCGACTCTCCAGCAAGAACGAGGAGGTGGACACCCTCAAGAGCAGGAACCTCACCCTCGGCAGCAAGGTGCAGACCATGGAGAAGGCACTCAGGCAAACTGACTTGGCCTCTACATTTGGAGCAGGGACGTCGGGTGGCGTCGGCGTCGGCATCGCCGAGAGCCTCAACACTCAGCTCATGAACCGAGAGGGCGAGCTGAAGCACCTGAAGACGTCCCTCCTCGACATGCAGAACAGGTGCAACGTCGAGAGGGCCGGGAGGGACCTGCTGGCAAAGGAGCTGGCCAAGTCGAAGCTGCAAGAGGCCAAGACGAAAAAGAGGAACGCCAAGCTGGAGGCGAACTTCAGAGCCACCAAGGAGTTTGCCAAGAAACTCCACTCAAAAATGGTGGCTGACCACGACACTTTCAAAAAATCTCAAGAATCAAACTCGCCGTCGTCCCTCAAGCCCGAGCCGGCCGAGAATGACTCTGAGCTCTCCCCCCCTCCCCCTCCCATCCCTGAGTTGGCGGACGACTTTGAACAGGAGGAAGAGGGCGGCGGCAACGTCATCAATGCGGACTCCGGGAGGCACATCGTCCTCAACGTGGCTGCGATGGCCACGGCCGGAGACGGTGGCGATGCCGAGGGGGACGGGACCGAGGAGGAGATAGACGTCGACGGCGGAGGGGGAGTCTCGCCGCCTAGGTCTTCGTATAGGCCGCGAACCATTACAGACTCGGATCTGAGGGCCTTCTTTCCGGAGGAGGACAATCTCCCGCCACTCTCGTTCGATCCGCCAGGTTCAAAGGTAAGATCTTTGACAAACCAATTTCATTGAATAGTTTATCAAGATTTTGCTTCCTTTTTCAGAGCTCCACAAAGCGGCAGAAAAGCAAGAGCGGAGGAAGCAGCCGGCGTCTAGGAAAGCCTGTGGACGTCACCGGTGTCATAGACGAGGACGCTGACAACACCCTGTGCGGCATCTGCAACGCATACGACCCTCCAGAGCTGGAGGACGGCGCCGCCGGCGGAAGCGTCAACGTGGGCTGGGTAGGCTGCGACTGCGACAGGTGGTTCCACAAGCAGTGCACCAAGATGACCCGATTCACCGATCGATTCTCCTGCCGCTCCGTCAAGATGAGATGCAACAAGGGCGCCAAGGCCAAAAATAGTAAGAAGGCAACGTCGTCTTCGAACGTCAGCAGCGCGGGACCTTCCTCTGCGGCGGCCGTGGGAGCACTTGCGGCGGCGGCGTCTGCCTCGCCGGGCGAGGACGTGACCCTCTTCACATCGGCGGCGACCGCAGACGGTGGCGATGATGAAGGAAGATTGGACAGCGGAGAGGATGAGGACGGAGATCCTCTCTGCATGGCGTGAAAAAACATTGATTGCTCGTTCAAGAAGTTGTGTTGAATGGCAAATGCTGCCATCGAATCAGGTTTTTTTTTCTCAGATCGCGTTGGCACCTCGCACCCGTTTCAGCCACTTTCGCGTTTGTCAGACAGCGATACCATCGATACAAAGTTTTAAGATTCTGCTTGCACCCGAAGTTAACACGGACGGCGTGCACGGAAATAAAAGAATAATGTATGGAAGCCAATCTTGAAGGAGGACCTCATGACTTCTTCGCGCACGACGGATAAAGGTTTGCAGTAGTATTGAACGTTTGAGCGGGGAAGACTGCCTGGAACCAGTGAACAAAAGTTTTCTTGCGGACAATTTCCCGGTTGTGAAAAGGCAAAGGTAACAGTTTTTGCCTTTCCCCACCCCTTTTGAGACCAAGTTTTTCCTTTCACATACCAAAAAATTGTGGGGTATGGAGACAGGAAGTTCGTCAAAAAATTGGTGGCGCATTCTTCTAGTATAGTGATGATTTGTGGTCGATGTGTAGCCTTTTTGAGCCACCGTTTCATCCCTCGCCCACTGCCGCTGGAAGGAGCAGGGCATCGTGCAGAAGTTATTACTATCGAAGTGCTTGAAATGTTCAGGAAAAGGGTTGTTTTTTTTTACCAAATTTATTTTTATTGACCTACCCTTTTGGTTTTTACATGTGTTAATCCTATTGCACTTCTAAATAATTCAAAAACAAGTTTTTATCTTGTTATGTCAAAAACAGCCTTTTTCGGGAATTTTGCTTATGTACTGTCCTGAGTCCTCCTTTCCCTCGGATTCGGATCCCTCCTGGTGCTCGCAGGAAGGAACAGGGTTGCCAACCCCTCGGAACGAAAAAATGCCCCATCTTTGGTGAAAAAATGCCCCAAATGAGGTTTTTACTACATAAGGACTTCTGAAAAAATGCCCGATACACAAAAATGGGGCATTTTTTCCATGTTTTATTGCATTTTTATTAACAAAAGAAAATGCCCCATGTCTCAAA
>JAAUYB010171049.1_pt1 | contig 16131 bp, 14 predicted proteins | sample 7278071 | NCBI WGS metagenome assembly JAAUYB01 (sample SAMN14350121, study PRJNA611818) | marine sediment metagenome | isolation source: surface marine sediment (1.8m) | place: French Polynesia: Moorea | collected 2018-08
CCTTGCTACTGTTAGTGTTCTTTCTAATATGATGGTTCCCTTAGCAGGGTTGTGTGACACAGCTTTTTTAGGTCATTTAGAAGATATTCGTTACTTAGCTGGTGTCATTCTTGGAAGTATTCTCTTTGACTATATTTATCGAGTTTTAAAGTTCATTCGTTCGGGAACTAATGCTATCACAGCGCAAGCAGTAGGAAGGGATGACGAACAGGGAATATTATTGGCTATTTTACGCAGTGCTTTAATTGCTTTAAGTATTGCTTTTATAATACTTATTTTACAATATCCCATTGAAAAAATTGGGTTTACCTTGTTATCTGGTTCCCCTGATATTGAAGTATCAGGAATTGATTATTTTCGGGCTAGAATTTGGGGCGCACCGGCAGTTTTACTTAATTTTGTTTTCATTGGTTGGTTCTTAGGTAGAGAAATGAAAGTAGCAATTTTCTTGTTATCTTTTGTGGGTAATTTTTCTAATGTTGGCTTAGATTACCTGATGATTTATCGTTGGGATTGGGGAAGTACGGGAGCCGGTTTAGCTACAGCTATTAGTCAATATTTAGCTTTAGTTATTGCTCTTATTTTCATGTTTTTTAGTGTTAAATGGTACAGATTTTCATTAATAATTGAAAAGATTTTAATAAAAGAAGAATTGAAATCAATTATTGCTTTAAAAGGGAACATATTAATTAGATTTTTAGCTCTCATTTCTGCCTATTCTATTTTTACTAATTTAAGTGCATTACTAGGAACTGAGATTTTAGCAGCAAATGGTTTATTATTACAAATAGCTCTCTTGAGTCAATTTACCATTCAAGGAATAGGAATGACCACTCAAACCTTAACGGGAAATTTTAAAGGAAAGGGAACAATTGAACAAATTATGCCTTTATTAGTGGTCTCGCTCATTAACAGTTTAATCATTGCCTCAACCTTTGCGTTTGTCCCTTTTCTATTTCCTAAAACTATCTTTAAATTATTAACTGATCATCAAGAAATTAGTACAATCGCAATACAATACACTTTCTGGTTATTTCCTCTTTTATGCTTAACTGCAACCGCGTTTATGTTGGAGGGATATTTTATTGGTTTAAAAGAAGGTAAAACCTTAAGAAACGGAGTATTAATGGCTTTTTGTCTGGGATTTTTACCCTTGACAATTATGGCTTATTATTGGCAGAATAATCATCTTTTATGGGCTTCTTTAACTGCTTATATGGTAACTTTAATGATCAGCCTATTTTTCCAATTACCTAAAACACAAAAAAATCATACTTTTCAATTTCAAGAATCAGAATAAAATAACTAACCTGAGGTAAATTTAATTATGTCAATGTCTGTTAAAACACTGTATGAAAAAGATTTAGTTGTTTGGTTAAACTATACAGCTTCTTTACTCCGTCAACGTCGTTTTAATGAGGTAGATATAGATAATTTAATTGAAGAAATAGAAGACATGGGAAGAAGTGAAAAACGGGCAGTGCGATCGCAGTTAACTCGTCTTCTGATGCACTGGTTAAAATGGCAATATCAACCCGAAAAAAGAAGCAAAAGTTGGCTGTTTTCTATCAAAGAAGCGCGTAAACAAATTGAACGACTACTGCGGGAGTCTCCTTCACTTAAAACCCATTTACAAGAAAGTTTTGATATCTGTTATCAAGATGCAAGGGAAGATGCAGCAGATGAAACTAATTTACCCATTGAATCATTTCCCGTTGCTTGTTTTTTGACCCTTGAGCAAGCTTTAGATAAGAATTTTTTGCCAACGAAATTAGAGCATTAATCAGCCGATAAATGCCTTACTAATGCTTCACCCACAGTTTTCGCATCTTCATCTGTCATTCCTGAAGTTAACGGGGGACAAATATGACGGGGACACCAATGTTCAGCGCGAGGAAAACTCTGTCCTGTGCAAACTCCCTCAAAAACCGGTTGCAGATGACAAGGTATTTCGTAAACTGTTCCCCCTAAAAAGATATTTTCCTCCCCTAATGCTGCTTTTACCTCTTTGGCGTTTTTTCCTTCTGGTAGCAGTACCATTAACTTATACTGAGAAGCACTATCCATGTGATCCGTGGAAACAAAATCAATTCCTATTTCTCGCAAAGGTGCAGTTATTAACTCATAACATCGTTGTCGTCTGGCGATCATTTCTGGTAACTTTTTGAGTTGAATACGTCCCAAAACCGCATGAACTTCAGTCATACGGGTACTATTACCAAAATCTGTATGTAACCCCCCAAAGTCCATTCCTCGCTTCCCTTGGTTTCGCAGCGATCGCGCGATATAGTCTTCTTCATCGTCATTAAGAGTGATCATTCCCCCTTCAAAAGTCGTCATAACCTTGGTAGGAAAGAAGGAAAAAGCTGCACCATCTCCTAAATTTCCAGCTTGAACCCCATTAATTTGACTTCCGTGGGCATGGGCTGTATCTTCTAAAACAAATAAACCGTTATTGTGACAATATTCTACAATTTCGGGAAACTCAGGGGAAATGACACCCCCAATATGCACCCATAACACCCCAGAAATAGCCGGAGTCGCCCCTTTTTCCACAGCATCCTTTACCATTTGTAAAGAGGGTGCAAAGGTGTTTTCATCCATGTCTAAATATTGAACCTTTCCCCCCACTCTTAAAACGGCCGCAACGGTAGCAAAATTAGTATTGGTGGGAACTAAAACCGTTGTCCCTTCTGCTTTCTTGAGACGTAAAATAATTTCCAGTCCCGATGAACCTGTATTAACGGCGATCGCGTGTTTTGTACCAACATATTCAGCGAAAGCTTTTTCAAATTCTGCCGTATTCTCCCCTAAAATGAGCCTACCAGACTTGAGTATCTTTTTGGACTCTTCGCCGAAAAAGTCGATTTCTTCCTCTGTGACATCGAAATAGAAGGGTTTGATGGGCTTTTTGTTCATGTTATCTAACAGGATTTAGATGAGGGTGCGTTTCTAAAGATCACAGTGTAGAGGAAATAGTTAAAAATTGCTAGGCTGATATTATTGACTGTCTATAATCAATTTTAGTATAATTTTTGGCTTATGATAGCAACTCAATCATCTCTTACTCTAGAAGAATTTTTATTACTTCCAGTTAATGATACCGCTTATGAACTAATTAATGGACAAGCAATTCCTAAAATGTCTCCTAAGTTTTTTCATGCTCGTTTACAGAAAACTTTATTATTTATCTTTGAAGACTGGTCAAAAAATAAAGGCAGAATTGAAGCAGAATGGGCAATTATTTTCCAAAAGAATGCTCAAAATTGGGTTCCAGTTCCCGACTTAACCTATATTTCCTATGAGCGTTTGTGTCAAGAATGGATGAAGGATGAAGCTTGTCCAAATATTCCAGAATTAGTCATAGAAATTATTTCTCCAGGTCAAACTTTTGGAGAAATGACTCAAAAAGCAACAGATTATCTTCAAGCAGGAGTTGATAGAGTTTGGATAGTTGATACAAAAGCACAAACTATCACCATTTTTTATCCTAATATGATGCCCCAAAATTTTCAGGGAGAAATGACAATAACAGATGATTTATTACCTGATTTTCAAGTTACTGTTCAAGACATTTTCACAGCAGCAGGATTTGTTAAATAACTCCATAATACCATTAACATCCATTATATTGAAAAGCATTATCCCAAACATAATCAAGTATCATTCTTGATTGTTTTAGGGGTAATATTTCTAGATTTCCCTGCTCATCATAAGATAAAAGAGGAATATCTATCATCTCCTCTTCATTATTTCCTTCATGAACAATTTTCCCTTGAATTTTCTGTAAATTATTAAGGGGGCCATGAATATCAAAATCAATATGAATTCCCAATTTTTCTGTCATCCATTGCTCGATTTTATGATCCAATTGTTCAGGGTTTAATTTTTCATTGCTAGTTAATAAATGATAATAAACTAAAATTATTTCTTTACATTCTTCTTCTTCTGCAATATCTGTTAATGCTTGAAAAACACTAGCATTATTAGCTAAATTCTTAAAAAATAAAGTGTCACTGACTTCTTTTTGAAACTTAATTTGTTTACTTTTATATTTAGTATATTGTTTAACAGCAAATCCTCCTAAGGTCATTGTTAGAGATAAAGTTGCAACTAAAATAGGCATGATGTCCCTAACTTTTTCTTTATCTACTTCAATAGATTCTACAATATCTGGCGCATTAATTAAAATAAAAATAGCTACAATAATCAGCAAAATATTAGGTACTGCTCGCAGCATGAGGGGAATAGCTGCACCTACTGCGGGAACACCAAAGAGTAATCTATCTTTCCAAGTCATGCTAGTTTTAATATTAGGAAATAAAAGATCAATATCAAGTTTCGGTATATTTTTATAAAAATAAAGATACATCTTTCCTGGTGTAAAGTTTAGCTCTTTTTCCTGTCTACTTTTCTTTGCTTTTGCTTGAAAATATCCCTCTCCTTTAAATTTAATCAATAACACAACTCTTTCCAGAATGTCTATTACCCTTTCCTGCTTTAAAAACCCAAACTTTTTAACTGTAATTGTTTTATAAATATCTCCACGATAATAACAAAAAAAATGTTCAAAATCGTCAAAATCAACATCTGTTTTAAGATTAATTAATGACTTTGCATCCAAAGATTTTTGAATTATATCATTAGATAATTGGATATAATTTGCCCTTTCTAAGATATATTTAAAACCTTTAATAACCTGAGTTTGCATTGACTCGTATTCATCTAAACTAGGTTCTTTTAAAGCTTTAATATCAGCATTGGGATTGAAACTAACATAATTATCTTTAATAGTTTCTAACTTATAATGAAAACGGAAATGGAAAAAAGCCGAGAGAATCTCACAAAATTCCTTAAATATTTGCCTATCTTTATCCTGAAGTTTACCATCTTCAAGACATAAATTAATTAAATCAGTGCGACGAAAAGGAATAAAAGATTCTCGAATATCAGACATCATATTTGAACCACAAAATTATCAGTTATCAATCATTAATCATTAATTATTAATTGATAAAACATCTTTAGCAGAAAGTCCATCTCCTTGATATCCAAAGTACCATAAACTAGCTGCAGCTTCAGCTAAAGTAACTGTTTTTTTGGGGTGAAAAAGTGTGGTATAACCAAAGACACGACGTACATTAGATTGTTCCCCATTTTGAAAATCTGCGTATAATGCTTGCAGGGCTTTTGTATCAATTTTTGCCGTATCTTGAAAGCCCCAAGTTTCTTTGATACTATCAATAGAAGCTCTTGGTAAACCCTTTTTCATGTCTAAAGGAACTTTCCAAGTCACTAAACTTTCCCTAGTTAAAGAAGTATCAGGGCGAAATAAAGAAGCACTACTATCTCCACTTAAAGAAGAAGGAATAATACCCGCTTCAGCTAACCCTTGAATGATAGGAAAATCTGGATCATTTCTGGGAACATCAGAGAAGGCCGGTTGAGAGGTTTTAACCCCTAACCTAATTTGTTTTGCTGGGGTATTTTCATGAAATTTATTGTAAGTTTTAACTAACCATCTTGCATAGGTACGACGAGTTATAATTGTTGTTGCCTTAAAAGATTCACTATCACTATTATCAAGATTTAACTCTCCTAAATTAACCACATCTTGAACATATAAACGTAATGCTTCAGGGATATTTTCCAACCCAGTAATCCTATCAACTTTGGGAGATATCGATAAAGGTTTACTCTCTTGATTTGTTGATATAGTAGGAGGATTTAAGGTTTGATAACTCAAAGAATAATCCGTGTTACCATCATTAGAAGAGAGAAAAGAAAGCTTAACTTGCAAGTTATCTTTTTGAGCTACTAATGTGTTATCATCAGAATTAAAAGGCTGAGTAATTTGCCAAGAATTAAACTTAAATTGCTCTTGATAAAAATCAGTAATTGTGTTAATAGAATCAGATGATGACCAACTAATTAAACCTTTTTGAGCCGTCAATGTATCAGAAACTTCCTTTAAGTTTGAATTAGAATATTGAGGGATAATTGAGGGAAAATCAGGGGGAATTTCCAAGGAGGATGAAATCGTATTTTCTGAACTATTTTCTAATTGAGGGTTAGGCGAAAAACGACCTTCTAGAACATTGCTGTTACTACAAGCGGTCGCAACAGTGAGAAAAAAACTGATAATAATGTAACGATAAATAATCACAATTTTAAAACTTATAAACAAATTAACCTTACAAAAATTATACCAATTTCTTATTACTTTGTTCTTCTAGAGAAGCTTTAGGATAAACAATACGTTGATGATGAAATTGTTGCCAAACCTTCACAAATACCTCAGCAATAATCGGTAATTCCTCATATTTAATGCCACTATCCTTTAATTGATGGTCACGCCAACGAGCTTTAAAAATCTTTTGAGTCATAGCTAAAGCCGTTTCTGGGGTGGCTTCTTTCAAAGAACGTAAGGCAGCCTCACAGCCATCAGCTAACATCAGAATTCCAGTTTCCCGTGACTGAGGCACAGGCCCTGCATAACGGAATTCTTCCTCAGAAATCATTTCTGTGCCATTACGTTCCGCTTCTTGTTTTGCCTGATAATAAAAATAGGAAATTAACAATGTGCCTTGATGTTCAGGTATAAAGTCACGAATGACGCGGGGTAAACCATATTTATGAGCCATAACTAACCCTTCACTAACGTGCTTTTTAATAATATCCACACTTACCCAAGGATCATTAATTAAATCATGTTTATTAGGTGCTCCCATTTGATTCTCAATAAAGCCCATAGGATCGTGCATTTTCCCGATATCATGATACAGAGTCCCGGCCCTGATCAATTCCACATTACAATGTAACTCTCGCGCAGCAGCTTCTGCTAAACAAGCCACAAAAAGGGTATGTTGAAAGGTTCCGGGGGTTTCCGTTGCCAACCGTTTCAATAAAGGACAATTAGGGTTAGCCAACTCCACTAAGCGAATGGGTGTCACCAAATCAAACAGACGTTCCAGATAAGGAGAAATGCCCAAAGCCATGACACTCCAGGCTAGCCCCGATAAACCATAAATTATCGCATCAGGTAAAACCACAGACCAGATAGTCCCTGCCACGGGGGCCACAATTAAATAACCGACAAAATAAAGACTACCTTGTACAAGACCAATTACGCCGCCTAAACAGGCTAATTCATCCCGCGATCGCAGTTTCCAAGCAATAGAAGCAGCCAACAGTCCTCCAGCGGTTCCGGCTAACACATAACTCCAGTTAATTGTCGTAGCGGCGAAAGTCGATAAACCACTCAAGAAAACCACTTGAGTAATAGCCAGGGTAGGCCCATAAAAACTACTCGTCAGCAACCCCACGGCTGGTAAATTAGTATAACCGAGATTAAAAATTCCTAATAGTGGTGTACTCAGACTTAACAGACATAACAGCATATGATCTCGCCGACGCATGGGACGATGAATCTTTTGACTGATTAGTCCAAAGACGGTCACACTCCCCATGACAAAAATGGCAGAAATCCCTAAACCAAGCCAATTCACCCCCCGACGACTGAGTTGAAAACTATCTAAGAGAACAAACTCCTCTTGGGTAATTTTGTCTCCTGCTTCAATAATGACATCCCCGGCTTTAATTTCTACTAGCACCGTTTCCACGGCTTGGGCTGCTTGTTCTGCCCTGTGTTTTGTTGCTTCTTTATCCACCGTCAAATTATGTTGATTATGAAGAATATTCATCAATAATTGAGTGATGGCCGGTTGGGGGACTGATGAAGTTGTGGACCCAAGTTGATTTTTAATAATTTCCTTGAGCAAATAATCAGGAATTCCAGGAGGAAGTCCCTGATGTAAAATTCTATTTAAGGTTGTTTTTAAGGTTTTTTCCGTGGTTTGCCAATTGTTATCATCCAGGTTGAGAAAAGTTGTGAATACTTTTGGTGTTAGATAGGATGTTTTGCTATTAGAGACTTCTATTTTTGCTTGATTGTAGCGTTGGCGAGATTGTTTGATGGTTTGTAAAAGTCCTTTTAGGGTAGCAGGAGAAGTTGCTTTTCCATAATTATTCAATTGGGTAATCGCTTGTTTTAATTGCGGTTGAGACTCTGGTATATTTTGAGTATCATCTTTTGTAATCGCTGATTGGATTATTTGCCAGTCTTTTTCATCAACTTTACGCAAATACTGTTGGGTTGAGAGGGTAATAAATTTAACATTAATAAAAGGGAAAAGACCTGTTTGCTGCCTTAGTTGTTTAATTTCAGCAATGGTTTCGGTTAACTCTCCCTCTAGTTGGCTAGTAAGTTGTGGATCTCGTTGTATGACAGGTATAATACCCGTGCGAACTTCCTTGCGTTTTTCCTCCGTAGTTTTTTCATCTTGAAAGGTTCCATCTTTAGGAGCAACTACTGTAACTGGGGAGACAGTTCCCGCAGACAGTTGGGGTTGGTTGTAGAAGCGATAACCAATAACACTGGTGAGAGAGATAACAGCAATGCTCCACATCAGGGGTGGATGAATTTGGCGGAGAGGTTTCGACTTATGTAATTTTGTTAACCAGTCAGAGTTATTGAGAGTAGTTGATGAGGATTTTTTCTCTAGAGGTTGGTTCTCTTTAAGTAGGGAGCGACGACGAGTTTGATACTTTTGTCGTAGTTTCTCTAAGTTTTGTTTTAAGAGTTGCAGCGTGTTCATGTTGTGTGAGGTCAATGTAAAAACATCAAACGAGATTTCTTTAACAAGCCGACTTATCAGTGATCTTAGGAGTCATGATCATACTAAAGCAACAGGCTGGGGCTTGATGGACTATTGAGGGGAAACCACATCTGGTAAAGGTTTGTTTAAACGATATAACCACACTAGCCCCAAAACCCCTAAACTAATCATAACTAAACTGATCACCTGTGCTACTCTCAATGGCCCTAACATTAAACTATCTGTTCTGAATCCTTCTATCCAAATTCTGCCACAACTATAGGCTATCAAATACACTAATGATAAAGTCCCCACAGACAAACGGTTAGGACGTTTTAACCCCCAAAAAAATAAAGCCAACAACAGCAGAAAAACTAATAAATTCCAAATGGACTCATAAAGAAAAGTGGGATGAAAGTATTCAGACGTAAGGTACTCTACCGGACGGTTACTTACGGGAATATATAGCCTCCAGGGTAAATTAGTGGGCGCACCAAAAGCCTCAGAATTAAAGAAGTTTCCCCACCTGCCAATGGTTTGCCCCAAAGCTAAGGAAGGTACCACCAAATCAGCAAGTTGCCACACGGAAATTTTATTCAGGCGGGCAAAAATTAGGGCGGCTAAGGTTCCTCCAATAATTGCTCCATGAATTGCTATCCCTCCCTTCCAGATAGCGACAATATCCTCTGGCCGTTCAACGTATGCTTGCCATTGAAACAGAACATAATAAATTCTTGCACAGGGAATGGCTGCTATTACTAACCAAATGGCCAAATCCCCAATTATCTCAGGGTTGACTTGACGGCGTTTTGCCAACCATTGTGATAAGGTGACTCCAATCAAGACTGCAGAAGCAATTAAAAAACCGTACCAACGGACTACAAAAGGCCCAAGTTCAACTAATGTGGGGCCAGGAGATTGAAATTGAAACCCTAAGAGCATAAGCTATGGCCATTGATCTCGTGATATTGCAGAAGTCAGAAGTAAAGCTCTATATATGTTTTGGTTTTAAACAACGGGACTGTCCTAACCCAGACTGCGACTGCTATATCTGAACATATTTATCATATCGTTTAAATTTTGTACAGTAACTAATTATTGGTTATCTTAACAAAATCCTGTTATCGAAGTAATCTAGTATTCAAAGCCTTATCTCGTCAAGATCACACTCAACTTTTAGCATCAATAATGGTGATTTATTCTCAATTAACCATGGTTTTTATCTTCTTTTCAAAACCCTTTCACAATTAGTGAATGTGCATTAACAGAGCGGGTGGGGGGAATCGAACCCCCATCATTAGCTTGGAAGGCTAAGGTTTTACCACTAAACTACACCCGCACGAGCATGCTATTTTTTCCACTCTCATCATCCTAACACAACTGGGACTCATTGCCAAAATTAATTTTTTTGCTCTCAAATCGGGCTTTTGCCATTCCCCATAAACCCTTACCAAAACTGGGATTAAAGGCACTTTTGTCCTTTTGTCTTTTGTCTTTCAAGATTTTGCCCTAACAACTGCTTCAGTAACATTGGCCAACCGAAAAAGTTTTGTAAGACATTTTCCATTCTTCCTGACCAAGATTCTTCACTGTGTTGTCCGATAGGATCTTCTACAATGAATAAATTTTCATTGTAGCGATAACCAAACTTATTAATTAATATATCTCGCATTTCTCTTCCTCTAGCTGTTGCTCTTTCTTCAATAAAAGAATTGTGATAACCGCCTTCACGAATTAATCCCCAATCTAAATAAATTTTCGGTTGTAGATTAGGATCTTGTAAGGTCTTCAATCCTACAAAAATCAAGGCTGAATATTCCAGTGATCGTAATAAATCTGCTGAAAATTGTAAAAAGCAAGTATCAATCATTGAATCTAATCCTACCCAAAAGGAGGGAGAAAGTGCTGCCACACAACCAAATTTGTTAGGGTGTTTTATGGCTGTATAAAATGCTGCTAAACCCCCATGAGATGACCCTAATACCATTGATATTTCAGGGTTAGTAATGGTTCTATAATTATCATCAATAAACCCTTTAACTCCCTCAGCAACATAATTAGAATAGTCTTCTAAGCCTCCCCATTCTCCATCTCTTATGGGAGCGTGAGTGTATTCATAATTACGGTTAAGTGGACAGATTGCAACGACAATGACTCGACAAATTTGATTGGTAACATATAACCTTGTTAAAATCTGCCCCATATTCCAGGTTTTATAATGCTTACCTCCAGAAAAAAAAGCAGTGTCCCCATCATTCATATAAATGACGGGATAAGCTTCTTGGCTATATTCATAATCTCTTGGTAAGAAAACATGGATAGTTCTTGGGTTGTCTTCAAAATTATCTAGTTGAAAATTGTCATAAGTATGAAAATAACCTGCCCAATGTCCTTGATCATGATACCAGGCATTTTGTCCGCCTATTGTCAGGGGTTCAGCCATTATGTTTTTTAATTAAGTTTGTTCTCTTTTTTGTTTTCTTTAGAATGTAGTAGTTAGTTGTTTGCTGGCATTTTAGCTCTAATTTCTTCAACTCTTTTACGGTTTAATCCTAAATCAGATTTTCCTAACCGAGAGGCAGAGCGTACATGAATTACATTTTCATTGGCATCGAGATAAAATTCCACATCATCAACAAAGCCCATTAATGGGGTTTGAAATTCAGCATAAAGATAGTTGTCTGTTTCTTCAATAATGGTGGTTCTTTCCATACTTTCAATAATTTTTCTTAAGTCAGAAATTGCCATCATCGGCAGGGGCGCAATTTTTAATTGAGCATCGGAACTTTGACTATTAACACAGTTGGGAGTTCCTGGACATGGGGTTAATTTTCCATTTTTAACGCCTAAATTATTGGGTCTTTTTCCTGAAAATTTTAACATTATTTTATCTCTTTTGCTATTTATGGTTAGTGATTTTGATCGGAATAATTTTTAGAGATTGTGACATTATTAAGAGAAGGATTATCTTTAATGGTTCATTTCCTGAGAATGAAGGCAATAAAGACACCGTAACGGCACTGTATCAGTTTATCAAATTACTGACCAATCGTATAGACTTAATTTTGTCAATGTTAATTGAAGAAACTGTTATTTATTTTATTTAATCTAATTTTATGAATTCAATGGATTCTTTTGTGTTAGTCTTTTATAGAAAATTATTGGTAATAAAATGAAAATTAAGGCCGAATTATATTAATTATAAAGGTAAATATTGAACAGAATTAGCAAAGACTGGATTATATTTTCTTGAACGTTCTTCGGAAGTTTATTAATCTGCTTTTGAACAGTTTTTGGGATAATTATTTGATAACTCACGAAATGTTCTCCTCATAGGTTAAGGTTTGGGCGAATTTCCAAATAACTTGATAGCATTTATTGTATCTATCTCTATCATTTTCTTTAATTTCATCGGATAGATAATCTTTTAATTCTTTAACAACTTCTCCCATTTGCTCATCTTCAATTATCTCTCCTAAACTGTCTGCTGCTCTCCTGCGAGTCCATTCATCTTCAGAAGTACGGAGGATGTCTATTAAAGCTGCGATCGCTTCCGAGTTTCCTTGTCCTATCTTTTCTAAACTTGCTGCTGCTCTCCTGCGGGTATCTTCATCTTCAGAAGTACGGAGAATGTGGATGAAAGCTGCGATCGCTTCCGAGGTTCCTTATATATTAATAGTTTTACCTCGAAAATACCTAAACCCTGAATACATCTAGCTTTGAAGCGAATTTACCTTGTAATTGTACGAGTTTTCTCTAAAAAAATCCCCCTCAAACTAACAAATTTGAGGAGAATAATGATTAACAAAACACCAACTTTAATAAGCGTCTTGTAACTCGTAAAAATCAGGGGAAACGTAGTCTTTACGCATGGGCCAACCGCTCCAATCTTCCGGCATCAAAATGCGTTTAAGATCAGGATGGCCATCATAGATAATGCCATACATATCATAGCTTTCCCGTTCCTGCCAATCTGCTGCTTTCCAGATCCAGTAAACTGAAGGAACATGAGGATTATCTCTGGGTAAAAACACCTTGAGACGTACCTCTTCCGGGCGGTCTCGCCCTGCGAGTGCGGCTGCACCGCAATCATCCCCTACTTTAATCAAATGATAGAAGCTAACCAGTTCTTTTCCTGGCCCTAAATCATAAGCTCCCTGACATTGTAAATAATTGAACCCATAGGCATACAATGCAGTAGATAAGGGGATCAAAAATTCTGGTGCAATCTTAATTAACTCTACCCCAAGATGATCCGGTTCCAGCAAATCGTGATCAAAGCCATTTTCTGTTAACCAACTAGAAACCGGCCCAGCTTGTACGATCGCAACTTCTTCCGTTTCTGGGGCATTTTCTGGAGTATTTTCCTCAACCATGTTATACCTCCTCCTTCTGTTTCTGGGATGCTAAAGCGGGGGGAACTTCCATCCCAATGGCCTCGGTCAATTCCTTGGGAGGAGCTTGACGGGTAGGTGTGGCTAAATATTTCCCAGTCAGGATCGGGGAAACCGCCTTCATGTTATGGGGGGTGCTATAGTAACGGTGGGTTTGTTCCATTACCGTCGCCCGTTCTTGAATAGCCTCATTAGAGACTTTTTTGCGTAATTTGACGATGGCATCAAAAATGGCTTCAGGACGAGGAGGACATCCAGGAATATAGACATCCACAGGGATTAATTTATCTACCCCACGCACTGCGCTATGAGAATCACTACTAAACATTCCCCCAGTGATGGTACAAGCACCCATGGCGATGACATATTTGGGGTCAGGCATTTGTTCATAAAGACGCACCAAAGCAGGGGCCATCTTCATAGTAATCGTCCCCGCAGTGATAATTAAATCAGCTTGTCGGGGGCTGGAACGGGGAACAAGACCAAAACGATCAAAATCGAAGCGAGAGCCGATGAGGGCTGCAAATTCGATGAAACAACAAGCCGTCCCGTATAATAAAGGCCATAAACTGGATAGACGGGCCCAGTTGTGGAGATCGTCAACAGTGGTTAAGATGATGTTTTCTGACAAATCTTGGGTGACTTGACTACGAGCAGCAGGGTTGAGGATTTTTTCTTTTTGTAACTGCTCTAAGGCGGATAAATCTGATGTTGGGTTGGGACTCATGAGAGATTAATAATTATCAATGTACAACAATTCTCGATTGATGATAATTGCAAGGTTTTAAGACCATTCTAACGCGCCTTTCCGCCAGGCATAAACCAAGGCAACAACGAGAATGGCAATGAAAATGAGGGCTTCAACGAAGGCTAACAACCCTAAGCGACTGAAAGCAACTGCCCAAGGGTAGAGAAACACTGTTTCTACGTCGAATACCACAAATACTAGGGCAAACATATAATAGCGGATATTGAATTGAATCCAAGCACCGCCAATGGGTTCCATTCCTGACTCGTAGGTGGTGACTGTTTCGGGGCCACCGCCACTAGGCCGCAAGATTTTTGATGCAGTTAGGGCGAGAATGGGAATTAAACTACAAGCGAGTAGAAAGCCGAGTAAATATTCGTAACCGTTGAGGACAAACACTATTTTTGATTAACTCCTCTGATAGATAATGGATCATCTCAATTTTATGCTCAGTTCTTATTAAAGCGCATACAAGGGAAAATTAACCCTAAGAAAGTGTTTTATCTTTAGGGAACAACTAACAGGCCAGAGACAACAGAAACGCTCTAGACGGGAAATAAAAGAGCGTGATGGTAGATTATATTTGACTAATTCGACTTACTAATTATCTTTTTGAGCAATTGATTACTCATGAAAATGGCTAATTTTTTATCAGTTTTAGCAGTTTGCATGATGTCATCAACTTCTCGATTATTAATGAAATTAAATTGCTGAAAATTAGGACAATAGCTATCATTCAAATCTCCTGGCTCAAATTTATCTAATTTATTACCATAACTCCTTTTATTCATTTTTATAATATCTTGTCCCAGATCACTGATTAAATAGATAAATAGTTTATCAATTAAGTTTTTTCCCAACATATTAGGATAAAAGCCATGATAACAAGTGAAATTAATAGCTGTTGTAAAATTGCGTATAACTTTCAGTCTTTCTCGATTAAAAACACCGCATAAAATGGGTGCGGGTTCTCGTTTTTCTAGTTGATACCAAGGATTTCTCTTTTTAGTTAAATATCTTTCATTGTATCTCATTTCTTCTCCTGCTTTAATATAATTCATTGTTCCTTGATTATTCCTATCTTGAACATCTAAACAATAAACAGGTTTATCTTGCTCAGCAAGTAACATAAAGTCATCATTAGTAAAAATAAAATTTTGTATTAGTTGACTTTTAGTGATACATTGTCTGATGTTATTTTCACTAATTTTTAAATCATCTATTTGGGTTTTATTGAAAGCAAAAAAATCATTTGCTCCTGTAGCAATACCCCGTGTAAATTTACCATATTCTGATATTTTACAGAAACTTTCTGGAATTTCTTGATGAGAAAAGAGTGATAGTATTATGGGTGTCCATTTTTGCTGAGGAGGTAATTGAAAATTATCTATTTTTTTTTGATAATAATCACTAACATCAGAGATGTTTTTAATATCTTCATTGTTGTTAATATTAGTTATTTTGACTTCTTTGCTTACTCCATCATTTTGACAGAATAAAATACATATCGTTGTTGTTGCATCAGGGAAGATATCTTTTTCATTGGAAAAAATTATAATCTGTTTCAATAAATTATTTTCTATGAGTCTTCTTTTTATTTCTTTTCCATATCCTGTATTAAAAAATTCAAATGGGAGAATAAAAGCCAGTCTTCCATTAGCATTGAGTTGTTGTAAAGCTTTGATGAGAAAGACAGAAGCAATATTAGAATAACCAATTAACTTTTTTCCAATTTGTTGTTCTATTTTTGGTAATATATTATGTCGATTTAGGAATTTCTGAAACCTCATATAAGGAGGATTACAAATAATCGCATCAAAATAGACAATATCTGATTCAAGATAATCTCTATTAATAATATTTATATTTTTCTTGTTTTTATCATAATTCCAATAACTCAGAATATTATTATCAATTTCATATCCTGTAAAATGCCATTGATAATCCAAGTTTATTTTGCTTATTTCTTCATAAAAAATACCTAAACCAAAAGCGGGATCTAGTATGGTTTTTGGTTTATTTTCTGTTACCCATTTAGCCATAATATGAGCAACTAATGATGGAGTAAAAAATTGTCCATACTCTTTTCTATAACTAATTGGAGTATTGATAAGATAATCAGATTTATGCATTGATAATATCCTTCATAAAAACTTCTTTATTAAGATAACCTTTTCCTCCTTGAAAGGTTACATAAAATAGTAAACGTCCTCTATCTAATTCTTTTAATTCTGATTTATGTTGTGGAATCTTAATTTTTTCTATAACTTCTTTTCCTACATTAACATTAACTTTAATTGTTGTTTTCCCTTGATTTTTTACATCCCTTTCA
>JAAUYB010139664.1_pt1 | contig 16121 bp, 18 predicted proteins | sample 7278071 | NCBI WGS metagenome assembly JAAUYB01 (sample SAMN14350121, study PRJNA611818) | marine sediment metagenome | isolation source: surface marine sediment (1.8m) | place: French Polynesia: Moorea | collected 2018-08
CTTGCCTCGTCGATGGACGGCACAACCGACCCCGACACAATTGTCGAGACGGTGAAGATCGACAAGCACGGGATCAGCCCGACGCTGAAAGACATCAAACCCAACGTGCTGATCTGCGATATCGAGGGCGCCGAGGCCGATTTGATCCCAGCCGGCGATTGGTCAAACCTGCGGGTTGCGGTGATCGAGCTGCACCCGCAATGGATTGGCCAATCGGGGGTGCAAGCGGTGTTTGACGCCATGCACAAGGCGGGCCTGACGTATTTCCCCAAAGCGTCCGAGGCCAAGGTCGTGTCGTTCCGCAAAGGCTGGTAGCGCCAAATGAAGATCGTCGCGGTTCTCTGCGTCCGCAACGAGGCCGCCTTTCTGCTGGATTGGCTGGCCCACCACCTGACCTGCGGGGTCAGCCACGTGGTAGCGCTGTCGAATGATTGCGAAGACGGCACCGACGTCATGCTCGACCGGCTGGCCGAGATGGGCCTTGTCACGCATCTCCGCAACACAGGCCCCTATGACAAGGGCGGCATTCAGTTCACCGGGCTGAAATTGGCTGACAAGCTACCCGTGGTGCGCAAGGCCGACTGGCTGCTGCCGCTGGACGTGGATGAATTTGTCAACGTCCATGTGGGGGGTGGCACCCTGCCCGAGCTGATCGCCGCCCTGCCCGAGGCGACGGCCATCACGCTGACCTGGAGGCTATTCGGCAATAACGGCGTGGTCCGCTATGCCGACACGCCGGTGCCGCATCAGTTCCCAAAGGCCGCGCCTGTCGTGATGTACTGGCCCTGGCGGGCCGCGATGTTCAAGACATTGTATCGCAACGATAAAACCTATCGCAATCTCGGCGTGCACAGGCCCCGCAATCCGCATGATGAGCGGCTGAAACAGGCCCGCTGGTTCGATGGCGAAGGCCGCGAGCTTGATCCGCTGTTTCACACCAAACGCATCTTTTCCAATTTTGGCCGGTCGAACTATGCGCTGGCGCAGCTCAACCACTATCCGCTGGGCGCGATGGAAAGCTTTGTGCTCAAGGCCGCGCGCGGGCGGGCGGTGCATTCCGACCATTTGCTGGGGCTGGATTACTGGGTGGAGCGCAATTGGAACATCGAAACAGACGACTCGATCCACCGTTATGACACCCCCGTCGCTGCCAAACGCGAGGAGCTGGCCGCAGACCCGGTTCTCGCCGATCTGCACGCCAAGGCGGTGGCCTGGCGGCAGGCCAAGCTCGACGCCCTGCTGCATCTGGAGCCCTATCGCGCGCTCTTTGCCCGGCTGCTGATGGCCCCGCCATCGCAACCTGTCCCGCGTGCGGCGGCGCAGATGCTGGCCGGATACGGCACCCGTGCGCGGCAGGCGAAAGAGGGCTAATCTGCTCGGAATTTCCGTGCTTTCTGCACAATTTGGCCTCAAATCCCCGGCATTTTCCGCCTCAAGACCAGCGCCATTCCCAGAAGTTGCTGGCTTCGAGGACACACGGGCATGCAAGATCAGAACCAGGATTTCCCCCCGAATTTGACGGGTCTGAGCCGCAGCGAATGGCTGGCGGCGTTGCGCAAGATCGGTGAAAGCAATGGGTTTGCCGAACCGCTGGGCAAAAAGCATGCCGCGATCTTTGTCGAACAGGGTGACACCCTGCTGGTCAGTTTTGAGACAATGGAAGGGGTTGAGACCCTCTCCGAGACGCGCACCCCGCTGGGCTTTGACATGGTGGCGCGCGAAGGCTGGTCACATCTGGCCCTTCTCAGCCATGGCGACACCTGGTTCCGTGACCCGCGGGTCTGGGGCTTTTTCGATCAGCTGTTGGATGACGGGTTTTTCGACGATTTCGATAATGTAGTGTTCTACGGCGCCGGCTCCTGCGGCTATGCCGCCGCCGCCTATTCGGTGGCCAGCCCCGGCGCGCGTGTGCTCGTGGTCCAGCCGCAAGCCACGCTCGACCCGCGTGTGACCGAATGGGATGACCGGTTTTCCCATCAGCGCCGCCGCGATTTCACCACGCGCTACGGCTATGCGCCCGACATGCTGGACGCAGCACACCACGCCCATGTGCTTTATGACCCGCGCGAACGGATGGATGCGATGCATTCCGCGCTGTTCGAGCGCCGCAGTATCAGCCGCTATCGCCTGCCCTTTATGGGCGGCGCGCTGCAGGGCGATTTATATGAGCTGGAACTGCTGCCCGCGCTGCTCAAGGCCGTGGCCGAAGATGGGCTGAACACCGACAGTTTCGCCAAGCTCTATCGCACCCGCCGCGAACACCCGCCTTACCTGCGCAAGTTGATGCAGCGGCTGGATGCCGATGGCCGGACCGAGATGACGCGTATGCTCTGCCAGAACGTCGTCGCGCGGATGTACGCACCAAAGTTCCGCCGCCGCCTGGCGCAGATCGAAGCGCAGGACGATCAGGCCTGACGGTTGGTCAGCAGATTGCGGATCTCGGCCTGGAAATAGCCCAGGAACGCCCCCAGCACGAAGAGCACCGGGCTGACCGAGACATTCCCCAGCATCAGCACAATCGCGGCCACCAGTAACGTGGCGCAGAGCGACGCAACGCGGCGCCCGGCGGCATCGGGCAACCGCTCTTCACCTAAGGCGCGGATCAGCATCTCGACCACCTTGGGCTCGGCCGGTTTGGCCGCCCACCCGGCCAGAACCGCGCAAATCAAGGTCAGGATCATCTTGGCATCCTTCCGTTTGGTTCCCCGGCGCTATCTAAGCGCCAATGGGCGCGCGCGACAATGCTCTGGCGTGGCTAGGGCCGTCATGCTAACGCGCAAGACATGGAACAGATCACCCTTCGCCGTCCCGATGACTGGCACCTGCACCTGCGCGACGGCGCGATGCTGCGCGCCGTCGCCCCGGAATCCGCCCGCCATTTCACCCGCGCGATCATCATGCCCAACCTTGTCCCGCCGGTGGTGACCGGCGCCGACGCCGCCGCCTATCGCGACCGGATTATGGCCGCCCTGCCCCAGGACACGGCGTTTACCCCACTGATGACGCTCTACCTGACCGAGGACACCGATCCGGACGACGTGGCGCAGGCGCATGGCGATGGGATCATCACCTCGGTGAAGCTGTACCCGGCGGGTGCCACAACCAACTCAGCCTCGGGTGTGCGGGATTTCGACAAGGTGCGCCCGGTGCTGGAGCGGATGGCCGAGATCGGCTGCCCGCTCTGTGTGCATGGCGAGGTGACGGATAACGAGATCGACATCTTTGACCGTGAGGCGGTGTTTATCGACCGCGTGCTTGACCCCATTCGCCGCACCACGCCTGGCCTGCGCGTGGTGATGGAACATATCACCACGCGGCAAGGCGTCGAGTATGCGCGCAGCGGCGGCCCGGATCTGGGCGCAACAATCACCACGCATCACCTGGTGATCAACCGGAATCACATCCTCGCGGGTGGGATCAAACCGCATTACTACTGCCTGCCGGTGGCCAAGCGCGAAGAGCACCGCCTCGCCCTGCGCGCCGCGGCGACCTCGGGTGATCCGACCTATTTCCTCGGCACCGACTCGGCCCCACATACCGATCCTTTGAAGGAGCAGGCCTGCGGCTGTGCCGGTTGCTTTACCGCCACCAACACCATGTCGGTACTGGCGGAAGTATTTGAGCAGGAAGGCGCGCTGGACAAGCTTGAGGCGTTTACCTCGTTGAATGGACCGGCTTTTTACGGGCTGCCGGTGAATGAGGTGCAGATGCGATTGGTGAAAGGGGATCCGGTCAGCTACCCCGAAAAGATCGCCACCGATGACGGGCCGGTGACGGTGTTTGATCCGCAAATGCCGTTGCACTGGCGGGTGGCGGAGTGACTTTCGGGGCTCTGCCCCGGACCCCGAGGTATTTGAAAACCAGAGAAGACAGGACCGCGCATACAGCCCCCAGCGGTGTGACAGGCGCAGAAAGGACGATGCGATGATCCCCTCCAGCTATCCCGACGCCAAGGAAATGGCCCGCCTGACCGCGCGCATGCTGTGGGAGATCGAGGCCGTCAACTTCATGCAAGGCGAACCGTTCAAGCTCGCCTCCGGCCAGCTCAGCCCAGTCTATATCGACTGCCGCAAGCTGATTTCCTACCCGCGCATCCGCAGCACGTTGATGGATTTCCTGACCGTCACGGTGATGCGCAACGCAGGGTTCGAGGTGTTTGACAACATCGCCGGGGGTGAGACCGCAGGCATCCCCTTTGCCGCGCTGGTGGCGGAGCGGATGGGCCTGCCGATGACCTATGTGCGCAAGAAACCCAAAGGCTATGGCAAAAACGCCCGGATCGAGGGTGCGATGCGCGAAGGCCAACGGGTGCTGCTGGTCGAGGATCTGACCACCGATGGCGGATCAAAGCTGTCTTTTGTCGATGCGATCCGCGACACCGGCGCCACCTGCGGGCACACGGCGGTGATTTTCTACTACGGCATCTTTTCTGAGACGCTGAAAACGCTGGGCGATCATGGCGTGGAGCTGCACCATCTCTGCACATGGTGGGAGGTGCTGGATGAGGCGCCGGAAAGACACGCAGGCGTGCTGGCAGAGGTCAGGGCGTTCCTCAACGATCCACATGGCTGGCGCGCCGCGCAGGGCTGAGCCGTTAACTTTTTAACGGTTTTGTGACAATCGTTCTGGACTGTGATCGGCACGCCACGCGACTCATTTAGTCTATCTATATGTTGACCAAACCCCGTATTGTCTGACAAGATGATGTGGTTTCCGGGGTCCACAGGTTTTCCCCAGATATATCCCGATTCCCCTTGTTGAGCCGTCAGTCTAGGACGTCAGGTGGGAAATGTAGGGGGGAGCAGTATGAACGAAATCACCAGTATCAATCCGACCGGCGCCCAGATCGACGCCCCCGAGACCATGCCGCATTCGATCGAGGCCGAGCAGCAATTGCTGGGCGCGATCCTGACCAATAACGACATTTACGACCGTATCGCCGCGATCATCGGCCATCAGCATTTCTTTGACCCGGTGCATGCGCGGATCTTTGAAATCTCCGCCGCGCGCATCGCCAAGAATAACCTCGCTTCACCCGTGACGCTGAAGGCGTTTATGGAGGATGACGAGGGGCTGAAAGAGCTGGGTGGGCCAGCGTATCTGGCACGTCTGGCGGGGGCCGCGGTCAGCTCGTTTGCCGTGCGCGACTACGCGCAGATGATCTATGACATGGCGATCCGGCGAGATCTGATCCGGCTGGGGCGCGATATCTCGGACCGGGCGGCCAAGGTTGATGTGGCGTCCGAGCCGCGCGAACAGATTGTCGAGGCGGAACAGGCGCTTTACGCTTTGGCCGAACAGGGCCAAACCGAAAGTGGTTTTCAAAGCTTTCTTAAGGCCGTAACGGACGCTGTTAATGTCGCCAACGCGGCCTATCAACGTGAAGGTGGGCTGGCGGGTATCTCGACCGGGTTGATGGATATGGACCGCAAGCTGGGTGGGCTGCACAAGTCTGACCTGCTGATCCTCGCCGGGCGGCCCTCGATGGGGAAAACCTCGCTGGCGACCAATGTGGCGTTCAACATTGCCAAGGCCTACAAGAAAGGCACCCGCCCCGACGGCACTGAAGGCACGATCGAAGGCGGCGTGGTTGGCTTTTACAGCCTGGAAATGAGCGCCGAGCAGCTGGCCGCGCGGATCCTGTCAGAGGCCGCCGAGGTACCCAGCGAACAAATCCGCCGCGGCGACATGACCGAAACCGAGTTCCGCCGCTTTGTCGATGCTGCGAAAAGCCTCGAGGCCTGCCCGCTTTACATCGACGACACGCCGGCGCTGCCGATCTCGCAGCTCGCGGCGCGCGCCCGGCGGCTGAAACGCACGCACGGGCTGGATCTGCTGATCGTCGACTATCTGCAGCTTGTCCGCCCCGCGAGCGCCAAGGACAGCCGAGTGAACGAGGTCAGCGAAATCACTCAAGGGCTCAAGGCCATCGCCAAAGAGCTCGACATCCCGGTCGTTGCCCTCTCGCAGCTCAGCCGGCAGGTCGAGTCACGCGAGGATAAACGCCCGCAGCTCTCGGACCTGCGCGAATCGGGTTCGATTGAGCAGGACGCGGACGTTGTGATGTTCGTGTTCCGCGAAGAATACTACAAAGAGCGTGAGAAACCGGGTGATCACGACCTGGAAAAGATGGCGCAATGGCAGGAAGAGATGGAGCGCCTGCACGGCAAGGCCGAGGTCATCATCGGCAAGCAACGCCACGGGCCGATCGGCACGGTCGAGCTGTCGTTCGAAGGCCAGTTCACCCGCTTTGGCAACCTGGTCAAACCCTGGCAGCAACAGGCAGACGATCAGTTCTGATGACGATCACCGGCGTGAACCATATCACGCTGGTGGTTGCTGACCTGCCGCGCGCGGTTGGGTTCTACACCTCGGTTTTGGGCGCTGAGCAGCGTACGGAAAGCGATCGCAGCGTCTATCTGGAGCTCGGCGCTTTGTGGCTCTGCCTGGAAAAAGGCACGCCGGCGCCGGCGCAGGATGACAGCCACATTGCTTTCAGTTGCTCTGAGGCGGCGTTTGCCGAATTGACGTCCCGACTCTCCGAGGCCGCGCCGCTCTGGAAGACCAACACATCGGAGGGCGCATCGCTCTATTTCTGCGATCCGGATGGGCACAAGCTTGAGTTACATGTGGGCGAGCTGCCCTCTCGGCTGGCGCATTATGCGGCGCATCCTGACAAAGGCGTGCGCGTGCTCTGACGCGGGCTTAGACCGCGACCATGCCGCCAAACGGGGTCTCGGTTTCCCACCCGTCACCCAGCTCACGCAGCGCCATGGCCGCGCGGATGCAGCCGGAATGGGTGACGATCAGCGCGCCTGCGGGGGCACTGGCCAACCCCGTTTCGACCCGGGCGGCGAGTTGCGCGACGCTCTCGCCACCATGGCCGTTGAAGCCGTGGAAATCCGCCGCCCAAGCATCCAGTTCCAGGCGCGGAATCGCGTCCCAGCGGATGCCCTCCCAGGCGCCAAAATCCATTTCAATCCAATGCTCTGCGTAGCGCAGCTCAACCTGGACATGGCTTGCGATCCGCTCTGCCAGAAGCCGGCAGCGGGTCAGCGGCGAGGTCAGGATCGCGCTCGGGTGCGGCACCAACGCAAGCACCTGCTGCACCTCGTCCTCGAAGCTTGCGGCCAAATGCAGGTCGGTCCGGCCATAGCAGGTGCCCGGGGCCACGTCCGGCGTGGTATGGCGCAACAGGGTCAGAGCCACGCGACCGCCCCGAGATAGAGCCCCAGTTCCCCCATCTGCTGGGTGCCTCCGAGGCAATCGCCGGTATAGCCGCCGAGTTTGCGCACAAACACCCAACGCCAGGCTTGGGCCAGCGCGATGCAGCCGAGTGCTGCGCAGAACGCCAGCCCGGGGCCGAGGGTGACGATCAGCCCGCAGAGGATCACAAACGCCGTCGCCAGCGCCACGCGATAGCCATCCGGCGTGACCGATGGCGCCACGAATTTTGCGCCAACATCGCGGGCATAGCGGGTGGTGGCGATGATGTGCACCGCCGCCATCCGCCCCATCCCATGCCCGACCACGAGCAAGATCGCCGCAACCCCCGGCTGCACCGACGCGAGCAGCGCCACCTTCAACGCCAGCACCGTGCCGAGGGTGACCGCGCCATACGTGCCGATCCGAGAATCGCGCATGATCTCCAGCGCGCGCTCGGCCGTCAGCCCGCCGCCGATCCCATCGGCGGCATCGGCCAGCCCGTCCTCGTGAAAGGCACCGGTCGCCAGAAGGGTCGCCGCCAGCGACAGCAGCACGGCCACAAGCGGCGGCAGGGCCAGCGCGGAGATCAGCAGGACCGCGGCGCCAATCGCGCCGATCAGCACGCCTACCAACGGGTAATACTTCGTCGCGCGGATCAGCAGGTCGTCAGAAAACGGCAAGTCACGCGGCACCGGCAGCCGGGTCAGGAACTGCACGGCCAGCAAAAACAGCTCCCACTCGATGCGGATGGGATGCTTCATGTGGCCCCGGACACGCCCGCCTCGTCGAAGGAGGCCATGTCGTTCAGCATTTCGACGGCGGCGCGGATCAGGGGCCAGGCGAGGGCTGCGCCGGTGCCCTCGCCGAGCCGCAGGTCCAGCTGCAAGAGCGGCTCGGCCTGCAGCGCTTTCAGCAAAGCGCCATGCCCGGCCTCGGCTGAGCGGTGGCAGAACACCATTGCCGCCTGTGCCTCGGGCCGCAACTGCGTGGCAACCAGCGCGGCAGCTGTGGCGATAAAGCCATCGACCAGCACCAACCGACCGGCCGCCGCCGCGCCCAGCATTGCGCCGGTCATCATGGCGATCTCGAACCCGCCAAACTCTGCCAAAGCCTGTTCAGGCGTCATCGCCCCCGGCACGCGCTGCCGCGCCGCCTGCAAGACCGCCAGCTTGCGGGCCAGCCCGCCATCGTCGAGGCCTGTGCCGCGGCCCACAAGCTCGTCCAAGGGGAGGCCTGTCAACACATGGCCCAACATTGCCGCAGACGACGTGTTACCGATCCCCATCTCGCCAAACGCCATGGCGTCGAACGCGCCCTCCGCGCCCAACGCTGCGCCTGTTTTCAAAGCGCGGTCCACAACCTCTGCCGACATGGCGGGGCCGTCCAGGAACGAGGCCGTACCCTCACCCAAAGCCGCTTCGGTCACCTCTGGCAGGTCAAACGGCCCGCCCCGGACGCCGGCATTGACCACCTGCAACTCCACGCCCTGCACCCGGCAAAACACATTCGCCGCGGCCCCGCCGCTGGCGAAATTCGACACCATCTGGCGCGTCACCTCGGACGGATAGGCCGAGACACCCGCCGCGGCAATGCCGTGATCAGCGGCGAAGATCACCAACCGGCAGCGCGCCATCCGCGGGGTCAAGCTGGCTTGTAAGCGCGCGACCTGCGCGGCCAAATCCTCGATCCGGCCCAAGGCGCCCAAGGGCTTGGTCTTGGTGTCGATCTTGCGGCGCAGCGCCTGTTCGAATGCAGCGTTGTCGGCGTCCTTCATTCTGCCGCTTTAGCGCCGACCCCGCGCCTCGGCAAGCGCGCAGGCCCGATTTGCCCTTGACCCCATGGTTGAGCGTGCCAAGACAGGCGCCATGGCACAGTCCCGTTTGACCATCGACCTCGACGCGCTTTGCGCCAATTGGCGCCGCCTGAACGACGCCGGCAGCGCCGAAACCGGCGCGGTGGTCAAGGCCGACGCCTATGGGCTGGGGATCGACCAGGTCGCCCCGGCACTGGCAAGGGCCGGCGCGCGACAGTTCTTTGTCGCCATCGCCGAAGAAGGCGCCGCGCTGCGCCGGGTGCTGGGCCCGGGGCCCGAAATCAGCGTCTTTGCCGGGCATATGGCGGGTGATGCGGCGCTGATCCGCGACGCCAACCTGACGCCAATGCTGAATTCCATCGACCAGATGCTGCGCCATGTGGAGGGCCTGCCGGGCCATCCCTTTGGCATCCAACTGGACACCGGCATGAACCGGTTGGGCATGGAGCCCAGCGAATGGTCGGCCCTGCGGGACATCGCCCTGGCGCAGAACCCGACGCTGGTGATGAGCCACCTGGCCTGCGCCGATGAGCCCGAGCATCCGATGAACGCCCAGCAATTGCGGGCCTTTCGCGAGATGAGTGACGGGATCGAGGCGCCACGCTCCTTTGCCGCGACGGGCGGTGTGCTGCTGGGGGCGGGGTATCACTTTGACGTCACGCGGCCCGGGATCGGCCTCTACGGCGGCCTGCCTTTTGCCGAGGCGCGCCCGGTGGTGGAGCTGTCCCTGCCGGTGATCCAGATCCGCGACGTCGAGCCCGGCGAAACCGTGGGCTATGGCAACAGCTGGACCGCGACAAAGCCGACCCGCGTGGCCACTGTGAATGCCGGCTACGCCGACGGCATTCTGCGTGCCATGGGGCCTGACGCGACGCTGTGGGCCGGAGGGACGCGCTGCAAGGTGGTGGGGCGGATTTCGATGGATTCGATCTGCGTTGACGTCACCGAGGTGGAAGAGGCGCCGGACGCGCTGGAGTTGCTTGGTCCGCATCAATCCATCGACCACCTGGCGGAATGGGCGGGCACCATCGGCTACGAAATCCTCACCTCGCTCGCGGCGCGGTACGACCGGCGCTATATCGGCGGATGACGTCGCTGGGGGCACTTGGCCGGGCCACCCTGGTCTTTCTGGCGGCGGTTGGGCGGGTCGCGCTCTTTGCGCTGGATGGCTTCAGCCATATGGTCCGCCCGCCCTTCTATGGCCGCGAATTTGCCCTGGCGCTTTTGCATATCGGCTGGCTGTCGCTGCCGGTAGTGGCGCTGACGGCAATCTTTACCGGCGCGGCGCTGGCGTTGCAGATCTATGCCGGCGGCGCGCGTTTCAACGCCGAGGCGGTAGTGCCTCAGATCGTCGCCATCGGCATGGTGCGTGAGCTGGGCCCCGTACTGGTCGGGTTGATGATCGCCGCGCGCGTGACCTCGAGCATCGCCGCCGAGATCGCCACCATGCGGGTGACCGAACAGATCGACGCCTTGGTGACTTTGTCGACCCACCCGATGAAATACCTCACCGCGCCGCGGGTGCTGGCGGCACTGATCGTGGTGCCGATCCTGACCGGCGTGGGTGACGTGATCGGCATCTTTGGCGGCTATGCGGTGGCCACCGGATCGCTGGGTTTTAACCCTGCGGCCTATCTGAAAAACACCATCGACTTTCTTGAACCGCTCGACATCATCTCGTCGCTGGTCAAGGGCTGTGTGTTTGGCGGCATCGCCGCGATGATGGGCTGTTACTACGGCATGCATTCGGGCCGCGGCGCGCAGGGTGTGGGCCGCGCCACGAAGGATTCGGTCGAGGTCGCCGCGGTGCTGATCCTGGCGGCCAACTTCATTCTGACGGGGCTGTTTTTCTCGCTATGATCTCATTGTCCGATGTCAGAAAGTCCTTTGATGACAATCACGTGCTGCGCGGTGTTAATCTAATCATCGAGAGCGGCACGTCGATGGTGATCATCGGCGGTTCGGGTACGGGCAAGTCGGTGGTGCTGAAATGTATACTTGGCTTGATGCGGCATGACGCGGGCAGCATCACGCTGGATGGCCAGGACGTCACAACCGCCGACCGCGATGCCTTTCTGGCGCGATTCGGCATGCTGTTTCAGGGCGGCGCTTTGTTCGATAGCCTGCCGGTCTGGCAAAACGTCGCCTTCCGCCTCTTACGCGGCAGCCTGAAGCGCCCACGCGACGAAGCCCGCGAGATCGCCATCGAAAAGCTGCGCCGCGTCGGCCTGAAACCCGAAAACGCCGACAAATTCCCGGCCGAACTCTCGGGCGGCATGCAAAAACGCGTGGGCCTCGCCCGCGCCATCGCCGCCGAGCCCGAGATCATCTTTTTTGATGAACCCACCACAGGCCTCGACCCGATCATGTCGGGGGTGATCAACGAGCTGATCCGCGAAATCGTGGTCGAGATGGGCGCCACGGCGATGACCATCACGCATGACATGTCGAGCGTCCGCGCCATTGCCGACAATGTGGCGATGCTGCACGATGGCGTCATCCAATGGACGGGCCCGGTTGGCGACATGGACCAAAGCGGCGATCCCTATCTTGCCCAGTTCATCTCTGGCAGCGCCGATGGGCCGATTGAAAGCGTGAGGTAATCGATGGAACCCAAAGCTAAGCTAATGGATTGTTTAGATAAATTAAAGTACTGCTGGAGTAATGAAGTTGCGCAGGCCTCACCGGTATTTCAAGGTCGATCGAAGGCAAGTTTTGCAGAAGAAGAAACTTCCAAGACTATGCTGGTCTTGATGATTCAGATTGAACATATCGCAAAACAGCTAGGATACACGTGCGAGGCTCCAAATGTGCTGCCTTCGGAATTGGACGTTCATATCGTCGACAACTTTTTGAACAAGAACGAAGACCTATTTGGAGCTATTCGGGAAGAGTTGGATGAAACCGAAAGACAAACTGCTCTCGCTGATTTGAAAACTGCTGCGCTCAAGGAGTTGGAAGATACGCCGCTCTTGGCTGAAGAAGCGGACTTCATTCGTCTGGAACCGCCACAACGAACTAAAATCCAGGCCTCGCTCGACAAACTGCGCGACATGATTTCAGAGGCCGACGATTTGGAAGAGGATCACCGGTATCGATTGCTTCGGCGAACCACCCAGCTTCAGGATGAACTAAACAAGGAGGTTTCGACATTCTTTCGCACTTTGGGTCAAATGGTCTTTCTTGCGGATAGCATTGGAAAGGCGGGCGATAAACTGAAGCCCGCGGTGGATCGCGCACGAGAAATCACTGAAATGTTTTCGTTTTTCAAATCGGACAACGCTCAGATATCGGCTGACGCAAAACCAAAACAAATTGAGGACAAGTCAGACACCGAGGAATAAACCACTTGCCCCCGTCCGATCCGGTTGCCGTGAGCTTTGTCTTCTTCAAGACATACCTGTTTCTAGAAATCCTCGCCGTCCTGGCCCTGATCCGCGTCGTTCTGGGCGAAGGGTTGGCGCGGTGGCCGGCCTTGGTGGCGTTGATCATGGCGGTGGGTGGGTTGGTGGCGCTAATTGCGCCGGCAGAGGGGGTGAGCGTGGGGCCCTTCACAATCGCCGCAGTCCAAGGCACCGGCATGGCGGCGCTTTTGGTACCCGCGGCGGTCTTTTCGGTGTCCTCGGTGCTGCCACGCGCCCGCTGGCGCTGGATGGACGCGGTGCATGGCGTGATGCTCTGCCTGTTGCTGGGGCTTTGGTGGGGGATGTCGTGACCGCGCTGCGCTGGTTGAACCTGTCGCTCTTGCTGCTCTACCCCGTCGCCTGGGGAGCACCCCTGATGCGCGCAGGCCTCTTGCCGCTGTTCGGCTTGAACGAGATCAGCGTGATCTCGGGCCTGCAGGCGCTGTGGGACAGTGACATCTTCCTCGCACTGGTGGTCACGCTCTTTGGCCTCGTGGCGCCCCTGCTAAAGACCCTGGGGCTGGCGCTGATCCAGTTTCACATGCTGAGCACCCGCGCCTTGCCCGCCGTCAATCTGCTCGGCAAACTCGCCATGGCCGACATCTTTCTCATCGCGCTCTACATCACCGTCGCCAAAGGCGTTGGCGTTGGGCGGATCGAGGTGGCCTGGGGGCTTTACCTCTTCACCTTTTGCATCCTCGCCTCAATCGCCCTCGGCATCGCCACGGCCCGCAGCCTGAAAAGCCGCTAAACCGCCGATTGGCCTGCCCGCAAGGATAATGCATAAGGCGCGGGAACGCGTCGGAAAGGAGCCCCATGGCCAAGACCCCTGCCCGCTTTGTCTGCCAGTCCTGCGGGGCGGTGACCTCAAAATGGTCGGGCCGCTGCGATTCCTGCGGCGAATGGAACAGCATTGTCGAGGAAACGCCGCTTGCCGCCGGGCCAAAGTCGAAAACGCTGGGTGGTCGAGGGCGCAGTGTACCCTTGAGCGATCTGTCGAGTTCCGAGGCGCCACCGCCGCGCACCGCCTGCCAGTTGGCTGAGCTTGACCGCGTGTTGGGCGGGGGCCTCGTGCCTGCCAGCGCCGTTCTGGTGGGTGGCGATCCGGGGATCGGCAAATCGACGCTTCTGTTGCAGGCCGCCGCGGCCTTTGCCCAAGCCGGGCTCAAGGTCGTCTATGCCAGCGGCGAAGAGGCCAGCGCCCAGGTCCGCCTGCGGGCGCAAAGGCTGGGGCTGGCCAACGCACCGGTGAAACTGGCGGCGGAGACGAACCTGCGCGACATCCTCACGACGCTGGATGAGGAACGCCCCGATCTGGCGATCATCGATTCGATCCAGACCATGTGGGCCGACAATGTCGACAGCGCGCCGGGGTCGGTCAGCCAGGTCCGCGCCGCCGCGCATGAGCTGACGAGCTTTGCCAAACGCCGCGGCAGTTCGGTGATCATGGTGGGGCATGTCACCAAAGAGGGCCAAATCGCCGGGCCGCGGGTGGTCGAACACATGGTCGACACGGTGCTCTATTTCGAAGGCGAACGCGGCCACCAGTTCCGCATCCTGCGCAGTGTGAAAAACCGCTTTGGGCCCGCGGATGAAATCGGTGTCTTTGAGATGACGGGCGGCGGCCTCGCCGAAGTCACCAACCCCTCGGCTTTGTTCCTGTCCGAACGCGGCACCCCTGCCCCAGGATCGGTGGTCTTTGCCGGGATCGAAGGCACGCGGCCGGTGCTGGTCGAGCTGCAGGCCCTCGTCGCCCCCAGCCCGCTCAGCCAGCCGCGCCGGTCGGTCGTGGGCTGGGATGGCGGGCGCCTGGCGATGATCCTCGCGGTGCTCGAATCGCGCTGCGGCATCCCGTTTGCCGGGCTCGACGTCTATCTGAACGTCGCCGGGGGGATGAAAATCAACGAACCCGCGGCCGATCTGGCTGTGGCCGCTGCGCTACTTTCCGCCCGTGAGGACGCCGCCCTGCCCCCCGAGACTGTCGTTTTCGGCGAAATCAGCCTATCAGGGGCCCTGCGTCCCGTTGGACAAACCGAAAACCGGTTGAAAGAGGCGCAAAAACTTGGTTTCTCCACCGCAATCCTGCCCGCAGGCGGCAAGGCGACCGGTGTGAACGGTATGACACTGTCGCAAAAAACCGATCTTGCGACATTTGTGGGCGAAGTATTCGGCGCCGGTTAACAGGCGTCCCGGGCAGCAAAGGGCGATAAGCAGATGGAAGGCTTTACCGTAGTCGATGGGGGTGTCGCCGTCATTGTCGTGCTCTCGGCGCTGCTGGCCTACTCCCGCGGTCTGGTGCGCGAGGCGATGGCCATCGCCGGCTGGATTGTGGCGGCCATCGCGGCCTTCGTCTTTGCCCCGCAGGTGCAGCCGCTGGTCAAAGAGTTGCCGGTGATCGGCACCTTCCTCGCCGACAGCTGCGAATTGTCGATCATCGCCGCCTTTGCGGCGGTGTTCACCGTCGCACTGGTGATCACATCGCTTTTCACCCCGCTCTTTTCGTCTCTGGTGCAGCGTTCAGCCGTTGGCGGCCTAGACCAGGCGCTGGGGTTCTTTTTCGGCGTCGCGCGGGGCATCCTGCTCGTGGCGATCGGGTTTTTCGTCTATGAAACCGTGATCACCGCGCAGGACATCCCGATGATCGATGACAGCCGGTCTGCTGCCGTGTTCTCGCAGTTCACCGACCGGATCGAGCAGCAGAACCCCGAACAGGCCCTGGGGTGGATCACTGCGCAATACGAACAACTGGTGGGTGTTTGCAGCGCGCCGGCAGGCTCCAGCACCTGACAGGCGTGCCCGCGACGCATCGCGCAACACTTGATTTGTGATCCTTTCGTGACACATGACGCGGCAGCCCTTATGCAAGGGTCAAGACACCTGTTAAGGATTCGGAGCTGCCCTTGTCCGACCTCACGTTGCCGCCCGCCCATCCGTTTGATTTCGACGCTGTCGATGGCGACAAGCTGAAAGAGGAATGCGGGATTTTCGGGGTTGTCGGTGTCACCGACGCCGCGAATTTCGTGGCCCTTGGCCTGCACGCCTTGCAGCATCGCGGGCAAGAGGCCGGCGGCATTGTCAGCCATGACCCTCAGACCGGCTTTAACAACGCCCGGCGCTTTGGCTATGTGCGCGACAACTTCACCAAACAATCGCTGATGGAGACGCTGCCAGGCCAGCTCGCCATCGGCCATGTGCGCTATTCCACCGCCGGATCGAAAGGCCAGACCGCGATCCGCGATGTGCAGCCGTTTTTTGGCGAATTTTCCATGGGTGGAGCCGCGATTGCCCATAACGGCAACATCACCAATGCCGACGCGCTGCGGCGCGAGCTGATCGAGCGCGGCTCGATCTTTCAGAGCTCATCCGACAGCGAGTGTATCATCCACCTGATGGCGCGATCCTTGCAGCGCGACATCCCTTCCCGCATGGAAGACGCCCTGCGCCGTGTTGAAGGCGCGTTTTCCGTGGTGGCGATGACACGGACCAAGCTGATCGGCGTGCGCGACGCCTTCGGGGTGCGGCCACTCGTACTGGGCCGGATTGGCGACGAAGGCTGGGCGCTGGCTTCGGAGACCTGTGCGCTCGACATCATCGGGGCCGATTTCGTGCGTGAGATCGAGCCGGGCGAGATGGTTGTGATCGAGCATGACGAGATTACCAGCCACCGCCCGTTCGAGCAGAAGACATCGCGCTTCTGC
>JAAUYB010079345.1_pt1 | contig 16091 bp, 17 predicted proteins | sample 7278071 | NCBI WGS metagenome assembly JAAUYB01 (sample SAMN14350121, study PRJNA611818) | marine sediment metagenome | isolation source: surface marine sediment (1.8m) | place: French Polynesia: Moorea | collected 2018-08
CGATGCCGAGATGACGCGCGCCGTGCGCGAGGCGATCAACACGCTCGGCACCGAGATCGCCGCCGAGGCCAACATCGAACCCACGCACATCATGGAGACCGTCTTTGTCTGCAACCCGGTGATGCACCACCTGCTTCTGGGCATCGACCCGGTCGAACTGGGCCAGGCGCCCTTTGCGCTCGCCACGTCAGAGGCGCTGTCGCTCGATGCACGCGAGCTCGATCTCGGCGCCATCAACCCCGCCGCACGCGTCTATATCCTGCCCTGCATCGCCGGCCATGTCGGCGCCGACGCCGCCGCTGTCGCGCTGTCGGAGGAACCCGACAAATCCGACGACCTGGTGCTGGTCGTCGATGTCGGCACCAACGCCGAGATCTTGCTGGGTGACAAGACCCGCGTGCTTGCCTGTTCCTCGCCCACCGGGCCCGCCTTCGAGGGCGCGCAGATCTCTTCCGGCCAGCGCGCCGCGCCCGGCGCCATCGAGCGCGTCGAGATCGACCCGGTCAGCAAAGAGCCGCGCTTCAAGGTGATCGGCTGCGATCTGTGGTCCACCGAAGACGGCTTCGCCGAGGCCACCGCCGTGACCGGCATCACCGGCATCTGCGGCTCGGGCATTATCGAGGCGGTGGCCGAGCTGCGCATCGCCGGCCTTTTGGACGACTCCGGCCTGATCGGGTCGGCGACCCAAACCGGCACCGACCGCTGCGTGCCCGAAGGGCGCACCCACGCCTACGTCATCCACGATGCCAGCGCCGAGGGCGGCCCGCGCATCACCGTGACCCAGGGTGACATCCGCGCCATTCAGCTGGCAAAATCAGCGCTTTACGCCGGTGCGCGCCTCTTGATGGACGAACGCGGCGTCGACAAGGTCGACCGCGTGGTGCTGGCCGGGGCCTTTGGCGCGCATATCAGCGCCAAACACGCCATGGTGCTGGGCATGATCCCCGACGTACCTCTCGACAAGGTCACCTCCGCCGGCAACGCCGCCGGCACCGGCGCCCGTATCGCGCTCTGCAACCTCGGCGCCCGGGCCGAGGTCGAACGCATGGTGCGCCAGATCACCAAGGTCGAAACCGCGATCGAGCCCAAGTTCCAGGACCACTTCGTCGCCGCCAACGCGATCCCGCACAAGACCGACCCGTTCCCGGAACTCGCCAAGGTGGTCACGCTGCCGCAAGTCAGCTTCAACACCGGCGGTGAAAGCGAAGGCACCGGCCGCCGCCGCCGTCGCCGCGCTTGACAGACGCGCCATAGGCGACATCCTCGGCAACGAAAGTCGCGGAGGAGTTGCGTGATCGATCTTTTGCTGGACTGGCCGCCCTTTGCGGCAATGGCGGTTGTCGTGGGCGCAACCTTTCTGTTGACGATCCTGCCGTATGCCGCCGCGCGCGCAGTGTTCGGCAAACGCGACGCGGATGAGCAGAACGATCTGGCCAACTCGGTGGTTATTCGCGTCAGCGCGCTGCATGGGCTGATCCTCGCCCTCGTCTTTGCGCAGGAACTCTCCAACCACCGCGATATCAGCACCGCCGCCTCGCGTGAGGCTGTTCTGGTCAATGACGTGTTCTTCGACCTGCGCCGCTATGACGTCGAGGAAACGGCCGCATTGCAACGCGAATTGGCCCTCTATGTCGATGAGGTCTTGCGCCGCGAATGGTCGCTCCTGGCCTCTGAGCGGGATCTGAGCGGGCAGGCTTGGGTGCATTGGGAACAGGTGTATCTTGGCGTTCTCACACTCGATCCGCAAACGATCCACCAAGAGGCCCTGCAAGAGCTGATGGTCAGCCACATCCGCGACGTCTCAAGCCTGCGGCGCATCCGCGAAAACGCGGCGCTGAGCGGATTACAGCCGCTCTTCCTGGCCGCGGCGATCTTTGGTGTGATGCTGACCTCGGCAGGGTTCTTTCAACACAAACCCACCGCGCCGAACCTGTTCTTGCTGGCGATCTACGCGGTCTTCAACGGCCTCGTGATCTATTTCATCGTCGCCTTCGCCAACCCCTACCACGCCCCGGGTAGCGTGACGCCCATCGGGTTTGAGCGGATCATGTTGGAAGAGATCGGCCAGATGCTGCAAAGCCCTTGACGCCGCCCCGCCTGCAAGACTAATTCAGCGCGTCAGAGCGCGGGTATGGTGAAAAGGTATCACGCGAGCTTCCCAAGCTTAAGTTACGGGTTCGATTCCCGTTACCCGCTCCAATTCCTCACACCGTAACATCGGCCTTCAGCCGCGCCCGAAGCGTGGCAATCCCGTCGCGAATGTCGTCACGGATCGGGCCCTCGCGCGGGGCGTCGGCGAGTGTGGTCAGGAGGCTGGCGTCAGGCCGGCCCTTGCGGGACCATGTCAGCCGGCGCAGCACGTCCCAGGCGTTTACAGGCAGGTGGTCGGGCGTTTCTTGGCTCGAAAGCGCTCCCCAGACCCGGGTCCAGCAGCGTGCGGTGCTCCAGGGGTTGTAGCCGCCACCGCCCGACACGATCAGGTGTGGGGACAGCGGCCTGAGCGCCTGAACCGCGGCGATATGAGCGTTGTTGGACAGCGCCAGCCGCGACAGCGGATCCTCAAGCAACGCATCGGCGCCGCATTGCAGGAATACCGCCTCTGGTCGGAACTCTGCCACTGCTGGCAGGATCAATTCATTGAGGACAAACGCAAATTCCGTGTCGTTGAACGCTGCCGGCACCGGCAGGTTAAAGGCCGTCCCACCGGCTTGATCCTCCAACTTGCCAGTAAACGGCCAGCGCCGCCCTTCGTGGACCGAGATCACGCGCACCTGCTCAGATCCGTCAAACGCCGCCTCGACCCCGTCACCGTGATGCGCGTCGATATCCACGTAAGCGACCCGGGTCAGCCCCATCTCAAGCAGTCGCTTGATCGTCAGAACCGGTTCGTTGAGATAGCAGAACCCGGCGGCGCAATCGGGCATCCCGTGATGCGTGCCACCGCCGGGGTTGTGCACCACCCCACCCTGCGCCACCAGCTCGGCTGCCAAGAGCCCACCGCCGACAGCCGTCGCGGGACGGCGGAACATCTCGCCAAAGACCGGGTTCGACAACGTGCCGAGGCCGTGGCGGCGGCGCATCTCCGGTGTCACTGCCTGCTGCGTTTCCGCCTCTTGCAATGCCGCCACGTAAGCAGGCGTGTGAAACCGCGTCAGCGCGGCGGCTTTGGCGCGCGGGCTGGTGCGATAGTGTTCCTGAGGCAGCCACCCCAAGGCGCGCGCGAGGTCCATCACCGCCGGCACCCGCTCGATCGACAGCGGATGCAGTCGGCCATAGCGCGAGCCGCGATAGATGTTGGAGCCGATGAAGAGGGGCATTTGCATGGCCGCAATGGTAAGCCGCCGCCCTGCCCCGGCAATCGCAATTTGCAGTGGCCGAGAGGGCGCAGTATCAGCGGCGGCATGCCACCCGTGCCCCCCATGCGCCTGATCCTGCTGACAATGCTGCTATTGGCCTTGTCGGGCCTCGGCGGCGGTGTCGCCGAATGGATCAAGGCGCCGATGCCCTGGATGCTGGGCAGCCTAGCGGTGGCGGGGGGCATCGCGATCTTTTGGCGGGGGGAAAGGTTCCGAGGCTATAGCTTTCCGATCCGCCTGCGGAGCCTGTTTGTGGCGCTGATCGGCGTGATGATCGGCACGCAGGTGACGCCGGAACTGCTTGGCAAAGTGCCCGAGCTACCCTGGACGTTGGCCGCGCTGGTGCTGTTTGTGGCGGCATCGATGATCGGCAACTACCTGATTTTCCATCGCTTTGGCGGCTATGACCGCACCACCGCCTTCTATGCCGCCACCCCTGGCGGGTTGATTGAAAGCATCGTGCAGGGCGAAGCGGCGGGCGCCGATCTGCGCATTCTGACCATGCAGCAATTCCTACGGGTCATCCTGGTGATTGTCAGCGTGCCGCTGGGCCTGTCGCTGTGGTTTGGCTTTCCGGTGGGCAGTGCGGCGGGGTTGGCCGGTGCAGGTGCGTCCGGTCCGGTGGACCTGCCCAGCCTGATCCTGATCGTCGCCGCCGGCTTGTTTGGCATGTGGGCCGCCCGCCAGATCCGCCTGCCCGCGCCACAGATCACCGGGCCGATGGTGCTGACCACGGGGTTGACCGGGTTTGGCGTGATCGACCTGCAGCTGCCCATTTGGCTGATCGCCTTGGCGCAGGTGGTGATCGGGTGCAGCCTGGGGCTGCGCTTCGCCGGGATGGACCTGCAGCTGGTGCGGCGCTGCCTGGGGATGAGTGCTGTGTCGGTCACCTACATGCTGACGCTTGGCACCGGGGTCGCCTTGGCCTTGCAGGCCTTCACGGGCGTTCCATTTCTGCACCTGTTCATCAGCTTTGCGCCGGGGGGTGTGGCCGAGATGGGGGTGATTGCGCTGAGCCTTGCCGCCAGCCCGGCCTTTGTCAGTCTGCACCACATCGCGCGGATCCTGATGACGGTGATCGGCATGGCGTTCATTGGGCGCGTTCTACAATTTGATAAATAAAATAGCGCCTTACCCACCAAAGCTCAGGTGCTTTCCGCCTTCTCCGCCAGCGTCAGCCACTCGTCTTCCGCCGCTGCCAGCGCCTCTTGCCTGGTGCTCAGCGCTTCGGTGGCCTTGCGGAATTTCACCGGCTCGCGGGTGAAAAGCTCCGGGTCCGCCAACAGAGCCTCCAGCTTGGCAATCTCACCTTCCAGCCGCGCCAATTCGTCTGGCAGCGCCTCAAGCCGGTGCTTTTCGGTGAAGCTGAGGCCTTTAGGCGGGGTCTTGGCGGGTTTGGCCTCTTCCACCTTGGGTTTCGCTTTGGCGGCCTTCCGCACCGCGACCTCCTCCGCTCCTGTTTGCGCCTGATAATCACTCCACCCGCCCGCATAGACGGTGGCGCACCCGCGGCCTTCCATCGCGATGGTGGTGGTGGCAACGCGGTCGATAAAGTCGCGATCGTGGCTGATCAGCAGCACGGTGCCGTCATAGTCGCCAAGGATATCCTGCAAGAGATCCAGCGTCTCGACATCGAGATCATTGGTCGGTTCGTCCAGCACCAAAAGGTTCGATTCGCGTGCCATGATGCGCGCCAGCAAAAGCCTTGCCTTTTCGCCCCCCGACAGCGAACGCACGGGGGCTCGGGCACGCGCTTCGTCAAAAAGAAACTCCTTAAGGTAACCGACCACGTGTTTCGGCTGGCCACGCACCATCACCTGATCGGCCTTGCCCGACACCCGCATCTGCGGATCGCCGGTCAGGCTGTCCCAGAGGCTCATGTCCGGATCGAGCTGCGCGCGGGTCTGGTCGAACACCGCCGGGACAAGGTTGGTGCCCAGTTTGACGCTGCCGGCATCGGGTGCCATTTCACCGGTCAGCAGCCGGATCAGCGTCGTCTTGCCCACCCCGTTCGGCCCGACAAAGGCGACGCGATCGCCGCGCATGACGGTCAGGTCAAATCCTTTGACGATCGGTTTGTCGGCAAAGGCATGGGCCAGCCCCCGCGCCTCAATCACCTTGCGGCCGGATTTTGGCCCGGACGACAGCGCCATTGCCGCTGCACCCTGCCGGGTGATCTGCGCCGCCCGTTCGGCGCGCAGTTCCTGCAGGGCGCGCACCCGTCCCTGGTTGCGTTTGCGCCGGGCGCTGATGCCCTCGACGGCCCACCGCGCCTCGGCTTTGATCTTGCGGTTGAGCTTGTGGCGTTGGAGGTCTTCTTCGTCCCAGGTCTTGTCGCGCCAGGCCTCAAACGCGGCAAAGCCCTTTTCCTGCCGCCGCACCTGGCCGCGGTCGATCCAGAGCGTTGCGCGCGTGAGCTCGGTCAGAAAGCGCCGGTCGTGGCTGATCAGGACAAAGGCGGCGCGGGTGGATCTCAGTTCGTCCTCGAGCCAGCCGATCGCCTCGATATCCAGATGGTTGGTCGGCTCATCGAGCAGCATCAGATCGGGCGCTTCGGCCATCAGCCGCGCCAAGGCCGCCCGCCGCCGTTCGCCGCCCGACGCAGTGGCCACAGGGCGCGCGGGGTCGAACTTCAGACCCTCACCGGCGCGTTCCACGCGGTACATTTCGCCCGGGTCCAGCGCGGCGGCGGCGTAATCGCCCAGCGTTTCAAACGCACTCAGATCGGGGTCCTGCTCCATATAGCCGACGCTGGTGCCCGCCGGGACCACGCGCTGGCCACGATCCGTTTCCACCAGCCCGGCCATCACCTTCATCAACGTAGATTTGCCCGAGCCGTTGCGCCCAACAAGCGCCACGCGGTCCCCCGGCTGCACGTTCATCGACAACCCGTCAAACACCGGGTTGCCGCCAAAGGTCAGCGAGACGTCAGAAAGCTGCAAAAGCGGGACAATGGCCATGGCGCTGATCGCTAGGCTGACGGCACGGCAAGGTCAAGCGCTGCGGCAGGCCTCAGCCCGACACCGCCCGCAATAGCCGCTTGCGCGCCGGGGGGATCGCCGCAATCTCGACCCCGGTAAAGACATGCAGGGTGTTCATCTGCCGGTCGACCACCGCGTGGTCGCTGACCCAACCGCCCATCATCAGATAGGTGCGCAGCATCGGCGGCATGCGCTGCATCGCGGCCTTGAGATCCGGCGTACCGCGCAGCCGGGTGGCAAAGCGAAACACATCCGGCGCCTTGACCCGCGGCAGCCAGCGCTTGGGCGCCAGGTGCCGGTCGCGCAGCACACCAAAGGCGTCGTGATAGCGCGCGGCATCGGTGCCCTCAAAGCTGGAACAGCCAAACAGCATCTCGACCCCGGTGGCATCGACATAGGCCGTCATCGCCCCCCAGGCGATGCGGAGGATGTCCGGATCGCGGCAGTCGGGATCGATGCAGAACCGGCCCAGCTCCACCATCGGCCCGCGAAAGGCGCGCAGGGCCGAAAGCTCGTAGAATTGCGCCGAATAGGTCTGGCCGATGGCGTCACCGCTGCCCAGCTTGAAAAACCGAAAACAGCAGACCAGCCGCCCGCTTCGGCGGTCTTCGACCAGCACATGATCGCAATGTGCGTCATGGGCATCGGCATCGACCACGCCCTCGGCCATGCGAAAGGCCCGTCCACGCAAAGCCTGGGCCGCGGCGCGGTCAGCGGCATTGCGGGCAAGCCGCGCGGCATAGCGGCCCTTGACAAGGTAGAGGTCAGGGGCCGCGCCGGTGTCGCGCTCAATTTCAACGGGGCCGGTGTGCATCGCCACGCCCCCGGCCCGGATCAGTTCAGCAGATCGCCGGCGGCAAGCCCGCCGATATTGCCAAAGAGCTTGCGGATAAAGCCGATATCGCCATCGCCGGTCTGCGTGACCCGGCGCGACAGCCGCACCACGCGCCCATCCTCAAGCCCGTATTCAACGATGTTCGACACAACGTCGGTGGAATCAAAGGTGATCGCCAACACCGTTCGGTCGGTCACCTCGGGTCGGCGCCAGGCGAAATGGCGCACCTGCGATTCGATGTAATAGTAATTGCCGCCTTCGCGCACCCCGGCGACGCTGGGCACACCGACCACATCCTCGACCGTGCCGCGGGTATCGACGCCGACAACGATCTGCTGCAGGTCTTCTTCAAGCGGGATGTATCCGTGGGTGCGGTACATGTCCGTGCAGGCCCCAAGGCCCAGCAGAACCAGTGTAAGAGCCCCGCCCTTCAAGCCTGCAACAATGCTGCGCATGCCATTCCCCTTGCCTTGGCCGCCTTCGCCTCTTAACCCGGCTTACTAAAGGACGCAGCACCATTCAAGCCACGGAAAACCCGACCCCGATGCCAGCCACCCCCGTCAACCCGTCGATTCTGCGCCCTGCCGAGCTGCGCCAGAGCAGTCCGACCGCCTTCAAACTGGAGCCTGAGGCGGCTGAGCGCGCTGGTATTGCGGAGACACTGGGGCTGAGCGCGCTGCGCAAACTGCGCTTTGTTGGCGCGCTGGCGCCGCAGGGGCGCCAGGGCTGGCTGCTGACTGCCGATCTGGGCGCCACGGTGGTGCAGCCCTGCATTGTCACGCTGGAGCCAGTGACCACGCGGATTGACCAGAGGATCACCCGCCACTTTGTCCCGCCCGACCAGATCACCGAGCCCGATCCCGGCGCGGAAACCGAGATGCCCGAGGACGACACGCTGGAACCGCTGGGCGAGGTGATTGACCTTGTGTCGGTGATGAGCGAGGCGCTGGCGCTCGCCCTGCCCGTCTATCCGCGCAAGCCCGGCGCGGATTTTGGTGACGCGCAATTTGCCCAAGACGGCGTCACGCCGCTGGGGGATGAGGATGTGCGGCCCTTTGCGGGCCTCAAGGCGCTGCGGGACAAATTGAACGAAGATGACGGGGACAAGGGCTGAGATTTCCCTTGCCCTTTTGGCGTTAATGCGTATTTTCGCGCCTTCATGCGAATTCAAGGGTTGCGTTGGCCAGAGCCTTGCCGCTATCAGGCCGCAAAATCCTGTCACTTTGCGTCCGGAAACCCCGGATGCCTGCGAAATAGAAGGTTGAGACATGGCTGTCCAACAGAACAAGGTTTCGAAATCGCGTCGCAACAACCGCCGCGCCCATGATGCGCTGGTCGCCGCGAACCCGAACGAATGCGACAACTGCGGTGAGCTCAAGCGCCCGCACCACGTTTGCCCGTCCTGCGGTCACTATAACGAGCGCGAGATCGTCGCCATGACCGACGAAATCGAGCTGGACGACGACGCGGCATAACCCCTGACAAGGCCTAGGCCCTGATGACCTCTGTGCAGGATCAAAACAAGGCGGGCTCTGGCAGGGTTGTGATCTCGGTAGATGCAATGGGTGGCGACCACGGGCCTTCCGCGGTCGTCGCTGGCATTGCGCAATCGGCCTCGAAAAACGACAACATCCACTTTCTGCTGCACGGCCCCCGGGCCGAGCTTGAGCGCCTGGTGGCCAAACGCAAGCCGCTGGCCGGCCGGTGTGAGATTCGTGATGCCGAGGGTGTGGTCAGCATGGCTGACAAACCCAGCCAGGTGATGCGCAGCGGCAAGGGCACCTCGATGTGGTCAACGCTGGAATCGGTGCGCAATGGCGAAGCCACGGTCGCCGTCAGCTGCGGCAACACCGGCGCGTTGATGGCGCTGTCGATGATCCGCCTGCGCAAGCTGCCCGGTGTCGACCGGCCGGCGATTGCCGTGCTCTGGCCATCGCGCAATCCGCAGGGTTTCAACATCATGCTCGATGTCGGCGCCGATATCCGCGCCGATGCCCGCGACCTTTTGCAATACGCCCTGATGGGCGCCTCATATGCGCGCAACGGTCTCGGTCTATCACGCCCGCGCGTCGGGCTTTTGAATGTTGGGACCGAGGAAAACAAAGGCCGGCCCGAGCTGCGCGAGGCGCATGAGCTGATCGCCAGCCGGCAGGACGACGGCAAGTTCGAATTTGTCGGCTTTGTCGAAGGCGGCGACATCCCGGGCGACACCACCGATGTGATCGTGACCGACGGTTTCACCGGCAACGTCGCGCTGAAAACCGGCGAAGGCACCGCGTCGCTGATCGGCGATCTTTTGCGTGAGGCCTTTGCTTATACACCCCTGTCACGGATTGCGTCGCTGCTGGCTCTGACTTCGCTCAGCCGTCTGAAAAAGCGCATCGACCCGCGCCGCGTCAATGGCGGTGTGTTCCTGGGGCTGAATGGCACGGTTGTAAAATCGCACGGTTCAGCCGACGCAACCGCCGTGTCGTCGGCCGTGAAACTGGCCTTTCAACTGGCGGAATCCGGGTTTGGCGACCGTCTGGCGGCCCGGGTTGCGTCTGCCGCCTTGGCGGCGCAGGATGCACCGCACGAGCAGACCGAAAAGGGCCACGGAACCGGATCATGACCAGCAAACGCGCCGTTGTTGTCGGGGTTGGCCACTACCTGCCAGAGCGCGTGGTGCCCAACAGCGAATTCGAAGCGACCCTCGACACCTCGGATGCGTGGATCAAGTCCCGCTCGGGCATCGAACGCCGGCATTTCGCCGCCGAAGGGCAAACCACCTCAGACTTGGCCACCCGCGCCGCGCGGGCCGCGTTGGCCAGCGCCGGGCTGCAGCCTGATGACCTGGACGCCATCGTCCTGGCCACCTCCACCGCCGATCTCACCTTCCCCTCCGCCGCCACCATGGTGCAGGCGGAACTGGGCATGACCGGCGGGTTTGCCTTTGACGTCCAGGCCGTCTGCGCCGGGTTCGTCTATGCGCTGGCCAATGCCAACGCGCTGATCCTGTCGGGCCAGGTCCAGCGCGTGCTGGTGATTGGCGCCGAAACTTTCAGCCGGATCATGGACTGGACCGATCGCAGCACCTGCGTGCTCTTTGGCGACGGCGCGGGCGCGCTGATCCTCGAGGCACAAGGCGGCACCGGCGCCAACAGCGACCGCGGCGTGCTGTCGGTGGATCTCAATTCCGACGGCCGGCACCGCGACATCCTCTATGTCGATGGCGGCGTCAGCACGCAAACCACCGGCTATCTGCGCATGCAGGGTAAAGAGGTGTTCCGCCACGCGGTGGAAAAGCTTGCCGCCACCGCCAACACCGCGATGAACAAGATCGGCATGACCTCGGACCAGGTCGATTGGGTGGTGCCACATCAGGCCAATATCCGCATTATCCAAGGCACCGCGAAAAAGCTGGGTCTGCCGATGGAGCGCGTCGTTGTCACCGTGCAGGATCACGGAAACACCTCGGCAGCCTCGATTCCCCTGGCGCTGTCGGTCGGCGTGCAATCGGGCCAGATCAAGCAAGGCGACGTGGTCGTGACCGAGGCGATTGGCGGCGGCCTTGCCTGGGGTGCCGTTGTTTTGCGCTGGTAACCGCACGGGCGCTAGATAAAAGAGCCGCGCCAAGCCATTGATATTGACTTGGGATTTGCGCTGCGCCTATCCTGCTCACAAATTTGGGAGGGACTCTGATGGGCGACAAGACCCTAACTCGTATGGACCTGAGCGAAGCGGTGTTTCGCGAAGTGGGTCTGTCTCGCAACGAAAGCGCGGATCTCGTCGAGTCGGTGCTGGGGCACATGTCCGACGCTCTGGTGGGTGGCGAGCAGGTGAAAATCTCGTCTTTCGGGACGTTCTCGGTGCGTGACAAAGCCGCCCGCGTCGGCCGCAATCCCAAGACCGGCGAAGAGGTACCCATCCAGCCCCGCCGCGTCCTGACCTTCCGCCCCTCGCATCTGATGAAGGAACGCGTCGCGGCGGGCAACAAGCGCTAAGGAGCACCGGCCATGGCCAAATCGCGCGAGGCGTTTCGCACCATTTCCGAAGTCGCGGAATGGCTGGAGACCCCTGCGCATGTGCTGCGGTTCTGGGAAAGCAAGTTCACCCAGGTGAAGCCCGTGAAACGCGCCGGCGGGCGCCGCTATTACCGCCCCGGCGATATGGAATTGCTGGGCGGAATCAAGAAGTTGCTGCACGAAGATGGGATGACCATCAAAGGTGTGCAAAAGGTGCTGCGCGAACACGGGATCAAACATGTCGCTGCCCTCGCGCCGCCTTTGGACGCCGACGAAGACGCCGTCACCATCGAAGACGCACCCTTTGCCGATGTCGCCGACACAACCGACAGCGTGGTGGCGTTTGACCGCGGTACCCCGGAAACCTCGCCCGCCGCCGAAGAACCCGAAGAGGTGACACCAGAGCCAGAGCCGCCCGCCACCACCGAACCGGAACCGATGGCAGAGGCGGCCCCGCCCGATGTAACGGAAGAGCCGGCCGAGCCCGACGCTAGCCCCCCGGTCGAAGACGTGGCGCCGCCGGTCGCGGCTGAGAACGCCGCGCCTGCGCCCGCTCCAGACGTGGAAACTTCCGAGCCAGAGCCGCCGGTCGTCGAAACGGCCACGGCCGAAACAGACGCCACTGAAACGCCGCCTGCCGCGGGAATACCGGACTTCCTGACCAAATCGCTGGCCGATTGGAGCGAACCGGCGGGTATCGTACCGCCGGATCTGCCCGCCGATCCGGACCCCTCCGACCTCGAGGTGCCGCCCGGCCCGCTTGAGCTTTTGGCACGGATCGACGCGCTGGATGCCGATCTGGCGCAACGCATGCGCCAACCTGTGGACGCGTTGCGCGCGGTGCATGTCCGGCTGACGTCCCACGCGCAGCGCTGACCCCGGGACGGCCGGCAAAAAAGGGTTGCCCCTGACCGCGAAACCGCTATGACGGGCGCAGAAGTCGGGCTATGGCGCAGCCTGGTAGCGCGTCCGTCTGGGGGACGGAAGGTCGCAGGTTCGAGTCCTGCTAGCCCGACCAAATCACCGACTTTCAAGCGTTTTCCTGCCGCTGTTCGCAGCGTGCCGCGATGCTTTTCGCAGTCCGGCATTTACCTCTGCCTTCGCCTCCGCGGCAGATTTCCCGCGAAACAGGCTTTCCTTTTGCCGCGGGCTTGTCCATCAAGTCGTAAACGCAAGAAAGGGCGCAGATGACCGGGGTCTTGGCCAGCCAGCAGATCGAAACGCTGATCCAAAACGGCGCGCTATCAGCCGCGCCGGCCATTCTGCCCGATCAGGTCCAGCCCGCCAGCCTCGATCTGCGCCTCGGCGACGTGGCCTACCGGGTGCGCGCGTCGTTTCTGGCTGGACACGGTCAGACCGTGGGCGAACGGCTCCGCGAATTCGAGATGCACCAGATCCGCCTGGAAGACGGCGCGGTGCTGGAAAAAGGCTGCGTCTACGTGGTGCCGCTGATGGAAACGCTGGCTTTGCCGGACGACACAGAGGCCATTGCCAATGCCAAAAGCTCTACCGGGCGGCTCGACTTGCTGACCCGGTTGATCACCGATGGCGGGGTTGAGTTTGACCGCGTGGCGGCAGGCTATGACGGGCCGCTTTATGCCGAGATTTGCCCGCGTTCGTTTTCGGTTCTGGTGCGCCCGGGCATGCGGCTCAACCAAATCCGTTTTCGCCAGGGTCGCTCGGTTCTCGAGGACGCCGAGCTGGCCACTTTGCATGAGGCTGAACACCTGGTCAGCGGCGGGCCCGCCGTCATTCGCGAGGGGCTTGGGTTTTCCGTCGATCTGCGCCCCGAAAGCGGTGATTTGCTGGGCTACCGGGCGAAACCGCATACCGGGGTGATCGATCTGGACCGGATCGGGCACTACGATCCGGTCGAGTTCTGGGACGAATTGCGCAGCGACAACGGCCGGCTGATCCTTGACCCAGACGCCTTCTACATCCTGGTCAGTCGCGAGGCGGTGCACCTCCCGCCGGGCTATCCAGCTGATATTGAGCACGATTTGGCGATGGTGGGTGAGTTCCGGGTGCATTACGCGGGCTTCTTTGACCCCGGGTTTGGCCATGCCGGTGCCGGCGGCAGCGGCGCGCGGGGCGTGCTCGAGGTGCGCTGCCACGAGGCACCCTTTGTGCTGGAGCACGGCCAGATCGTCGGGCGTCTGGTCTATGAGCGCATGTCAGAACCGCCCGCGCAGCTTTACGGGCGCGAGATTGCGTCGAATTACCAGGGCCAGGGGCTGAAGCTCAGCAAGCATTTCCGGGCTGGTTAACCCCGCAAAGCAAAACAGCGTGTTACATCCGCCCCATACGGCGGGCAACACGCGCGGCCTGCTTGGCCTGCCGGGCCGATTGGCGCGCCTTGCGCGCCTGACGGCGTTCCCGCGGGGACATTTCTTCGCGCGGTTTGCCGGCTCCAAGGGCGCGGTCGATGCCTGCATTCACGCCCTTGTTGACCACACGGCGAAACACCATGCGCATGATCATGTTTATGATCTGGTTCGCATTCATGGGATGCGCTCCTGTTTTTGACTGCTGGTGCCAATATAGCGAGAAATGCGGAAAAAATCAGGCGGCGATGTCAGGTTTTTCCGGCATCCAGGTTTTCGCGCCACCTTCGGAGAGATCGGCCGCGTGAATGACCCGGTTGCGGCCAGAGGCCTTGGCGTAATACAGCGCCGCATCGGCGCGGGCGAGCCAGCGGCTCATGTCGAGATCCGCTTCGGGCCTTGCCAGCACAACCCCGATTGACCCGGTGACACCGGTCACCTCCCCGCTGGATCCTGCACGGTCGCCAGCGCATGGCGCAATTGCTCGGCCCGTTGCCGCAGGGTCGTCGGGTCAGGCACCGGCATGAGGATGAGAAACTCCTCCCCGCCCCAGCGCGCCAGCATGTCCCGCGTGCGCAATTCGCCCTTCAAAGCCTTGGCCGCGAGGCTGAGGATGCGATCCCCGGCCTCGTGCCCAAACCGGTCATTGACGTCCTTGAAGCGGTCAAGATCGACAAGGATCACCCCCAACTGCTGGCGTTGTGACCAGTTGAGGAAATGATCCACCGCCGCACGCCGTGTCGCCGCTCCGGTCAGGTGATCCTCGTTCATGTCGGTCAGCAACATGCGCTGGGTGCGGCGCGCGGCCTCGAACAGATGGCCAAAGCGCAGGCCGAAATAGATGATCGAGGCCAGGAAAAACAGCATCTCAAGCGAATGCAGCAAGGCATAGCTTTGTTGCAGGTCTTCGGTAAAGAACCGCAGGCCCATCGGGGTGATCAGGCAGATCGCCAACCAAACCTTGATCTGCATCCTGACAACCCGTGCCACCGGGCTATCGCGCAGGATCATCCGCAGCGCCCGACGGCGCGAGAACCGGATCAGGTTGGCGATGGCCAGCCCGAGAAGACCAAAGGCGGAGGTCAGAGACATGTGGCCAAAGAACTTCTGATGGCCAATCAGATAGCCGTTGATCGCGACAAAGGACACAAACACCGCCCCAATCGCCGCGGCGAAGGCGATGTTCGGCAACCGGCTGCGCATCAGCTGACCCAGCGCCATCAACACCAGCCCAGCCGACGTATTCCACCCCTGCTGACCCAAAAAGGCGTGTGGAAAGAGATCATTGACGACATCCGACAGCGCGGGGGCGGCAAGGGCCACTAGGATGACCACGTACCAGCAGGTCGCTTCAAAGCGAGTGGCGCGCCGCAACGGGAGCTGCGACCACGTCGCCAACAGACCAAGACCCAGGCAAAGCAGCGTCAGCGGATGGGTGTGGGCATGCTCTTCGGTGCCATGAAGCCAGGTCAGAAAGCCGAATTTGTAGTCAGACAACACAACAAGGATCGCCAGACAACACGCAAGCAGGGCACCACGGCGCAACAAATTGGCCTTGCGCAGACCGCTCAGCAGTTCGCGGTAGTTCCCGTAATCTGCTCGACCTGCACCAGCCTGCGCAGCCAAACCCTGTTCTGACGTCACTGAAACCACCCCGCGTGATAACGGCGCGCACGCTAACAGGGGATGGTTAAGAAACCCCTAGTCCTCGAAGAGTTCGGTCTGGCCTTCCTCACCTTCGTCTTCGCTGTCGGAATCGTCCGGCATCAGCGGGGTGTTGCCCAGCGGCCGACTTTCCAGAAGCCCCGCGGCGCGCAGCTCTTGCAGGCCGGGCAGATCGCGGGCGGATTCGAGGCCGAAATGATCAAGGAACGTCTCGGTCACCACAAAGGTCACCGGCCGCCCGGGGGTCATGCGCCGGCGGCCAAAGCGGATCCATTCCAGCTCCAGCAGCTGATCCACCGTGCCACGGCTGACGGCGACGCCGCGGATTTCCTCGATCTCGGCGCGGGTGACAGGCTGGTGATAGGCGATGATCGCCAGGGTCTCGATCGCGGCGCGGCTCAGTTTGCGGGTCTCAACCGTCTCGCGCTGCATCAGAAAACCCAGATCGGCCGCCGTGCGCATCGCCCAGGCGTTGCCCACCTTGATCAGCCGCACCCCGCGCCCGTCATAGCGTTTGCGCAGATGCACCAGCGCCTCGGCCGCGTCGCAGCCATGCGGCATCCGGTCATTGAGTTCGGCCACGCTGACCGGATCGGCCGAGGCAAAGAGGATCGCCTCGACCATGCGTTCCTGTTCGCCCAAGGGGGGCGCTTCGAACAGGGTGTCGTTTTCGGGGGTGTCCTGGATATCAGAGCTGTCGTCAGTCACCGCGCGTCTCCTTGCGCCGCAGTTGCAGGGGCGCGAATACGTCGTCCTGGCGCAGCTCGGCCTTGCCTTCCTTCACCAGTTCCAATGACGCCGCAAAGGTCGACGCCGTGGCGGATCGCCATTTCACCGGATCATTCTCCCAACCCTCTGGCATGTAACTGGAAATATCCGTCCAGGTGCCGGCAAAACCGATCATGCCGCGCATCCGGTCGAGCGCC
>JAAUYB010112622.1_pt1 | contig 16086 bp, 21 predicted proteins | sample 7278071 | NCBI WGS metagenome assembly JAAUYB01 (sample SAMN14350121, study PRJNA611818) | marine sediment metagenome | isolation source: surface marine sediment (1.8m) | place: French Polynesia: Moorea | collected 2018-08
CTTTCTTATCCGCGAACATTGCTTACAACTTCCTTTTTGAGTCCTCTTTGTTCTCCCTCGATCTCATGCGAAACACACTCTCCTCCTCATCTCTCCTCTCTAAACGCTTCGCCGATTTCCGCTGCCACGATCAAGTAGGGACGACGCCCCCAGTCTCTTTCCCTTACACGGAATAAAAAAATCTTTTCAGTGACAAAAGAGACGCCCCCCCCTCCACTCCTAAATTCCCCGCAAGTTTGAATGAGGTGCACGAAACTTTCTCTCCCTAGCTTTGACAAGTGCTGTTTTCTTGCACCTCCGTAAGAATCTTCCCCTATTTCAAGTTTGTTTGAGGCTCTATCTATACTTACTCCGAAACGTAAGAACGGTTCAAAACAATTGACAAAAACCGCCAGTGGCGAATTATGTAGCAGAAAATTGCGTCGCTTGATGCGTCGTGTATTTCAAACCCGATCCGAATGACGCAGGAATGACGACGCCCTTCCCACTCTTCCCCTTTTTTCGCGACGCGTTTGGCAATGCCAAATGAAGCGATATCCCACCACCGCCACCGCCACCCCTTTTTGCGCCTCGAGCGAAGTGTGCGTTCGCGTCGGAATTGGGACGACGCGGCATTTCGCTAAAAAGAGCGGGAGGCTATTTGGCCGCAACAATCCGCCACCCTCTACCTTCCTAATTCGAAGCGGTAGCCAGGAGTATCGCGATGCTTTGTCAAAATTTCCACTCAGCTTCCTCGTTCCCCGAATAACTTCTAGAAAAAAGAAGAGGAGTCATCATCCTCTTTTTTGCAGAATTCCGTTTAAGGGAAAGAAGGGAGGGGGCGTTTTATTCATCGGTCCATTCGCAGTCGATGCATGCGCCATCGTATTATTCAACTTTCAATTTCCTCATCCCCCTTTTCCCCCTCCATCGAACGGCTGTTGTGTACTACCTACTACCGTGAGGTGTGCGAGAAGTTCCCTTAGGGGAAAAACAACGTAGAGGAGGAAGGGCAATAAAATTGACAGCTTCCCTTCTTTCTCCACTCTCATCTTCCCATCTTTTCAGTTATCTTCCCCCAAAGTGTTTGCGCTACTGCCAGCAAGCCAAGCTAATATTACAGAGACCAGCTGGTGATGCCTCAAGTTTTCTCGACTTTGATGGCGAATTTCACATCCCAGCCCTGAATGTCAGACTGTGCGGTGGCGGTGTTGTACAGTACACAGTACGTTATATGGAGGAGAGATTTCCCACTTCCGCTCGAAGAGAAAAAGAGGTAGAGAGAGTTAGAGCATCATCATCATCGCAGTCCGTCATCTACTGTACAAAAGGCCACGCCCAAAAAATCCAAATAAAAAAGCGCTCCCAACCCTCCGCCGCAGCCGTCAATCGGGGGTTCGCTGTTTGGTTGGCGCACACACGGTAGCAACAACCAGACAATGGAATAAAGCACGGGGACGGGGCGGGGATCGAGTTTGTAGATCGAAACAGAGTTTGTGCGAAAAAGAGCCACATGTCTTCTTTCTGTTTCCAGAGATAAAAAAGTTTCGCAAGTGTTTGGGTTGCAAAAACGCACCTGTTGCTCGTTTTTTAATCCTCGTTTTCTTCTCTTTTCTCTTTCCTCCGCAGGGCTACGAGGGCTCCCTCCTCAAGGTGACGAGTAAAAACGGGAAGACCTCCTCGGTGAGTATCATGAAAAACGGATATAAGCACCACAGCAGTAATGTACAGTAGAACATCGAGCGCACGACAATTTCCCTCACGGAATGAAGCACAAAAAAGCGCTTTTTGTTTTTGTGTGTTCCTGCGGCCGAGGCGAATTCCGCAGTAGCCGCCGCCTTCCCAAGCCGCAAGAGGTGTCCTAACACAACCCACCTACTTTCCTCTTTACTTATTCACCAAAATCCCCCTTCCCCCCTTTGGCCGCCTTAGCATGCCGCGCAGACTGGCTGGCCCCAAAAATAGCTGGGTTTTCGGTATTCGCCTACGCGCCTCACATTAGGGGCACACATTACACAGAGATACGATCGCCCTCCGTCGCCCTTATTTCCCCCACCCTTTCTTGGCACATTTCTTTACGGACCCGCACGCTCCCTTCCACTCAAAGGAAAACCGCTCCCTTTTCGTTCGAAGGAAGAAAGGACCTTTTCCTTTTCTTCCCGTTTTCAAAGGCTCCTCCCAAAGCGCGGCTTTCCAGACTGCGGCAAAGTTTTTCCTCCTCCTCCCCTGCTTCCCTTTTTGACATGTGCGTTTGATTGGAGGGCGTCGTCGGCCGAGAAGGCTGAGAAGGCGGAGGCGATGAATCGATTTTTCGGGTGGGACCATGAAGGCAACAAAACAGTTTCCCAAAAGTTTCGCGACAAGGAGGAGAGGGGCGAAAAAAGAAATGTCACATAGGAAACTTGGGTGTCTCGTGTGTGTATTTCGGAGATCACATCACGACTGAATATAATATGTACAACGCTACATACTGTATCTTCTTCTCTCTCTTTCTCGCGCGCGCGCGGTAACTTGACTACCGCCCTTCTTCTCTCGATGTCGTGATTCTTCGCGCACGACAGAAACAAAAACACGCGAGAAACTAAACACGAGTATACCCATATACACGTATGACGAATGACCCCCCTCACTCACTCCCCTTCTCTGGACGATGATGACTGTGTTTCGGACTGTTTGCGCTTTGGCGGCGTCGGCGTCGGCGGCGTACGCCCGAAGGGAAATTCCTCGCCCTAATAAAAGGGAAAATATCCCCCCTCCCTCGCCCCCAATAAAGCAACCTGACAACTAAAACTTTTTTGCTTTCGTTCTTCTCTTTGCAGCCCGTGGGATTCGTGACCTTCAACACGAGGGCGGGCGCGGAGGCGGCCAAGCAGGACCTGCAGGTAAGTTAAAATTCAAATTCGAAATTGTATTTTGTGTTGCTGTTGTCACGGAAACAACAGTGAGCTTGGTTTGGAGATGAAAGTACGGGGCGGAATGGAATCGCTCTCTTCCTCCCTCCGCGCCTCTGGAGTACTTCGCAGCTACCCCGCTTCATTTCGCCGCCAAAAGTAGAAAAGATCGCTCGCGGGGAGCAAACGACTCTTCATTCATTTTCTGACTCTCTTCACCTCCTTTTTGGACTCGACCGTTTCGAAAACCCTACACTCATTTCTCTTCACTTGCAAAACTCGAGGTACAGCAGAGAGTCGACCCTGGCGACCCTGCCATCTTCCTCCCCTCAAGTCCTATCTGCCACTTGTTTGGTTTCAATCCACCTCGTCGCCAACCACACATGGGCTCGGACAAAATTTCAGCAGGGAGGCAAGATTTTTTCTTCCAGAGAGGGGACTATTTCTTAAATTCAGGGTATGGGCAGAGAAAGGATAAGAAGAAATTTTATCTTCTGCAACTATCACCTTGGAAAAAATTGTTCCAAAACAAGAGAAAAATCTCGTTATTTCTCTCCTGTCTTGTGGAACAAGGGGAAGCCATGGAAAATGTCATATTTTCTCAATGGGGGGTTGGGGGTCAAATTTTACCTTAGGGAGGGGGACTATGTTTTGAGGAGTCAGCCTATATCCTCCCCCCCGTACCCCTCCCCTTGCCCATATATGCCGCCAACCCTTCTTCATCTCACCTCTACAAACTGCTCCAGGCGAAAAAATTGAGCGAGAAATTCACCCATAGATTTTTATACAGAGCGGCGGAGCTGAAGGGCCGAGTATCCCTTGTTCAATGTCAGGTGATAGTGCCTTTGGTATCGCACGGAAAATGGATCTCGTGAATGTACTGTTCCTTTACCACGACACATCTTCCTCCTATGTCCTCCCTCCGTCCCTTCCCCCCGAGAGACATGAAGAGCAGAAGACAGCGAGTTCAAAGTCTATTTCCCCTCCTCCCCTCCCCACCTCGCCCGCCAGTGTCCCCTTTTTGCATAAAAAAGTTCAAAACTCGTTCGGGAAACTGTGCTTCCCTCTCTCCCCTCCTCCAAAAAACCTGGATGGAGAGAGAAAGAGGAGAGGGGGGCAGATTAAAGCCCCGTCATCCCCGTTCCCCCTTTCCATGGCACTGCCGCCGTTGTCGCCTCTTTCATCCTCCTCCTCCTCCTCCGGTAGAGACCTGTCCTCTCAAACGCCCGCTCAAGCAATTGTGTCACTGTAAACACGCATTTCTCTTTCCCGTGTCTTCCTGCAGGGCTCTTTTAGGGTCATCCAACATGTCAGCTCAGGTTTAATTCAAAGGAATTAGCCATTTCCTCCCCCCGCCAGGTTTGTCTTCTTCGCTAACAAGCCCGCCACGAAGACTGGAAACGAATGGGGCGGGCGAGGATTAGGAGACGGCGTGGAAGCCCAAACATATTCTTCTCGCCACGTTTTCGCAGAAAATACAGAAAATGGAAAGCTGGAGTGAAAAAAGCTCCTTTGCAGTAATGGTTCATAAGAAGAAAGGGGTAGAAAAGGAGAGTTATTTCCTTTTTGCCCCCCATTCTCCCCCCTTCCCCCTTTCCACTTAGACCTCTCTCCCTCTCTCCCCTGCCTGTACGTCGCATACGTACGTACCTACAACAAGCAAAAGAAAGGGAGGAAGAGAGGCGCCACCGCCGCCTCCCCTCTCTCCCCTGCCAAACCATGAGATAAATATTTAACGAGAATGAGGGGGGGGGGGGAAGGGGGCAAAGAGAGACAGCAGAAAGCCAAACCTCCTCTCTCGACCGACCATGGAACAGAGGTTCTGCAGCCTCGTCCGCCGCCACCGGAGGAAGCTACATAGAGAGGAGCCACCGGTTGGAGGGAGCTCCGTTCCGTTGCCCAACTTCGAATCGAAAAGCCGGGGAGAGGGGAAAGGGCGGCTGAGCTGCTTACCTTTCCACAGGAACCCCCTCCGTCCCTTTCTCTCTCTTGTTCCTTCCGCCACACACTCTCATGGTTGTGTGTCTTCCTTTCTCTTTCCGTTCGTGGTTTGTTGCGAATTCGCACAAACCATACTTATGGAACGCAGAAAAGCAAAGCAAAGGCTCGGAATCACTTATCGAAACAAGTCCGTGCCAATGGTGGCGATTTCCCCCGTTCTAGATCCCCTCTCTGTTTGTATCCCTTCGCTTTCCTCCTCTTTCCATGAGAGGAGAGAGGCTGCAACGAGTGCCATGTAGTGGGGTTCCTCTTTTAGTCTCCCCCATTTTTAATGAATTATGTCGTAGGCAGACGGCGAGGGGGATCGAGGAGGAGGGGAACCCATGGTAAGAGAGAAGGGGAGAGAAGGGGGAAGGGGGAGAGAGCAAGGGATGGAAACACTTTCCTCCTTCTCCCTTCCCTATCCCAGTGAAAAAGGAAGAGGGAAGGGGGAGGGAAGAATGAGCAGCAGATATGAAGTATTATGCGAAGGGGGAGAAATTCTGCCGCCGGCTCAACTCCTCCTTTTCCTACGTTTTTCTTTCCAAATTGGCGAGGCGAAAGGGGGGGAGGGAGGAGATAAGACGGACGGCGGAAAAAAGGAGGAGGAGGGATTCCTTTCTCCACTCCCCTTTTTTTAGAGAGAAGAAAAAAGTTCTTCTTTTCCGCGGAGTGGTCGAGGGGAGAAGGAGCAAATGGTCGAGAAAGTGGCCGGGCAGGAAGAAGACTAGGAAGACTAGGTAGTGCTTGCTCCGGACGGAAAAGAAAGAAAAGCTTTGCGGCGGCGCCTCCTCCTCCTCCTCCTCCTCCTCCTCCTTCCTCCAGTCTTGAGACATGACAGGAAAAGGGACCCCACCTCTTCTCTCTGTTTCTTGAAGGCTCTTCTGCTGTCCGAACAACCGACCGACCGACCGACCACGAAAAATCCTAGAAAAAGAAGAGGTTCCGAAAACATGCAACTTCCAAGGCGAGGGATTCGCCGGCGCCGCCCTCAGATTTGTCACTGTGGTATAGCCAATGATCACCCTATGCTGCCTATTTGTCCAATGGAAGATATCAGAGTTATTGAGTGGCGAATTTTCGAATTTCGGACAGTTTTTTTCCTTTCCTGGCCTCGCCTCCTCGCTGGCAAGGGCACAAAAAATAACATTCCGAAATCGTTCTTCTTCATCGGCGGCTTTTTCCTGGTTCTTGGCATTCTCCTTCCCCCACCTCCTTCCGTTTTCCTCCGAATTACAAACTTGGAAAATAAAATCGGATCATTTTTTCCCGAGATAGAGACACAGAGAAAAATCTGACATCTAGGGCGCCTAAGTGGAATAAAAGACCCGGAATAATGAAAAGGGAACCACCTCCCATCATCAGGAAATGGACGGGCGTACGCACTACTAGAAAGTCAAAGAGAGACTTTCCCAAACGGAGATCGAGGGATGAACTTTCATGCGACGGATCATCATCATGATAGTGAAAAAATCGACGTCAGAGAAAGAGGAGACTTTTCCCGATATTTGCCTGCTCTTTGTCTCGAGTCGCGGTTCCATCATGGAACTCGCGGCCGACCTTTGTTCCCATTGGCCGCCCAGGGCAGGGAGCCGCCGCGGCCGCCGTAAATGTCATGGCAGCGGCGGGACCAACCTTCTCTCGGTGCCCCGGTTTCGCCAGGGAAAAAGAGGTCGGCCGCCGGACGAACGGAAAGAGCGTTAAATAATATAGGGTTTTCTCCTCCTTTCCAACGGTGGCCGAATCCGGTGGGATGGAGAAAGAGAGAGGGAGAGGCCAATTGAAAATTTATAAATGTCGGCGGCGGCGAAGGAGGGGGGATGAGAGAGCGACAGGTAATCTGGAGGGAGGAGGAGGAGGGAGGGAGTTCGACGAAAAGGACTTTTTCATCCGCAGTGGATCGAACGAGGGAGGGAGGAGGCGATGAAATATTGAGCAGCTTTCCATTGCCTCCGTAGCTCCTTCCTTCGCCAGCGTAACGACCATTAAATGGAAGGATAGATAGACGATGAGATGAAGGAGGAAAAGTTGTTGTGTTCTCCTGAAACGACTAGTTTTCCCCTCTGATAGAGTTCCAGTTTTGCTTTTCCATCAATTATACGTATAATTTTTTTCTCTTTTCCCGTCAACTTGCAGCAAGGCGTTCGCTTCGACCCCGACCTCCCGCAGACGATCCGACTGGAGTTCGCCAAGAGCAACACCAAGGTTAGCAAGCCCAAGCAAGTGTCCCCGGCCGCCGCCGCGGCCGCCGCAGCCGCCGCGGCCGCCGTCTCACAGCCACCTCTCGTGCACCCACTCACAGGACGTAAGTACTACAAGCTCACCGGAAAATACACGATACAAACAAGAAAACAAAGTTATGCCGTATAATATTGACAAGTACGCCACTCACCGCGGAAGCGCACACTGTATGAAACATACGCATTACTAAAAAAAACACTCCCATTTCCCCGTCCCGCACCCTACCCGCCAATCTCCCTCGCTTGTCATTTCCCTCACTCAGGTGAACTGTAGAAATACTCTTCCAGATGTTGGAAAACACTTGCTGGTATGAAGAACAGACGGCTTTTTCCCATATTCTTAAAAAGATCAGAGTGAAGCACCACTTTTGGCTTTGGGGTTTCTGAGGTATCACCGACCTTTGTTGCTTTTGTAATTTATATTTATTGCAGTGCGCAGAAAGCGGAATACGCATTCTCCGATTTCCCAGGAGAATTTGTTTCCGCCTCGTGTATTCAAATTCACAAAAGAGGGGAGAGAAAAAAAGGAAATTACTTGTTACGCCTGCACCCTTGTTGCCAGCACACAAAAAGAGTCTCGCCTCACCCAATGTCATCAGCCACCAGTGCAGAGTCTATCTCTCAACCTATTCTACTACATACATAATTATTACATGCAGCAAAATTGACATCATATTCACCCCAGGGCACCACAGTGCATCATTTTTCTTGGCGTTAGTACTGCTGCAAAGGAGCTAACTCATCCTCTGACTGACTTGTGTACTAAAGTGACGGCATCCAACAAAATTTTATTATGAGAGTCACCCTTCCCACCCCACCCCACCCACAAAATCACAACTTTCTTTAAAAGAGGAACGCATTCTGTCGACAAATACCTAAATACATCACGCTTCTTTTACTTTAGGGAAAGCAGAGCACTCGGAGGCACTGAAACTGATTTAATTTTCTTTTCATTATCCCCCTCTTTGCAGAGGCGATAAGCCCTGCGTTCATCCACGGCGCGGCGGCCGCCACCGCCGCCGACCTCTGGAACCCGCACCTCTCGGCCGCGTACGCCGCCGCCACGGGCGCGGAGCAGCAGCTGCAGCAGCTGCACCAGCAGGCGCTGCTGCACCCGGCGCTGCAGCAGCAGCTGCCCGTCAGGTCATTCCTCTAGCTCCACCACCCTACAAGCAGGCAGTAGCCGCGCGGCTGACCCGCCAAGCTACTGCAAAGGCTTAATTGAGAGTGGGCGCTGGAAGCAGAGGAAGAAAAAAAAGGTATATTGAATATGACAACAATGTTTCTGATTTTTTTAAACTGTCAATTCCGTTTCTTCCTTTCACTTACAGGTCCCTGTCGATATGGAGCAAGGATCCCCAAGAAGATCTTATCAGTCTAAGAAACCCCAGCAATTAATTTTTCTCCCCCAAAGAAGGATACAAAATTGTTCCGAAATCGCCCCCGCCCAAGTCTCTCGCTCCCCCTTCCTCTATCTCATAAGATGCGGTGCAATATGCTGTTGAAAGGAGGACGAAAAAGGCAACAGGGGGAAACATAAGATCCCGGTATTTTCTTTCAAACATAGTTTCGCTTTTTATATTTTTCAGTTACCGTTATTGACCGTCAAAAAATCCCTTCCCCCAGTCTCTTGAGCTAGAAGATCCCTACAGGTAAACATAGATACATAATCTCCCCCCCCGCTTTTTTGCCCGCCCCCACAACCAAATGAAAAGATCTGGAAACCCAAAGAAAACCGCCTGGGAAAATAAAGTTCCAAGAAAGAAAATTCCTAATGCAATAATTGAAAAGCAAAAAAGGCAGGTTTTGTTTCTTTTGAAGAAAGGAAAAAGACCAAAGAATTACTTTTATTTCCTTTACGGAGGTCCCGCCTCAGCATAAGACGCTACTTAAGTGGGTGGGTGACTAACAGTAGGGGGAGACCCACAACATGCAACAGAATCTTGCCCGAAACCCCACAATTAGAAAGAATAAATAGGAACAAAGATGCTTTCTTGATTCACCATCCAAAGCAACCTTCCTACCATTAGGATATCCCCAAGTTTAGCCCAACCCCCTAATTTTGTTTCTCTCTCATTCCCCCCCCGGAGGAAGAAGGGGGAAAAGAGAATATTGTGTACTTAGCTGTCATTCATCATAATGTGAACCAGAACGGACCTTTTCTCTCCCCCCACCCCCCAATTCTATCGCGAAAACGCAACCAAGACGTCAATGTGCATATCCAAGTTTTAAAAAGAATTAGACGAACATACCCCTCTCTGATCCTTCAAAGGCCCCAAGCCGCATTTGCCATTTTTCCTTGTTGTTTTTTTCTCAGCCGCTTTGTGCAAAGAATTGCTATATAGAGTTCGCGGAGACAAAAAAACAGGGTTTTCGGCGGCGGCGGCGGCGGGCCTGTGAATAAGGAACCCTCCTTCTTAGTACACATGAATGAGAATGTGATAAATCAAGCTTTGCAAGAAGAAGAAGAAAACCGAAAGAAAATGCCTTTGAAGAAAAAAAGAAGAAATCATCGAGACAAAGAAGAAAGAGAGAGGGGGCGACAAAATAAAGCGAGCAGTTATTTTCTTTTTTCTTTTCCCCCAACCCCCAACCCCGAATTCCCCCACCAGACTCGATACCTGCGGCTTCGAAAAGAAAGCAAAATAGGGACACTTGTTTAAACGCGAAAACACGACGCCCAAGAGGAAAATGTTATGAAGGAGAAAATATCCATGCAATTGTTGCTAGCTTCATACATGCATATACCAGAGCCCATGGCAGAGCCCATCATAAAAGACCACCCTCAAGAGAATGGGAAAAGCCCCCTCCTTTCCTCCCCTCCCACTCCCCCAAGAAATACTGCAGATTTAAAAGAAGCATGAGAGCGAGAGAGAAAACAGAGGGGATCCTGGGGTAGAACCCGTGGGGGAAGAAGAGAGGGGGAGAGATGATGATTTGTCAATCCGTCCATATAAACAGTTAGAATGAAAGAAAAAGGGGGGAGAAACGAAAATAATCATACTTACTTACGTACTTACCGTACTACAGCAGCATCAGCCGTGGAAGCAAAAAAGAACCGCGGCGCCCCCTCCCCCCGTACTACTACTACTACTACTACGTAAAAATACATTAGATATGAGGTAAAAAAGAGCAGGCGGGAATTCTCTCGCATATCGTCAACATTAATCGTTCAAGAAACTTTTTTGAGAAAGAAAAAAACTGTAGATGTCTGTCCATTACTACATACTTACATACCCCCATACTCCTCCTCCCCTCGCGAGAAAAAACTTGAAGCAATTCAGTAACCGAGAAAGCGACGCGAATAGAGAAAATTTGAAAAAATACAGTAGAAAAGGCAAAGGAGTTTAAATTTTACCAAGCAGCAGAAAAGGTTCCTTCTCCGCTTCAAAAAACAGTGTGACCACCGGGGGGCCCTCGAAAGTGCAGTAGAAATACCAAAAGAATAAAAGACTTCCTTTCAAAATCATCCCAAAGATATTTTCGAGTCTGCATTCCCTCCAGCGCCCATCCATTTGTTTGCATTCAGTGACGTTTCTTTTTAAAAATACAATCTGCGATGAGTTATATTTAATTGTTATCTTACCCAATCCCCCCCCCTCCCCCTACCTTCTTTCAGGAAAAAGCAAAAAAGCCCAAACCTGGTCAAAAGAAAAATCTCGAAAAGGGCTCTTGCTTGCAAAGAAATCAATAGAGCGCGAGCGATAGTAACGAATGCTTTAAAAGTAGCAGAAACATGTTTTCAAGACAAAAAAGATCTGAATGTTAAGCACACGGGCACCATCACAGAAAGAAAACACGCCCGAAACGTAAAAGAAATCATCATTACCGGGACATATTAACATACATCACCACCACAACCATCTGAGTTAAGGGAAAAAAGATCCATCTTGCTGATCCTGTTTGTCGCATCCGCCTCTAAAGGTGTGCGAGGTAGGCTAGTCAATGTGTCAAGAAGGCTTTTTTAAAAAGTAAAAAGAAAACTAATGGCCCACCCCAAAAAGAAATTTCCCTTGATTACCGAAGCAGAAAAAGCCACCTCCTCCTCCACCCGTAAGACCTTTCCCAACTTTCATTCCAAAGAAGATTCGATGAGACCTCGTGCGATTAATTGCGACGATTATTAACATTATTCTTATTGCGATCATTGTCAACGTTATCGGATTTCCCCCGTCCTCCCCCCTCTTCGTAAGAAGGCATGTACTTACTATTATTACGTATAAAACATACCGTGTAACGCTACTGTAGAGGGTCCAAACAACAACATGCCGTGAAATAAAAAGGAAAACTCCTAAGCCCAAAGAAGGAGAGAAGGCGAGCGCGATTGTTTCATTGGTCAACCAACCTTTGACTTTGACACACTTTTAGTATGATTGATGAATGGTCAAAACGGCGACAAGCTAGGGGTCACTAGAACAAAGAAACAATTATCATCGGTCAAATTGTCGGCTCTGGAGAGACCACGTTTTGGAGGTTGCGAGAAGAAACAGGACATCACAAAAATAACTATCTTTCATACTACCATGCCAAGCCCTGGAAAGTCGGAACTTTCGCCTTTCCTTTGAGCAATCTCTTTTTTCCTCCTGTTTGAGAGCTTTCGAGTTTTGGTGCATGCATGGGACTCTTGCACATGGAGGCTCGAAAAATTTCCAGGGCCCTTTCCGCCAACCAACAACTTGCAATAACCCCTGAAAGCCCACTTTTTCAACCCTTAACGAGACAGTTCAAACAATATCATCCTCTTTTGTGCTGGCTTTCCTTTTTATTCCGTGTCAAAATGAAGTGCGTTGTCAGTCGTCCGCCCGCCCGCCATTGTCCGTAATTGAGACGGCGACGCCCACCGACGGACGGACGACGACCAAAACTACGAAGAATTACGGGAAAGCCAAGCGGGCGGACGAGCTTCGAATTAATGCATGAAAACTGAGGGCCGAAGGAGGGCTTGCACTCACTGGACTGACTAAACACACTTGCACACGTCATGCTGCGGGATTCGACAATGGAGCGAACAAATAATAAGAAAAGTACTGTACATGACCCTATTTAAAAAGTGCCGGTTTGCCAGCTGTTTTCCAAAAAAACATTGATGTTGAATCTCCTGCTTCGTACGCACGGCCGCACGCCTTGATAATGAGAGAGTGGCCTCCGCCGCCGCTCGGACCCAGAACGAAATAGAAGCGGTCGGTCGGTCGGTCTTTCGGCATTGAACTTTCCTCCTCCTCTTCTTCCCATTCTCTCACGGACATAGGCTGTTTAATGGGTCGCCCCCTGTCCTTCCCTGAGTCGTTTTGGGGCGAGTCCCCTCCCCTATACGTATCTTAGCAACTGGCCGAAAAGCCACAACACAACGGAAGGAAGGAAGGAAAGGGGATCTAGGCCCGTTTCCGGAGGAGGAGGAGGTGGTGGTGTCAGCAGGTGGAGGAGGAGGAGGTCCGTCCTGGTATTAGTGCTGGTAGCCACGCTGATAAATCAATGATGTGCCCTCCTCGGGCGTCGCGGCGGGTCCCCCTCTACGTGTAAGAGACGGAGGGGCAAGAGGTCCGAGCCCATCCGAAAAGGGACCGCCGAATGGAGTGAAGAGGAAGGCGAACCATGGAATACAAGTAATGGGGGAAATATGATACAATCTTGGAGACAACGAATAACCTTGTACTGGTGTCATCTTCAGGACGATGGAGGAGAACGCAGTGTACGACATTTCTCCCTTCGACGGCGGAGGAGGAGCGGGGGAGATCAACCATGACGACCTGGACAAGGTGAGATTGTCAATCAAGAGATCCATTTGTGGGTGCTTCAACAGTGAAATAGATTACCAAATGGGGAGGGAGGGAGGGAGGGCGCCGGCTGGGGAGAATGGGCTGCCTGCCCGTCCAACCCAAAGGGGCGATGGTAGTACAGAGTGGAAATCGATTAGAAAGGGAGAGAGAGAGCAGAGAGAGAGAGAGAGAACTGTTTTTTATTCCTTCTTTTTCCCGCAATATCCAGTACGGGAAAAGTCTGGTACTGCGTTAAAGTTCCCTTTTCCCTACTACTACCACCGTGCTCCACGCTGTAGCCGCCGCCGCCGCCGCGATGCGGGCGCAGCAATGGTGGTCGTCGTGTCTCGAAAAAGAAGAAGAGGGGAAACTTTTCTGACAGCCATCGCCTTAACGTGAGAGACGGACGAGGGAGATAGAACAGAAGAAGAAGAAAAATCCCCCAGGGGTTACAGGGAAATTTTGTAAGGGAACTTCGGCTGTTTTTGTACCACTACGGCGCGTATCCGGGAAATAGAATTACCGTCCCTTTTTTTCTTCATTTTTCATATATACGACTAGATCCTCGAGGCTCGCAGTGAGGCCCACGAGCGGGCGGCGCTTCGCGAGGTCGTCAAGATGGCGGTGATGAAGACCTGCTGCGGGTGCCTCTCCACCCGGTCGGGCACAATGACCATTCTCATGCTGTCGGCGGTGAGTCAGTGGGGAATCGCTTTAAATAGCAAAATCAGTGATGTTTCTCCTTTTCTCAGATCTCTTACATCGCCGGCATCGTGTTCGCCGCGCTGGACATGGGCGAGGACGGCCTTGAGAAGCGCATCCGCGAGGCCATGACGGGCGACGACGACTGCAAGACGGGGGAGAACGCAGACACATGGTGGTGCGACGCCCTCTACGACTTCAGAGACAGTGAGTATCCCGTAAAAAAATTAAAAAGTCACACTACGCATTTTTTATTTTTATGTTTTCAGACACTGACCTGTGGCTGACTCTGGCGATCGTCAAGTACTCTCTCTTCCTCATCCTCGCTCTCCTTGCCATTTTCGGAACATCAAAGGTTGGAGGCGGATCTCCCTTTTCGCTCCTTCGCGTTTCCGGTTGCAAATTCCTCTTCCACCTCTACCTCCCTCATTCCCGGAAATATTTGCGGGGACGAGATTTTGGGGTTGGCCGACGGAGGAAGGGAGGGAGAAAGAGGGATGGGGGGGATGAAATATCGGCACCGGGGTTTTGGGTGTGGGTGTGGGCAGGGGTGAGAGCCGCTTTGATGGATGGTTAATAACGCCCTTCCCTTTTTCCCCTTCGGTCGTTTTCCTTCTCCCTCCCTCCTTCCTTCCCTCCTCCTCCTCCTCCCGCTCTTCTGAGGCCATCGCAGATGAGAGAAAGGAGGGAAAATCACTTCGCCTTCTCTTCCCTCTTCCCTTTGGTCCTCCTCCTCCTCTTGCCGTAGGGAAACTTTCATTCTCTTTTCCGTCCTCCCTCCCACCTCCGCCTCCTCCATAGATGTTGGTCGTAGGAGGAGGCTGCTGCATAAATAGGTTGAAGCCCCCTTCCTTCCTTTCCCCCTCCCTCCCACCGGAAGCAACATTAGGGAAAAGAACGAGGAGGAGGAGGAAAGCTCCCTCCGCCACCGCAATCCCCCTCTGTCCATCCCCCCCTCACACAACAAACGCCTCCTCCTCATCCTCCGCCTCAGGCGGGCGAAGGGGAGAAGAATGAGGGAGAGGGGGAAGGGAGCCTCCCTCCGTGCATGCCATCCTCATGCGGGTTTGGACGTTGATCTGAAATGAATTTGAAAATACACTTCAAATATTCCTACTATCAGAAAGTGCAAAGTGCAATTTGATAAAACTGCAAAGAATTGGACAATCCCTCCTCCACCTCTTCTCCCCCCTACCATGCCCCCAAATCCTCCTTCCTCCTCCTCCGACCGACCAAGCAAGCCCCCTCCCTCCCTTCCTCCCTCGCGCCCACACGGGTTTTCCCGTACGAAGGGTGGATGCATGGGGGAATGAGGCCGCATGGGATGGGGGTCGTGGGTTGCCCTGCCCTCCCTCTTATATTCGGCGCCGCCGAAGGCATCATAATTTTAATCAGATTCCCTTTGCTTTTCCAGTGCAAGCACTGGTTCATCCTTCCGTGGATCGTGTGCGACTTCATCGTCCTTGCTGCCCTCACCGTCTTCTGCGTGGTGGTGGTCATCGTGATGGGCGTATACAAGCCTGAGGGAGAGGACTCGAGTGACTGCATCGCATATGGGGTCATACTCGCAGTGATCATGGGTAATAAAAATATTTTAATGTTCAATGATCCAGTTGCATTTTTTCCGAAATATGTGAAAGAGGGGAAATATTCCCAATTTTGGTCGAGTATTTCCCTCCCACATTTCCACAAAAAGAAGTTTCCTTTTTTAAAATATACAGACTACCCGAAAACATTGGTTTGGAAAAAAACAAACGTTCGCAAATAGCAGCGACCGAAGCAACAATGCCACTGACCCTGCTGCAATACTTTTTGTCTCCTGTTTTTCTTTGCGCAATCAGATAAAAGGATAAGGAGGAGAAAAGTTTCCCCGTCCTTCTTGTTGTTGTACGATAAAAAAGTGCAGTAGGCTGAGTTATTGGCGCGAAAGTTTGGGGGATAGGATTCCCTGCTCCACTTTTTCCTGTGCACTTCCGTGTACTAATTTCTTTTCTCTTTTCTTTGTCCAAAAGCGTTCCTGTTCTACCTGTGGCTCTGCGTGGTGAGCCACTTCCAGGTGCTGAGGGAGGTTGACAAGCTGGGCCTCATGCACAGGCTGGACGACGTCAGGTGAGGACAGCACATGTCTGGCGCAAAAGGTGCTGAAATGCAAAACGGCTACTTTTTCTTGTCAGGTCCATTCACGGTGTCGGCGGCGTGTACGACGGCGAGGACGCCACCTCCAGGACCGACGCCGACGAGGAGAAGGAGGACGAGGACGAAGAGGATGAGGAGGATGAAGACGACGAGGAGGAGAAGGAGGACTCTGAGGCCGACGACGACATGGAGTACCAGCCAAAGGTCGACGACGACGACAAGAAGTCGATGGCCTCGGCCATGGAGGACGTGGAGCAACACACATGATGGAGGATCGGGGGGAGGAGAAACAACAATTTTCGAATCATTTATCATCATCTCGGTGTCCATAATAACGCTTACTACTCTCACGATAGATCTCACAAAATTGCGAGCAATAAAGTATTGTTTTCTAGAAAAGGA
>JAAUYB010051604.1_pt1 | contig 16064 bp, 16 predicted proteins | sample 7278071 | NCBI WGS metagenome assembly JAAUYB01 (sample SAMN14350121, study PRJNA611818) | marine sediment metagenome | isolation source: surface marine sediment (1.8m) | place: French Polynesia: Moorea | collected 2018-08
ATGGAACCCGCCATCTCAGCGTACCCCCCCACCGGGGTGCCGATCCGGACGAGGGGATGGCCTTGGTTTTCAATCCGGATGAATCGGACGAGCACGCCCACCAGAGTACTGCGTTGACGCCCTCGCAATCAGGTATAAAGTAGTAAATTGGACGTGTAAGAATTGCCGTGCGCACTATATCGTTTTGGCCGGTTTGACCATGTGTCTCCAGATATTGGGGTTCAGTTGTCGGTCGCAAACAAATTCCTGGCAACCGACACCTGTGCAATGGTTCCCCGTTCCAAGTTCTGGGTTCCAGGCTGATCGGATTTGAATCGATTTTAACCTGAACCCTGACACCTGACACCTGACACCTGACACTTAACCCGGATAAGCGCTGCCGACTCAATGGCAAGCGGCGCCGCTCATCGCCGCCTCCCCTGATCAACAGGATCAGCCGCATGCAACGCAAGCTAACCGCCATACTGAGTGCCGATGTCAAAGGCTACAGCCGCCTCATGGGGCAGGACGAGGAAGCTACGGTTCAGGCCCTTCTGCATTTCAGGTCGCTGATGGCTTCGCGGATTGCGTCCCATGGAGGACGGGTGGTGGATGCGCCCGGCGACAACCTCCTGGCGGAGTTTCCCAGTGCCGTGGGTGCCGTAGCCTGCGCCATCGACATTCAAAAGGCGCTGAAGGATGCCAATGCCCAACGCCCGCCCGATCAGCAGATGCTCTTCCGGGTCGGGATCAATATCGGCGATGTGCTCTCCGAGGAGGGACGCATCTATGGCGACGGCGTCAATATCGCCGCCCGTATCGAAGGGCTGGCCGAACCAGGGGGAATCTGTATTTCCCGAGGCGTTTACGACCAGGTGCACAAGAAGATCGACCTGGCCTATCACTATCTCGGTGAAAAGGAGGTCAAGAATATCAATGAACCGGTGCGGGTTTACCGCGTCGCTCCCCCGGAAGCGGCTAGCGCGCAACCAGCCCCGCCCCGTTTTTCGGGGCCCCGTCGCAAACGGCGTCTCTACGGGGTCTTTCTGGGGATTGCCCTGCTTGTAGCGGGCGGGCTTTGGATTGGGGATTACTTCGGGGCCTCATCCAAGATCCAATCCTGGCTGGATTCCAAAAGGCCTGCCCCCTCTGCGGCCGGTAAACCCGCGATTGCCGTCCTGCCTTTCAAGAATCTGACCGAGGCTGCGGGGGAGGACTATTTCAGCGAGGGTATCACCAGCGACCTCATCACCGCCCTGTCGAAGTTCCCGGAACTAGTCGTGATTGCCAGCAATACCGTGTTTAGCTTTCCGCGTGAGGAAAAAAGCGCCGTGGAGATCGGGCGCGAGTTGGACGTCAACTATATTCTGGAAGGCAGCGTTCAGAAGCGCACCGCGGACGTTCGCCTGAACGCGAAACTGGTGGACGCCCGAGACGGGCACCACGTCTGGGCCGAACGCTACGATCGTCAGTTGCAAGACGTCTTCGGTGTCCAGGACGAACTGGTGCATACGATCGTCGGCAAGATGGCCATCCAGATCCGGGAAGCCGAGACCGGGAGGGTGCGCCGCAAGCAACCTAAAGACTACAGCGCCTACGAATATCTTCTCAAGGGCAAGTACGCTTATCGACAGCGCACACGCGCCAGCAACTACGAAGCCCGGCAGCTGTTCACCAAAGCCGTCGAACGCGATCCGACCTATGCCGCCGCCCTTGTGGCGCTGGGCTGGACCTATATGCGCGAGATGTACGACGGCTGGTCCGAATTCCCCATGCGGTCCATCGAGCAGGCCCTGCAACTGGCCCAGAAGGCCCTGGTCCTCGACGAAACCCTGGCGGATGCGCACATCCTTCTGGCGGAGTGTTTTTTAAACCGCCGCGAATACGACCTGGCCGCAGTCGAACTGGACCGCGCGCTGGAGCTCAACCCGAATTCCACCGACAGCCTGAAAGCCTACGGCTCCCTGTCCTTGTACAATGGGGATACACGCCGCAGCATCCGGATGCACAACAAGGCGCTGCGCCTGGATCCCAATCTGCAGATCACCTCCCATTCAATCCACATGGAACTGGGGCTCGCCCACTACCTTCTGGGGCAATACGCCCAGGCCGTGAAGATCATGAATCGGGGCTATACCCGACGCCCCGACTTCGTCGGCAATCACATCGGGCTCGCCGCCGCCCATGCCCAAATGGGAGACATGGCAAGGGCCCGCGAGCACGCCGCGCAGATCAAGAGACGTCTGCCTTTCTTCGAACTAAACGACTACGGCAGCAAATTCTTGAACCCGGACGACCGCAACAAGATCGTGGAAGGCCTTCGCAAGGCGGGCCTGTGATCGCCCTCTTGCAGCGCCACACCGCTTAGGGCGATATCGCCAGGCGGGACCAGTTGTGGTCCGCCTGCTCGATATTGGCGCTGGCATTCTGACTGAATTCCTGCATCCCTTTCTTGTCCCAACCCAGATACAACTCACCGTCGATGATCTGCCAGATTTCGGGGTTAACGCCGGCGAACTCGCCGGCCATCATAGCCCCCGCTCAGAAGCCCCCGTACTTGGGCGCATAGCGCTCGGGATCCGAGGCAAACCGTTCACGGTGCGCGTCACTGGAAAAGTGCCAGGTGCTCTCCCGCCACTGAAAAGCGTGCTCGCGGCTGCCTTTGACGGCCCGGCTTTCCGTAAAATAGGCGACGGGATCAAAACCTTTGATGGCAACCCCGGCGTCGGTGCTGTTGACGGGCTGGCCGGCGTAGACCGGCAATACCGTCAGCGCCCCCAGCAGGGTCACTATGCTGACCAGAAGGATCGCTTGGAAATATCGGTTTACCATGGTGCGACCTCCTTTTTTTAGTTGGAAGTACCCATAAGCGGCATGCGAACACGAGGCTTGCAAAGGGCGTTCACGCTAAAGGATGGGAGAAGGTGGAGGATCGATCCGTAAATGCCGCAAGGCTGTGATCAGCCCTGACATTCAGAATAAACATGTCGACTGCGGATTCAAGCCCCAAGGCGCAAGTCCGGGAAATCGTCGGCCAAGGGAGGGCTCCTGGGGACGACAGTGCCGCGCGGCACCGGCGGCCCGCATACGATTTGGTCGGAACACACCGGGTCGGCAGCTTATTACGCCGTTGGGAGCTTAGCTGACACCTTTACGGCTGGCATCCAGGAGGAAGGTCAGCCGGCCAGCATTTCTTCGACCAGAGCGCGCCACTCTTCTTCGAGACTGATATCGGGTAGGACCCTCCCAGCGCGCTTGTACCAGTATTCGGCATTCCAGAGCACGCCCTCTTCCCGGTGGAGATAGGCGTGCACGGCACTGCCCGCCACGGTCGGAATCTCCTGGGCGATGCTGTGGGCCCGGTTCCAGTTTCCTTTTTTGTCCCACCACAGCGAATTGAGGGTTTCGGCGAGACCCGCCGGCGGCCGGTCATCGGTGGTTACGGATTGAACAAAGGCTTCCAGATCCATAAGACCTCCAAATTAGACGAAACGGGGTTCTGGGTTCAAGGTTCGGGGTTCTAGGTTCTAGGTTCGGGGTTCTATGTTCTAGGTTCTGGGTTCAGCGGCTTAGGTTTCAGTGTTCAGTGTTCGGGTGTCAGGAAAAATGAATTTCAGGTGTCAGTGTTCAGGTTTCAGGAAAGGAGCCGCCATCCTTTGTCGGCTTACCGACACCTGACACCGAAGATATGGTTCAAAGTTCTGGGTTCTGGGTTCAAGGTTCGGGGATGATAGGTTCGGAGTTTTTGGTTTCAGGTTTCGGGTTTCGGGTGTCAGGAAAACCAGTTTAAGGCGAAAGACGATCGGATCAATCAAACGAATAGACCCAAGCTATCCAGAATTTCCTTATCGGGTTAGGCGTTGTCAAATTGCTTCTTATTCAACCCCTGAAACCTGACACCCGAAACCCGAACGCTTGGACGATAAACCCAGAACCGGGGAACCAAGAACCCAGAACCCAGAACCTAGAACCCAGAACCTGTTAGGGATTCAACTGCAATTCCGAGCGGGCGTGGGCCTTGATCTGTTCGTCGCTGAACCACCAGTAGCGTTTTTCCCCCTTCAGAAAAGCATCGACCTGGTCGCGTGCATGGGGGTGAAAAACCCGCCCGGCGGTCCCGCCGCAGAGTACGGCCAGAACTTTGTCCGGATCGTTCAGATCGGCCACCATGCGCAGGGTGGCCGAGATGTTGACCTCGAAAGGTTGATCGAAGGCGTAGGCGCCGCGGTGCAGGGTCGCCACCGAGCCGGCGGCCGGATGCCGCCCGCCGCCCAGCAGCCCTTTGCCGAACCCCTGGCGCCGGATCGGGCTGACATATTCGATGGTATGAACTCGCCCCCAGCGCCACTGGTCCATGTCGGTGCCGAAACGCCTGGTGAGCAGCGCGTGGCTATCCTGCCCCGCCCGCAGAATCAGATCCGTCAAATTCTCTTCGCGCGCCGTCGTGCGGATATCATCAAACCATGGCGACCGGCCTTTGGCGACCATCCACTGAAAACGTTCCTGCCAGAAATACCACACCCTGAGCATTTCCCGGGTCGCATCGGGCCCTAAATCATCCTCGAAGACACAACGCGCCAGCTCGCCGCAGAGCGTGTGGAAAATGGTGGGCCCCACCAGCTCGGGGTCGTCCTTAAAATTCCAGCGGGCCAGAATCGCGCCCAGCTCGCGGGTCTCTTCGTGGCTCAGCAGAACATCCGTCATCAGGGGCGCCAGGTGCGCGGCCATCAGGTTCAGGGTGTCGCGCTGAAAGCGGTAGTGATCATCGACATTCAGAGGCCTCGCCGGCTGCATCAGTTGTTTGAGCCTTTGGTAGCGGTAGGACGATGAAAAAGTGGCCGGATAGTCGTAAGGGTAGTCGGCCGTAACGGTTTTATGGTTGCAGGTACCGAGCCAGCCCTTTGGGGGATTGATCGCACGGGGCATATCCACAAACGGAATCCAGCCGACCCAGTTGTCTTGGCGATTGGCCACCAACAGCGGTAGCGTGCCGTCTCCCCTGGCGCGGATCGGCAGTTTCCCCGACACGATCCAGCCGATATTGCCGCCGGTATCGGCCGACACGAAATTGAGAACAATGGCCGACCAGTGTCGGATGGCCTCATGGAAGGCCGTTACCGAACGGGCCGTCATGGCTTCGATATAGCGGGCTTCGGGTTGCATGGCCTCGGCCGCCGCCCAGCGCAGAGAGACCACCCGGTCGTCCGCCACCCCCGGGAAAACGCCGGATATGACCGGCCCGCGGCGGGTCGCCCGAATGGTCAGTTTTTCTTCCGCCATCCCGCCGGGGGCCTTTTTGTCGCGGTAGCGCAGCGTTTCCGCGATGATCTCGAAGGGCTGCGACCGGTCGCCCTCCAGATAGCGGCCGGCATCCGCCGGGTCGAGGGTTTCGATATGCAGATCCTGCACGTCCCCGTAAGCATTGGTAACGCCCGCCGCCAGATGGCTGTTGCGGAAGATGGGCATGGCCGGAAGGCCGGGAATATGGACCCCCACGATTCTGTGCCGCGGCGTGATCAGGCCGCAAGGGTACCAGGGACCGGGCAGGATACGGGCGTCCAGGTGGGGATCGCTGGCCACCACCGGTTTTCCACCGGACGCGTAGCGGGGGCCGGCCGCCCAGTTATTGCTGCCAAGACCCAGGGCCGCGCCCGCGAGATAGGCTTTGAGGTTCACGTCGGATAACGGATCGACGCCGGCCGCTACAAGTGGATCGATAGGTGCGCCCGAAGTCGGTGCGCGATCTTCGTCCGGGTTGATGTTCAGGGGAAAAAGGGTCCGGGCCCTGTCCGGACCCAGTTTATCGGTCAGCATCTGGGCAACGATTTCGGTCTTGATATTGCCGGAAGTACTCCAGCTCATATAGTAGAGTACCGACAAGGCATCGACGATGGTCCAGGGCTCCGGGTGCAGGCCGGCCAGCTTGAACTCCAGGGGATGGCTGTCGCCATGCGCGTGGATAAAGGTGTTGACCCCCTGGACATAGCGTTCAAAAGGCCAGCGTGAGGCGGCATCCAGCAGGGCGGCATGCCGCACGGCCTGGCGATGGATGCCGATCGTGCGCATCCGCCGGTCCAGCGGCAGGGCTTTAGCCCCGGCCAGTTCGCTGATGCGCCCCGCCGCAACCAGGCGCGTCAGCTCCATCTGAAAGAGCCGGTCCTGGGCTGTGACGAAACCCATCACCAGCAGGGCATCCTTCAAATCTTCGGCATAGATATAGGGCGTCCCGTTTTCATCGCGCAGCACGCGGGCCGGCTGGGCCAGGCCTGAAAGGGACAGCGCCCCCTCGTCTGGGTAATTATTCAGGCCAGCGCAACCCGACAGGCTGCCGCCGCCCACAAGGCTGATCAACACGAGGGCGCTGGTAATCATGCTTCGGCCCGTCATCTTCTCCTGGGCCCGCGCTCTTCGCGGCCATCCTGCGATCATCCGGTCTCGCCACATGCCCACCAACCTCCTCTGATCGCGTCCTGGTTGCCGGGGTCCCTGCCGGCAAAAACGGAATCGCCCCGCGGTCACCATCGGCGATGGCCACCCATGCCGTTGGTCTTGCTGTCAGCTCGCGCCGCGAAGGATGGACCTTGCCGGTCGGAGGCCGATCCAGTTTTCGCGACGATAAAATTCCAAGGCCGGAAAGTCAACCAAGACAACGACACGGCCTGATGGCGGGAAACGTGTGCAGCCCGACCATTCAGGAGGTTTGCAATGGCAAAGCCCCATTGGGACGGGTGATAAGGATCCTCTTGACCCTGGTTGCGAAACGCGCGATCGCCGCTATGTTATGCAATAATTACCCCGATCCTATAACCTGGGAGGTGGTCGCCAACACGCGCAGCGGCCTTCCCGAAGCCCCCGTAAGGAGACGCCATGACCCTTAAAGCCAAACTCGAAGCGCACAAAGCGGCATTCAAAACCCAAGCCCCGCCGGAGGCCCTGGCCCTCATCCAGCGCGCCACGGAAGATCTGCAAAACTCGGGCATCCTGGCCCGGGCGGTACAAGTCGGTTCACGAGCGCCCGATTTTAAGCTCGCCAGCACTGAAGGTGCCGACGTCGCCCTGAGGGATCTCCTGGACCGGGGTCCCCTGGTGCTATCGTTTTATCGAGGGCGCTGGTGAGCGTTCTGCAATCTGGAGCTGGAAGCTCTGGGGGAAGCCGCGGACCTGTTTGCGAGCGCCGGGGCCACGCTGGTCCTGATTTCACCGCAGTTGGCCGAGTACAACCGCTTGGTCCGCAAAAAATACAAATTAGCCTTCGATCTTCTGAGCGATCCCGGCAACGACACCGCGGCGCGTTACGGCCTGCGCTTTGAAATGCCGGAAGACCTCATTGGCCTGTATCAGCAGTTCGGCATCGATCTTCCCAAACACAACGGCGACGAAAGCTGGAGTCTGCCCATGCCGGCCCGCCTGGTGATCGATCCGGAGGGTATCGTACGCCACACGGCCATCAACGCCGATTACACGGTGCGGCCCGAACCCGAGGAGACTCTCGAAGCAATCAAGGCGCTTTGATAAATCTAGCGCTGAAATTGATTCAAATCCGATCAACATGGGACCCCAAACTTAGAACGGGGAACTTTTGCACAGGTTTCGGGTGTCTGGTTTCAGGTTTCAGCAGTAGCCCCGCGTAGCCTGAATCAAAAGGGTTCTCCGTTCAGGGATTACGGCTTAGGGTTTATAGCTTTCTCTCCGTCTGCTGCTTTGATCTTTGAACCTGGAACCTTTGAACCCTGACACCTGACACCTGACACCTGAAACCGTCTAAATCAATGATCGCCGTCCTCATCATCCTCATCATCGTCATTCTCTACGGACCGCATCTGTGGGCCCGCTACGTCATCAGCCGCTACAACCGCGAAGAATACTTTTCGGGCAACGGGTTCGATCTCGCCCGCCTGATCCTGAAGGAGACCCGTTTGGCGGATGTCGGGGTGGAAGCAACCCCTCTGGGGGATCACTATGATCCCCAGAAGAAGATCGTGTGTCTTACCAAGGCGACCTGCGGCCGCAAGACTTTGACCGCCGTGGTGGTGGCCGCCCACGAGGTCGGCCATGCCCTCCAGGATCACGAGCGCTACCCACCGCTGGCCGCCCGCACCCGCTTGGTCGGCACCGCCGCGCGCATGGAGCGCATCGGCGCGGTGATCATGATGGTAGTGCCGGTGCTGGCCCTGGTGACACGCGTGCCCGCCGCCGGCGCCCTCATGTTTCTGGGCGGTCTGGCGACCCTGTGCATCCCGATCGTGGTCCATCTGCTGACGCTGCCGACCGAATTCAATGCCAGCTTCAAGCGCGCCCTGCCCCTGCTGGTCAACGGCAACTACATACCGCCCGAAGACATCCCGGCGGCCCGCCGCATTTTACTAGCGTGTGCACTCACTTACGTGGCCAATGCCCTGGTGGGACTTTTGAATGTATGGCGCTGGATCCGCATCCTCAGACGTTAAGGGTTCTCCGTTTTGGGTTCTACGTTCTGGGTTCTGGGTTCTGGGTTCGGGGTTCAGCGGCTTAGGTTTCAGTGTTCAGGTTTCAGGAAAGGAGCCGCCATCCTTTGTCGGCTTACCGACACCTGACACCGAAGACATGGTTCAAAGTTCTGGGTTCTGGGTTCGAGGTTCTGGGTTGATAGGTTCGGTGTTTTTGGTTTCAGGTTTCAAGGTGTCGGGCTTCAGGAAAACCAGCTTAAGGCGAAAGACGATCGGATCAATTAAACGCTAAGCCCGAAACTATCTAGTCTTTGCCCTCTTGGGTTACGGGTTGTTAAATTTCTTCCCATTCAACCCCTGAAACCTGACACCCGAAACCCGAACGCTTAGACGATAAAACCTTAACCGGGAACCTTGAACCCAGAACCTAGAACATAGAATCCAGAACCTCTAAACCCTGAACCCCGAAACCCGACATCTGACCCCTGAAACCTTGTATGTAATTAATGGGGAGCCCTCTCTGAGGTGTCAGTGTTCAGGTGTCATTAAAGGGTCAGACTTCGGCTCAATGGCCGCCTGATCCCTGACACCCGAAACCTGAAACCTGACACCTAAAAGTCTCCCCATTCTAGCGGGTCGACGGCGAAATATAGCGGCGGCGCGGGATTGCCGCACGGATTCATTGCGTTCCCTAACCACATCACCCTCGCCCCCGCTTTCTGAAGCCCTCCAGGATGACCTGCTGCCATTTCTCACTGTAACCGTCGGCGGCCGGCTTGGCGACGGTTTTGATGGCGTGCGCGAAATGGATGCGCACGAAATCCCGGAATCGCTTTTCGACCCGATCCCTGATGGGCGGGCACAGAACGGCGTGCAGCGCATCGTCAACCTCGTTGAAATCGAAGAACACCGCCAGTTGGTTGAGGATCATCGTGCGGGTGGCCTCGGGCGCATCCTGGGCCTGAACGGCGGCCATGAAGCGGTTGGTCACATCCGCCAGCGCCAGCCTAACGGCCTGTTTGATCCGGCCCAAATGCTCCTCCGTCCAGAATATGCGGTTGCGATCCATGCTCAGTTCGCATTTGTCGGCCCCTTCCAGGTTGATGCGTCCGATGACATGCTGGCGCGCGCCTTCCGGCAACAGGGTGTCAACCTGGGTGACGAAGATGCCGTCCTGGAATATGGAAACACCGCCTAAAGCCGGTTCGAGTCCCTGGATATAGCTGGTCTGCTTTTTGGCCTGGAGCAGCAGGTAACCCTCCGATGTGGGCAGATCCAGGGAGGCCACAAAGGCGGTGCCGCGTTTTTTGTCCCGCGGGTAGGCCAGCCGCTCCATGCCGATCGAGGTCGTTTTCCCGTTTTCATCCACCAAGTGCACCGGTACCTTGAGAAAGCGGATATTGGTCTTGAGATAGCCGATATATTCCAGGCTGCGGCAGTACTGGGCCCGTGATGGCCGCAGGTGCAGGGTGACCTCGGTGCCCACCGGGTGATCCCCATCCAGGGGCCGTACATCGAAATACTCCTTGAGATCATGGATCGTAATCATGAGGCCCGTGGCCCCGGCCTTGCGGGTGCGGATGATGATCTTCTCCGCCACCAGGAAGCTGGAAAGAAACCCGATCCCGAACTGGCTGATAAAGCTCAAACCAATTCCCTGATCGCGATCGATCCGGCGGATGCGGCTCGACTGATAAAAGGAAATGCCGATCTGCAGAAAATATTTTTCGATCCACTGGCGGTCCATCCCGATGCCGTTGTCGGCAACGGAGACGATGCGGATGTCGTCCTGGAAGCGGATGGTGATGGCCGGCTGGTAGTCCTTTTCCATCAACTGGCGCAGACGGCAGGCGTCGACGGCATTCTGCAGAAGTTCGCGCAGAAAAGCCCGCCGGTCGTCATATAGACGGTTGCCCGTGAAAAGCTGCAAGGCGGCCGAGGAATCCACTGTAAATTTGAGATCCAGGGGCGCATAGCCTTCGGGCGTGATTTCGAAAAGACAATCCGCGTATAGGAACCGCGGACTGACCAGACGATTCAGGCGGCCCAGCCGTTTTTGCACGCGGGTCTCATAGCGCTTGAGGGCCCGGTGCACTTCCACATGCCGACAAGTGATCTTGACCCGGATGGTCCCGGGGAAGAGACGGTGGGGCTCCAACGCCACCTGATCGTAGCTTTGGGCCAGGGTATCCAGCGACAGCGCGGCAGCGGGCGGGAGCAGGCCGTGAAGCTCGCGGCGCACACCGGCATCGGTCAGGTCCAGCATGCGGGCCAGGTGCAGTCCCGCTGCCAGCAGGGGGCGATTCACGGGGGGGCATGTCCGCCGAAAACGCCCCCGTCAGGGCATCGTCATCCCTATCACGCAGTCCGCCGCCGGCTTCACGACAGATGGTGGCAATCTCACGGGCCTCAGCAGAATCTTCCAAACCCAACTGCGCCCAGTGATCCCGGACAAGGGTCGCTAAAAGGGGGCGCGAGTCATCAGAATTCGGGCTTTCTTTATTAGAAGAATACGAGAATTCATCTATGTGGTCATGGTTGTGCCCATCGATTTCCAGAAGGTAGGCGCAAACGTGCAGGTAATAGTGATTCAGCGGATTGAGGGCCAGCATCTGTTGCTGCTCCGTATCCAGCAACCAGGTCTCGAGAAGCTTCAAGTGCCGGTCGGCCCGATCGAAGATCGCCGAGCGGGCAGCACTGTCCTTGGCCGCACGGGATTTGCAGAAGTCGACCGCCGAACGGCGAACGTTCGCGATACGTTGTTTTAAATCCGGCTCAGCGGTGTTCGAAAAAGCGTCCATCGGGGCAGCTCCTGGTTGTTGCGCTGTTGTCGGATGCCCATTGGGATTGCGGGCGTTTCCGCCATCCGTATCAGGCTTCACCGACGTGCGTGCGTTCGCACGGTTTACCTCCCGGTGCCATAGACCGGCACAAGCCGGCCAGGCTGCCAGCGGGTGTTCGAAGCGGTATTGCCAATGCCCATAACAATGGCGTTGAAATGCCCGGACGTCAAATCATGACAGGCGAGCAGGTTCGCCCCCAACGACTGGAAGACATCGCCGGCGGCGCCGGCGCTGTTTTTTATTGACTTCCCTCCTGTTTTCATGTTTCCGGAAAAGACTTGTACACCAAGACGGAGAATACGCTATGCCGGACAAAGCCCCTGTTTTCGAAAAAACCTACCGCCACTACCTCGAACGAATCGCCGACCTTGACCTAATTTCCCGCGCGGAACGACTGGGTGTCGAAAGCGATGGTGCCGATCTCCTGATCCGGCTCTACGGATCAACCTATCGCGTGACCCCACAGGGCGTATTCAATCCCTCGGGCGCACCGGTCAACTACGCGGTCTGCGTGGTGTTGTGCTGCTATGTCCTACAGTGCCCGCCGGACACCCCCCCCGTCGGCGACTGGGTGACCTATCGCGAGTTCAAGGACGCCGGCCCGCTGGTGAGCTACTTCACCGCCAACACCAACAAGATCATCGAGACCACCTTTAGCGGCCGACTGGATGCGCTGGAGAACGCCGGCCGCGCCCTGGGCGGTCGACGCTATGACGACGGCGCCTCCCACGACCTTTCCCTGCAGTTCGCGTTCCTGCCGCGGATCCCGGTTCTCCTGCGGTTCAACGATCGGGACGAAGAATTTCCGGCCCAATGCAGCGTTCTTTTCCGGCAATCCGCCGAGGCCTATCTGGATATGGAATGCACGGCCATAGGGGGGACGTTTCTGGCCGGCTATCTGACGGCTTCGTAAGACGTCCGATAGCGGCGTTAGGCTGCGGCCCTCGTCACTGCGGCGTACCGGTGTACGCCTCATTCCTCCGGCCTTGCAAGCCTTGCTCTCGAACGTCTTACGAAGCCGTCTCGCCCCACGCTCTTATGGATTACACCAGGCTTTACAAGACCTCCGATAGCGGCGTTAGGCTAGAAATAGCGGCGGGCGCCCTTGTATCTCGCTCGAAAATAGGCGCTGTCCAGCGAGGCCGTGCGGATCGTCTTGCCGCGGCCGGGGGCATGGATGAATTCACCCCCGCCGGTATAGATCCCCACATGCGACACCCGCCCACCGCGACCGGTGGCGAAGAAAACCAGGTCGCCCTGGCGAGCGGCGCTGCGGGACACGGGCGTTCCGGCGCCAAACTGGGCCCGGGCGCTGCGTGGCAGTTCCAGGCCGTTGAGCCGGTAGACGGTCATGGTCAGTCCGCTGCAATCGAAACCGCTGCGGGCCGATGTGCCGCCCCACCGGTAGGGTGTGCCGATAAAACGGCTGGCGGTTCGCACCAACTTGCCCGGCAGTGCTTGGCGACGGCGGCCGGCGGCGGCCCCCGCGCCGGGATGAACGACATAGAATTCTTCGATCACCCCCCGGGCCTGCAGCAATTCGGCCCGGCGACGGGCATCCGTCTTGGTCGGGAAGCGCTCGAATCGAACCTTGCTCAAACCGTCGCGGTCGATGAAATGATAGGCATCCAGACCGGCGGCCGCCAGGTGGTCGGCATAACGGGCCGCACGTTCGACCGTTGAGAAGGCCCCTACCTGGATGGTGAAGTGAATGGTCGGCAGCGGGGCCGGTACGGCGCGCTCGTCGACCGGTGGGGTCGTGGTCCTGCCACCGGCACAGGCAAGGATACCCACCATCACCAAAGAAAGAAGAATACGCCGCCCAAAAAGGTGCGGCCGATATGCGGATATGACGTGCGGCATGCGTTGGTAGCCCAACCGTTGTCTTTGAGCGACCCTCAACATCACCAACGATCCTGAGCGACGCGTCCCCTTATCGGGCGGTTGAGGCTTGGTGTTCCCGGAAAGCACAGGCCCATACTCGCCCTGGGGGAGAAAATCACTCTGTTTTGAAGGCCGGCTTGATATCCAAGATCGGGGTGCCGTCGAACATATCAAGCCCCCGCACCCGTACCCGGCATCCTTCCACCGCCAGCACATCGAGCACCGACAGTCCGATAGGATTGGGGCGTATGGGGGAGCAAATGCTGAAAACCCCCTTGATCTGCTTGCTGTGGCGGGTTTCCTGTTTCAGAAGATCCGGCGTGAAAGGGGCACTGCGGTCGAAAACAAAAAGCACGATGATGCGCTCCCCGGGGGTGATGTCCGCCAGGCCGGCCTCGTATGGCGTCAGTAGTTCCAACTCACCCTCGAGGTCGGAAACCGTCCAGTGGCGGGGAACTTCGGCAGCCTGGTGGCGCACGCAACCAATTGGCGCCAGCATCACCGGCGGCAGAGTCTTAGAAAGGCTCATGGGTAACGGACTCCTCGGGGATGTCGCCGCAGCGCTGTTCGAGTTGATGGACGATCCGCGTGATGACTTCGGCGGATAGCGCTCTGGGTTGGATGTGCCGGAAAAGCGAGGCGAATTGTCTGGGGTTCACCACCGGCAGGCCTTCCGGCGACGTGCGTTTGACGAACCAGCCGGGCAAGGCAATAACCGCCCGGACCGAGAGGTTCTCGCCCACCGCCTGGCTCAGCCAGCGGGCCAGCCATTTGCTTTGCTGCTTGGCCTGGACGAGCATGGCGTGGTCGCTGCCCGTGGGGAAGTGCAGCATACGCCCGTCGTAGGCCACGGTGGCGTCCTCCCGGCGATTGGTCGTGGCCGGTTGGGGATGCGTCTTGGTCTCGACGGCAAAAACCCCGCGGCTTCCCACCACGATATGGTCGATATTGAAGCCTTCCGCCGGAAAGTCATGATAGACGCGGTAGCCCTCCAGCATCAGGCGGTTGAGGCTCTGGCCGACCGACAGTTCACCGGCGTAGCCCAGACGCAATAAACGGCGCCTCTTGATCATCCTGAGGGTGATGATCAGAAAATAGCCCCAGATCGTCACCCCCACCAGCGCCAGGAGGCCGACATCCACGGGCGCGGCATGGTGCCCGGCGCTGTAAAGATGCGTGATGTAGCCGGCGTAGAGGACGACCGGCAGCATGATCAGCGATGCGGTTTGAATCGTGATATGTTCCGAAAGGGCGTCGATCCGCTGCAGAAGCGATTGGCCCGGTGCGCGCGCGAGCGTCTGGGGAAAAGGCGCCCGGCGGGGGCGTCGTCGCTGCCACCACCGCCACATTTGTAGAATACTCAGACAGGCGGCGAGCGGGCCGAAGGTCACGATCACAAACATCCAATCGATATCGATGGTCAAGGGGTGCGCTTTTCTATCAGGTTTGTAGGCTTGGCCATTTCCGTTGCCGTCTTGGATCACACCAGCCGGGCTCGGCCCCGAATCGCTTTGGGGCTTTTTCAGGCCGCCACGCCCGATCGAATCGTTTGCTTAGGGGGTGATCCGACCGCTGGTAGAAAATGATAACCAGTTGGTCACATCACGCCGCTGCCAGGGCTACCAGTTTTCGCACAGCAGCTCGAAATAGCCCCGCGGCTTTACACAGGCCGGACATTTGTCGGGCGCGGACTCGCCCGTGTGCAGGTAGCCGCAGTTGCGGCAGCGCCAAACCGTCTCGTCTTGGCGCGCAAAGGCGCGCTCCCCCATCAGATTGGCGGCCAGCTCACGGTAGCGTTTTTCGTGCTGCCGTTCCGAAACACTGATGGCCTCCCAGGTGTCGGCCGCCCGCCGATAGCCTTCGTCATTGGCGATCCGTGCGAATCCCGGGTACATCTCGGTATGCTCGTAGCGCTCGCCGTCGGCAGACGCCACCAGGTTGGCGTAGGTGTCCTGGACCACGCCGGCCGGGAAACGCCAGGCAACCTCCAACTCGCCGCCGTTGAAGAACTTGAAGAAGCGCAGGGCGTGCTCGCATTCGTGCCCGGCGGTTTCATCGAAGATATCGGCGATCTGGATCAGGCCCTCCTCCCGGGCCTGCCGGGCGAAGTAGGTGTAGCGGTTGCGTGCCTGGGACTCGCCGGCAAACGAGGTCAGCAGGTTTCTGGCGGTCTGGCTGTCTCTGAACTTCCCCATGATGGACCTCCTGCGCCCAAGCTTATTCTTCGATTTCGATGGCGTCGGCCCCGCATTCCTGAGCAGCCTGGAGAACCACCGCCTCATATTGCTCGGGGATCACATCGAACTTGACGATGGACAGCAGTTGATCTTCGTCGTACTCGAAAACTTCGGGACAGAGTTTGTTGCAATTGCGGTCTCCCATGCATTGTTCGGTGATACGTGCTTTCATGAAAGCCTCCTCTGGGTGTGAAGGGTTGCGGTGACGATGCCCAGTCCGCGGATGGCACCACGCCCGGCCCAGCCGGGGGGATGTAAACCGGCGTGCGTCGGCGTTCTAACCGGTTTGCCTGATATTTTCAAAAATCGGGTGGACTGTCAATCGAATGGTCCTCGATCGATCTATGCGTTTATTTATAATGATTTCAATTGGAAACACATCATAATTCAGATGGCTTCGCCGAATCGGGGCCGTCGTTGGCCGAAAAAATACGGCCTGGGGGATAATCTAGTTGCAAATTTCAGAAATAGCGCTATATTGCCGTCAATCAAAAAAGCCTGTCAAAGGTTGACAGGCCGGTTTCGTTCTGAAGGACAGTTCCATTTGTAAAAGTGGCATCCTGCAGGCGGGAACTTTGAGAAATTTCTATTATGGAGGATGTCATCATGGCAAATGGTATCGTGAAATGGTTTAACAGCAGCAAGGGCTACGGCTTTATCGAGCAGGAAGACGGACCGGATGTCTTCGTTCATCA
>JAAUYB010021305.1_pt1 | contig 16063 bp, 16 predicted proteins | sample 7278071 | NCBI WGS metagenome assembly JAAUYB01 (sample SAMN14350121, study PRJNA611818) | marine sediment metagenome | isolation source: surface marine sediment (1.8m) | place: French Polynesia: Moorea | collected 2018-08
CGGGATGGTGGTTATCAGTTCGGTTTCGACCCCATCCGGGTGAAATTTAGCCCCACTCAGACAACGTTAAAAACCTGTGAGGAAGCGGGGACAGACTTCGCCCAAGCAGTGAAAAAAGCCCAAAAACGCCGTCAACCGAAAAATTCGGTGAATCAGTCCCAGACAGACCGGTTACAACAGGCTTTAGGGCGTATTGTGGGGTCCTTGTCCATTGTTACTTGTCAAGAGGAAGAGTTAAGCGGGGCCATGTTGGCTTCTTGGATCTCTCAAGCGACGTTTAACCCTCCTGGGTTCACCGTAGCAGTGGCCAAGGAACGGGCGATCGAGTCGTTGTTACATAAGGGGAGTTCCTTTGTCTTAAATATTCTCAGAGAAGGGGATCATCTTGGTTTGATGAAGCATTTTCTCAAACCGTTTTCTCCGGGAGAAGATCGTTTTGCAGGGGTAAAAACGGAGGTGGCGGATAATGGTTCTCCTATTTTGCAAGATGCGTTAGCTTATTTAGAGTGTAAAGTAGGCGATCGCATGGAATGTGGGGATCATTGGGTCATTTATGCGATCGTGACCAAAGGACAGGTGTTGCAAGATGGCGTAACCGCCATTCATCACCGTAAGTCCGGTAGTCATTATTAAGAACATAACAATTAATAATGTGTTGATTGTGCAGAGATCAAAAATCACTTGATCTCTCCTTTTTTGTGACATTTATGGAAAAAATCGATAGATTTCTCGTCTATGTAAGAGTCTAACAAAAGTCACTGTATCCTCATTCACCTTTATTCCTATACGATATTCTCCTATCCTAATTCGATAAAAGTTAGCTTCTCCTTTAATTTTTTTAAGATTTTTAATCTCTCCTAAAGTTGTTACTGTTTCAATTTCTTGTATTATCTCCTTGATTTTAATGAGTAGTTTTTTATCAAGAATCTTTTTTAAGTCTTTTTCAAAGCTTTTTCTAAACTGAGTCTTCATTGTTATTATTAAGTAGTTTGAAAATCATTTCTCTATCTACTAATTCTGTTTTTTCTCCTTCTTCAATGGCTTTTGTTAAAGCAATATCTTCTATAATTTCTGATAGAATTTCTGTAAATTCTTCACGGTTTTCTTGGAAGAGTTCATACATGGCGAGTTTAAGGGTTTCTTTGAGTTGGTTTTTATCGATGGAAATGTTAGACATGATATTTTAGTAATATTTTAAGAGATTTCTTACTAACGACTTTTAATTATAATTTTAGGTTATAAGTCCCTATGATGAACATTATAATGCTATTTTTTGATGATTTCTTCTCTCCATTTGCTTAAAACACTTTGATCTATAATACGATCCAACTCTATAATAGGTGATTTATGATTTTCTCTTGAAATTTTCTCTACTTTTACTGTATCTAATTCCCCCATTAGATAATAATCAGGAAAAAATTGACCCATGATATGAGAACGCTGTGTTTTTAAATCTACTTTATTTTGTCCATTTATATAAAGTTCCCAGTTAAGAATTAAATGTACTTTAATATTATTTTCTTGACCAATGTTGACCAATTCATTGATTTTTAGTAACTCAATCATTTTAGAATCAGGTATATTAGTTACGATGCTTAAAACAACAACTTTCGCATCAACTAAATGTGCAACTTCTTTAATTAACGTTTCAAACTGATTACAAGCTTCATTAATTCTTTTCCTTGTCTTATCACTAATATTTTCAGGATCTACATTATCATACATAGATTTACATTCAACAATAGTTAAACAATGTTCTGTTAACCAAAATAAATCAACTTCAGCAAAGTTATGTTGTTCACCTTCTTTAGTTAATTCTCCTCCTAATTGAAGATAATGTGACCATTCAATTTGAGAAAGAATATTGATAGACATTAGAATAGGTAATCCACCTGTTTTAAATAATTTCAGTGCTAACTCATTCAGTTGATAAGTAATTGTTTCATGTGTATTAAAAGGTAATAGAAAAGATTCACCACATCCTTGACATTCGTTGAATTCTTTGACTTTCTGCAATGAATAAAAGTTTATCAAATTACAAGTAGGACAATTAGCAGAATAACCACGATTAATTAAGGCTTTTTCAACCAAGTTAGATAAGATATTTAAACATTTTTCTCTTGCTTTTACTTTTTGTGATTTACTCTGTAATTCCCAATGACGATACTTTCCTAAATACTTGATTAAATCGTCATATTTTAATGATTCTTTATCTTTATATTTTAAAAACGCACTAAGAATATCTGCCCCTCTTTTGTCAATAATAAAAGCTGCTTTTTTAACTCCTCCAAAACGTTTAATAAACCCTTTTGCATAACGGGTATGTTCATTGATTTTTAATTGGAATCTTGCTTCCTTCAAGTATCTACTAATAATAACTTCATCAGAAGGAAGATAAATTTTACATTGTTGACCAATAGAAGTAACTCCTGTTAGGTTTTTCCATCCTAATTTTTTGCGTTTTATATAATTTTTTTTGAGCAAAAAACTGTTTTTATAATTAATGTTATTATTTTCATAAGACTCGATTTCATAGATAGATTTAGAAAAGAAAATTTCTAATAATTTGGAAGATTGAAAACTAGGGATAAATAATTTTTTACCTGAATCTAAATAAATTTCAGCATTATAACCGAAAAGATAATCTTGATTTCCATAAATTGATGGTACAGGAGGAGAGAAAAGAAGACAATTATTATTGATAACCATTTGAGTCATACGAATAGATTGATCACAGTATATAGTTAAGGGAACATAATTAAATCCAAAAGAATAGTAATTGATTCTTATATAAAAAGATTGACGTAAACATTTTTTGTCTAAAATGTGTTGAAGATTATGAGCTAAATTAATAGCTTCTTGTTTTTCTAGAGAAATAGTAACAGATATTGTGTCGAGAAAAGGCATAACTTCAAAACAAGTATCAATTACATCGTTAAGATGATCTAGAAAATCTTGTTTAGGTAGAAAAAGTTTATTAGCTTGACCAGTGATACAAGAATTCCAGTAATCACAAGCGACTTTTATATGAGTATCATCTTCACAAAAAATGTACAATGCAGAGCTATATTCTATCCATCTATAGTAAGTGTACCAGTGTCCAGTTCCCTCGTTTTTAGAAATACCAAACCTAGTTAAATTAAGTGGCTGATTGGTATTAGCTAGTACAAAACTTATTTTAATTAATTGCTCAATATTGTTAGGATGAGTCAGAACTTTAGAGTTAAAATATTCTTTTAAGCATCGATTATAGTTTTCATTTAAAATACCTCCTTGTAAGGCAATATTAAAATTATATTTTCCGTCAAGTTCACCAAAAATAATATTACTTTCTGGTAAAGGTGCAGGGTATTTATCAAGAAGCAGGTTTATTATATTTGGAAAATTATTGATAAATGATCCGTAATTTCCTCCTTGTGCGAATTCTGAAATCTTATCATTATTAAGATAAACACATCCTCTACTAAACAGTTTAATTTCTTCGATAAGATTCTCATTTAGTTGTCTAGATGAAAATATAAAATCTGGATTAATTGAACTTAAAGCAAATTTAAGTTTTTTAAGTTCTTCGTCATCGCTAGGAATAGGAAAAATAGCATTAGCAAAACCGCCCCAAATATGAGTATAAAGTTTAACTGCATCAAGAATATCTGCTTGATTTTTTACTAAATAGACTAAACGAAGAGGACGAGATTGAATATCAATACTTGCTAATTTCATCTTATGAACGAATGAAAATTATTAATATGAGATGACTATTTTATCGTATCAAAAGTTTTAATCTGATTCCTTAATAATTCATTGACTAAAATTTCCACTTCAACCCCTTTTTCTTGGGCTAATTTTGTCATAAACTCATTAACATCGGGTTCAAGATAAACCGAACACTGAAACACTGCATTAGGATCATAAAATTTTCCCTGTTTACCTTGGGAAAAATCGTAATTCTCTTTCATACTCATAACAAAAAAATTTAAGGCGGCACCCAGACTCGAACTGGGGATAAGGATTTTGCAGACCCCTGCCTTACCACTTGGCTATGCCGCCATTTAGACACTCTTACGAGTATAACAAAAATGAGTCAAGCAAAGCAAGGATTAAATGAAGACAAAACCTAAATTTTTCTGAAGAAACGTAACAGCTATGGGAAGGATTAAACTGACTTGTGCAGTGGGAGAAACTGACATAAGCACTCTCACCACCCTCTCAACCATGAGTATAGACTAAAAATGGAGGTGAGGCGTATTAATAATAAAAGCCTTTCGTTCTCTCTTTACGCCTAAAACATCTTATGAATAAGACTTACAAACTGCTAGTCGGAACCCTGTTATTACTAGGATTGAATAGTGTATCCTTGGCTCAAAATGCCGATGCAGCCAATCCCTTCACCCAATTCTACAATAACAATTGTGTCCCTGAAGCAACAAAAGTGGGCTTAACCCAAGCCGAAGCATCACAAATCTGTAATTGTACGGTTAGAACATTACGGGAAAAATACTCAACTGAAGCCTTTGCAGCCCTTTACGCCCAATATACCAGTGGAGATACCGCAGCCAGACGAACCTTAACCCGTTATGGTCAAAGCTGTTCTCAAGAAGTTCTTGATGATCTTCTCTGGGACAACTAAAATGTCCATCATGGGGATCAATATGAAGAAAATTTTCGTCACTAATCGCGGCGGGCTGAAGACTTTTTTAAGATTAGTTTTCAGCTAACCTTGTTATAACCATAGAAACGGTGTGAATAAGGCAAACGTTTATGAAACCATCCTGGCGAGAACATCTGAATATATCCCGCGTGGCCATCAAATATGCACGAGTTACACTGTTTATGGCGATCGCGGTGGCAGTGGCGGGTATATTTGCTTTTAGTTCCCTCAAATATGCTTTATTCCCTGAAATTCCTTTTCCTGTGGTCATCATTCAGGGAACTGCGCCGTTAGAAACCACCATAGAAACAGAGAAGAAGTTAACCAACCCCATAGAAACTTCTTTGCGATCGCTAGACAATGCGGAACTGTTTTCATCCACTTATTCGGGCCAAACTATCATTAATGTGGCTTTTGCGGCGGGGTTGAATCTCGACCAATCCACAGAAACCGTCAAAAACCTGATCCAACGGGCCCAGATACCCCCTGATGCAACCATCGAGGTGACTCCTTTTAATCTTAACGAATCGGTGGCGGTAACCTATGCCATTTCTAGTGATACCCAACCTGTGGATATTTTAGCCTCCATTGTTCAAGAAAAAATTATCCCTTCCCTGGAAGCGTTACCAGGGGTGAGACGGGTTGATTTATTGGGAGATAGTGACCTAAGAGATGCAGATAATAGTAATAGTTTGCCTACCAACCCCCCCACATTAACGCGGTTAAATCAAGAGGATATTTTAGCGGTTCAAGTGATTAAAACGGCTGATGGAAATACTTTAGATGTAGCCAAAGCTGTCAACGAACAAATCACTAATTTAAGGGAAAGTTTACCGAATATTCGCTTAGTTATTGCTGAAACCCAAGCCGATTATATTGAAGAAGCCAGTCAAGCTACTTTAGAAGCGTTACTAGGGGCAATTATTCTGGCAGTTTTAGTTATTTTTCCTTTTTTAAGAAACATTCAAGCCACTTTAATTACTGCCTTAGCCATTCCTATGTCTTTACTGGGAACTTTTATCGTTATGGCTATAGCAGGGTTTAATTTAGAAACCATTACTTTATTGGGGTTAGCGTTAGTTATTGGCATTATTGTTGATGATGCCATTGTGGATGTAGAAAACATTTCCCGTCATGTTGATGAGGGAATGAGTCCCAAAGAAGCAGCGATTAAGGGAACAGATGAAGTCGGCTTAACCGTAACAGCTTCTACCTTAACCTTAGCTGCTGTGTTTCTTCCCATTGCTTTTATTGGGGGGAATTTAGGACAATTTTTTAAACCCTTTGGCATGACAGTCGCTGCTGCAGTTTTAATCTCTTTATTGGTAGCGCGAACTTTGTCCCCTGTCCTCGCTATGTATTGGCTTAAACCGAGAAGAAGAAGCGCGGGGAATCAACAAAAACCATTTATTTTAGTTCCCATTTATCGCCGTATTCTAAAATGGTCTTTATACCATCGTAAGGCCGTTATGGGAATAGCTTTGGTGAGTTTTATTGCAGGGTTAAGTTTAATTCCTTTTATCCCTCAAGGGTTTGTTCCTAAACTAGACCGGGGAGAATTTAACGTTATTTATACTTTACCTAATCCGAAAATTCCTAGTCGCTTAAAAGTTGCTCAAGAAAGTAACAGTGAGAATAATAGTCCCTCTTTATTCCAAGGGTTAATGGAATCCCCTGAACGGTTTTTATTGGGTAGAAATGCCAGAGTTGGTAATAAATTAGAAGGGATTATTTTAGAAGATGCTAACGTAGAATCAGCTTATACCATTTCCGGTTATCAAGGAAACCCTCTTAAGGGGAGAATTTACGTTCAACTCAAAGATAATCGGACGCTAACCACTGGCGAAGTTCAAGAAGAAATTCGAGATAAGCTACCAAAGTTAAAAGGGGGTAGTATTAGCGTAGAAGATATTTTATTTATTGAAACCGGTGATGATAGTCCCTTTAAAATTGCTCTTTTAAGTAACAATCTAGCAAGTTTAGAAACGACTGCGAAACAGTTAGAAACACGCTTAGAAACAATTCCAGGATTAGTGGATATTAAACTATCTACTAATACACAAAATTCATCCATTGAACATTTTCAACAACAAAGAGTAATCTATTTAACTGCTAATATATCTGAAGGCATTGGCTTAGGAGATGTCACCAAAGAAGTTATTAAAATTACTGAGAAAATATTACCCAATGATGTAACTTTTGATGTCCAAGGGGCATCGGCACAAGTGAGGAGTATTTTTAGAGAATTTGCCATCGCTTTATTCTTTGCTATCCTCTGTATGATGGTAATTTTATACATAACGTTTGGTCGTTTTTTAGAGTCTTTTGTGGTTGTTTTATCTCTACCTTTGTCTATTGTTGGGGCGATGTTTGCCTTATTAATTACTCAAAGTGATTTTGGCATGATCTCGTTAATTGGTTTAATCTTTCTGTTGGGATTATTAGACAAAAATGCTATTTTATTAATGGATTATACCAACCAATTAAGGGAACAGGGAATGAGTCGTCATCAGGCTATTCTCAAAACAGGAGAAATCAGGTTACGTCCCATTATTATGACCACTGCATCCACTATTTTAGGAATGCTTCCTATTGCTATTGGGTTAGGGGCCGGTGCAGAATTAAGACAACCCATGGCCGTCGCTATCATTGGTGGTTTAATTACCTCTTCTGTGCTAAGTTTGATTGTGGTTCCTGTCCTTTATACCTCATTGGAAGACATGGGGGAACGACTCTGCTTTCGGAGAATGAAACGAGTTGACAATTAATTGAGGTTTAGGTCATATTAAGAAAGTGTATTCCTAAGAAAAGGTGAAAAGACAAAGATAAAATTAATATGACCTTCTTGATTAATTCCTTGTTTTTGACTTCAATTTTAATTACTTTTGTTATTCATTAGTCAATTATCTTGGCCATTGTTTGAAAATTGGTCGTTAACCGGAAGTTTACGGTATATTTATCTAGGGGTTCCCCCAGATAATAAACCCACTTCAGAAATTAATTTTTCTACGGGGTTAACCTATGACTTTTAATTAAGAATTATGTCAAAATGTGCGATCGCGTTAGGGAGTAATTTAGGAGACTCATTAAACATTTTAGAGACAACAATCACCTTGTTATCTCAACATCCTTCCATTGAATTAATTTCCCATTCTCCTTGGTATCAAACCACTCCCATCGGTCCACCCCAACCTGATTATTTGAATGGTTGTGCTATCTTAGAAACCAGTTTAACCCCCGAAGACCTCCTGCAAACTTTACTGGGTATAGAGCAAAAATTTGGGCGTATTCGTCGAGAAAAATGGGGGCCGAGAACCCTAGATTTAGACTTATTACTGTACGATGATCTAATCTTAGATACTCCTTCTTTAACCATACCTCATCCTCTGATGTTAGAACGAGCATTTGTATTAGTTCCTTTGGCTGATATTGCAGCCAGTTGGGTTCATCCTATGAGCAAAAAAATGATCCAAGAACACCTTAACAGGGTAAACTGTGAAGGGGTTAAAGAAGTCAGAAATCAGAAGTCAGAAGTCAGAAGTCAGAAGTTAAATTAATAGTTTGAGACTTCTACCAATATCTTGTTCAACAATTAATTAATTAAGTTTATGTCAACTCAAAAAGAATTACCAACTTATTTAGAACAACGTCTATTTTATCGGGGTAGAAAATTCAATTTCGATGTTAATCGATTACGTTTACCTAATGGAGTTGAAGGTAACTGGGAATGTATTCGTCATCCGGGAGGGGCCTTAGCCGTTCCTATTACTAAAGAAGGTAAACTGGTATTAGTTAAACAGTATCGTTTTGCCGTAGAAAAAAGAATTTTAGAGTTTCCGGCGGGAACCCTAGAAGTTAATGAAGAAGCTGCTGTTACTATCGAAAGGGAAATACAAGAAGAGACTGGTTATGAAGCAAAAAAATGGAATTATTTAGGAAAATTTCCCTTAGCCCCCGGTTATTCTGATGAATATATTTATGCCTTTTTAGCACAAGAATTAGAGAAATTAGAAAACCCTCCCGAACAAGATGAAGACGAAGATATCGAAGTGATTTTGATGAATTTTGAAGAATTTGAACAAGCTATTGTATCAGGGGAAATTATAGACGGTAAAACTATCGCCAGTTTTTTCATGGCTAAATTATTCTTAGAAAAAATTAGTTAAGTAGGGTGGGCAATGCCCACCATGTTATATGAAGAAATTATTTATTATTACGATCTTTAAAACTGAGATAAACCATCCAAATAAAGAGGATACCAAATAAGAGAAAAAAGATACCATATTCTCTAATTAAACTTTCTGAACCATCGTCAATTTCTGCATCTTCTAAACCTAAACTTCGTTGTAGAGACTTTAAAATCCCGTAAAGTTTATGGGATAGATTGAGCAGAAAAAAAGAATTGAAAAAAATAATCATTATGGTTACATATTTTTGATCATTGTAAAAAAACTATCATCAATGTCATAACCAAAGAGTTGCGCCATAGATTTTAAACGAAACTGAGAGTAAATATCTTGTTCTTGTAACCAGTCAGATAGAACAAATAACTTATTCATAACAAAAATTTCTAACGCTTCAGGGTTGTATTGTATCCCTTCAACACGGTTAAACTGATGGGGAACTAACATCGCTGCATATCTCGCTAACTCTCCTTTTTTCGCATCTAATAAAAAAGGAAACCAAGGATAAATGGTGTCTAGACGAACAAACCATAAACGAATTTCAGGAACTTCTGAGAGTTCTCTAGGGTCACTGGGATCACGGGGATATTGAATCTCAAAGCTTAAGGTTTGTTCGAGAGAAGCGATCGCATTTTTTGCTAATAAGGGATCAAGCATTTCTCTAACAGGGTTAATATCTAAAGTCGTTAAGTGTTCCAGTTTTACAGTGATAGTTTCAGTCATAGAAGTTTGAGGTTAATCTTGTATTTAATCGATAGCTAATTGACTTAGAATCATTAATATAATACTGTCAATAGTGTAACAAACGAAACCTTGAGAACTGTGATGAAAAAGGGACTAAATGTTTTAATGGCATTGTTGCTTATAATCGGTCTTACATGGATACCTATTATTAGTGTACCGTCTGCACAAGCCGTTGTTGAACCGGAACTGGAGAAAACGGTTTTAGACATTATTCGTCAACACCCTGAAGTTCTGATCGAATCGGTTCAAGCTTATCAAAAACAGCAACAAGAACAACAACAAAAATTCATACAGTCCTTTGTATCAGAACTGAGAAGCCATCCTCAAACCATTATCGCTGACTCACCCACCACAGGCCCTTTAACGGCAAATAATATTCTCATAGAATTTTCTGACTTTCAATGTCCTTATTGTAAACAGGCTTATGAAACCATTAAAGAATTTATAGCTGCCCACGATCAAGTTACCCTAGTTTATAAACATTTTCCCCTCAGTAGCATTCATCCTCAAGCCATGGCCGCAGCCAAAGCATCATGGGCTGCAGGACAACAAGGAAAATTTTGGCCCTATTATGATGCTTTGTTCCAACAACAAGAAAACCTAGGCAATCAATTATATCTTGATATTGCGAAGAATTTGAATCTTAATATTAATCAATTTGAACGCGATCGCCATAGTCAACAGGCTAATATTACTATTGCAAAGGATATGGAACTAGCCAGAAAAATTGGCATTCAAGGAACGCCTTTATTTGTGTTTAATGAGCAATTTTTTTCAGGGGCAGTCCCTTTATCTACTTTAGAAGCGGCTTTATTGCCCTAGCTTGATTAGTTTGTTTCGGTATTTTAAACTGAAGGGATTCTATTTATCATCAAATCTATGAAAATTGTACTAATCAGCCTTGGTATTCTTATCATCAGTTTAGTCGTATTTGAAGGTAGCTTACGATTATTTTTTGGCTTAGGTAAACGTCCCCTTTATATTGCTGATGATGAGATTGGCTATTTATTGGCCCCTAATCAAAATCTGCGTCGTCTGGGAAAATTGACAAAAATTAATCAATATTCTATGCGAAGCGAAGATATTGAAAAAAGTCCTTGTAATGATACAATGAGGCTATTTTTTATCGGAGATTCTATTGTTAATGGGTGTTGGTGGACAGATCAAAACGAAACGATTTCCGCATTAGTGAAAGAAGAAATTGAAAAAAAATCATCACAAACCATAGAGGTTTTAAACGCTTCTGCTAACTCTTGGGGACCGAGAAATCAATTAGCTTATTTAAAACGGTTTGGAACATTTAACTCTCAAGTTATCTTTTTAATCATTAATACTGATGATTTATTTTCGACTAAACCAACTCCTTTAAGAGTGGGGAAAGATATGTATTATCCTGATCAACAACCTATCTTAGCGATAAAAGAAATCTTAGACAAAGTGTTTTATCGTGATCCCAAAATTCCAGGAATGGATGAAATAGTAGGAGAAAGAGGCGATCGCGTGGGGTTTAATTTAGATGCTATTGAAAAGATGAAAGCGATCGCAACTCAAAATAAGAGTCAATTTATGATGGTTTTAACGCCATTAAAACGGGAAATGAACCCAGAACCCAGAGACTACGAAAAAGTGGCTAGAAAACGCTTACAAGACTGGGTAGAGGCAAATAATGTACCGTTTATTGACTTTTTACCTATCTTTGCTAAACAGGAAAATATCGATGATTTATATCGGGATCATATTCATTTAAGTCCTTTCGGCAATCAATTAGTCAGTCAACAAATCAGTGAATTAATAGGTAAAAATAAACAATAACAACTCACAATTTAATCAAGGTTACTGCAATATTTCCTGAGAAACAAACGTCTACATCGGTTCCTTGTTTTCGTTCTCTTTTAGCATATTCTCCATGATAATAAAATAAGTCCCCTTCGACTCGATAATTAACCGGTAAAGGATGGGTACTGCTTTCACAAAACACAATTTCAGGTTCAGGATCATTGGTTTCTAAATGCGGTAAGTTAACGTTCCAAAAGCTACCAGTTTCTAAGGGTTTATCCCAGAGAAAATTTAACACTTTTTCTGTCCATTTAGTGGCTAATTCCCAGTTAATTATCAAAGGACGCTTGATCCAATGGGAGATGGCAATACCTGGAATTCCGTGCATTGCTGCTTCTCTCACTGCTGCTACGGTTCCCGAAATATAGACATCAACCCCTAAATTTCCTCCGGCATTAATTCCCGAAAGCACCCATTTTGTCTCTTTATTAAGATGTTTTACGGCAATTCTTGTACAGTCTGCTGGTGTACCATCTACTGCATATTCTGTCAAGGAACGCTTCTCTAAATGAATGGGTTTATGGGTGGTAACCCGGTGTCCACAACCGGAATGAGGTTCTTTCGGTGCAACAATAATTCCTTGACCTCCTAATGCTTTTGATAAGGCACGAATTCCAGGGGCATCAATTCCGTCATCATTGGTTAAAATAATAGTCATAATAGTAATTTACTGTTTTATTTTTGAGTGAATAAATAAACATTATCTTTTTGATAAGTTAAAGTAAAATTAGGATTTTGTCTAACGGATTTTTTAATGGTTTTAATTAATTCTGGAGAACTTTCTCGGCCTGGGTGTCGTTGATTGAGTAAGATATAATTAAATTGATTTATATTTGAAGATTCGGCTCCATTTTCTGCTAATTTAATTATAGCACGTTGGCTTACATGGGGGGCAATATAAGGGGATGTCAAAATATTTCCTTTAGTAGAAATTTGACTAATTGCTTCGTTGGTTGCTTCCCAAGTATCTAGAAAACTTAAATAACGAGAGGTAAAATAACCATATTTAGCTAAGGCTAAGAAACAAATTAATGACCAAGTTATTATATATTTGCTCTGATACAACCAGCTTTTTTTTGCTGCTACAGTCATAATAACAACTATCATTAAAAAAGGAATGATGGGTAAAGAATATTGATGTAATAAATCTTTTTGTAGTAGATTTTGTGATAATAAATTGATAGCTAAAGTGGGAATCGCACTGATTAAAGGGGCAAGATATTGCCAAGATATTCCCCAAATAATAGGGATAGATAATAATAGTAAATATTCTAAATTAGGTAAATTAAATAATCCTTGGAATAATAACCAAGGTTTAAAGATTATATTTTTAGCAATTTCAACAAAAGAATCACCTAAATAATTAAATCGTTCCAAATGACGACTGATATTAGCACTATTATCACTAAAAATAGGAATAACTAAACGGGTACTGATAATAAACCAGCTTATTCCTAACCCTATAGCAATTGAACCTAACTTTTGCTTTTTTTGATAAAAAAATAACCAGAAACCCATAAAAATTATGGTTAAAGATAACACGCTTTTACAACTTAAAGTAATAATAATCGCTAAAATAAATAACCACAGATTATTAGAGAAAGCTGCTAAAATTGCCCACAAAATAGAAGAAACAGCAAGAACATCAGGATGAAAGTCAAATAAATTAATATTAAAAATTAAAGGATAAAGTAAATAAACTAAACTAAGAATGAAGGATTTTGACTGATTTAAACCATGATACTTGCATAAGTAATAGATAGGTAATGCAGCAAAACTTAAAGCAAATGCTTGTATAAATAATAACCAATAAACAGAAGGATAAACTCTATAAAATAAGGCTAAAGGATAAAAAATAAATGCAGCATGGTCCCCTAATATATGGATAGTTAAAAAGGAAGAAATTGGTGCTTTTCCTTGACTAATTAAATACACCGCTTGATCAAAAATAGCTAAATCCCAAGCTGTTGATTGAAATAAAATATGTTTTAAACTACTACAGATAAATAAGACAATAACACTAATTCCAATTATAAAAAAGATTGAATTAGATTTAAGATAGGATAATTTCATTTACTTTTCGTATCATGATAGTTACTGAACATTATACGGATTATCAATTTTTTGGGGAGGAAAATAAGCGGATTTAATGGGAAAGGGAATTTCAATTCCTTCTACCTGATACCGTTTGTGAAGTTCCTTTAAAAATTGATGTTTAATGGCTAAATGTTCAAAAAATTCCTGTTCATAAATCCTTAAATAGACGGTTAGGTTGATACTATAATAATCAAATTTATTGTAACGGATGAATGGTTCAAAGGTATTTGCTTCCGTAGCGTCTTCTTCTGTAATTTTTTCTTGTAATAAATTATTAGCGACTTCGAGAGTTATCTTTTCAACGGTTTCTAAATCACTATTGTAAGCTACATCTAAAGTGACAGGAAAGACCATCATTTTATCAGGTAAACTAAAATTTTTAAAGCTTCCTGAAAGAATTTTTGAGTTAGGAATAACTAAGACATTATCGGTTATCTCTTTTAAGACAGTATATTTTAATTCTACATCAATAACATAGCCATTTTCTCCACTTGGTAAACTAATATAGTCCCCTGGTTTAACCTTTCCTGACATAACAATACTCACCCCAGATATTAAGTTTGCTAAGGGGGTTTGCAACGCTAAACCAAGAGAAACCCCCCCCACTCCCAATGCAGTTAATAGAGGGGTTATTTGAATACCAATCGATTGTAATATGATTAAAACACCAAGACTATAAATAACAATTTTGGTGAGTAATTCAAACAAGGAAGTTAAAGGAGAAATACCTTGTTCATCCGTAGTATAAACTTTGAGCGCACCTACTAACAAACGAGAAATAACAAGGGTTGCTGAAGCTAAAAACGTAGCAATGAGAAACTTATTAATAAGACTTTGTATTCCTGGAGGAATAGGATAGATAGATGTAGCAACTGCTATTCCTCCCAAAGAAAACCAAAGAATACTAAACCCTTGAATAGAATTAATGAGAATTTTATAGTATGGGGATTCGGTTTTGTCAGCAAGTTTTTTAATATTTGTGATCACTCGCTTCTCAAAAAGAACCCCGATAATAAAACCACATAAAATGGCAAATAAAGGACTAATTAGTTTTATGACTTCCTGTATAGTAAGATTAAACGAGAAATTCATGATTTTAAATAGTTTAACTTTCTGAAGATTATAATACCGAATTTATAATAGATCAAGGTAATAGGCCATAGTTATCATTAATCGGTTAAACTTTAGTAAATTATTATCATCAATCACCAATAATCTCAATTAATAGCAGGGAATTAACCAATGTTTGGTAATTTTAATGGTTTACGTTCTTCTGTTAGCAAACTAGGTTCTAATTTTGGGGGTAATACTTGTTTATTTTTACGAAAATGTGAAGGAAATAATCGAGAATATTTAGTGGGATCAGGTAACTGTAAATCAGAATGTTTACTGTTTATTTTTTCGGCTAATTCCAGATCGAAAACATAACTATCTTCTGTTTCTTGATCAATCAATTCAATGGTACAATTGACGGGATAATAACGATGATTGGTAACGGTAAAAGAAGCATGGGTTAAAGGATATCCTTTTAGGGTTTCTAGAATTAACTCCCCAATCACAAAATCTTCCTCAATCTCATCAGGAATCACTAAAGTATGATTAAACTGATAAGGTAGTTTTTTATCCGATAATGGGTAATCAACGGTTAGTAATGTTTCTTCGGTTTCAGGGTGAATCAATTCGTAACGGAGTTGAGCGTTTAACGCAATATCTCCCTGTATATTAACGGCCTTTATCATTCCCGACAGACTAATTCTTTCCCCCGATTTAATAATAAACTCATCCTGTTCTAAGCTAAGATTAATCAGAGGTTTAAAGGGTGATGTCTCATAATTAATATTCTTAGACTTATGCTCATTTGTCTTGTTTAATTGGGGTTCAATTTTTTCTCGTAACAGTTTTTCTAATTGATTTATATATTGTTGTGCTTTATTTTCCTTAGTTGCTTGATCTGGCGATGAATTAGAGAAATTAGGCGATGACGTTTCAGGAGTAGCCGATGAAATATTTAAGGTAATAGTTTCTGTCCACTTTTCCCCTAAAAACTCCGATAAAACATCTCCTTGACAACGAATATCCCAAGATGTTCCTGATGTTAACTCTGTAAAAGGTAAAATCATCACTAACCCCTGGGAATTAATCCGACGCTGATGATATTCTGTGTCTTGATCAGGGGAACTAATACGGACATCAACCATTGTATTCAAACGGTTGGATTTTCCCAAAATACGATATTTTCCAGCTTCTAATTCTAAGCGGGAAGAACTAGCGGGATACCATTTAATATCATCATCTTTTTGGATCAAAAATTCCCAGGATGTCATCGTTTCTATGGTGTGGAGTTGCTCGTTGTTCTTTTATGTCTGTCTAGTTGTTCTTTAAGTTCCCCAACTTGATTAAATAATTCTGCTTGTGTCATGGCTTGTTGTTCTTTGCTTTGCAACCATTTCAGTTGCACTGTTTTGTTTTCGGCCTCCTCTTCCCCTAAAACAAGACAAGCGATCGCCCCACTGCGATCGCTTGTCTTGTTTTAGGGGAAGAGGAGGCCGAAAAC
>JAAUYB010212903.1_pt1 | contig 16016 bp, 14 predicted proteins | sample 7278071 | NCBI WGS metagenome assembly JAAUYB01 (sample SAMN14350121, study PRJNA611818) | marine sediment metagenome | isolation source: surface marine sediment (1.8m) | place: French Polynesia: Moorea | collected 2018-08
ACTCCTTTGGGGGGGGGGGGTGGGGCCCCCCCCCCCCCCCCCTCGGTCGGATCGCGTCAGCGATCCGAAACACCGCTCCCCAGGCGCTCACCGCACCGGGTTGCGGTACCGCATCCGCCGGACCGAGCCGGTCTTCGACCGCATCAGCAGGGTTTCGGTCTCAAGGTAATTCGGCTCGCGCTTCATCCCCGCCAGGATCGAGCCGTCGGTGACCCCGGTGGCGGCGAAGATCACGTCGCGCGTCACCATGTCGTCGCGCGCATAGACCCGGTCAAGATCGGCGATGCCGGCCTTCTGCGCCCGTCCGCGCTCGTCGTCGTTGCGGAACAAGAGCCGGCCCCACATCTGCCCGCCCATGCATTTCAGCGCCGAGGCCGCCAGCACTCCTTCGGGCGCGCCGCCGGCGCCCATATACATGTCGATGCCGGTGATCTCGTGCTCGGCACAGTGGATCACGCCGGCCACGTCGCCGTCGGTGATCAGCCGGATCGCGGCGCCGGTTTCGCGCAGCTCGGCGATCACGTCCTCGTGGCGCGGCCGTTCCAGCACGCAGACCGTGATGTCGGGCTGCCCGCAGCCACGCGCCTCGGCCAGGGCCGAGACCCGTTCGGCGGGCGACATCTCCAGGCTGACCACGTCCTTGGGATAGCCCGGCCCCACCGCCAGCTTGTCCATGTAGACGTCGGGCGCGTGCAGCAGCGTGCCGCGCGGTGCCATGGCGATCACGGTCAGCGCGTTCGGCATGTCCTTGGCGGTCAGCGTCGTGCCCTCCAGCGGGTCGAGCGCGATGTCGACCTCGGGACCCTGACCGTTGCCGACCTCTTCGCCGATATAGAGCATCGGCGCCTCGTCGCGCTCGCCTTCGCCGATCACCACGACGCCCTTGATGTCCAAGAGGTTGAGCTGATCCCGCATCGCGTTTACCGCGGCCTGATCGGCGGCCTTTTCGTCGCCGCGCCCGACCAGCCGGGCCGAGGCCATCGCCGCCGCCTCCGACACCCGGGCTAGGCCGAGGGACAGCATGCGGTCGTGAAACACGATTTCCGAGGGGGTTTGGTCCATCATCGACTTCCCACTTTCCGGACACGGATGCGGCATCCCTATGCGCCTGGTTCAAATCGCACAAGGGCCCGCTCCGGGTGCGGCCGAAAAAGCCGCATCCGATCGGCGTCGGATCGGGCAAGACACGACCCAAGCCGTCGCCGTCTGGGTGAGGTGTACCAGGACAAAACTCGTCCTGTCGCGCCGGCCGCGCTGATCCCAAGTCGTTGAATTCACTGGAGGTTGTAATGCGAGTCGGAAGGCAGTCGAAATCAGAAAACATGAATCCTTAATCTACAAAAACTGTTGATAATAAATATAAAATTTTGATTTGGATCAATTCAAAACACTACCTGAGCGTGTACCAAGGCTCGACCGATCCTGGTCGGAACGCTTTGTTTGGGAGGACATCATGGGCGTTGGAAAACTGAATATCTTTCTCAGCGACGTTGCGAATCCTTGTGGCACTTTCAATGGCCATGGCGCGATGACTATTCTTGATTGCAACGGGATCATGCGGTGGCCTTGCGGCCGGTTCCGGAATCCCGATGGCAAGTGGGAGAGAGTGTCGCGGAGCGGTTATGTGAACCTGCCCTTCAAGTGCGGTCACTTGGAGGTCGAACTGCCGCCGGGATGCTATTGGGTGGTCGCTGCGACCTCTGTTACCGAGCCAGAGCCAGGCATGTTCAAGCTCAACGAAACGTCGCATGTCGGCATTGTTCAGGTGCGGTGCGATGAAACTGCCTGCGTCAAGCTCTACAACCCGTCCACGGTCTTGTGTTGGACATGGTTCCGCATGGGGCTTGAGGCGCTGCGGCGCGATGACCGGAGTACCGACCGCGATGTCCAACGCGTCGTCGAGATCGTCGAGGAAAACCTGATTGGTCAACTCGGAACATCGGCCGCGGAACAGGCGATCATCGGGGCGATCGGTGGAATGGTGGACGTTGCCAGGGGCGCCGCGAATTAGAGCCGGTCATTGACCGTCCGATTATGGGCCGCTTGAGCTGAAAGCCAAAAAAATGCCGCGCTCCGAACGACATGCCGGAGCGCGGCGAGTGGTTCTGGAAATTTTTGGCCTATCGTGGAACGGACGCCCAATCGGGAGGTCGTTTTCAGACCTCTTCGATCCGGATTGCCACGGGATGCCCATCGACCACGCCGGTGCCGTCGATACCCGCCAGGGCCTTGTCCAGTGCTTCGCGCGTGGTTTTATGGGTGACGATCAGCACCGGCGCCGTTGGCTGATGGCTGTGCTGGTATTGCCGCATCCGGTCGATCGATACGCCGGCCTTGCCCAATACTGTCGCCACTTTCGCCAGCGCGCCCGGCTTGTCCTGCAGTGCCATGCGCAGATAGAACGGCGCCGGGGCCGCGGTCTTGGCCGGGGCCGGTTTCGACAGCGATCCGGCGGGCTGGCCGAAGGTCGAAATGCGACTACCCCGCGCAATGTCCATCACGTCCGACATCACCGCGCTCGCCGTCGGGCCCTCGCCCGCGCCGGCGCCGCGCAGCACCACCTGGCCCACCGCGTCGCCTTCAAGCACCACCATGTTGGTCGCCGCCTCGAGCTGCCCCAACGGGCTGTCGGCGGGCACAAGGCAGGGCGACATCCGCTGTTCCAATCCGCGACCGGTCAATTGCGCCACGCCCAAGAGCTTGATCCGAAAGCCCATATCGCGGGCCTGCTCGATATCCTCGATGCTGATCCGCTCGATCCCCTCGATCTCCATGCCGGCGAAATCGACCTCGGTGCCGAATGCGATCGAGGCCAAAAGCGCCAGTTTGTGGCCGGCGTCGATACCGCCCACGTCGAGCGTCGGGTCGGCCTCCAGATAGCCCAGCTCGTGGGCCTCCTTAAACACCTCGTCGTAGCCCAGATGCCCGTGCTCCATCCGGGTCAGGATGTAGTTGCAGGTGCCGTTCATCACGCCCATCACCCGCGTCACTTCGTTGCCCGCCAGGCCCTCGATTAGCGCCTTGATCACCGGGATGCCGCCCGCCACCGCCGCCTCGAAGCGTAGCGTCGCGTCTGCCGCCTCCGCGGCCGACGCCAGGTGCTGGCCATGGATCGCCAGCATCGCCTTATTCGCGGTCACCACGTCCTTGCCGGCGGCGATCGCGGCCTCGGTCGCAGCTTTAGCCGGCCCGTCCGAGCCGCCCATCAATTCGACGAATAGATCCACGTCGCCGCGTTTGGCCAGCGCGACCGGATCGTCCTCCCAGGCGTAATCGCCGAGCCGCACGCCACGGTCCTTGTCGCGGGTGCGCGCGGAGACCGCGGTGATCACCACCGGCCGGCCGCTGCGCATCGCCAGGAGGTTCGCGCGCCGCTGCACGATCTTCACCACACCGGCGCCGACGGTGCCGAGGCCCGCGATGCCAAGGCGCAAGGGGGTGGTCATGGGGCGAGCCTCCGGTTGAGCAGTTCGGATGGCGTGTTACCGGCATCCCGCCGGGCGCGCAACGCGGCTTAGCCGCCGAGGCGCCGCAGGCGGGCCGACAGCCGCAGGCGGGTCTCTTCGTCGATCGGCGCGCCGCGCAGAAGCCGCGCCCGCGCCGTGAGATTGGCCGCGCGGTTGAGCAAGTCTTCGGCGTCCTGCTCGGTCAGCCGGCCGTCGCCCCGGCGGCCCAGGAGCCCCTCGGCGGGGATCAGTTCGGGATACTCGGCGCGCCTCGCCTCGGGCGACACCGCAGCGTCGAGGTCGGGGAAGGTCGTGCAGGCCGGCATTGCCAGGGCGGCCAGAAGGACAATCGTGTGAACGGGCTGCATCATCGGTCGCTGCTCGGGTTTTGGCGGCAGCATAGGGTTTTAGGGGCCGGTCAGGCAAGGATGTCTTGGAATTGAACGCGCGTTCAGATATGCCGTTGACATGGCCCGCAAGACCGGTTCGCATTCTCAGATCACAGGTCCGCGCATCCGGGACGCGGCGCTGCGGCTCTTCGCCTGGCACGGCTATGCCGCCGTGTCGATGCGCCAGATCGCGGCCGAGGTCGGAGTGCAGGCCGGCGCGCTTTATCTCTACACGCCCGACAAGCAAACGCTGCTGTTCGAGCTGATGCGTGGGCATATGGAAGAGTTGCTCGCGGCTTGGCAGGCGGTGCGGAAGGGCGACGGTCCGCTCGCCCAGCTAGAGGCCTTCGCGCGGTTTCACATCCGCTTTCACCTCGACCGTCCCGACGCGGTGTTCATCGCCTATATGGAACTACGCAATCTCCAGCCGGAGAACTTCGCCCGGGTCGAAGCGTTGCGGAGGGCCTATGAGGACGAGCTGGAGGCGATACTGCGCGACGGCGCGGCGGCTGAGGTCATGCGGGTGCCGGACACCAAGCTCGCGACGATGGCGCTGATCGCGATGCTGACCGGCGTAAACACCTGGTACCGCGAGGGCGGACGGCTCAGCCGCGAACGGGTGGAGCGGATCTACTGGAACATGGTGCGGCGTGCCGTCGGGGCGTGAGGCTTTGACTTCACGGAGCGCTCGGAAGGCGGGGATCGATGGCATAAGGCCAAGTTGCGGAAAGCCGGGACATCGGCTGGACGGGGCAGTTGCGTGACGACACAGGCATGGAATCAAGGGGCGCAGCCCCGCCGTGCCCATCGCCAGTTCGTAGCGCGAAGAAGGTCCAGTGGACCTTTTTTCGGGCGGCCACGAACGCCCGGGTGGGGTGGCGATTTGTCGACATCCGCGCACCGCGTAAGGCCCTACGGATTCGACAGCCATAAAGCGCACCCGAACAAGCTTCGGCTCGCCACCCTGCGGGTTTGCGACGGGCCCGGCTCCTCATGACACGGTCGCGGTCGAGACAGGCCAATCGCACCCCGTGCAAGGCCCACGTCTCAATTGGCATCCGCCGCATGACGCGCTGCGGTTAGTGCGCCGGTCTGATGAAGGTCCCGTTCCGCAAGTCGCGCACGGCCTGCATCAGCTCGTCCTGCGTGTTCATCACGATCGGGCCGTGCCAGGCGATGGGCTCCTGGATCGGCGCGCCCGAGATCAGCAGGAACCGTACGCCCTCGGGCCCGGCCTGAACCGTCACTTCGTCCCCGGTTCCGAACCGCACCAGCGTCCGGTCGCCCGAGAGATCGCGGATGTTGACCTCGTGCCCCATCACCTCTTTCTCCAACAACACCCCGCCCGGCGCCGAGGCGTCGGCGAAGCTGGCCCCGCCTTCGAAGACGTAGGCGAAGGCGCGGCGGTAGGTGTCGATCCGGAAGGTCTTGCGCCGACCGGCGGGGACCGAGATGTCGAGATATTGCGGCTCGGCGGCGATGCCGTCGACCGGCCCGGTCTGGCCCCAGAATTCGCCAACGATCACCTTCACCCGGGTGCCGTCGTCGTCGATCACCTCGGGAATATCGGCGCCAGCGACGTCCTGGTAGCGCGGCGCCGTCATCTTCAGCGACGACGGCAGGTTGGCCCAAAGCTGGAAGCCGTGCATCTGGCCGCGCGCGTTGCCGAGCGGCATTTCCTGATGCAGGATGCCCGACCCGGCGGTCATCCATTGCACGTCGCCCGCGCCCAGCCGGCCGGCGTTGCCGAGCGAGTCGCCGTGTTCCACCGTGCCGGCCAGCACATAGGTAATGGTCTCGATGCCGCGATGTGGATGCCAGGGGAAACCCTTGAGGAAATCCTCGGGCCGGTCGTTGCGGAAATCGTCGAAGAGCAGGAACGGGTCGAGCATGTCGGGGTCCTGAAACCCAAAGGCGCGGTGCAAGCGGACGCCGGCGCCTTCCAGGGTGGGCAGCGCTGCGCTGGTCGCGGCGACGGGTCTGATCGACATCGGTGGGCCTCCTTGGTGGTTCAGCGCGAGACCTAAGCCGCCGGCACCGTCGCGGCAATGCCCGCCGCCGAGCAGGGGCTGTGCGCCACTGCAGGCCCTCGCCATCGGAGGCGATCCCGCCTAAGGAGGAGGCGGTTTGCAGAGAGAGGCCGCATGTCGCACGAGGTGCTCGCCACCGTCACACCGTCCCCGGCACGGCGCTGGCTGGCGATCGGGATGATGGTCGTCTTGGGCGGGCTTTTGGTCTATCTGGCCTTCGCCGCGCCGCCGCAGGGGCTGTTCCTGCGGCTTTTCGTGCTGGCCGTCGGGGTCGGGGCGCTCCTCTTGGCCGACAAGGTGCGGCGGGCGACGACGGTGTCGATCGAGCTGACCGAGGCGGGATTGCACGACAGCGCGGGGACCGAGCTATGCCGGTTTGACGACATCGACAGCGTCGACCGCGGCGCCTTCGCGTTCAAGCCTTCGAACGGATTTCTGGTGCGGCTAAAGACGCCGGCGGCGCGGGTCTGGCAGCCGGGGCTCTGGTGGCGCTTCGGCCGCCGCATCGGCATCGGCGGGGTCACGCCGGCGGGACAGTCCAAGGTCATGGCCGACATGATCACGATGCGGCTGCGTGGCGTGGACAAAATCCTCAGAGACTTTGAGGAGCGCGACTGAGTCGTGGGGACGCGGTCTGTCGCTGCGCGTAGTTGCGGGCGTGCAATTGACAGGCGTCGCTAGGTAGAAGTTGCCAAGACCGGTTTGGGCCAGGAAGGTCGGTCGATCGCTTTGCAACGAGCCGTGGCCATCGCCGACCCGCGGGGTGGCGATCCGACTTGTGTTCGGCGGCACTTGATGGCTGTCGAGTCCGTAGGACATCGCGCGGGTTGCAAGTGTGGGCAAATCGCCACCCCTCCGGGGCGGGTTGGCGTTGGGCACGGCGGGGCTGCGCCCCTTGATTCCGTGCCATGGCCATAATTCTAAGGTCTGCTCATGGCGAAAATCCGCCTCACCCGCCCCGACCGGACGGGCCAAGTCTAGGCGTTGCAGACCGGGTCGTTGCCGGGGTCCCAGCGAAGTTGACCGGCGAAGCGCGGGCGGGTCACGACGAGGTTCTCGAAATACTGCGCGTCGATGCCGAAATTCAGCACCGGGTCGAAGCCGGCCCAAGTCTCGACCACAATTCCGAGGTCATAGTCGGCGATCGCGGGGATCTCGTCCTCGATCTCGGACAGCGTGCCTTGGGTCAGTTCTTGGATGCCGCCGGTGCCGCCGTCGACCTCGGACCATTTCAGCTGCAGATCCTCCTCGTCGGGGTCGTTTTCCACGATCGTCACCCGCAGGATCGTCGGGTATTGCGACTGGGTCAGGATCGACAGGATGTCGTTCAGGCCCGAGATGTAGGCGTCGTCGATGCAGCCGTTCTCGCGCGAGAGCATGTCGCTGATCGTATAGGACGCGCGGACGTTGATATTCTGCGTCCGGAACGCGTCGAAGAAGGTGAAGAGCCCGAGATAGGCAAACAGCAGGATCGGCATGATCATCGCCGCTTCGGTCGAGATCACGCCGTCGTCACGGCTGCGGAAGGTCGTGAGCATCTTGAGCAAGCGCATCCTCGCCACCTCTTCTTAGCTCGGCTCGTTGACAAAGGCCGACATGGTGATCAGCGCGTAGTCCGATTCGTTGACCTTGGGCAGCTTCAGCCCCAGCCCGGTGATCGGCACCATCGGCTCGATCACAGCGCAGACCGTGATCAGCATCATCTCGTTGTCGATGCCGGGCGTGAAGTTGACCACCGGCTCGATGCCCTCGTCCCGGTCGATGCACTGCACCTGTCCGGTGCGGAAATACCAGGTCTCCTTGCTGACCGCCTCGAGCTCGATATGCAGCGCCTCGTCGCAATTGGGGATCACGCCGGCGTAGTTGCAGACAGCCGATTTCAACTCGGCATGGGTCGGTGTCGGATCGATTCCCAGGCGCAAATCGCGCACCGCCAGATCGGTGGCGCGGTCAAGCATCGCGTGCCGCGTGCTCATCAGCCCCGCCTCGAAGGCCGAAGCGAAGACGCCGATGAACAGCGGGAACAGGATCACGAATTCGATCGTGGCGTTGCCGTCGTCGCGGGAAAGGCGCGCGGCCAGGTCTCTTAGGATACGGATCACTGGATCAGCCTCAACTGGTTGATCGTGCTTGCGATCGATTGGAACGCGTCGGCGATGTCGAGATTGTCGACGTCGTAGTAGTGCGACGGCGACGAGGCGCAGGACGCCAGGCGCGCGGCGTTGCTGGTGGTGACCTCAAGCCCGATGGTGAAGATGACGACTTCGGTCTTGCCGGGCCCGGAACTTGCATCCTTCACCGACTGGCAGATGTTGTCAAAGCGCGTGTTCTTGGTCGAGGACGAGACGTAGTCGATCGCGTATTCGTACTGGTTGCGCTCGGACGAATACATCGACTGCATCTCGTAGAGCACCTCGTCGCTGAAGTACTCCGGCGGGATCTCGGCCCAGACCTCGGCCCAGGTCATGCGCACGGCGTCGTCGCCGCCGAAGGGTTCGGAGCGCCACTGGTAGTTGTTGCTGATGCCGTTCGGGCTCCAGGCATGGAACCAGAACTCGGGGTTGTACCAGTAGTCCCAGTCGTCGCAGTAGCCCCAATCCCAATCGTCACAGAAGGTGTATTTCTGGTTCGGGTCGACGTCAGTAATCGGTTCGCTGTCTTCGCCGTCCCACCAGATCGAGTAGTGCACGACGCCGCCGGTCTCGTGGCGCCAGACGAAGCTGTCGCCGTCGCGGTAGTCGCCCATGTAGTACTGGCTGGTGTGCGCGCCATCGGTCATGACGATCAGGATCTTCATGCTGGCGCCGCTGTCATAGCCGTAGGGCCGGCCCTCGAGATCGGCGATCACGTCGCCGCTGGTGATCATGTCACTCAGAATCGGCTGGCTGCCGGGGTCAAGCAGGGCCACGCCCCACTTAGTGCCGATATCGGTCGAGGTGTTACCGGTGGCGGTCAGGCCGTCGACATAGTCCTTCAGCTCGGATTTGTTGGTCGACCAGACCTGGATTTCGCGGTTCGACGTGTTCGGGCAGACCGGGCGGAAATCGCTGGGGTCGTTGTATTCGCCCAGATCGAAGCTGTCGTGTTCGTCGGTCCAGGGGTCAAAATGCAGCGTCTGTTCCAGCGGCGTGCTGGTCGGGTTGATCGACGGATGCAGATGACCCGCCATCGAGGCGGAATCGAAGGCAGAGCTGGTGAAGTTCACGCAGTGCGATTCGTCGTGCGTGGTGCCGCCGATGTTGAAATAGGGCAGCAGGCTCGAGCCCGCATTCACCTGAGTGGCGTAGGGGATGATCGAGGTCGACACCGCGTTCGGTTCGGAGGCGTCGTAGATCGTGTCGAGAAAGCCCTTGGCGGCGACCTTCAGGTTGGCCAGCCGGCTATAGCTGTTCATCGAGCCCGAGACGTCGAGCACCATCGAGATTTCCACATCGCCGATCGATTCCTGTGCGATGCTGTCGGCGGGCGAGGCGAGATTCTCGATTCCCACCATGTTGAAGAAGTGGGTCGGAACGTTGACCTCGGTATCGACGTCGACCTGGCGGAAGTTGATCGCCTCGGTGACCTCCACGTTCTTCAGAAACTGGCTCATGCCGGATTTGGCGAAGTAGTCGTTGACCACCTCGGTCGGCGTCAGCTGCTGGTTCAGCGAGGCGGCGGCGAGCGCGGCGCGGTCGACGGTGTTCTGCAGCTTGGTGCGGGTCGTCTCGAACCGCATCAGGTCGACTGACAGGCCACCGATGATCAGCATCAGGACGAAGATGAACAGCGAAAAGATGATCAGCGAACCGTCCTCGCCGCGCGCGAAGCCTGCGGAACGCGCCCGAACCCGTCCCGCAAAGGGGCGGTTGCGGTGCGTGCGCGCTTGACGCTTGCAGTCTGTTGCCCGGGTCATGGTCTTGTTCCTTCTCGATCGCCCATGTTGGCCGGCCTCCATGGCGCTTACACGCCCGGCAGGGCATTGTATGGCGACGCATTGCGGCGGAATTCCGTTGATATACGGCGCGAATTGTGGCGATTTTAAGATATTGAGATGACTGTAGAATTCCCGGAAACAAAGCGGCGACCGGTGTCCCGATTGTCCGGTTCGACGGCCGAAATCCTTGCTGGCCAGGCATCGGGACGCCGAAGTTTTCGTACGCGATTAACCAGAATCGGCGTAGCGTCGGGGCGATCGCCTGCGTTTTGGGCACCGGACTTGGGGAGCAACCGATGAACATGACCGCCGCGAACGAGCCGAGTTTCCGCGAGAGCGTGGATTTGATGTTCAACCGCGCCGTGGCGCTGATGGACCTGCCGCCCGGGCTGGAAGAAAAAATCCGTGTCTGCAACGCCACTTATACCGTGCGCTTCGGTGTGCGGCTGAGGGGCCAGATCCAGACCTTCACCGGCTACCGCTCGGTCCATTCCGAACACATGGAGCCAGTGAAAGGCGGCATCCGCTATGCCATGGGCGTCAACCAGGACGAGGTCGAGGCGTTGGCCGCGCTGATGACCTATAAATGCGCGTTGGTCGAGGCGCCGTTCGGGGGCTCGAAGGGCGGCCTGAAGATCGATCCGCGGCAATACGAGGAATACGAGCTCGAGATGATCACCCGGCGTTTCGCCTATGAACTGGCGAAACGCGACCTGATCCATCCCAGCCAGAACGTGCCGGCCCCCGACATGGGCACCGGCGAGCGCGAGATGGCCTGGATCGCCGACCAGTTCAGCCGGATGAACACCACCGACATCAACGCCCGCGCCTGCGTCACCGGCAAACCGCCGCATGCCGGCGGCATCGCCGGCCGGGTCGAGGCCACGGGCCGCGGCGTGCAGTATGCTCTGCGCGAGTTTTTCCGCCATCCCCAGGACGTGGCGCGCACGGGCATGACCGGCACGCTCGACGGCAAGCGGATCGTGGTCCAGGGCCTGGGCAACGTGGGCTATCATGCGGCGAAATTCCTCGCTGCCGAGGATGGCTCGAAGATCGTCGGCATCATCGAACGCGACGGTGCGCTGGTCGACGACAAAGGGCTCGACGTCGAGGCGGTGCGCAACTGGATCGGCCGGCACGGCGGCGTGCGCGGTTATGCCGACGGCACTTTCGTCGAGGACGGCCCAACGGTGCTGGAGCATGACTGCGACATCGTGATCCCCGCCGCGCTGGAGGCGGTGATCAATCTCAGCAACGCGCACCGGATCAAGGCGCCGCTGATCATCGAGGCGGCCAACGGCCCGGTGACCGCCGGCGCCGACGACGTCCTGCGCGAGAAGGGCACCGTGATCATCCCCGACATGTACGCCAATGCCGGCGGCGTCACCGTCAGCTACTTCGAATGGGTCAAGAACCTCAGCCACATCCGGTTCGGCCGCATGGGCCGGCGCCAGGAAGAGGCGCGCCACCAGTTGATCGTCGACGAGCTGCACAAGCTCGACAAGCATCTGGGCGACGCCTGGACCATGTCGCCGGATTTCAAAGAGAAGTATCTGCGCGGTGCCGACGAGCTGGAACTGGTGCGCTCGGGCCTCGACGACACCATGCGCATCGCCTACCAGGCCTGTTCCGAGGTCTGGAACGCGCGCGACGACGTCACCGACCTGCGCACCGCCTCTTATCTGGTGGCCATCGACCGCGTCGCCACGAGCTACCGCGCCAAGGGGCTCTGACACCGCTTTCTCCGCGGCTGGGCTCCATGCAGCGGACAATGTGTCAAACCTCGGGCGCGGGCGGGGGCGAAACACGGCGGAAGTCTTGCTTTTGAACGGCACGCAAGGCCGGATTGCCGCAGAGTTGCCGCATTTCCGGCAGAATTGTGCCCTCTCGATTGGCCGCGCGCTCCACCGGATGTCATGTGATCAACATATTGAAAATGCGAAGAAAAAAGGCGCGTAGGGTAAGAACGCAATAACATCTCGTGGATCACCAGAAGCTGCCCCAATCGTGGTTAATCAGAGGCAAAAAACCACAATCTCGCCACATTTGCGCCCAGCATCCGGCATATTGCTGTGTCACAAATATGTCGTGGGGGCACTGGAGCGAAACGATGCTGTCTGGTGTCTGCAAGATGAAGAAGAAAGCGAAGAGCGCGCGCCGCGGGTCGGCGTTTGCGTTCCTGAAGACGTTCAAGAGGTCCGAAAACGGCAGCACGTCGATCGAAACGGTGCTGTGGATGCCGTTCTTCGTGGCGCTGTTCTCGCTGATCGTCGATGGCACGCTGATCTTCAACAATCATTCAAACGTTTTGCGTATCGTGCATGACGCCAACCGGGCGCTGTCGGTCGGCCGTATCGACAGCGGCGCCGAAGCCGAAACGCTGATCCTGGCCAACGCCGCCCATATCAGCAGCAACATGACGGTGGATACCGTGGTGACCAACGGCGTCATTCAGACCGTGGCCGTCGTGCCGGTCTCCGATCTCGACATGACCGGCCTGTTCTCGGGCATCGCCGCGGTGAACCTGACGGTCAACGCCCAGCATTACCTGGAGCTCTAGGGCAATGCGGAAGGTCAAGGCGATGGTCAAAGCGGCAAAGGCACGGAACTTCCTGGCAGGCGAGTCCGGCGGCTCGACCGCCTTCATCCTCAGCCTGATCGTCGGCGGCTTCGCCATGGGCGGCCTGGCGCTCGACGTGGCCTATGCCTACAAATCGCGCGCCGAGCTGCAGATCGCCGCCGATGCCGCGGCGCATGCGGCACTCTACCTGCGCCAGAACAACGACGCCGCGACCGCCAAGACCAAGGCGGTCGAGGTCGCCAACGGCACCCTGCCGGTGTCGAGCTACGGCAACGTGCTGGCGCCCGGCGACATCCAGTTCGGCAGCTGGGACTACACCTCGCAGACCTTCAAGCCCGACCCCAGCGCCACCGACGCGGTCTGGGTCAGCACCAAGCGGTTCGACGCCAACGGCAACCCGGTGCGCACCTTCATGCTGGATTTCGTCGGCATCGACCGGTTCGACGTGCGCGCCGACGCGGTGTTCGTCACCCACTACCCGACCTGCCTCAGCCAGGGCTTCGCCGCCGCCGACCGCGTCGACATGCAAAGCAACAACACCTTCTACAGCGGCTTCTGCGTGCATTCCAACGAACTGGTCAGCATGAAGCAGAACAACACCTTCCACACCGGCGTGATCATCTCGATGCCCGACAGCCAGGATGTCGAGGCCGGCTCGGGCAACGACGGCGTGAAAGAGGCGCTGCGCGACTACGCCTATTCGCTGCGCGTCCTCGACCGGCTCGACGAGATCTGGACCGGGCTGATCACCGGCACCGCCTATGTGCCGGGCTACGTCACCAATGCGATCCCGATCTACATCGAGGCGGAGTCGATCACCGGCGTCAACCCGGCCTCGGTGGTGTCGTCGGACGACGACGGCGACGGCGACGGCGACTCGGCCGAGCTGCAGATGGGCAACATCTACGCCGTCGATTGCGAAGACGACGCGCTGGTGATTGGCGCCGGCGTGCTGGTCAAGGACGTGGTGATCCTGACGACCTGCACCGTCGAATTCAAGGCGGGCGCGACGCTGGAAAACGCGCTTCTGATGACCAAGAGCACGTCGGCCAAATCGGTGACCGCGGTGTCCGGCTTTCGGCTCGGCCTCGACGACAACTGCGCCGTCGGCGGCGGCGCGCAGATCATCACCTATGGCGGCTTTCAAGTGCCCGCAAAGTTCGAGATCTTTGGCGGCCAGGTCATCGCCAAGGGCGATATCCAATTCGCAGCCCAAGCCGGCGCGCAAGGCGGCTCGTTCATCTCGGGCGGCACGATCGACGGCACCTCGAACTCGGAATTCCTCTTCTGCAAGACCGGGATGGAGCTGAATTTCGAGTTTCCGTATTTCCGCCTCGGCGGGTAGCGCGCCGGCCGGAATTCTGGACAATCCCGCGCCCGGGGCCGATAGTCGCGTGCATGAGTCTGCCCCCCGGCTTTCTGGACGAGCTTCGGACCCGCACCTCGCTGGCGCAGGTCGTCGGCCGCAAGGTGATGTGGGACGCCCGCAAGTCGAACCAGGGCAAGGGCGACATGTGGGCGCCGTGCCCGTTCCACCAGGAAAAAACCGCATCATTTCATGTAGATGACCGCAAGGGTTATTACTATTGCTTTGGCTGCCACGCCAAGGGCGACGCGATCAGCTTCGTGCGCGAGACCGAGAATGTCGGTTTCATGGAGGCGGTCGAGATCCTCGCCCGCGAAACCGGTCTGCAGATGCCCGCCCGCGACCCCAAGGCGCAGGAAAAGGCCGACCGGCGGGCGGTTCTGGCGGATGTGATGGAGCAGGCGGTGCAGCATTACCGGCTGCAGCTGAAGACCGCCGCGGCGGCGCCGGCGCGCGACTATCTGGAAGGCCGCGGGCTTGACGCCGCAGCACTGGAACGGTGGGAGATCGGTTTTGCCCCGGACGCGCGCCAGGGCGTCTTCGCGCATCTGACCGGCAAGGGCGTCGCCGCCGATCTGGTGATCGACGCCGGGCTGGCGGCGAAGCCGGAGGACGGCGGCGCGCCCTACGACCGGTTCCGCGGCCGCATCGTGTTTCCGATCCGCGACGCCCGCGGCCGGGCGATCGCCCTGGGCGGCCGGGCGATGGACCCCGCGGCCCGCGCCAAGTACCTCAACTCGCCGGAAACCGAGCTCTTCGACAAGGGCCGCAGCCTCTACAATCATGGGCCTGCGCGCGAGGCGGCCGGCAAGGGCCAGCCGCTAGTCGTGGCCGAGGGCTACATGGACGTGATCGCCCTGGCCGCGGCGGGGTTCACGGCCACCGTCGCCCCCTTGGGCACCGCGATCACCGAGGATCAGCTGCAGCTTTTGTGGCGCATCGCGCCGGAACCGGTCATCGCGCTCGACGGCGACCAGGCGGGCCTGCGCGCGGCGATGCGGCTGATCGACATTGCGCTGCCGCTCTTGGAGCCCGGCAAATCGTTGCGCTTCTGTCTGATGCCGCCGGGCCAGGACCCCGACGACGTGATCCGAGCGGGCGGCGCCGGCGCGATGCAGGCGCTCCTCGACGCCGCCCAGCCGCTGGTTGCGCTGTTCTGGCGCCGCGAGACCGAGGGCAAGGTCTTCGACAGCCCGGAACGCAAGGCCGCGCTCGACAAGTCCTTGCGCGAGGCGATCCGCAAGATCGCCGATCCCGGCCTGCGCGCCCATTACGGCGATGAGATCAAGCGCCTGCGGGCCGAGCTGTTCGGGTTTCGCCCCACACAGCAGCGGCAGCCGGGCCGCGGCTTCGCCAAGGCGCCGCCGCGCGCCACGCCCGGGACCAAGCAGTCGGTTCTGGCGGCTCAGACCGGCGAGATCGACGAGTACCTGCGCGAGGCCGTGGTGCTGGCGGTGATCCTCACCCACCCGAGCCTGTTGCCGCGATTCGAGGCCGAGCTCGAGGCGATGGACTGCCACGGGCCCGACCACGCCGCGTTGCGCAACACGCTTCTGGCCAACCGGGATACGGCGCCCAGTGACCTGCGCGCCACGGTTGCGGCGACTGTGGGCGAGGGGCTGCTTGAAAAGCTCTTCGGGTCGAACCATGTCCAGGTCGTGCCCGCCATCCGCCAGACAGACGACACCGATCAAGCGGTGCTGTGCGTCGCCGAAGAGCTCGCCAAGCTCGAGGCCAAGCGCGGTGCGGCGCGCGAAATCAGTGAGGCGATGCAGGACATCGGCGATCTGGCCGACGAGGGTCTGACCTGGCGGCTAAGCCAGGCCGCCGAGGCGCTGCACCGCGCCGAGCACGGCGAGACCGAGGACAAGACGGAATACGACGTCGCGCCCACGGGCGCGAAGATCAAACGCGACGAACGCAGCGCCTTCAACGCGCTGTTGGACACAATCGACTTTGCCAAGCCGCGGCGCGGGCCGCGCTGACACGGTTTGGTAGGGAATGGGTTAAGGAATCAGGGTAAACAGTGTGCGAATCAGTGATTCGCGCTATGTGATTCGGTAAGAAACGAATCACCCCTCGCTTTCGAAGGAGTGCCGCATGGCCGCCAAGGACACCGACGACCGCAAGCAGGACGATCAGGACCAGGAAGTCGGTCTCGACATGAGCCAGGCGGCGGTCAAGAAGATGATCGCCGAGGCGCGCGAACGCGGCTACATCACCTATGACCAGCTCAACACGGTTCTGCCCCCGGATCAGGTCAACTCGGAGCAGATCGAAGACGTGAT
>JAAUYB010023409.1_pt1 | contig 16007 bp, 14 predicted proteins | sample 7278071 | NCBI WGS metagenome assembly JAAUYB01 (sample SAMN14350121, study PRJNA611818) | marine sediment metagenome | isolation source: surface marine sediment (1.8m) | place: French Polynesia: Moorea | collected 2018-08
CTTTTATTTTAACTACTTCTGCCATAGTAAAAGCTGATGTATAAAGTTTAATATAATCTAATTCTACCTCTTCTTTAATGATGGAAGCTTCTGCCGTTAAATAAATACTAAATTTATAAATTATTCAGGAGTTTAAAATAGATTAAGACTTCACTCAAAAAATATGAAGAAGATTGTGACAATCACAACCTTCCTCACCATACATTATTGTGGATCTAACTTGAGAACAGCCATAAATGCTTCTTGAGGAACATCTACAGTACCGATCGCTTTCATTCGTTTCTTGCCTTTTGCTTGCTTTTGCAGCAGTTTCTTCTTACGGGAAATATCTCCCCCATAACATTTGGCTAAGACATCTTTACGCAATGCAGGAATATGTTCACTGGCAATAACTTTTGCACCGATCGCTGCCTGAATGGGAACCTTAAACTGATGACGGGGTATCAACTCTTTTAACTTCTCTGTCAAGGCACGACCCACATAATAAGCTTTATCACGGTGAACAATCATTGCCAAAGCATCCACACCATCTCCATTGACCAGGATATCTAATTTAACTAGAGGATTTTCTCGATAGCCAATTAGTTGATATTCCATACTGGCGTAACCCCGTGACCTCGACTTTAACTGGTCAAAAAAGTCTGTTACCACCTCTGCTAAGGGTAACTCATAAATTAAGGCTGTTCTCGATAGGGTAAAATAGCGCATATCTTTAAACACTCCCCGTCGACTTTGACATAACTCCATCAAGGTTCCCACATAGGTTTCTGGGGTGATCATTTCCACTTGAATATAAGGTTCTTCTACCTTTTCCCGTTGTTGCGGTGGGGGGAGTAAACTAGGATTATCAATTTCTATCACCTCCCCATCTATGGTGGTGACGCGATAAATTACAGAGGGTGCAGTGGTAATTAAATCGAGGTCATATTCCCTTTCTAACCGTTCTTGGACGATTTCCATGTGCAGTAACCCCAAGAACCCACAACGGAAGCCAAACCCCATAGCACTAGAGGTTTCCGGTTCATAGGAAAGGGCTGCATCATTGAGTTTCAGCTTATTTAAGGCCTCCCGCAAATCTTCATATTGATCGGAGTCTGTAGGAAACAAGCCACAAAAGACCATGGGTTTGGCTTCAGTATAACCAGGTAAGGGTTCTATTGCTGGTGCTTGGGCTAAGGTAATAGTGTCTCCTACCCTGGCATCTTCTACGGTTTTGATGGCTGCGGCAAAATATCCCACTTCTCCTGCATGGAGGGAATCTACCTGTATTTGGTTAGGAGAAAGGACTCCTAATTCATCAATTTCGTATTCCTTTCTAGAAGCCATTAAACGGACAAGATCCCCTTTTTTAACAGTTCCATCCATGACCCGAAAATAAACAATGACCCCACGATAGGGATCATAATAACTATCAAAAATCAAGGCCCGCAACGGTTCATCCACCGTATCATTAGGGGGGGGAACCAGATGCACAATGGATTCTAAGATTTCATCTATGCCAATACCCGCTTTAGCCGAGGCTTTAATAATACTACTGCAATCTAAACCTACTACTTCTTCTATTTCCTTGGCCACCCTTTCTGGTTCTGACCCAGGTAAGTCTATCTTATTTAAAATAGGTATAATCTCTAAGTTGTTTTCTAAGGCCAGATAAACATTGGCCAGGGTTTGCGCTTCTACCCCTTGAGAAGAATCTACCACCAACAACGCCCCTTCACAAGCTGCCAAAGAGCGGGACACCTCATAAGAGAAGTCAACATGGCCAGGGGTATCAATGAGGTTAATAACGTATTCTTCCCCATCTTGGGATGTATAATTCATCCTTGCTGCTTGCAGTTTGATGGTAATTCCCCGTTCCCGTTCCAAATCCATATTATCGAGGAATTGTTCTTTCATTTGCCGTTGCGCGACGGTTTTGGTCACTTGTAGCATTCGATCCGCTAGGGTTGATTTCCCATGATCGATGTGAGCGATGATAGAAAAGTTGCGAATGCGAGAAACAGGAACGTCGGTCATAGAATCTTTTGGTGAGGTAGGTTGGCAAAAGTTTGCCTTATGCAATTTATTGTTACATATTTACTTCTAAGTTTTAGTTTGTCGGCTTTACCAGCTATTTAAAGACTTATTTAGGCACAGACCTAGCCCAATCCTACCGTTACTTTCTCCGAAATGATATCAAAAAGTAGTATGGTCTGTCAACCCCATTCTCTCGTTACTTAATGAATATTTTTATCAATAAAACATGAGTAGTGTTGAACATTTTTCGGGTCATTTTGTATAGTAGGTTACTTTTTATTCTGGTATTCTTCTGAGAATTTTAAATTAAAAATACAAATATAATACAATATTTTGCATAAAAATAAGCTATCAAATGCCCCAAATAGTAGATAGTTTTCTGGCCACTATCACAGACAACCTCAGAGAAAGTCTATAATGTCGGGAAATGAAAAGGTGTGAAGAGATTCTATGGCCGTTCAATTACAACAAGCCCTTAAAGTTGGCACTTATATCGTCACTCAACGTTTAAAAGGTCGTCAACGCTTTCCTTTGGTGTTGATGTTAGAACCATTATTCCGTTGTAACTTAGCCTGTTCAGGCTGTGGAAAAATTCAACATCCCACAGACATTTTAGCCCGTAATCTTACCCCCCAAGAATGCTTTCGGGCAGTGGAAGAATGCGGTGTCCCTGTGGTTTCTATTCCTGGGGGAGAACCCTTACTCCATCCTCAAATTGATGAGATTGTTAAAGGATTAGTAGAACGGAAAAAATTTGTCTATCTTTGTACCAATGCCATTCTCTTAGAAAAGAGTTTACATAAGTTTGAACCTTCTCCTTATTTCTGCTTTAGTGTGCATCTTGATGGGTTAAAGGAACATCATGATCAATGTGTGGATCGTAAAGGAGTTTTTGATAAGGCGATCGCAGGGATTAAAGCAGCCAAAGCTAAGGGGTTTCGGGTGACAACAAATACGACAGTATTTGAAGGCACTGACCCTCAAGAAATGCAAGAATTTTTCGATTTTCTGGAAACTTTGGGAACCGATGGCATGATGATTTCTCCTGGGTATAGTTATGAATGGGCCCCAGATCAAGATCATTTCTTAAAACGGGAGGAAACCAAAGCCTTATTCCGAGAAATTTTAATGCCTTGGAAGTTAGGTAAAAAGAAATGGAACTTTAATCATAATCCTCTCTTTTTGGATTTTCTCTTAGGGGATAAAGATTATGAATGTACTCCTTGGGGAAGTCCTAGTTACAGTGTTTTAGGATGGCAAAAACCCTGTTATCTTCTCAATGAAGGTCATTATCAAACCTTTAATGAATTGATGGAGAAAACCCAATGGGAAAATTATGGCCGTGCTAGTGGTAATCCTCAATGTGCTGACTGTATGGTACATTGCGGTTATGAACCTACAGCAGCCGTTGACGCCATGAACCCTGCTAATATGGGACGAGCTTTAGGTAGTGTTTTAAGTGCTTAATTTCGTCTAATTTTAAGGGAATGGAATCTATAATAATGTTATCCATTCCCTTTGTTATTTAGATAATATTTTCGTTTATTGTTTGTAGAATCATCAACAAAAAAATCTAAATCAGTGATCGGTAAATTATTTTTATTGTTAAATTAGTATGACAATGTGATCAAGATACACTTTAACATTATCTGGATTGAGATTAATTATTTTGTCAGACTTATCTATTTTTTTGTATAATGGAATTAGGAAAGTAAAATCCTACTTTGGCAAATCAAATAATTAGGGTTGGGATAATGATTCCTTTATCAAAGATAACGTTAACAGAAATTTATGAAAAAGATTATTATTTATGGCTGCTTAAAACTCTAGAATTAGTAAAAAACAGAGAAGTAAATGAATTAGACTGGGAGCATTTAACTGAGGAAATAGAAGAATTGGGAAACGAACAAAGACGAAAAGTTAAAAGCTATCTGAGACAATTATTAATTCATTTATTATTATATCGTTATTGGGAAAATGAAAAAGCATGCTCTGGTAGAGGTTGGCTAGAAGAAATTAGTAATTTCCGTTATGAATTAGGATTATTATTAGAATCTAAAACCCTTTATAATTATTTCCTTAACAGCATTGATGAAGTCTATCAAAAAGCACGAAAAAGAGCAATACAAAAAACACAATTATCTACTTTCGTCTTTCCTGAAAAATGTCCTTTCAATGTAGAGGAAATTCTTAAGGATGATTAGGTTAAAATAAAAGAACTTATCAATTAAAATTACCTCTAAATCTGTTATGACTACCACACCAATTCTCCCCTTAAGTCTTGAGGCATTTCTGAAGAAACCCAATATTGATGAATCTCCTGCGTGGGAATATATTAATGGGGAAGTCATACAAAAACCTATGCCTCAAACTCATCATAGTCGCTTACAACTAAAATTAGCCAGTGCTATAGAATTAATGGCTGAAGCGAGTCAAGTTGCCCTTGCTTTTCCTGAATTACGCTGTACGTTTGGGGGACGTTCTATTGTTCCTGATATTGCTGTTGTGTATTGGGATAAGATAGCATTAAATGATGCTGGAGAACCAGAAAATAGTGCTATTTTTTTTGCTCCTGACTGGACAATAGAAATTCTTTCCCCTAATCAAAAATCAACCAAAGTAATTGATAATATTTTACACTGTTTACAACATGGTAGTCAGTTAGGTTGGTTAATTGATCCCGATGACAAATCAATTTTTGTCTTTCAACCTCAACAAACTCCTAAAATTTATAAAGCTGATTTATCTAATAGTCAAATAGAACCAGAAATTTTACCTATCTTAGATAAAATAGAACTTAATTTAACCGCTAATCAAATCTTTAGCTGGTTACAAATGAAAGTAAAATAATTAATTATGATTGATTACAACAAAATTATTGCCACTGAATTATCGTTAAAAGAGCAACAAATTAAGCATTCTCTTGAGTTATTAACAGAAGGTGCAACCATTCCTTTTATTGCACGTTATCGTAAGGAAAAAACAGATTCACTAGATGAAATACAATTAAGAGATATTTGGGAACGCTATAATTATTTAACGGAATTAGAAAAACGAAAACAAACAATTTTAGAAGCCATTAATGCTCAAAATAAACTAACAAAAAAACTGCAAGAAAAAATAGAATCTTGTTTATCTAAAACAGAACTAGAAGACTTATATTTACCCTATAAACCGAAACGACGCACGAAAGCAACGATCGCCAGAGAAAAAGGTTTAGATGCTTTAGCTGAGTTCATAAAATCTCTGAATCATCCTACAGCGCAACCCCTATCTTTAGAAGAAACGGCACAACCATATATCTCGTCAGAAAAGGAAGTTAATAACGTTGAAGAAGCTTTGCAAGGTGCAGCAGATATATTAGCAGAAGAAGTGTCCGAAAAAGCTGATTTGAGAGCTTATATTAGAGACTATTTAATGACAGAAAGTGTATTTGTATCCAAGATTAAAAATGATTATCCTGAAGGTAGTACCAAATATGAAATGTACCGAAATTTTCAAGCAAGTGTCACTAAAATTGCTCCTCATAATATTTTAGCTTTGTTTCGAGGAGAAACTGAAAAAATCATTTCTCTTAATATCAATTTTGATGAATCTTTTATTCTTTCCTATCTAGAATCTCAAGAAATTAAAACCAAGAATCAACAAATCAAAGCATTTTATCAAACAATGTTGAAAGATTCATTTAACCGTTTAATGAAACCTTCTTTACTCAGAGAAGTGCGGGCAAATAGTAAAAACTGGGCTGATATTGAATCTATTAAAACCTTTGAAATTAACTTAAGAGAATTACTCCTATCTCCCCCCGCAGGAATGCAACCAACCTTAGCTATTGATCCAGGTTTTCGGACAGGTTGTAAACTTGCTATTCTCTCAGAAACCGGTCAATTTTTAGAATATAAAGCTATCTTTCCCCATAGCGGACAAAGTAAACAAAAAGAAGCGAAAAATATCTTAAAAAATTTAATCAAAAAGTATAATATAAAGCTAATTGCTATTGGGAATGGTACAGCTTCTCGTGAAACTGAAGAATTTGTTTCTGAGGTAATTAACCCCTTAGAAAATAAACCAATTAAAGTCATTGTTAATGAGTCAGGAGCATCCATTTATTCTGCAAGTGATGTTGCTAGAGAAGAGTTTCCTGACTTAGATATTACTGTTAGAGGTGCCATTAGTATTGGCAGAAGACTACAAGATCCCTTAGCAGAATTAGTTAAAATTGATCCTAAATCCATTGGAGTCGGACAATATCAACATGACGTGGATCAAAAACGTTTAAAAAAGAACCTAGAAGAAACAGTAGAAAGTTGTGTTAATTATGTAGGCGTGGACTTAAATACTGCCTCCAAAAAACTGCTAATTTTTGTGTCAGGAATTACCCCAAAAATTGCTAATAATATTATCATTTACCGTGATAAAAATGGCATATTTAAAGAGCGTCAAGAATTACTAAAAGTACCAAAATTAGGAGCAAAAGCCTTTGAACAAGCAGCAGGTTTCTTGAGAATTAGAGGGGGAAATAACCCCTTAGATAATACGGCAGTGCATCCTGAAAGTTATCCAGTAGTTGAAACTATTATTAAACAGTTAGGCGTATCTTTATCCCAAATTAATGAAGTAAGTTGTCGCTTAAAATCATTGGATATCAACTCTTTTGTTAATGATACTATTGGTTTACCAACCCTACAAGATGTTATAGCAGAATTAGAAAAACCAGGACGAGATCCCAGGGAAGAATTTAAGTATGCAACCTTTAAAGAAGGGGTAACAGAAATCAGTGATTTAACAGAGGGAATGATCCTAGAAGGAGTTATTACAAATGTGGTAAATTTCGGGGCATTTATTGATATTGGAGTACATCAAGATGGTTTAATTCATCTCTCGCAACTAGCGAATCATTTTGTTAATGATCCCAAGGAAGTTGTCAAAGTAGGACAAGTTGTCAAGGTGAAAGTATTAGAAGTTGATGAGAAGTTAAAACGCATTAGTTTATCAAAGAAAGATGTATAGACAACCTCTATGGGTAAGTCCTGTTTGTGTTAATATGAAAGTAAGCCTTTGAAATGCTTAATAATTAGTTCTATGGTTTCTCAACGAGAAAGCATTAATAAACCAGAAATAATTTATTCCGAAAGAGATGGCAATTCTATGTCGGATAATACTGTTCAATTTCGTTGGATAACAACTATTAAAGCTAATTTAGATTGGTTATTTGCCCAAGATGAACAGGTATTTGTAGCAGGTGATTTGTTGTGGTATCCCATAGAGAATAATAACAAAAAACGGCAAGCACCTGATATTATGGTAGTGTTTGGTCGTCCCAAAGGTGACAGAGGATCTTATCAACAATGGAAAGAGGATAATATTGCTCCCCAGGTAGTCTTTGAAATACTTTCCCCAGGAAATACTCAAACGGAAATGAATAAAAAGCTGCTATTTTATGAGCATAATGGGGTAGAAGAATATTATATTTATAATCCAGATAAAAATGACTTTAGCGGTTTATTAAGAAATGGGCAAACCTTAGAAGTTATTGAGAAAATTGATAATTGGGTTAGTCCCCGTTTAGGAATTCGTTTTCAATTAGCAGAACCTGAATTGATTATTTATTATCCTGATGGACAGCCTTTTTCGAGTTATTCTGAGGAAAGGCAACGGGCAGAGAATGAACGACAACGGGCTGAAAATGAACGACAAAGGGCTGAAAATGAACGGCAACGGTCAGAGAAGTTAGCAGCAAAATTAAGAGAATTAGGCATTAATCCAGAAGACATTTAAATAAACTAACATGATAATGTTTGTTAAACTAAAAAAAGATACAATAATCAATCATAAATCTAAAATTAATCCTATGTCTCAACGTCCTATTTATTTAGACTGTCACGCCACAACTCCCATGGATAAAAGGGTATTAGAAGCTATGTTACCCTACTTTACTGAACATTTTGGCAACCCTTCTAGTATTAATCATCTTTACGGTTGGGAAGCAGAAGCAGCAGTAAAAAAAGCCAGACAAACTATTGCTAATGCCATTAATTGTAGCCCAGAAGAAATTATTTTTACCAGCAGTGCAACGGAGGCTAATAACTTAGCTATTAAAGGCGTTGCTGAAGCCTATTTTAATCAGGGACAACATATAATTACGGTTCAAACTGAACATCGGGCAGTTTTAGATCCTTGTAAATATTTAGAAGATTTAGGCTTTGAAGTAACCTATCTTCCTGTAAAAAAAGATGGTTTAATTGATTTAGAATTATTAGAAAAAAGCATCCGTCCTGAGACTATTTTAGTTTCAGTGATGGCAGCCAATAATGAAATTGGAGTTATTCAACCCTTAAAAGAAATTGGAGAAATATGTCAGAAAAAAGATGTGTTATTTCATAGTGATGCAGCCCAAGCTATCGGTAAAATCCCCTTAGATGTTAAAGAAATGAACATCAATTTATTATCATTAACTGCCCATAAAGTTTATGGACCAAAAGGCATCGGTGCCTTATATATTCGTCGTCGTGATCCTAGAGTTAAAATAGCCCCCCAATTACATGGAGGAGGACAAGAAAAAGAGATAAGATCAGGAACATTATATACTCCCCAAATAGTCGGATTTGCCAAAGCCATTGAATTAGGATTAGAAGAAATAGAAACAGAAACAAAACGTCAAAGTGAACTGAGAGATCGTCTCTGGAAAAAACTTTCAACCCTAGAAGGAATTTATCTCAATGGACACCCTAGCCAACGCTTACCAGGGAATCTTAATGTTAGTATAGAAGGGGTTGATGGGGCAGCATTATTATTAGGTTTACAATCAATTGTCGCCCTTTCTTCGGGTTCCGCCTGTACCTCAACCACCACGAAACCTTCCCATGTCCTCAAAGCACTAGGACATTCTGATAAACTTGCTTATGGGTCCCTACGATTTGGGTTAGGAAGGTTTACCACCGAGCAAGAAATTGATACAGTGGCAAAACAAGCGATCGCCACTATTGAATCTTTACGCCAAGCAACCTTGACAACTTAAGAAAATACTTTGTCCGTTTGCCTTTTGCGCCCTAGCACTCTTCTTGTCAAAGATGTACTATTTAGGTTATATTTGGGTTAAAATAGTATCGAAGTTGTGTCAAAGCCTTAACGATGGCCGCCAAGGTTCCCCTAAATAATTAGGAGGATAATCCTAAAACACAACATCCTAGATTAATCAAGCGTGATTAGTCAGTTTGATCAAAAAAGCCGATAAAACTCCAAGCTCTTTATCAGGGTTAGGCACTCATAATTATCCACCTAGAAAGCGTCTTAAATATAAATGCCAGCAAAGCGCAAGTTTATTCTTAAGGATTTTCCAAAATATTGAATAAACATCCTCGTTGCGAAATGGGTAGAGACACCCTCAATCAACGAGTAAGATCCTCCCATGGGATAAGTCAGTGCTATTAACCAACTGACCTTAGGTTAACGATAAAAATGAGTCGAGTTCATGATCATTGTCCAAATGACTTGATGTCAAAATGTTTAGTTTTAAAGAGTTTTTCAGCCAATTTAACCAAGCAAACCAGGAATTTTAACCTGTCATCGTCTCTTACCAAAGTTTGAGGGAATTGAATGCCAAAGCAAATTATTATCGCAGAACAACACCACATTGCTGCCGTATTTTGGGAAGATCAAATACAAGAATTAGTGGTTGCCACTGGAAACCAACAAGTCAGCGACATCTTCTTAGGGGTAGTAGAGAATGTCATCCCAGGCATTGACGCTGCCTTTGTTAACATTGGAGATGCAGAGCGGAATGGCTTTATCCATGTCACAGACTTAGGGCCATTACGCCTCAAACGTAGCGCGGGTGCGATTACGGAATTATTGACCCCGCAACAAAAAGTGTTGGTTCAAGTTATGAAAGAACCCACCGGAAACAAAGGGCCTAGATTAACTGGAAATGTTAGCCTTCCTGGGCGTTATTTAGTCCTTATGCCCAACGGAAAGGGTGTAAACCTGTCCCGACGCATTCGCAGCGATGATGAACGTAGTCGCTTACGGGCTTTAGCTATCCTCATAAAACCAGCCGGAATGGGCTTATTAGTCCGCACCGAAGCCGAAGGCAAAGCCGAAGAAGCGATTATGGAGGACTTAGAATTTTTACAACGGCAATGGGAGTCCATTCAAGTTCAAGCGACCTCAACCGGAGCTCCCGCCTTATTGAACCGTGATGATGACTTCATTCAACGGGTGCTACGGGATATGTACAGTGGCGATGTTAACCGCATTGTTGTAGATAACCCCTCCGGGGTAAAACGGGTTAAACAGCACTTAATGAACTGGAGTGGAGGAAGACCCCCCGAAGGAGTTTTAATTGACCATCATCGGGAATCTATGTCCGTTTTAAACTATTTCCGAGTCAATGCTGCGGTCAGAGAAGCCTTAAAACCCAGAGTTGATCTGCCGTCGGGGGGTTATATTATTATTGAACCCACCGAAGCCCTTACGGTTATCGATGTTAACTCCGGTTCTTTTACTCGTTCGGCCACCTCACGGGAAACCGTATTATGGACTAATAGCGAAGCTGCTACGGAAATTGCCCGTCAGCTACGGTTACGCAATATTGGGGGCGTAATTATCGTTGATTTCATTGATATGGACTCACGACGAGATCAACTGAAGTTACTCGAACATTTCAACAAAGCCCTAAAAATAGATAAAGCTCGGCCACAAATTTCCCAACTCTCAGAACTGGGGTTAGTGGAGTTAACCCGTAAACGCCAAGGAAAAAATATCTATGAGTTATTTGGTCAACCCTGTCCCAGTTGCGGCGGTTTAGGGCATTTAGCTCACCTTCCAGGGGAATCTCAATTAATTGCCCTCGAATCAACAGCTACCTCCTCCTTTCCCGTTCCTGTTCCCACACCTGTAGGGAAACCAATAGAAAAAGCCCTTGTGTTGAATGAACCTGGTTGGGAATCACCCTTTGATGATGATAACGACAATGCTGGTGAGTTAGAACTTTTGCACCATCCGAGTTATCAAGAGCAAAATAATAACCCTAATAACCGTCGTCGTCGTCGTCGTCAATCTCCCAATTTAGCTGTTAAAGAGGAGTCTCCTGTCAAAATAGTTAATAATGTGAATAATGCGGCCAAGAAAGACCTAGATGATAAGAATGAATCCGCAAATGAAACCCGCAGAGAACGTCTTCCCCGTCATCTGCGGCGTGAGGAGGTTCCTGTAGAAAGGGTTTCTGTAGAAATGACTCCCGTAGAACAAGAAGTTTATGCTTTAATGGGTATTTCTCCATTAATTCGTGTCGAACAAGAATTTAAAGACCCCAAGTCTGTGTTAGTTTCTGTGAAATCACCCGAAGGGGTTGAAAGAAAAACCATTAAGAAAATACCTGAAAAAATAAAAGAAACAGATGCCCAACAAACAACAGAAACTCAAATGGTTATTGAGTTACCAGAAACGAAAAATTATGCTCCCATAGAACCATTAAACTTAGAAGAGGAGAGCAACAATAATGATGACAATGACAATGAGACCACAACCGCATCAGAAGCAGATAGCAGTAAACCAGTAATTCGTCGTCGTCGTCGTCGCTCTTCTGCTAGAGATACGGAGGATTAAGCTTTACGGGGTGACAACTTTTCAAAACCTACGCAGTATTGGGGCTTACCGAGGCAATAGCCTCGGAGGCGCTCTTGCACTCCTGCAAAAGTTTTAAATTTGAATAAAAAAGGCAATGGCAAAACTAAAATTAGAAAACTTAACAAAAAAATATAATGTTGGTAAGAAAGAGCCCCTGACTGTGGTGAATATTACTGAAAACACCCAATATAAAGAAGTAGAAGTGGAAGACGGAGAATTTCTAACCTTATTAGGTCCTTCTGGTTGTGGAAAATCCACTCTTCTGAGGTTAATTGCTGGATTAGAACAACCCACAGAAGGAGAGATTTCTATTGGAGGAAAAAAGGTCACTAACCTTCCGCCAGGCGATCGCAAGATTGCCATGGTCTTCCAAAGTTATGCCCTTTATCCTCACATGACGGCCAAAGAAAATATTGCCACTGCCCTGAAAATCAAAAAACTGCCAGAAGACGAGATTGAGGAGCGCATTCAAAGAGCAGCCAGACAATTAAAATTACAAGAAGGGAAGGACTGTTTACCCGAAAAACCCGGTAAACTTTCAGGAGGACAAAGACAAAGAGTGGCTTTAGCTCGTGCCTTAGTGAGAAATCCCGATGTTTTCTTGTTAGATGAACCTTTAAGTAATTTAGACGCACTCTTAAGAGAACAAGTTAGAGCAGAACTCAAACAAATTTTTACTGAACAACATAAACCCGTTGTTTATGTTACCCACGATCAAACCGAAGCCATGACTCTCTCGGATAAAGTGGCAGTGTTATTTGGTGGCGAAATACAACAATTGGCTTCACCTCGTGAAATTTATAAACGTCCCGCTAATCAGTTTGTGGCTGGATTTGTTGGTAGTCCTCAGATGAATTTATTAGAATTACAGTGTAAAGAAAATGCAGCGATGTTAGGGCATTTTCCTATCCCGTTGAATGATATTGCCCCTGAACATATTTTAGAGGTGGGGGATAAACCGAAATACCCTGACCAGATCGTTTTAGGCATTCGTCCTGAAGATATCAATCAAGCTAAAGAAACTGATTCTCAGGTGGTTCGAGGCCAAATTAAATTAGTGGAAGAATTAGGCCAAGAAAGCTTAATCACTGTTCAAATTGAACAATCAGACTTAGTTATCCGAGCCTTAATTAAAGACGAGGGACAATGGCAAAATGGGGATCATATTTCTTTAGCTCTGCCTGAAAATAGTATTCATTGGTTTAAATGGGATGGAAGGGGCCATGATCAAGATGGCAAGCCTTTGTTGCCTTATCATCAACGTTATCGTCTTAATAATTAACCTAGTTGACAGCTAAACCTTATTTTCTAATCCCTAAAGTGGAGTTCAAAAAGTCAGGTTAATATTGTAGAGTGGGAAACTTAATCAATTTGCCTTCACTATGATCAAAAAATTACCATCAATCCTACTGCTGAGCTATTTGGCCTTCACCTTGGCGGGGTGTGGGTTATTTCAGAAATCAGAAGAATCCTCAGAAGAACCCCCTGTGTCTGAGTCTCCTAAACCTTCTGAAGAAAAGCCAGATAAAGTCTTTGAAGACCCGAAAACAACTACAAGTCCCCTCTCGTTTTCTGCCAGCGAAGGCTTAATTCCATCAACTGCACCCAGTGAGCGCCAAAAAACCATTAAACCAGGTCGTGATAATCCCTTTGCTGTTATTCCCATTCAACCGGTTATTGGACAAAAAACCGCCAGTAATGGCGTTGCTGATCCTGAAAAACTCTGTCAACCCAAAGAAGTTAAAGAAGCAGCTACAACCGTTGCTCAAGCTCCTGGGGCTGCTGTTCCTCTGTCTGATGTACAACTGCCTCCTCTTCTCGACCCCATTTTACCTATTCCCAATGAAGCAAGAGGGGTTGTCGTTTCCGGGGTACTACAACTGAATGGAACTCCTGTGGCCATTGTGCAAGCACCCAATGAAAATGTTGCACGTCAAGTAACGGTAGGGGCCAGTTTATCTAATGGACAGGTACGGGTTAAAGCTATTAATGCCAGAAGCCAAAAGCCTTATATTGTCTTAGAACAGTATGGTTTAGAGATTCCCCGTGGGGTGGGAGAACCCCCAGAAGAACCAGTAGAACCCCCCAGCCCAACTTTACCCGATGGTACCCCTCAACCTGTTACTGCTGCTATTCCCCCACCAGAACCCGGTGGATATGGAACAGTTAAGAATCTTGTACTGCAACAAGTTGATTTAACAGATGAAGATACCTCTAATCCCTTAGTCAATGGTACATTGTGCAATTCTGGATTCGACAGTCTCAAAGTTTCTACTATCACTTTACAAATCGAAGAAAAAGGGTCTAATCCTATTAAAGTAATTAGTAGTATGCGGGTTAAATTAGCAGCACCTTATACACTAACCCCTGGTAATCAAGCCGAATTTGATGGTCGTGTTGGAGAAGACGACAATCGTCAAAAATCTGAACTTGGTCTTCGAGGTCGTAACAAAGGAGACATAACAATTAGATTGGTAGATTGGTCTTAAACTAATTCATGGAAGCAGAGAAAAGACAGTGAAACACAAACACGAACACATTACTTACCCCAATTTACCCTTAGCTATCTATCGGGAATTAGCCGCCCATTTACGCCAAATTCAAGGGGTTTCTACCCAGTTAATTCCTCAAAAATCTCAAGAGTTTGATTATGCACAAAGTCAAATCGATCACTTAGAAATGAGTTACTCTGTTGATCTTGCAAGTCAAGAAAAACAGCGACTTGAAGAAATTCTCAATCATTATGCTCAAATTCATGGCACTTATAAACGCGAAGTCCTAGAAAATCCCCATAATTAGTTCTCGTTGAAACTCCTCACGCTTTTATTTTTTTTCTTCCCAGGGACTGCAATCAACAGAGCTGTGTTACATCTAATAACTTTATTCTGAAAATCTCTTCTTTCTTCTTCAGAGTATTGCCTTAAAACTTCTGTGGCTGAAAGTTGATTCATAGAACCTTTCTCCTGATTCTTAACAGTAGTTATAATGGCGTAATTATTAAATATCCACTATCAATTATCCATGGTTCATTATTAACTAGGATTAACCCACATTAAAGTTTGACCATATTCTACAGGTTCTCCATTAGTCACCACAATTTCCATCACCTCTCCACTGGTTTCTGCTTCAATTTCATTCATTAATTTCATCGCTTCAATAATACAAACCGTTTGCGTATTACTAACGCGATCGCCGACTTCCACAAAAGCCGCTTCATCAGGGGCAGGGGCGCGATAAAATGTCCCCACCATGGGTGAGGTGATAGGAACCCATTTTTGTTCAGCAGGAGAAGGGGTTGTTTCGGGGGGTGGGGTAGGTAGAGCAGGAATCGCCGGAGTAACCACCACTTCTGATTTTATTGCTGCAGGGGGTGTCTTCGTCGTAGTCAAATCTCGACGAACTTTTAACTCAAACGTCTCGGTTTTTAAAGTAACTTCGGCGATATCAGTTTCAGCGATCGCCCTTAATAATTCTCGTAATTCATTAAAATTAATTGACACAAATTATCCATCCCATAATCATTCATAAAAATACACGTAAAAAGAGGTTGTCTATAACTGAGACAACCGTTTCCACTTAAGTCTCTCGCCCTAGATAGGAACCATCACGGGTATCCACCTTAATTCTTTCCCCAATGGAAATAAACAGAGGAACCATGACTTGCGCCCCCGTTTCCACAATAGCTGGTTTGGTGCCGCCTGTAGCTGTATCTCCTTTAACACCAGGATCGGTATCAGTGACTTCTAAAATAACAGAGGTGGGTAGTTGTACCTCTAATACTTGCTCATTCCAGAAGAGAATGTCTGCTTCCATTTCTTCTTTAATGTAATTCACCGTGGTTCCCATCTGCTCAGGGTTTAGACGCACTTCTTCAAAGGTTTCCATGTCCATAAAGACGTATTGTTCCGCTTCTTTATAGGTATGTTGCATGGTGCGTTTTTCCAGGTTAGCTTGGGGTACGGTTTCCCCTGCGCGAAAGGTTTTCTCCACCACGCTGCCTGTTTGGGCATTTTTTAGTTTGGTTCGCACAAAGGCTGAACCCTTACCAGGCTTGACGTGCAGGAATTCCACGACGCGCCACACTGAACCATCTAATTCAATGGTTACACCGCTCCGAAAATCGTTACTAGAAATCATGAAAGGCTTTTAGAGCTTAGAAAGTCAAGATTCATTTTACAAGAGATTGGGAACGATGATGCAATTAACTACAATCTGGTAATGACATTTAATTATTGAGATCTGATTTTATCTGAAATTCCTACTTAAATATCCGACTACTTATTATAATCTATCTAAAAGAGAATACATAGACGAATGAATGACAATAAAACCAAGTATATCTTAGCTCTCGATTTAGGAACCAC